>Ga0137360_10001898_pt1 | contig 12386 bp, 11 predicted proteins | sample Mad1_60_16metaG_FD_104924 | JGI IMG/M metagenome (GOLD analysis project Ga0137360, IMG submission 104924) | Vadose zone soil microbial communities from Angelo Coast Range Reserve, California, USA - Mad1_60_16 metaG | ecosystem: Environmental > Terrestrial > Soil > Vadose zone | place: USA... | reverse complement strand
CAGCGGCGTCGTCATCGACGAGAGCGGTTTGCCGGTCGCGCCACGCCATCTGCACAACGAAAATCCGATGGCCCGTGCCTTTCGCTGGTTCAAAAATGTCGCCAGCGGCGATACGTCTGCCGGCTCATCTGGCCGGCGCGCCACCGTGCCGCAGCCGAGCGATGCACACGAAACGCCGACCACCTTTGGCGATCGCGAGCGCACCAGCGTCGCGATTATGCCGTTCAAGAATTTAGGCAATGACCCGGAAACAGCCTTCTATGAATTCTCACTTGCCGACGCGGTAATCACAGAACTTGCGCGCGTGCGCTCTCTGGTCGTGCGACCGTCATCGGTAATTGCGAAGTATCAGGGCAAGCAATTTGATCCAGGCGATGTGGGTCGCGAGTTGAACGTTGACGCCATTCTGACTGCGAGCTTCCTGCGTGCGGGCGATCATCTGCGTGTGACGGTGCAACTGCTTGACGTGAGGACCAGCGAGATTTTGTGGAGCGATCGCATCGATGCTGATGCCAGCGACATCATCGCCGTGCAGGACACAATTGTGCAGCACATCGTCGATGGTTTACGAATAGAGCTGAGTCCGGACGAGAGAGTCGAGCTGGCAAAAGGATCCACCACCGACGCGGCCGCCTCGGAAGAGTATCTGCGTGGCCGCCACTGCATGGGGCAGTTCATCTACCACACCATTAGTCGCGCCGATCTGGATTCAGCCATCGACCACTTCGAGCGGGCCATCGAGTTGGATCCCGATTTTGCGTTGGCCCACTCTGCTTTGGGAAGCTGCTATGTCAATCGAGTGCTGAAGGGACTGGGCGAAGCAAACGATCACGACAAAGCACAGGCCGCCTTCAACAAAGCGCTGGCCCTCGATCCCAAGTTACTTGAAGCGCGCATGCAGATGATCTTTATCTATCTGAGCAGCGGCGAGAAGGCGAAGGCACGCGCAGAAGTTGAGCTCTTGCGCGAAGAGTATCCCAATGACGTCGGGGTACATTTTGCTCGCGGCGTGGTGGCACGTTTGGACAGCGACTACGAACGCTCCTTACGCAGCTTTGATCGGATGGTGCGGCTCAATCCCGCCGAACAGGTGGTGACCAGTTACAATCGCGCGCGCATCTTCATGTACCAGCGGCGCTATGAGGAAGCACTGACTGAGCTTAATCGTGGCGCGGAATTAGAGCCCGACCATCCGATGATTCAAACTTTTCGCAGCCGCTTGCTGTACTATCGCGGTGAGATCGACGCTGCCACGCAAGTCATCGAGCAAGTGCTCGAACGCAATCCGCGGATGGACGGCATTCGTCCTATGCTGGCAATCTGTTTGAGCGCCCAAGGCAAGCATGAACTGGCCGGCCAGCAACTGACCGAGCGAGTAAAGGTTGCTGCCGCCGCCGATCACGACATCTCATATTGGTTGGCGTCAGCGTATCTATTACAAGGACGGCAGGTGCTGGCGCTTGAATGGCTGGAGAAGGCAATTAAGCTCGGCAATGAAAATTATCTTTGGTTCGAGTCTGATCCAAACTGGTTCGATCTTCACGCTGACCCACGCTTTCAGGAATTGATGCAAAGGATCAAAGCATCGCTGCAGAAGCGCGAGGCAAACACTGCATGAAAACTTTCATCGTTGGCGACGTTCACGGCCGTTGTGCTCAGCTTCATAACCTGCTCGACATGTTGCCGCGTGATGAATCCGCGGACACGCTCGTGTTTTTGGGCGACCTGATCGATCGCGGCCCGGACGCTCCCGGCTGTGTTGACCGGGTACTGAAACTTCAGCGCGAGAATCCGGATCACGTGCATTGCCTGCGCGGCAATCACGAGCAGATGCTGCTGGATTTTATTGAAGGCAGGGCGAACCTTTGGATAACTCCGGTCACCGGCGGCGAGCGCACTTTTGAGCAATATGCCGGCAAAGCACTGGCAATAACCAGCGAGCAGGATCTTGATGACGCGCGCCGCACCATTGAGAGCAGCGTGCCGGCGGAGCATCTCGATTTTTTCCATGAGCTGCCCTATTTCCACGAAGACGACTACGCCATTTACGTTCATGCCGGGCTGCAACGCGACAAACATCCAAAGGACACTGAGCCGCAGGCGTTGCTGTGGATGCGCGACCTGGACTTTTATAAGAACTATCGCGGCAAGCCCTGCATCTTTGGTCATACGCCAACGCCACTGTTACCGCTGCGCGGAAGGCTGGGCCGTCATGGTATTTATATTTCCCACAGCGCCATCGGCATCGACACCGGCTACAACCTGCAATCACCGCTGAGTTGTCTGTCGCTACCTGACTTTGCTTTGTATCAGACATTCGCTGACGGCCGCGAAGAAACTCACCACATCACGTCATTCATTCCGGACACACTCAAAGCGATGCAGAAGAAAGCTGACATCAATGGGAATGATTAATCAGTGGGCTGCTGCAGCGTATTTCTTCTCGCCCGCTTCGATGCGCAACGGAAGATGGTTCTGTCTTGGCGGCAAGGGACAGGTCGCATAAGCAGTGAATGCGCACGGCGGGTTGTAAGCCTTGTTAAAGTCGATCACGACTTTTCCTGATGCGTCCGGCGGTGAGACATAAAGATAGCGGCCGGCGCCGAAACTTTCCCGGCCGGTAGTCTCGTCGGCAATCATGATGAAGTAGTCGGTTTCGCCTTTTTCCAGAATCGGATCGATCCGGTAAGTTTTCCCATCCTCCTCAAATGCCAAGGCGCCCGGCGACGTTTCATCACTCGTCATCCCCAGCACATTCGTGATCGGAATCATCTTCGCCGGCTGATACGGTTCAAAGCGCGCCTCGACGCGCCACCTGGGATCGGTAGGAAAATATTCGAGACCCTTAAACTGCAAACGCGCCGCAGCCTGGGAATCTTTGACTCTCACGCCAATGCGATCGCCACGCTTGACGATATTAATGATCAGCGTGCCCATTTGCAGAATTGTAGGTCCGTTGTCATCGTTGTCGTCTTTGAGATCGAGCGCAGTGACAGGTTTGCCGTCCGCCGCGATGTTCGCGGATGGCAGCGCGGCGAGATGTACGTGACCTTTATCGAGCCAAAAAGAACCAGCCACGTCAGGCGCCTTGTCCTTTGGTAGCGCAACCGCATTGGCACCGTTGCTGCCAAACTTGTTCTCGCCTTCCTGCAACCAATAGAGTCCGACCAGCGTAAGCCAACTGTCTTCCTTTTTCAGGTTGATCAAACGATCGTTCTGCCACTCTTGGATCTCTGTCTTGTAACCTGCTGCGTCGAATGAAACCGTTTTGGGCTTGTTGCACGCGACGGAGCAAGCGATTGCACAGATCAAGAAGAAGGCAAGTTTATTTGTCATAGATTTGTTTTGCGGCGTCGTAAAGCAAACTGTTAGTTTGCGATGGCTCGTTAGCGCTCAACTCGAATGGCCCGGCGACCGCGCAAACTAACAGTTTGCTTTACATCAACACATTATGCCTCGCGCTGAAGAATGAAATCGGCAATAGAGCGCAGCAACTCAGTTGGCTGATCAATACGCGCGAGCGCAGCACAAGCTGCTGCATGCGTGCTTGCCAAATGTTTGCGAGTGGCTTCGATTCCGTAAAGCGCCGGATAAGTTGCTTTGCGCGAGCGAGCATCTTTGCCCGGTGTCTTGCCGATAGTTTCCGCAGTTGCAGTTACATCGAGGAGATCGTCGGTGATTTGAAACAACAATCCGAGTTGGCCTGCATATTCCGTGACTGCTTCTAGTTCGTCCTTCGACGTGCCGGCAATTATTCCGCCGGCGCGCGCGGCACCGGTAATCAAAGCGCCGGTCTTGAGTCGATGAATCTTTTCCAACTCGGCGGCCGCAACGTCCTGTGATTCTGCTTCGAGATCGTAAGCCTGGCCCGCAACCATTCCCTCGGGGGTGCCCGCCGCCTGGGCAATTTCCGAAATCAGAACAGCTCGTTTCGTGTTGGAAAGGTTGGTGTCTTCGGAAACCGTCTTGAAGGCCAACGTCAGCAGTGCATCGCCGGCGAGAATCGCCGTCGCTTCACCGAATCGCACGTGACAGGTAGGCCGGCCACGTCGCAGATCGTCATTGTCCATCGCCGGCAGGTCGTCATGGACCAGCGAATAGGTATGGATCATTTCCAGTGCGCAGGCGGTTGCGATGAGTGAATCCAGGGGAGCGCCAAAGGTTTCGCCTGCAGCCAGCAGTAGGGCGGGGCGAAAGCGTTTTCCGCCGGCAAAAACACTCCAACGAATGGCCGCATGAATGTTTGTTGGGGAAACCGAGTCGGCAGGCAAAAGACGATCGAGTTCGCTGTCAACGAGCTTTCGTGCTTGTGTCAGGAATTCAGACAAGGGCAGAGGGCGCGCGTAGCCTGGCATTTCAGAGGACGTCTTCATCATTGCTGCTGCCCATTACCGGAGTGGTTAATTTGGTATCCTCGAACGCGCTGACTACCGGACGGCCCTGGTGGTCGCGCAGCAGAATTTCAATGCGCCTTTCCGCCTGACTGAGACGCTCCTGACACTGTCGCGAGAGTTTGATGCCCTGCTCAAAAAGCTCCAGACTTTTCTCCAGCGGCAAATCACCGTGCTCCAGCTCGTGCACGATCTGCTCGAGCGCCTCCAGCGATGCCTCAAAACTCTTGGCCTGCTCAGCGTTATTCTTCATGACTTCATTTTCGCACAGAAAACGGGCAGCGAACATTCGCGAGCGAAGTTTACAGAACCGCGATTTGCGTTGCCGGTTTTACCGAAAGATTGGACGCTACGCATCATCCTCGACGCTCTCTACGCGCGCCGCAATCTTTCCTTTGGCCAGCCGCACGTTGACTGCATCGCCCGCTGCAACAGCGCTTGCATCGCGCAGCAGAGTGCCGTCTTCCTTCTGCGCGATCGCATAACCACGTCGCAATACACCCAGCGGCGATAGCGCATCGAGCGAAGCCGCGGCCAGCGCAAAACGCTTTTGCGCATCGTCCATCTGCTTTTCAACTGCAAGCTGGCTGCCGGAAGCGACCAACTCAAAACGATTGCGAGCGTTGGCGAGACGCCCGCTTAACTCCGCGGGCGAAAGCCTGCGACTCAACTCGCCGGCTCGCGCCGCGGCGACGTGCAAGGATTCCTGTGTCAGGATTTGCAGACGATGGCCGGCGATTGTCATCGCCGCATTCGCTTCGCGAAGTCTGGCCCGCACTTCATCGAAAGCGTGCGATAGCGCTTGCGTCTGAACACGGGTTCGAGCGTTTACGATGCGGTAACGAATGAGGCGCGCAAGGTTTTGGCCCAACTGTTCGATCGATGAGCAAATCTGATCCTCGCGCGCTGCAACCAATTCGGCAGCGGCCGACGGCGTTGCCGCACGCCGGTCGGCTACAAAGTCGGCGATCGTGAAATCAGTCTCATGGCCCACGGCGGAGATAACCGGAATCGTGGAAGCGCGAATAGCGCGCGCCACTTCTTCCTGGTTGAATGCCCAGAGGTCCTCAGTTGATCCACCGCCGCGTCCCACAATCAGCACGTCTACCAGATCCATATGGCGCCCATCCCGTAACGCGTTCGTATGATGCTGGTTGATTAGTTTAATAGCCCGGGCAATGTCTGGCCCCGCGCCTTCGCCCTGCACCCGCGCCGGCGAAAAAAGCACATGAACCGTTCGCGTACGCCGCGAGATGACGTTGAGAATGTCGCGAATAGCGGCGCCAGTCGGCGACGTGACAACTCCGACTCGTCCGGGAAAAACCGGCAGCGCGCGTTTCAGTTCCTCGGCAAACAAACCCTCCGCTTGAAGACGATCGCGCAGCTGTTCAAAGGCAACTTGTAGTGCGCCAGCGCCGACGGGATCGAGCGCTTCGACGATCATTTCATAGTCGCCGCGCGCCTCATAAACTGACAGACGCCCGCGGGCGCGCACATGCAAGCCATCAGTAGGCCGAAAACGTATGCGACTGTTCGCCGAACGAAAACACTTCGCGCGCAGTTGAGCGCCTTCATCTTTGATTGTGAAATACCAGTGGCCCGATGAATGCGCCTTGAAGTTTGAAATCTCGCCTTCAACCCAAACAGAAGCAAAGCGTGCCTCGATCGCCTTGCGCACCGACTCAGTCAGCTCGCTGACAGTCAGCGGGCGGCGCTCAACTTCGTCGAAAAGGGAATTGAAGAGTGGTTGGGACATCCTACCAAGCGTCGCTAGAGTAAAGCGAAATGTTGTTTGAAAACTTAAGGTGTTGCCACGCCTACCACCGGGCTCAACCGCACTGACGCGCCGTCGCGGTTGGCGCGGACGCGCACGCGCGGGTTAGTGGACGAACGCGAATTTGAAGCGTACGTGATTGTATACGCAGTGCGGAGTTGGATCACAACGTCATCGTAAGCGCGCTGCAAATCTTCCAGGCGATGGATCGGATAATAAACTCCACCAGATGCGGTCGCGAGTTTCTTACCTTCTTCTTCGGCGCGCGTCGTTAGTGTCAAATAGCGAGTGCGCAAAGGATCAATGGTCACTTCTGGTTTGGGGACGCTGCCTTCCGGAATTAAACCTGAAGGAATGTACAGCGGATAGATCAGTGCGCCTGACTCCACCAGCGCTTCCAGAATCGCCGGAAAAGGCAGAAACGATCTGTTGTCGTCGCCGTCGGAAAGAATCACGATTGCGGTTCGTTCGCCGCGTAGTTTCTTCACCGGATCGGCCAGGACATAACCCAGCGCATCGTAGAGCGCAGTGGCGCCACCGGCATCGATGTCCTCAAGTTTCTTCGAGAGCAGGCGGCGATCAGTAGTGAAGTCCGAAATCACCTGAATGTCATCGCGAAAACTGATGATGGCAATGCGATCCTGCGGGCTGGCCGTGTTCAAAAAGTCGCGCGCGGCTTTACGAATGAAGTCAATGCGTTCTTCAACGCTGCCCGACACGTCGAGAAGAAGAATTAGATTAAACGGCTCGTTGGTGGGCGTTACCTGTTTCACTTCGCGCTCGACGCCGTTTTCAAAAACAGTGAAATCAGTTTCTTTCATGCCGCCGATGGCGCGGCCGTTGCGATCCATGACGCTGGCATTAAAACGCATCAGTTGCGGCGACAATGCGCTGACGAACTGGCCGGGCGCTGAACGTTTGACGAGTTCCGGCTGCTTCTCAGGTGGCGGCAGGGTCATTGCATAATCGCCAAACATTTTCGGCGACACTTTCCGAATCGCATCGGTCAATTGACTATCACCACTGCGGACAATCGCGCGCGCAGCTTCGGTAAGCGGGCGCTCGCGCAAATCCGGAGGCACCATCGCCGGATCGACGTTGAGCAAAACGACCCCGCGTTGAGTCAGAAACTCGAGCTGTACGCGTTCCGCCTTATCAGGTTTCTCGTCGCCCAGCTTTCCGGAAATTGTGAAGGCGCCGGCGGCTCTTTCTTTCACCTTCGGCAACTCAACGTCACTCAAAAAGCGCGGCCGGCTCGCGCTCCAGATGAAATTAAATTTGACGGCGTCGAGCGGCACGTCGGCGTGAATCGTGCCCGTGTTGGTGCTGACCTGGGCCGATTCCAGATTGCCCACCACATCAACAGCACCGGCTTCACTTTCGATTTTGACTTTTGTTCGCGCAGGTACATGGACGACGAGGTCGATCCGATCTTTCTCGCGACGATCGCGCACCGTGATACTCACCTCGCCGCCTTTCGCTACCGTCAGGACGTCGCTTTGATCAACCAGGGCGCCGGCGGAACTAGCTTCGATCGTGACTTTCTTTTGCTGCTCGTCCGTAGCAATAACGCTAATGCGACCGTTGCGACTCTTCACTGAAACCGAAGTCTTGTCTCCAGTTTCCACTTCGTGACGATAGGTTTGCGCGTTAACCGGCGCCAGTGCGAACAGCACGGCAATCAAGCAGAAGAAACCTTTGGGGAAATGTTTACGAACCGAAATGGTCGCGGGGGAAGTCAAGTAAAGCATAGCCGTGCGATCTTGCCGGAGCATAAGCCGCCGGTCAAGCTGGGTCGTAAAAGCATGATTCGGGGAGTCAATCGAGAAAGTGATTGAAAGAAGTTGCGACGCTGGGTTGTTAAGATTTTCGGACTCGACTGTAAAGACATTGAGACCTGGCGCCGCATCGCCTTGTCGGAACCGGAGCTACGGCTAGTGGGTCAAGGGTTGTCAATCGAGTTCGATCCGGTATCATAACCAGACCCCATCGTGAACCAAGCTATATCCCGAACGGCAACATCAGGGAAAGGTGACCAGAAACACTGTGTCAAAAACAGAGCTGAAACCGGCGCATGAAGAAAAGCTGTTCATTCGTAACCTGGTCACGCGCGATCCGCTGGCTGGCCTTGCTGATGATGTGCGGCGTGGGCTCTCTGCTCAACCAAAGCGTTTTCTGCCCAAGTATTTCTACGATGAACTTGGCTCGCAACTTTTCGAAGCCATCTGTTTGTTGCCTGAGTATTACCTGACGCGTGCCGAGAATGAAATCCTCGAGCGTTACGCGGACGAGATTATTAGTTCGGTTGCCGGGCCCACGACCTTGATTGAAATGGGCAGCGGCAGCGCGTCTAAAACTCGGCTGATAATTGAGGCGCTGCTGCGAAAACAAAGTGACTTGCTGTTCATGCCGGTGGATATTTCGGCGACGGCGCTGGAGAACAGTTCACGCATCCTGCTGCAATCGTATCCGCGCTTGAGAATCGAAGCTTATGCTGCGGATTATTTTGCGGCGCTTTCAGACTTGCAGCACAAACCGCGGACGCGGACGCTCGCACTCTTTCTTGGTTCGAACATCAGCAACTTTGACGCGGATGAAGCTTTGAAGTTTTTGCGGGCGCTGCGTCAGGTGCTAAACGAAGGCGACGCGCTTTTGCTGGGCGCGGATTTGAAAAAGGACAAAGCCGTGCTCGAGGCCGCTTACAACGATGCGCTCGGAGTGACGGCCGCTTTTAATTTGAATGTGCTGGCGCGCATCAATCGGGAGCTTGGTGGTGAATTTGACCTGCGCGCCTTTGCGCATCGCGCGTTCTACAATGAAACGGCCGGGCGCGTAGAAATTTATATCGAGAGCACACGCGAACAAACCGTGGCTATCAGGAAGCTCGACATGCAAGTGCAGTTCGCGGAAGGCGAACAAATTCATACTGAGAATTCTTATAAGTATGATTTGGTTGATATTGGCAAACTGGCTGAGGCGACGGGTTTCACTCGCGCGCAAACCTGGCAGGATCGCGCGCAGCAGTTCAGCAGCAATTTGCTGTTGGCAGTTTAGGCAAAAAGAGACAGGATTTACACGATGGACAAGATCAAAAAGTAAATGAGTGTTTGCAGTTGCCTCGTAATCCTGTTCATCTTGTAAATCCTGTCTTTGATCCATGTCCTCCGAAAGATGTCTGAACCTCCTGACAAACCGCTGGTTGAATTCTGCGATGTCAGTTTCTCGCATGCGTCTGCAGCCGCTCCGATAATTTCTCATCTCAGTTTTTCAGTTGCGCCGGGCGAGACGCTGGTTCTTCTCGGTGAGTCAGGTTGCGGCAAAACCACAACGCTCAAGTTAATCAACTGTCTGTTAATGCCGGATGCGGGCGAAGTATGCATCGAAGGCAAGTCAACGAAAGCCTGGGATCCGATTCGCTTGCGCCGCCGCACTGGCTACGTGATTCAGGAAGGCGGCCTCTTTCCTCATTTCACCGTCGCAAAAAACGTCGCTCTCGTCCCGGCACTTGAAGGTTGGGAACCAGCGCGCATCAGAAATCGCGTCGACGAATTGTTGTCACTGGTTGGACTTGAACCGCGCGATTTCGCCGATCGCTATCCGGCGGAATTATCCGGCGGCCAGCGGCAGCGCATTGGCGTAGCGCGCGCGCTTGCTGCCGATCCACCACTGCTTCTGCTCGATGAGCCATTCGGTGCGCTGGATCCGTTGACACGCGCCAGTCTGCAACGCGAGTTTGCGGAACTCAGCAAACGTTTGAAGAAAACCGCGGTGTTTGTAACGCACGATGTGCGCGAGGCTTTATTGCTCGGCTCGCGCATCGGACTGATGCATGCCGGCAAATTATTGCTGCTGGAAACGCCCGAGAATTTTCTTAAGTCCAAAAACGAAAAAGCGATGGCGTACCTGGAAACGTTACGCGTCTCTGCTGGTTCCGTTCAGGAGGAGGCGCCGTGAGTTTCTTCAATTTTCTAAAACAAAACTGGCCGGAACTATTCACGCTGCTGCGACAGCATTTGTGGCTGGTACTGATCTCAACCTTCGTGGCGGTCGCGATTGGAATTCCCACCGGCATTCTGCTCACGCGCAGAAAATCCTTGCGTGGTCCCGTGCTGGGCATCGCCAACATCATGCAGACGATTCCCAGTCTGGCCTTGTTTGGCTTTCTGATCCCGCTGCCTTTCATTGGCGGCATTGGCGCGCGCACTGCGATCGTTGCGCTGGTGGTCTATGCGTTACTGCCGATAATTCGAAACACGGTCACCGGTATTGTGGGCGTCGATCCAAATGTGCGCGAAGCAGCGGTAGCGATGGGCATGACTGGCCGGCAGATTCTTTGGCAAGTGGAACTGCCTTTAGCGATGCCGGTGATCATTACTGGCGTGCGCGTCGCAATGGTGATTGCGATTGGCGTGGCAACCATTGCTGCCGCGGTCGGCGCCGGCGGGCTCGGCGTTTACATCTTTCGTGGGCTGAGACAATATGACAACAATTTGTTGCTGGCCGGCGCGGTTCCCGCGGCCTTGATGGCTTTGACTGCAGACTTTGGTTTGGGCCTGCTCGAACATCATTTCTCGTTAGCCAAACGGCGAAAAGGAAGAACGAGATCGCAAGCAAAGGTAATCGCGTTAGTGGCGGTTGCAGTCATCGCTTCAGCAGTAATCTTTGGAAGTTATTTTTCAGGACGGCGCAATTTGAATTCTGCAAGTGGTCCGGCGAATAGCGCGAGGGTCGTGGTTGGCTCAAAAGATTTCACTGAATCCGCCATCCTCGCCGAAATTGTGGCGCAGATGTTGGAAGCGCGCGGCGTGACCGTGGAACGCAAGTACGAATTGGGTGGAAATCTTCCGCACGATGCGATGCTGGCGGGACGCCTTGATCTCTATCCGGAATATACCGGCACCTCGTACACCGCGATCCTTCATCATCAACCGATCACCGACCCGCGCGCAGTCTACGAACAAGTCAAGGCTGAGTACGCGCAAAAATTCGGCGTTGCAGTCAGCGACCCGCTCGGTTTTGAAAACTCTTTTGCAATTCTCATTCGCGGCGCTGAGGCGCGGAAGTTGAAGTTGAAGACGATTTCTGATGCGATACCCTACGCGAGCAATTGGCGCGCCGGCTTTGGCCAGGATTTCATGTCACGCGCCGATGGCTATTCGGGCTTTTCGAAAGCTTATGGATTGAAGTTTGCAGATCAACCGCGCGAGATGGACCTTTCATTGACTTACATCGCACTTGCATCCGGCAAGGTTGATTTGATTGCAGGCAACTCAACTGAAGGAAGGATTGCCGCGCTCGATTTGTTTCAACTCGAAGATGACCGGCATTACTTTCCACCCTATGAAGCGGTTTATCTTATCCGGCAAGACACGCTGGCGCGGGTCGCGCAACTGCGCGACGTGCTGACAAAACTCGCGCATGCCATTTCAACTGAAGAAATGCGCCAACTGAATTACGAGGTGGACGCGAATAAACGCAACCAGGCGGAAGTTGTGCGCGAGTGGCTCAAAAAGAAAGGATTTACCGTAACGTAGAAGTTGTGATGCTTGTTGTACGTGCCATTGTCATATTTACCCATTTTGCCGCTACAATAATTGGAGTATTTCATGAGGCAACCTGGCTGGAATCGATTTGAATGGGACGATGAAAATAAGAAAAACGGCAACATACAACATTTGCGCGATCACGGCATCGAGCCTGAAGAAGCTGAACAAATTTTTCTTCCGAGAGTTCGTGTTTGCGCGCGACGAGCGTAGGTTCGATGATGTTTACATTCTGGATGGAAGTTCAGATCGCGGAAGAGATCTCCGGCTGGTTTTTCAGGATAAGGGAAATGGGTTAGTGCGAGTTTTTACCGGTTGGGACTTCAAAGGAGAAAAGAAGAACAAACGATGAAAAAACAATTTGGGAAGCTTTCCAAAACTGAACGACAAAAAGTCGAGTCTGATTACCACCGTATGAAGCCTGAAGAACTCAACAAATTGATCTCTCGGGCTACCCCCCACAAACCGAGCGCAATCAATCGCTCCTCCGCGCGGGCAGGGTCAAAACGCAAAACTAAGGGGGCTGAAAAGAAACGCGCCGCTTAGATTTATGGCGAGGGGGCGTTGGTCTCACTCAATGCTGCCCATCAGTCGTGCCTCTGCAGAATTCTGCAGATCCGGTTTTGATGTTAGAAATCTATTTGTCGTTAAGTTCTGAAGCACAGCACTATGCGATGT
>Ga0137360_10001896_pt1 | contig 12392 bp, 6 predicted proteins | sample Mad1_60_16metaG_FD_104924 | JGI IMG/M metagenome (GOLD analysis project Ga0137360, IMG submission 104924) | Vadose zone soil microbial communities from Angelo Coast Range Reserve, California, USA - Mad1_60_16 metaG | ecosystem: Environmental > Terrestrial > Soil > Vadose zone | place: USA... | reverse complement strand
ATATCCACCCTCGCCTAAGTCCCACGGCTCTGCGATCAGTTTTACTTGCGACAGCACGGGATCTTGATGAATAATGTCAAAGAATGCACCCAAACGGTCCACCGAATGTAGCTCCCGCGCCAGGGTGGACGCTAAATCAAAGCGAAATCCATCGACGTGCATCTCCAGCACCCAGTACCGGAGGCTGTCCATGATGAGCTGGAGCGTGCGTGGATGTGTCATGTTCAAGGTGTTACCGCATCCTGTGTAATCCATGTAGTAGCGCCGGTCTTCTGTCAGACGATAATAGGATGCGTTATCGATTCCCCGAAAGCAGAGAGTGGGTCCGAGGTGGTTTCCTTCTCCAGTGTGGTTGTAAACGACATCGATAATGACCTCGATGCCTTCGCGATGAAGGGTCTTCACCATGGTTTTGAATTCTGCCACTTGCTCCCCAAGCACTCCTGTCGATGCATAACGAGACTCGGGCGCAAAAAAACCGATGGAGTTATATCCCCAATAGTTTGTAAGGCCACGATCAACAAGAGACTTGTCTGCGACAAACTGATGAACGGGCATTAACTCGACAGCGGTAATTCCTAAAGACCTGAGGTGATCGACGACGGCGGGATGGGTAAGACCGGCATAAGTTCCTCTCAGCTCTTTGGGCACTTTGGGATGCCGTGCCGTGAATCCCTTCACGTGCATTTCGTAGATGAGCGTCTGGTGCCATGGAATCCGAAGGGGAGCATCTTGTCCCCAACTGAAAGCGGGATCCACGACCACACACTTTGGCAGGCCATCGGCGCTATCGCGCTCATCTTTGGACAGATCAGCATCAGGGTGTCCTATCGTGTAGCCGAACAGCGAATCGCTCCAGCGTATGGGTCCGGCAATGGACTTGGCGTATGGATCCAAAAGAAGTTTGGTTGGGTTGAACCGGTGACCTTCGGAGGGAGCATATGGTCCATGCACACGGTAACCGTAGAGTTGTCCCGGCCGCGCTTCCGGCAAATAGACATGCCATACTTGGTCGGTCTGTTCGCTTATTCTGATTCGCTTCGTTTCGCGGGTTCGAGTTTCACCGTCAAACAGACAGAGTTCTACGCCTGTAGCGTTTTCAGAGAACACGGCGAAGTTCACACCGGAGCCATCCCAAGTGGCTCCTAGCGGATAGGAATTGCCAGGCCACACTTTCCTTTAATCCTCCCACAGCATTGCGTGTTATTCATTATCCTTCGAGGGCTGTTCGAGAATAGCTTTACGATCTCTTCTGTTAAACGGTTGCGAAACCCGACCGAGCAATGTCGTGATTTCCCGGACAGCTGAGGGTCGTTGGTATCTAGAGCAAATCAGAGACCATAACAAAGGAGACAACCTGGCCTGAATGTCGCTATGAAAAACATTGAGCAGCGAATGCGCCGAATCGGATTTTTATCTTTCGCGTCTACGAATTTCGTCGATCGCTTTTAAAATCGCTGTGGCGGCATCCGATTTGCGCATCTGCTCAAACGAGACGCTCGCCTTGCGTTTCCAATTAGGCCGCTCGTCCCAGGTGCCCGGGACATTCTGCGGCAGCGGCTCGAGCCAGAGATCTTCCAAATTCACCAGCACGAGATAGGCATCCCCGCTCGCCAACTGAGCGAGCCAGGCGCGCAGAATGGCGAGAGGCTCCGCCGCGTCCTCTTTAAGCCATCCCCGTGACTTCAGAAAACTGATGAGCGCTTCACGGGCGGAAGCTCGCTGCTGCCACAGAATCTGCGCTTCAGATGGGGACAGAAGTTCGAGGGCCAGTCTGTCCTGGATATCTCCTCCGTGCCAAAAGCCGGCGAAGGTCGGCGTATCATGGGTATTTAGACTGGCCACGGCATCACGAGCGACTTCCGGTAGCGCTCTTTTTGGCTCGTCCGTGACGCAGAACTGACTTACGTGCATGCTGTGGATTCGGTGTTTTGCCAAGGCGGTGTTCACGTAGGGGGGCACCGTGCCCAGGTTTTCACCGACTATTTCGGCCTGATACCGGCGCGATTCCAGGCTCAAGATCGCGTAGAATTCTTCAGCGGGATAATGAACGTAAATTCCTTCGGTGGGCGCGAAGCCGTGAGGGATCCAGTATAAACGGTGGAGTCCCATGACATGATCGATGCGCAACATCCCTGCGTACTGGAGATGATGGCGTAAACAGGCGATATAGTAACGATAGCCTTGCTGTCGAAGTCCTTCGGGCTGCAGCGGCGGGAAGCCCCAGTTCTGGCCCTTGGTGAAAAAACTGTCCGGCGGCGCGCCTCCGCTTGCTTCCAAAGCAAACACCTGGCGCTCCCGCCAGACATCGTAGCCGTCCCGGTTTACTCCCAGTGGGAAGTCGAGGTAAAGCGCCGGCCCACCCGCTTTCGTCTTTTCTGCCAGCGCGTGCATCTGCTCGTCGGCCTGCCATTGCACGTAGAGATGATACTGCTTGGCTTTTTCATCGTAGTCGCCCGCCGCCAATCTGCCATCGCGATGGGCCGCCGGCCAAAGGTCCCATGACGCACGTTCGCGCTCGACCTTGGCGCGAAACGCGGCGTAATCCTGCGCTTGCGGATGGGTCTCAATGAAACGTTCGAAAGCCGCTCTCCGTTTGGTAGCCCGGTTCATCAGCGTGCGAAGCAGTTCCTCGAGAACTTTGCGCTTAAGCGCCATCAGTTGTCGGTATTCGATCAAAGGGGCGGCTCGCAAATGCTCAAGCTCGTTTTGGAAAAGGGAAGAATGGATCATTGCGCGGGCCACCGGACTGCGTTGCAGTTCCGGTATACGCGTGACATCGAGATAGAATTCGTTCCAAAAGAGACGGCTTACAGGTGCGTAGGGACTCGGATTAAAAGGCTCATCAAGAAATGCCGAAAGTAGAGGCAAAGTCCCCACGAAATCTCCGCCCATTTTACCGGTGAAATCGATAAATCTTTCCAGGTCGGAAAAACTTCCGGTGCCCCAGCTCTTCTGGGAGGCGAACGCATATAAGGGGCAGAAAAGGCCCCATCGTCGAACCTCGGCATCGGCTGCGCTGTGAGATTGGAGCGCAGATGACAACACATAGGACTCGAATGTGCGGTCGCCGACCTGTAGGTGAAGACTGTGATAACCAAGTGGCAGTTTCTCGGGAAGGTTGATCCACTGCGTCACGTAGCCCACACCCTCGATGCTTCGCTCCACCGTTTTGATTCTGCTGTCACTTTGCCCTTTGCCTTCAAAGACCTCGCCGCTTTCCAGGGCGATTCGATACCGAGGTTCCAGCGTCGCGAGCGGGCTCGGAAGTCGAAGCTTGAGCCGTAGTGGAGCCCCATCCCAGGCGACAATCACCGGATCAATGCCGCGCCGCCAAAGGAACTGCCGGCGCTGGCGCAGCGCGTCCGCGAGATCGTCCATGCGTTCTACGGGCGCGCCCAGAATGCGCAAGACGCGGAGAACGGCTTCGGGAGGCGGATGTCTCAAACGTCCGAAGGCGTCGTAGAAAATGGTTTGCGTGTTAAAAAGGCGGGCGACGTTGTGCAACAGGTTGCGTACAGTCATTTGGCTCGATTGGATTCTTCCGGCTTGACAATTTGCAAGATCCCCGCAATGGGGACGTCGACCCAGTTGGGACGGTTGTTCATCTCGTAACCCAGTTCATAGATGGCTTTTTCAAGCATATGAACGCTCAGCATGAGGTTAAACTCCTCGCCGGATTTGGGCGCGAAGGAGGCGTTGGTGGTTGCTTCCAAGTAACCCTTCAAGAAGGTTACCGATACCCAAAGATCCCAAAATCGCGCCCAGGGTTTTAGCTGAAGGGCATCCTCCGGCCGTATGCTGTTGTTTCTCAGCTTTGAAAGCGCTGCGTAGTTAAAGGAGCGGAGCATGCCGGCGACGTCGCGTAAGGGCGACCGCTTCAACCTGCGCTCAGTGATCGGTCTGGCAGGCTCGCCTTCGAAATCGATAATGACAAAGTCCTTGCCGGTAAAAAGCACCTGGCCGAGGTGAAAGTCGCCATGGCAACGAATCCGCATGCCGGTCATTTTCTTGTCCACGATCTGTCTAAGACGGTCGAAAATCACACCTTCAAGCTGGAGAATTTTTGCGGCATCAGGCTGAATGTCTTCCGCCAATCCCGGCAGCCGTTTTTCCAGCAGCGAAAGCGACTGATCGGCGAGGGTGCGAAAGCTTTGATAAAGCGAGCGACGATACAGCGCCGTGAACGGTTCCGGAGCAAAGGCGGGATCTTTCACATCTGAGGCCAGGGCCTTGTGAAGCTCGCCCGTGCGTTGCCCCAGCAGCAGGGCGGATGACAAATAGGAGCCCATCAGCTCCCGCGCTAAAGGGGGAGTCTCCTGTGTCGCAAGCTCTCCCAACGGTTGTTCGGGGATTATGCATGCCTCGGACGCGGGGTGGCGGCTCAAGACTTCTTCGAAATAACGTCCGAGGCTGTCCATGGTATAATGCCAGGCATCTCCCTGGTTTACGACCAGTCCTTGGAGGATTCCGAGTGTGCCAGGCTCGATCTGCTCCTTGCGGATTTCGATAAAACCCGCCAGGGCCGGTACGTTAGCAAAGGAAGTACTCTCCGTGATGAAGCGGCCGACTTCCACATCGGGATTGAGGCCTTCGCCGACGCGACGAAAGAACTTCAAGATGAGTCGGTCGCCGTAAACGATGGAAGTATTGCTTTGCTCTCCTCTCAACATGGACGGCTCCAGGGAAGCCTCTGTGTCGCCCGCCACCGCGCGAAACATCTTGGACGGTTGCGCGTGTATTTCGGCGTTGTCGCCCTTAAAACGCCGGCCGCGCCCGATGCTCGCAAGTAGCGCCTTGCAAAAGCCCGGATCGTAGAGCGCGTCGTAAAGCACACCCTCAGTCTCAATCTCTTTCCCCTTTATTTTCAGTTGTGCGACTATGGATTGCGCGTTGGCCTGACGCAATTCGAAAGCCCGATCCCCCGCCGCAAACGCTAGAGGGAGCAGATAGGTCTGGGGCGTGCCACCGGTATATTGTACTTCCCATGTGGTGAAAAAAACCGTCGCCGAATCAAAAGTAAACGGGACGATATCGATATTTCTCACGGAGCGAATCGGTTGCCCTTTGCCGCCGAACCAGCGGCAGGTGAGAAGATAGGCCGGAAAAATTCGCTCCAGGCTGGTACGGGCCCTGCCGTACAGAATGTTCTCCCAAGAGTCGGCGACGTCCAAGCGCGCGGGCTCGAATCCTTCCGCGGCGGCGCGGGCCTCAGAGATGCGCGCTTGCTCCAGCTTGAACCAATAGAAGGAGTGAGGGCCGAGAGTCAGGAAGTAGGGCAGTTCGCCGATGGCGGGAAAGCGCGTGTGGCCGAACAGCTCCACCGGCACCATCCCCTTGTAGGCGGCAAGATCGAGCTCGACATAGTTGACGAAGCGCGAAAGGTTGGCGACGACCAGGATAATCTCATCCTGAAATCGCCGGGTAAAGACCAGCACCTTGTGGTTATCAGGGTAAAGGAATTCAAGACTTCCCCGGCCGAAGGATTGATAGTTCTTGCGCAGGAGGACGAGCCGCTTCATCCACCATAGGAGGGAGCTGGGATTTTGCTGCTGCGCTTCCACGTTGACGGTCTCGTAATGATGTTCCGGATCAATGATGACCGGCAGATAGAGCCGCTGCGGATTGGCACGGGAAAATCCGGCGTTGCGGTCGGCGCTCCACTGCATGGGTGTGCGCACGCCATTGCGGTCGCCGAGATAAATATTATCGCCCATGCCGATTTCGTCGCCGTAATAGATCACCGGCGTTCCCGGAAGCGAAAAGAGCAAACTGTTGAGCAACTCCATCTTGCGCCGGTTGTTGCCTAACAGCGGCGCGAGCCGCCGCCGGATGCCGAGATTAAGCCGCGCCCGCGGGTCAGTGGCATAAACTTTATACATGTAATCCCGGTCCTCATCGGTGACCATCTCGAGAGTCAACTCGTCGTGGTTACGAAGAAACAGCGCCCACTGGCAGGCGTCGGGAATGGCCGGCGTTTGATCGAGAATGTCGATAATCGGAAAACGGTCCTCCATATGGACGGACATGAAAAGGCGCGGCATGACCGGGAAATGGAAAGCCATATGGCACTCGTCGCCGGAGCCGAAATAAGTGACGGCATCTTCCGGCCATTGGTTCGCCTCGGCCAGCAGCATACGGTTCTGGTATTTCTTATCGATATGCTGCCGGAGCTCTTTCAAAAAGACATGGGTCTCGGGGAGATTCTCACAGTTGGTGCCCTCGCGCTCATAGAGATAAGGCACCGCATCCAAGCGCATCCCATCCACCCCCATCTCCAACCAGAAATCCAACACCGCTGAGAGCGCTCTCCGGACCTCGGGGTTGTCGAAGTTCAAGTCGGGCTGGTGCGAGTAGAATCGGTGCCAAAAGTAGGCTTTAGCGACGGGGTCCCAGGACCAATTCGAAAGCTCAAAGTCTTTGAAGATGACGCGTGCGTCTTGATATTTGTCCTGGTTATCGTTCCAGACGTAGAAGTTGCGCGCGCTGCTGCCGGGTTTGGCGACCCGCGCCCGCTGAAACCACGGGTGTTGATCGGAGGTATGATTGATAACCAGCTCAGTGATGACCCGGATGCCGCGCTCGTGGGCCTCGTGGAGAAAAAGCTTGAAATCATGCAGGGTGCCATAGTCCGGATGAATGCTGTGGTAATCGGCGATGTCATAGCCGTCGTCTTTCAGAGGCGACGGATAGAAGGGCAGCAGCCAGAGCGCCGTGACGCCGAGGTCTTGGAGAAAATCGAGTTTTTCGGTCAGCCCTGGGAAATCGCCGATACCGTCGCCGTTGCCGTCGCAAAAGGCGCGCACATGGACTTCGTAGATCACCGCGTCTTTGTACCACTGGGGGTTGTCTTCCAAGAGCGCGGACTCGCTGCTTTTCACTCTTCGAATCGCTGCCATAGTGTTCGGTTCACATGAAATAATCGAAATCCTGCTCGCGGTGGATGCGATGGCGCATGCGAAAGATTTGCGCGGGCACACTCTGTGGATCCAACTGAACGAAGTTGCGCCTCCCTTGCCAGAGATAGCGCGCGTCGGTCAGGAGATCATGCATTTGAAAGGGCTGATCTGGATCGAGCCCAAGCCCTTCCGCTGGCAAATCCAACCAACCGGACTGGGTGTGATGCGGATCAAGATTGACCACAGCCACAATGACATTGCTCGGATCTTCGGTGCGTTTGCTGAAGGCGATGATCTCGGGATTATCCACGGGATGAAAGCGGAGGCTCCGATCGCTCTGCAGAGCGCGATTTTCGCGCCGAATGCGGTTCACCCGGGCAATGAATTCTCTCAGGCTGCCCTCTTTTTCCAGATCCCAATGCTTGATCTCATACTTCTCGGAATTGAGATATTCTTCACTGCCCGGCTCCCGCGGCACGTTTTCACAAAGTTCAAAGGCCGGGCCGTAAATGCCGTAGTTGGCTCCCAGGGTTGCGGCAAGCACCAGGCGGGTCATAAAAGCCGGCCGGCCGCCAAACTGGAGATACTCGGTCAAGATATCCGGGGTGTTCGGCCACAGGTTGGGGCGGAAAAAATCGCTGACCTCTGTCTGGGTGAGATCAGTAAAATATTGCGTCAGCTCCGATTTCGTGTTGCGCCAGGTAAAATAGGTGTAGGATTGACTAAATCCCAGCTTGGCTAATCGGTACATGACCTTCGGACGGGTGAAGGCCTCCGCCAGGAAAAGCGCATCCGGGTAATCCTTTTTCACCTCGCCAATGACCCACTCCCAAAAAGCAAACGCTTTGGTATGAGGATTATCGGCGCGGAAAATCCGCACACCCTGCTCGCACCAGAACAGGATGACGCTCTTCAACTCGTTCCAAAGCTCCTCCCAACCTTCGGACTCGAAATCCAGAGGATAGATGTCCTGATATTTTTTCGGCGGATTTTCCGCGTACTGGATCGACCCGTCAGGGCGTTTGCGGAACCACTCCGGATGTTCCGTCACATAGGGATGGTCCGGCGTGCACTGAAAAGCGATGTCCAGGGCGATTTCGATGTCAAACTTTTTGGCTTCCGCGACGAGGCGCTTGAAATCCGCCAACGATCCCAACTGCGGGTGAATGGCCTTGTGGCCGCCTTCTTTGGCGCCGATGGCCCAGGGGCTGCCCACGTCGCCGGGTTGAGCCTCGAGGACATTGTTCTTGCCCTTACGGAATGAGTAGCCGATGGGGTGAATAGGCGGGAGATAGAGGACGTCAAAACCCATTCCCGCGACATAGGGCAGACGCTCCGTACAGTCGCGCAACGTGCCGTGCGCACCCGGCGTGCCGGCGCAGGAGCGGGGAAACAGCTCGTACCATGTGCTGAAGCGCGCTTTGCCGCGCTCGACGTTCACCCGCAGTTCCTTGTCATACGTGACCGCCCAACGTCGGTCTGGATATTTTTCCATCAATATCGCAAGGGCTTCGTCCAGCCCGCTTTGAATGGCCGCAGATGGGTCTCCCCTGAGAATAGCGGAAAAATGATTTAATGACTTACGATCTTCACCTGCGGCGCGCTTCGCTGCCAGCTCGATGAGCTCTGCTCCCGCGAGCAGTTCGAGGGCGACGTCTTGTCCCGCCTCCACCTTTTTGGCGAGCCCCTGGCGCCAAGTTTTGAATCGGTCCACCCAAGCTTGCACCGTATAGTAGTGGTCGCCGATTTCCTGAACTTCGAAGGCGCCGCGCCAGCGGTCGTTGACCAGCGGTTGCATGGGAATCTCGGTCCAGCGGGAGACTCCTTCTTTGCGGTAGAGGAGCAGCGCCGAGAGGGCGTCGTGACCATCGGCGAAGATATCCGCCTCCACGCTCATGGACTCCCCAACGGTTCTTTTCGCGGGAAACCGGCCGCAATCAATCTCCGGTTTAACGTTTTCAATGGCGACGCGCGAGCGACCTTGGTCCAATCCGGTCGTCGTCGGCTCGTTTATGGTTTGCAACTTCGGCTGTTTTTTCATTAAAGCGTGTTTTTAGGTTAACATCCTCTTTTCTTAAGGCAACCCGCATGTATGATTGACTTGTGAAATTCATCGGCGGGTGAGTTATAGAGTTAAAGGTTCAAAGCTTGTCCCGAGCCCCACGAGGGATCTCGATCCTTCGCATTCGCTCAGGACAGGCGTTGAACCCGGAACCCGTTCGACAAGCTCAGGGCGGGCTTTGAATGTTGAACCGCCTTGGGGTCAGCCCCGATTGGTCTCGGCCGGGGCCGGAACTTTTTTGACGGAGAGTTTAAGAGTGGAAGGATTGAGTTCCTGCAACGTCAGTTCCTTCGGGTAGCGGATGTTCTGCTCCGAGATGTTGAAGGTTCGGCGGCCGAGCTCCGCCATGGAAACGTCGATGGCCACTCTTATTTTTCTTGCGTCAAAGAGGTAGAAAGCTCTGCGCGGGCCGCTAAAGGTCGCACTGACCACGGGTGGCTCGATTTCTTCGACCCGTAGATCTGCTGGAAGATTCTCCACGCTCACAGGGATCCGATAACTGACTTGTACCGTTTTTGAACCCGGCACGAAGATGTACCAAAAGCCGATCGCTAAAGAGAGAGAGATGGCCTTGGCGATCCAGTTCTCGCGGAAAAACTGCAGTGAGAGATTGCTTTGCTGGTTCGATGGGAACTTCGTCTGTAAAAAACTCTCGATCACGGCGCCAAGCTGCTGCAGATTCTCTACCTCTCGTAGTTTGCCGTCTCTGGCCACGGAGATGGTGCCTCGCTCTTCGGAAACTACGATGCACAACCCGTCCGTCAACTCCGCCAAACCCAAAGCTGCGGAGTGTCGCGTACCGACGTTGGCGAGTTGCGTAAGATTTTTTGAAAGAGGCAGATGAGCAGCGAAACGGGTGATGCAGTCTTGTTCCACCACGACGGCCCCATCGTGTCCCGGCGAATGGGGGTCGAAAATACTCTTAAGTAGCGGTCCGCTGAGTTTCCCGTCGAGCGGAATTCCGCCCGTGATGTGTCGCTCCAGCGGATCGCTGCCGCGGATGACAACCAAAGCACCCACACGTTCCTTCGCCAGGTCCGATAACGTTCGCACCAAGGTATCCGCGGTATTGGAGCCAAGGGGCCGAACGCGTTTTCGGGTGAGGCTCCAAATGGCGATTCGTTCAAAGAACTGGCGCAACTCTTCCTGAAAGATCACGACGATCATAATCAAGAAAACGGCGAAGAAACCTTGAAAGACCCATGCCGTCATTTGCAAATCCAGATATCGGGCGATGATATAAATCGCTCCCAGGATCAGGATACCCCGCACCACGAAAGCAGCCCGTGTCTGGCGTGCCCAAACGATGGCTGTGTAGAGCAGAACCGCCACGAAGATGATGTCAACAATCTCCGCAAAAGTGATGGTCGGGAATGGATTTATAATGGTGCTGTCAATCATAAGCCCAACAATAAAATACCATGTTCCACGGCTGGAAGAAATTCCCATCCAAGCTTTCTCTCACGTGCCCTGCCGTTGGTGAGACCAAGCTTCCGGCCAGTCGCGATGGAATACTTCCTTTACTCTGCTCTTGCCAGGTCGCTGGCTTGGGTTGCCTGGAAACGGTAACCTAACAGCTGAGGCAGAGGTTTCGGCCCTGCGGGCAGATCAGTAAAGTTTATTTTCGAGTTACAAGCCGGCACGAACAAAGATTGTCTAGAATAGAAAGCCCGACCGGGTGGCTTTCGCTATGACCTGAATTCCGTTGTAGAGAAATCTTATGGGCCAGTATCCTTTCCCCGAATGCCTTTGATCCATTCGTAAAGAGGGGCTCGATAAAGATATGCGATGAAAACAATCACACCAGAAATAGACGCGATGGCGATGGCCGTATAATATTGCTGGCTCCGGATGCTAACTCCTTGCATGGTAAGAAGATAGGTCCCTGGCATACGGCCGAGGGTAGAAACGATCAAGAACGTACTCAAATTCATGCCAGTGAGACCCAACACGTAGCACAAATAGTCTTTTGGGAAGCCGGGTATAAGGAAGAGGAGGAAGGCGACGATTGCTCCCACGTTAGTTGTAAGGAAGCGGAATTTGTCTAGCACCTTCCCGCTAACAAACCTCTCTACTAGAGGCCTTCCAAAGATACTCGCAAGCTCAAAAGCCACCCATGAACCCAATGTGAGTCCCACGGTTGAAAAAAGAAATCCAAAGGTAACACCGTAAACGTAACCGCCCACCACTCCGGTCAATTCTCCGGGTATGGGAGAAATCACCACTTGCAGAGCCTGCAACAAAATGAAGACAGCGGTGGAGTAAGGACCGAGGGAGCCAAGAAATCGCGCTAATCTTCTTCTTCGTGTGTAAAATTTTCCAAGATTTTCTCCCACCGGTCCCAAGACACTAAATGGTTGGGGACCATAGCGGCTGAGTACGATGATCAGGGCAACGATCAAAGCAAAAATGGATCCCTTGACAAAAATTTTCTGCTGCTTGGTGGCCATTGAGAGACCGAACAGAAAGAATGACTTAAACTGAGAACCTACTACAGCTTTGTTGAGATATTAAAAGAGAAGCTCAGGCGGCCTATTACGATTCCTGAAAGAAGATTGAAGACATGCACCCAACTCAGTTTCTCCCTAGAGTCTTAGGGGATATTCCAGCAATCAAAGGGCCAGAGAAGCAAGTGTATCGAGTCTATCGGAAACCGTCAATGAGATGTACCATTAGGCAGTCGTCCTAGTTTGATGAATTTCTGATTTGCTAGTTTGGTAGGCGCTGGAAGGATGGGAGGAAGGACATCGGGAGGAGTATTACCGTTCGCGGACCAGCGATTTTTGCGGAGGAAGGATTCGGCGCTCGAGTCCAGCGCGGTGGGTGACCCTACCGCGGCCAAAAACAATCGTCGCAAACCTCGAGGCCGCCCTCGAACAAAACCGTGAGAGATTTAACGCGACTGAAGGTATAGCCATTTGAATATTATCGATCAATTCTTTGGTCCTGAGTCAGCCAATCTTTTCCAGTTCATAAAATATGGGATTAGTGGATGCATAGCCACCTCAATCCACATATTAGTTTTTCATCTCGCAGCATGGAAGTTGTTTTTTGCCTTACAGGCGGATGATTGGTTCGTAAGGATATTGAACATACCGATTCAAAAGTTGGACGATACCACGCGGTCGCGAAATTCCATGAAGGGAAACGGTGTCGCTTTTGTCATCTCAAATTTGGTCGCTTATTTTATTAACATTTACTGGGTTTTTGTTCCCGGCCGTTTTCACTGGATCATGGAAGTTGGTTTGTTCTATCTTGTCTCAGGTGTCGCAATAGTGATTGGCACTGGACTCATGGGTTTTCTGATCCGGCGCTTCGGCATGCTAACAACGTATGCTTTTGGCGCCAACATTTTTGCTGCTTTGATGATTAATTATGCTATGCGCAAATTCTTCATTTTCAATGGATGACAAAGGATTCGGCGGTAATTT
>Ga0137360_10001890_pt1 | contig 12404 bp, 14 predicted proteins | sample Mad1_60_16metaG_FD_104924 | JGI IMG/M metagenome (GOLD analysis project Ga0137360, IMG submission 104924) | Vadose zone soil microbial communities from Angelo Coast Range Reserve, California, USA - Mad1_60_16 metaG | ecosystem: Environmental > Terrestrial > Soil > Vadose zone | place: USA... | reverse complement strand
TTGCCCGTCAGCGATTCCAGAAGGCGCAACTGCGCGCTGCCGAGGAGACACTGCGCCTCGCGGCGGATGTCAGACGCGCCTACTATCGCGCGGTCGCCGCCAACGAGCTCGTCGGTCTGCTGACGGAGGCCAAGTCGACCGCGGAATCGACTGCGCAGCTCGCAGAGAAACTTGGCCAGACCGGATCTCTGAACAAGCTCGACCAGGCGCGGGAGCAGGTGTTCTACGCCGAGACCACCGCCGAACTTGCGACGCTTCGCCAGGAGGCGACGAGCTCCCGGGAGCGCTTGATCCGCTTGCTCGGACTGTGGGACGGCGACCTCGGCTTCCGCCTGCCGCAAAAGTTACCGGCGTTGCCGCGCCGGCCGCATTCGCTGCCGCGCATCGAGGTGGATGCGGTCGCGCACCGTATCGACCTGCAGATCGCGCGCATGAAACTCGTGGCGCTGGCAAAATCGCTCGATCACGGAGGCGACCCGTTTCGTCACGCTTTTGGACGTCGCCGGCATCGACCGGAAGACGCGCGACCCAGACACGCCGCCTTTCCGCGAGCGCGGCTTCGACGTTCAGTTCCAGATTCCGATCTTCGACGGCGGCGAAGTCCGCGTCCGGCAGGCGGCCGAGACCTACAATCAGGCCTTCAACCTATTAACTGAGAAGGCAGTGAACGTCCGCTCGGAAGCACGCGATGCATTCCGGGTCTATCGCTCGACCTATGACATCGCCGAACATTACCAGCGCGAAGTGCTGCCGCTGCGCAAGATCATCTCGGACGAGATGCAGCGCCGCTTCAGCAGCATGCAAGTGGACGTGTTCGCGCTTCTGGTCGAGGCAAGGCAGCGGATCGCCGCAATGCGGGCCGCCATCGAAGCTAAGCGCGACTTCTGGCTGGCGCAGTCCGACCTGACGACCGCCGTCAACGGCGGCGGCTCCGTGGACACTCAAAAAGAATCCCGTCCAACCACGACTGCCCAGGCGGGCGGCAGCGGGGGTGGCCATTGAAGGAGACGAGCATGCTATCGCGAAGAGGATTTCTCGGAACAGCGGCGCTGGTCAGCGCCAGCGCCGTGAGCGGGCGCGTGCAGGCGGCCAACATCCCGGAAGCGCCGATCATGGACAAGGCTGTGATGCAGCCTCCGCTCCATCCGACCAGCGGCCCGGACTATCGGCCGGTCGTCACCTTGAACGGCTGGACGCTCCCGTGGCGCATGAATGGCGACTGGAAGGAATTCCATCTGGTCGCTGAGCCGGTGGTGCGCGAGTTCGCCGAAGGCATGAAGGCGAACCTCTGGGGCTACAACGGCCAGGCGCCGGGCCCGACCATTGAGGCCGTCGAGGGCGACAAGGTCCGCATCTTCGTCACCAACAAATTGCCCGAGCATACGACTGTCCACTGGCACGGCATGATCCTGCCGAACGGCATGGATGGCGTCGGCGGCCTCACCCAGCCGCACATCAAGCCCGGCAAGACCTTCGTCTACGAATTCCAGCTCACCAAGAGCGGCACCTTCATGTACCACCCGCATTCGGACGAGATGGTGCAGATGGCGATGGGCATGATGGGGATGTTCATCGTGCACCCGCGCGACCCAACGTTTCGTCCGGTCGACCGCGACTTCGTCTTCATCATGAGCACCTACCTGATCGACCCCGGCACGTATCTGCCGAAGGTCAACGAGATGACCGACTTCAACATGTGGACGTGGAACGGCCGGGTGTTTCCAGGCATCGACCCGATGCCGGTGCGTCTCGGCGACAAGGTTCGCGTACGGATGGGAAATCTCAGCATGACCAGTCATCCGATCCATCTGCATGGCCACAGTTTTGCGGTGACCTGCACCGATGGCGGATGGATTCCGGAATCCGCCCAATATCCGGAGACGACGACCGACGTGCCCGTTGGCGCCGTGCGCGCGTTCGACGTGCTCGCCGATAATCCCGGCGATTGGGCGTTCCACTGCCATAAGTCGCACCACACCATGAACGCGATGGGACACGACATGCGCAACTTCATCGGTGTCTCGAAGAAGGATCTGGCGAAGGCCGTCGGGAAGCTCGCACCCGACGCCATGGCGATGGGTTCGACCGGCATGGCGATGGGCGAGATGGAAATGCCGATGCCCGACAACACGCTGATGATGATGTCGGGCTCCGGCCAGTTCGGTCCGATCGAGATGGGCGGCATGTTCACGGTGATGAAGATCCGCGACGGTCTTGCACGGGACGACTACCGCGATCCAGGGCCCTACAAAAATCCGCAAGGCACGGTCGCCTACGAGATCGAGACACCGCCAAGCGAAGCGCCGCGTCAGATCAGCCCGAAAGAAAAAGGAAAGCCGCCGGAGATGAAAGACATGAAGGGAATGAACATGAAAGGGATGAAGGGCATGTGAGTGGCGAACGAGGAAAGACAATCGATGAAAATCAGCAACAAGAACGACGATACCAAATCTCGTAGAAAGGAAAAAACATGAAGATCAACAAACTCGCAGCAACACTCGCACTCTCCATCTTCGCGTCGTTGGCGGCATCTGCCGAGGACGCGATGGTCAAGGGAGTGGTCAAGAAGATCGATGCGGGCGCCCGGAAAATCACGCTGACCAGCGGCCCGATCAAGAGCCTCGATATGGACGAGGACAACATGACGATGGTGTTCCGCGTGCAGGATCCCGCAATGCTGAAGCAGGTGAAGGTCGGGGACAAGGTGCGGTTCGCAGCCGAATCCGCGACCGCCGGCATCACGATCACGAAGCTGCAGAAGGGCAAGTGAAGCCGTGAGTGCGACGCCGCTGACCAAGATTGGCGGCGTCGGACCTCGAATGATCGCGAGGACTCCGTGATTGCTCTCGCCTAGGACTACTTCCTGATCGTCGGTTCGCCCTCGCGGCGGCATCGATCGCGAGCGTGACGGTCGAGCAGTTCAAGAGCAATTCCGAACCGACGGTGATCAAACGAAGCTTATACTGGTGAACATGGGGCGGAGGAGGCCTGATGCTCATCCTCCATATGTGCACTGAAATTACGGTCGAGCAACTCAGCGATTAAGGGAAATGCAATGTCGAAGAAGATTTCAATGGCCGCCGTCACAATGATCGTGGCAAGCTTGGGCTGTAGCGCCGCCCTTGCCCATCCAGAACTCCAATCGGCTGACCCCGCTGCCGGAGCGGCGGTAGCGACTTCGCCCAAGCAAATCAGGATTACGTTCAACGAGAACGTCATCCCGCAGTTCTCCGGCGTCGAGGTGAAGGACCAAACCGGGAGAGTGATAACCACTGGAAAAGCTACGACGGATCCCGCCAACAAAAAGCAGTTGGTGGTCCCCGTTCAGGGACAGTTGCCCCCGGGCGACTACAAGGTCGAATGGCACGCGGTGTCCGACGACACCCACCGGGTCAAAGGTAGTTACTCGTTCAGCGTGGCCCGCTGATGATCGATCTTGGACTTGTCGTCTCGCGGCTTCTGCACTACGCGGCAGTGACCACGTTCGCCGGTGTGTCGTTTTTTCCGCTGTACGCGTATGCGGACGCCGAACCGGTCGTGTTGCTCCGCCAGCGGCAGAGCGTGCTTCTGGCAGCCGCCATTGTGGCGTTGCTCAGTGCTATCCTGTGGTTCGTTTTCTCGGTCGCGAACATGAGCGGCACGTTGGCCGACGTTGCCGATCGCGAGGTGCTGTGGACGGTATTGAGCGAAACGACCTTTGGCAGGGTATGGACCGCCCGGCTTGTCCTCTCGATCATCGTGATCGGCCTGTTTTGGAGTCGCGTCGTTTCAAAGTTGGGTCCCCGCCGCGATCTGATCACGCCTGTTCTGGCCGCAGTGCTGTTGATCTCGTTGGCAGGAGTGGGTCACGCCCAAATCGAAGAGGGGGTCGAGGGCATTATCCATGTGGTGTCGGATGCGGCACACCTGCTCGCCGCCGGCGCATGGCTGGGAGGACTGGCGCCGCTCGGTTACATCCTTTTGTTACACGGTGGAGAGAGCGGACGCGCACAAAAAAGCGAATTTGACGAGAACCTGTTGCGGTTCTCGGGCATGGGCTATCTTGCGGTTGCGACGCTCGTCGGATCAGGACTCGTCAATAGCTGGTTTCTAATCGGTAACGTTTCCGGCCTGTTTACAACGCCATATGGACAGTTGCTGATCGTGAAGCTGGTTCTTTTTGCGGGCATGCTAGCGCTCGCAGTATCGAACAGGTTTTGGCTGGTTCCGTTACTGACCGAAGGGCGCGGGGATGACCGGAACGGATCAACAGTCTGGATCGGCAAATTGCGCAACCATGTTCTCGGTGAGCAGTTCTTGGGTCTCGCGGTTCTTTTGGTCGTCAGCGTTTTAGGAACCATGCGCCCGGCGATCGGTCAATGATGACGAAGCAGCCAGCCAGCGAGCAAGTTAGACGGTATCAAAAGGGGTTCAGGCCACCCTGCCGTGTGCCGTCGCCGGCATTGCTGTTGCCCTCACATGAATTTGCATTCGATGCAGCGACGGCTCAGATTAGTGTTGGACGCAACCGATATTGGAGGGCAAAACAAAATCATGAGTAGTCCATCGATCGTTCATTCTCGCAGTCTGACGCGGCGAAGCGCGCTCGGGATCGCTGCGCTGGCATTGGTCATGCCGTCAGTTTCTGCGTTTGCCCAGACTCCAGCCATCCTTGTTCATAAGGATCCAGACTGCGGTTGTTGCGCAGGTTGGGTGCGACATCTCAAAGATGCTGGCTTCGCTGTGACGGTCGAGGAAACCGCAGACCTTCAGGTCGTCCGAAAACGTCTTGGCGTACCGGCTGATCTCGCTGCATGTCACACCGCTGAAATCGCGGGATACGTTATCGAGGGCCACGTCCCCGCGTCAGCCGTGCGGAGATTGTTGGAAGAGCGGCCCGACGCTACCGGATTGGCCGTCCCCGGTATGCCCGCCGGATCACCGGGAATGGAAGGTGGGGCACCGCAGCGGTACGACGTTGTTCTTTTCGGGCCGATTGGCCGACGACCCTTCATGCACTTCGTCGGCGTGGAAAATGTCGGCTGAGCCCGCTTCAAGCACTAACGATCGACCCCGAACGAATACTCCCCCTTCACGCGGTGGGTATCCTCGGAAACAGCATGCCAGGTGACCGTATAATGTCCCGCCTTCAACGGCACGGGGAGGGGCACGACGAGTTGCTTCTGATCTTTTGGATCATTCACTGGGACGCCCGTGGCAATTGTTTTCCCAGCTTCATCCTTGAGTTCCAAGCCCGAAAATTTTGCGATCACGCCTTCGCTGAAATTCAGCTTGATCTCCGTGGGAGAGACCTTGCTCGAAACATCAGCTGCGGGGCTAGCAGCTGTTAGTTTTGGATGAGCATTGGCTGAAGTAGCAATCAGGCTAATCGCCAAAACTGCGAGGGTACCTATCGTCACTGCGCGGGTACCTATCGTCGTCGTATTCCGGGACATTAGAATTCCTTTCCTCGTAACTCAGGCCGCAGCGTAGGATTGCATGGGTTCTTTCGACTGGGGCGCCAAGTTTCCCCAGTCGGAAACTCGGTTAATATCCCCGATAGCCATAATAACGAGGCCTTGAATAATAGTAGTATTGCGGGGCTGGTTGATATCCGTGAGCCTCATCATGAAGGTCCCGCAGGGCACGATGATAGGCACGATGCTCAGAGCGACTATAAAAGCCGTATTCGTGGGCACGCTCGTGCGCGTCAGACAATTGGTCGTGGAACCGATCGTGAGCGCTATAACCGTTATCTTCATCATCGTGAGCAAGTGCGGGCACCACGGGTACACTCAACACCAGCACGGCAGCCATCAGAAGTGCTTTTCTTGGGGTCATGATCTGTCTCCATCCGCTGAGTAAGCCCAACGCGGCGATGTTGGGTTCACTAACTTTCAGCTCCCAGGTGGAGAACTTAAACGGGTTGATATGAACGCCAGCCGAACGCAGAGTTCAGCGATCATTTATTTCGATCTTCCGCATCCTCGCCGTTATCAGATTGCCACATTCGAACCACGATCGGTGAGCCCCCCGGCGTTTGCAGTCATTCGTGTCCGAGTTTCAGCTCTGAAAGGATTCGTGGAGAGTGGACCGACCTGAAGAAGAGGCCTAAAAAAGCGATGTCGTTCCGGATCATGAACTGAGCACAAGCGGAGTCCGTTTCGTCGTCAGCGGCGGACACGGCACTGCCGGCAGAAATCCATATCCTGGAAGCGGGACATTTCGCCCTCGACGAAGCGGCCGACGAGATCGCGTCGCTTGTCCGCAACTTCCTTGAGCGTCTGGATAATCAGGGAGGATAGCGTGAGCCGCACGTTGCCGAGCTCAACCGAACCGAATTTCCGGTGTCGCATGGGTGCTCGCGCAATTAGTAAGCTCTCGGTCGTAACTCGAGGCACTTGAACTGATCGCTTTCCAAGCAATCTGCACTCGGAGACGATTTTCTCCAGATTCGCTTACTCGCTCGAATGAGACAGAACTGGGGTTATGGTTCGCGCGCGCATATCGCGCTGTAAAATAAAGAAAAAATGGCGCACCCGACACGATTCGAACGTGTGACCTTTGCCTTCGGAGCAATATAGGCTGCCCATCCTAAATATGCGATCGGGCACGCTATGGTTCGCTATCAATCTGAAGCCACTACATATTTTGCAATAGACTAGCGACGCTCCTATCCGAATTTTCGCTCCGATTTCCGCCCGCCTGCTTACGTGGTGCTTACGCGAGAAATCGAGGCCAAATCGGAGGAGCGCCGTGCCTAAGCTCACCAAACGGGTCGTCGATGCCGCTGATATCCGGCAGAAGGACTACGTCCTTTGGGACGACGAATTGCCGGGCTTCGGTCTTCGCGTATTTGCCTCCGGCAAGCGGAGCTACGTCATCCAATATCGAACTGCCGGGCGTTCGCGTCGCTACACAATTGGGCTCCACGGAGTCTGGACTCCTGAGACCGCACGGCAGGAGGTTAAGGCCCAGTTGGGTAGGGTTGCCCAGGGTGAAAATCCCGCCGATGAACGCCAGCTCGATCACCAGGCGCTCACCGTCAAGGAACTATGCGAGCTGTATCTTCACGACCTCGAAGCCGGCCTCATTCTCGGCAAGGGAGGGCGCCCCAAGAAGGCCACCACCATCGTAACGGACACAGGCCGCATCCAACGTCACATCATACCGCTGATCGGCAGCCGGCGAGTGAAGGACCTTGTGAAAGCCGACATCAACAAGGTCCTAAAAGACATCATGGCGGGGAAGACCCGCACGTCGGTCAAGACCAAGAAGCTCCGAATGCGTTCGGCAGCTTCCCCAATCACTGGAAGAGGATTTTCGAGGACACGCCACTCTCCGACGTCACTCCCCATGTCCTACGGCATAGCTTCGCAAGTATTGCGAATGATCTTGGCTTCACAGAAGTTACGATCGCGGCTCTTGTTGGTCACACGAAAGGGTCGGTAACGAGTAAATATATTCACACTCTCGACACAGCCCTCATCATGGCCGCTGACACGATCTCTGGTTACATCCAGGGCCTTCTCGACGGCGTCGAATTCAAACAGACCGCTTACGCCCTTGACCGCGACTCCCGGAAGGCGGCGCTTGTCCGCTTCCTGCGCAATGCCGTCGGCGAGGTTGAGGCAGGTATCGAAGAACGGGAGTGTCTCGCCGCTTAAGGAAATAGTTTCCGCTTTGCGATGATCAGCGGGCATAAGTCGTTGGAAGGGCCAATGGCCGTGCAAATCGTTCGACACCAAGTAAGCAATTGTCTCAGGACGAAACAGACTACGAATCTGGGGGTCAGAAGGCGACGGCACCTCGGGGCCAATGGGTGTCAAGTCCGTTACCAAGCATCTCAACGCGGCCGGTATCCGTACCCACGAGTGTTCTGTTATGCTTCATCAATTCTCAACCATATGCGACGTGCTGGCGGCGTTTTTGTCTTGCCGTCCAAATCGCGCGCCTAACGTAAATCGGCTGAACCGCCGTAGCCGAATAGCCCTTCGGCTCGCAATGCGGCTGCAGTGAACGCGCATTGAATCAGGCGAACTCGTGCGTGTCGACGGCTGCAAAGTTTGAGATCCGGGACGCGCTGTTAGGGCGCCGACCCGGATTCTTATTTTGCGCCGAAGCCCGCCGTGGATGCGCGAAGACACGTCCAGTAACCGCTGCTCGGTCGCGAGATCGTTCTGTATATCGGCACACCATTGGTTTTTCCCGCCCATTGCGGATCAATCCGAACCCAACCGCTCACGTATGAAACCGAAAAGACGGGTTCGGGCTAACGTTGTCTGAAAGCTCAGTCATGATCTCCCCGACCTTCTTCGCAAACAGTAGCGTGACCGGAAGTCGGGTGATCCCATCGCTAGAATTCCAGTTCATCTTGGACAGGGTTAGAATCTCACGCGCTCGGGCTTCGATGTCTGTATCGCCCGCGGATCCGATCTGGATGGGCGCCGGAATGTGCGCACCGGGAAATTCATCCCACCACGGCACGTAACCGCTGGTGAAGAGATAGGATTCACCCTCGATGCGGCAAAGAGTCCCCCGCCAGGGCTCTTCCGACCCTTTCCGGACAAGACGGAAGGGAGTTTGCCTGAGCCAAACGAGATCGCAGCCTGGGACGACACCCTTCGCGGCGTCCCGAAATCCCTTCTCTTCCTCGCCTTGGTATATCGATGTCTTGTGCACAACGACCCGTTTCGGTTGCACGCCGGTGCGCATCTCGTACCCAGCCAGAATATCCCGCATCAGTGAGAAGGCCTGCGACTCGTTGAGGTAGGGCTGTCTATCGATCCTTTGCTCATGGTCGATGTGCGCGCCCTTCAGACAAAAGGGCTCGTGGTCCGAAGAAAAGGCCTGGGCGACGCTGGCATAGACAAGATGGCCGCCTCGTTTTTTCAAGTGATGGAAGGAGACGCCGACGAAGCATACGCCCTCCGGAAGATCTGACGGGCGCCATGGCATGCCGCCAGATTTGTAGTAGAGCGCCGTTGCGAAGTTCCAATTGCGCGTGGCCTGACTGTGGCCGGTCTCTTCGTCGCGCTCGATGGTCCCGCGACGAAGGATCTGTATCGGCACGGCATTATCGTACTTGTGCACAGTTCCCTTTAGTGCACGGTAGAATGTACGAAAGAGCAAGTCTTCTGCGGTGGTTCGAAGGGCCTCAGCTTCGGCAAGTTCTTCCTCGGTCGGCGCGAAAAGATCGAATTGCGCGTTTTCCTCTTCGCGCTTCAGTATCTGCAGGGCGCGGCGTTCTTTGGCGGAAAGCCCCGGGTTTTCAACCCTCAAGTCGCCCAATTCGTCCGGAATGCACACCACGATGCAATCGGGCCGAACATCTCCGAACATACTGCTGATCGGGCCTTCGAAAAGTTCGACCAGCGCATCGAAATCATCGCCGCTGATCGGTGGGCTGAAATAGTGGTCGAATTTGCCACCGTCGATGACGCGAACAAATTCCTCGTCAACCTCGAATTTGACCTTGAGCGCTTTTTCGATACCCGGCCAATCCCGAAATCGTCGAGCATTCTTTTCTTTGGCCGGCCTGTAGAGATTCATATCCCTGAGCCACCCGCGTGCGGCGGCCACGTCCGCAGAGAGACCGATCAAACCCAGCCTGAACGTCCGCTGTCCACGGTGATCCACCGGACCGCTCGAGGCAAGCGCCCGCCGAGGATCGACATCCAGGCGACCGTTGTTGAACTGCACCTCGGGTTCAGGCAGGCATTTGATCTTGATCGCGATCGTCATCGATCAGTCCTTCCTCGGGTACGTCTATCGAGAGGAACGAGCCCTCAAGAAGCATGTCCTGCGCAGCCACTTGGCTGAGGTTGATGACTGGGGCGCCTTGCGCAATGAACCTTCCCCAAAAGATCAGGTCGCTGTCGACGCTTTGGTTGCGATCAAACTTCATTCGGCGGGTGGCCCGCTTCGTCCTTGCGTATCCGGGAAGCGGAGTCTTCGCGTCCGCCCCGGTGAACATGTAGAACGGCTTTAGGCGCACACCCCAGGTCGATCCGATGCGGGCGATATCGTAGGCAAAGCCCTCATTTTCGAACCACGTCGGTGGCTTCTCGCTTCTGAGTTTGACCACTTCCCGCGAAATTCCTTTGCGGGTAGGGCTGTCATAGACATACTTCCGAGGACCTTTGTTCAGCCCAATGAAGAATGCGCGTCGTTGCGACCTGTTGTCCTCCTCCATGATCAGACCACGCCCCCTCAAGCCCTTTAATCGACCCTCGAAGTGCTTTCGCAATAGCCAAGAGAAGACTCTGGCGAGAGCCGGATCCGACTCGAGTGCCTCGCGGTCGGAAACCTGGATCTCCGGCGACGTCATCACCGGTTGCAGAATCGCCGCAAGCAACGGCGGAGGAGCAAGGGACCACAATTCGCCGCCGTGAAGCAGGACGGTGCCGGCCTCCTCGAGCGGTGCAACGCCGGCGATCTCCCGCAGTGTGCCCCGGACTTTCACGCGCGAGACAGCCTCCGGCAGTGCCGCGAAAGGCAAGAGGTTGAGAACGTAGGTACCGATCGGGCGAGTATCTCTAGCGACGCCAGCAAATCGACCGGACGCTGTCGGTTGAAAGATTTCCGCCTTGAATTCCTCATCGCCAGGCGGAAGCCTGAAGACTGCCGTGCCATTGCCCTCGCGCGCGTACTTGACGACATCCGACAATCCGGTGCCGGCTCTCTCCATCACGCTCATTCCGTAGAAGACGTCGCAAAGTGAGCGATTCCGCTGGGATGTCAGTTCCCGCAAGGGTTCAAACTGGCCCTGATCGTCGATGGTCAACTTGTCGGTCAATCGGTCAGGCGGCCGACCGGGATTGACGAACGAGATGAGCGATCCGGTTTCGACGTTGATAACTGCGGGGCGGCCATCTTCGTAGTCACGATGGACCAAAAGATTTACGACGAGCTCGACAAGCGCCCGCTCGTGATATGCCGACCTTTCCACGTGTCGACCGAGGACCTTGACTTTGAGCGTTGAGTTTACGTCCTTCCCGCGGACCCATTCCAGAAGCTCGTTGCGCTGCCTCAGGAGATTTCCCGATATGACCTGGCGCTTTTTACCGTCGATGGTCACGCTGACGATCGCGTGGGGAAAGAACCGTTGAGGATTTACTCCGAAGAGAAGCACGGCGGCGTTGCTGGGCTTCTCCGTCCCTTTCACGTTTATGAGGAGGCCGAGCTCCCGGAGAAATGTCGTGAGGGTCGCCGACGTCGGTCCGCGGAGACCAAGCTTTTTCGCGTATTCATGGGCTGTAAGGAGCGCAAGGTCCAGATCGAGGTCGGTGAGTGATGCATCGGCGACAGGACGGTCGTCGAATGCCAGCTCAGTCAAAGACGTTGGGGGCCCGAGGTTTCTCTGCTTGCCGGCGAGCTCTACATTGAGATCGCCGAACAATTCATCGAATCCGTCGATCTCAAGCAAGCGGAAATTGCCGCCGAGTCGTTTTTGCAGAGCCTTCACGTTGGGATGCAAGTCAGCGCCAGTTCGATGACACCAGAATATGCCCTTCTTGAAGGCCAGATCGCCCGCTTCGCCGAGAAGGCATTCCATGATCGAGGGTTCAGCGCCCCGGTACCCTACGACGATGAAGGGTGTAGATTGCAGTAGTGGGAAGAGAACACTGATGAGCTTGGGATCTAGCGACGCCACCTCTTCGGTCAGGTTCTTGTCCGTGTACTGTTCCGCTTTCCCGTGAAGCCAAACGATCTGGGCGCGGTGGAATATGTCGAATTCCCGGAAATCCTCCGGCCCCCGATTCACTTCGGCGACGAGCCGGATGTGCGGCCGTTTGTCGTGGAGCGCCTGGGGCAAGCAGATGTCGAAATTCGTGGTCAGGACGGTCCCGGCTAGTCCCCGCAGCACCAACTCAGCCAGTTGCCGATAACCTGTCCCGATGCCTTCCGTCGGTCGGATGAGATCTAGCAGCACCGCCTGCCGATAGGACTGAGGCTGAAGAAGGTGCTTCACAGCCAGCGGAAAATTCTCCGCTAACCGGCTTTCGTCGTTGATGAACCAAGGCTGCTGATTCAGCCAGGCTCGCCATTCTGAGGTCTTGACCTGCTCCGGAAGGACCTTCCCGGCAAGAATGCGTTCCGAGAAAACGCGCCGGGCAATCCGCTTGACGGCTTCATCAGCCAACGGCACTCCGGAAGAAAACGAAGCGCCGGCCCCCAGGAGAATGGTCGGCCGAGCCTCGTTTTCCGGGTTCAGGATTGAAGCGAGTTCACGCACACTTTTAATGTGGGACATCTGGAATCAGCCAACCTGGGAATCGGGACGAAAGAACAATATAGGAACATGGCGCAAGACGCACCCATCGCGCAGAGGATCACGGTCTCCTTGAGGTCGAGCAGCGCGAGCAGATTGCCGGCGAATTCTTCCGTCGACGGCAAGGCCGTGGATATTTGCCATGTCGGCG
>Ga0137360_10001888_pt1 | contig 12408 bp, 9 predicted proteins | sample Mad1_60_16metaG_FD_104924 | JGI IMG/M metagenome (GOLD analysis project Ga0137360, IMG submission 104924) | Vadose zone soil microbial communities from Angelo Coast Range Reserve, California, USA - Mad1_60_16 metaG | ecosystem: Environmental > Terrestrial > Soil > Vadose zone | place: USA... | reverse complement strand
TATATGCGCGCCGAAATCCTCAGCATGCGATCGAAGCGGCGAGCCTGCCGGATCAAATAGGTAGCCAGCTGCCGAAGAAGAGAGAGCACATCACGGGCAGTCGATTTACCGAGTTGTACGGCGCGGACTCGAATGAGTTGGAAAAGATTGTGAGTTGGGCGAAGCAGGCCGGATTGAAAGTGATGGACAACAGCCAGGCGCACCGGCGAGTTATTGTGGAAGGCCGGACGGGAGATATCGAGAAGGCATTCGGGCTGCAACTGAATGATTATGAGCACCCTCAACTTGGGAGATTTCGCGGCAGGGTTGGCGAAATTCAAGTGCCGGGAGAACTCGCGGGAATCATTCAGGGCGTGTTTGGATTGGATACGCGCCCGGTGGGGCATCCGCGGATTCGGCGGAGCCCGGCCGCGTCTTTGGACTGGTCGGCTGGAGTGACTTTGGCAGGGACGGAGAGAGCGGCTAGCGCCCAGGCGAAGAAGGCGAAGCTCGTAAACCAATGGCCAGGAACGTTTTTCCCGGGGCAGATTGCGGCCCTGTACGACTACCCCGCTAATCTCGATGGAAGCAATCAGAACGTGGCCGTGTTTGCGTTCAATGGAGGAAATTCGCCGGACCCGAGAGGCGGTTACAAGCTTGCAGCGTTGAAGAGCTATTTCGAGAGTGTCTTGGGAGGAACGACGCCGGTGTTTACGGACGTCGTCGTACATGGTCCGGGAAATGATCCGGGACCGGATACGCGGGCGTCGTCGAACAATGGCCATTCAACGGGAGAAGTAATGCTCGATTTGTGCATCGTCGGAGCGTTGTTGCCGAAAGCGCATATTTTTGTCTACTTCACGGAATTTACGACGCAGGGATGGGTCGATGCGTTGAACGATGCGATCGCTGGGGCGAATCAAATCGGCGTGGTGTCCATCAGCTACGGAAACCCGGAAGATGATCCGCAAGGCGCGTGGACGGCGATGGGCGTGAAGCTGGTGAATGAAATCTTTCAGGCGGCGGCCGCAAAGGGCGTGACGGTTTGCGTGGCATCCGGAGATGATGGGTCGAGCGATGAGCCGGACCAGAGCGTGACGCATGTGGATTTTCCAGCGTCCAGCCCGTACGTGCTCGGCGTTGGAGGGACAAAGTTGGTGGCCACCTCCGGGAACAATCCGTTGGTCGCGAGTGAAGTCGTGTGGAATGAAGAGATGATCGGTGATGGAGCAGGGGGCGGTGGAATAAGCACAGTCTTCAGCAAGCCTGCTTATCAGAACGGCGTTGGGGTTCCGCCAGCGGCAAATCCTCCGCATACAATCGGGCGAGGCGTACCGGACGTGGCGGCTGTGGCGGATCCGCTGACGGCGGTTGTGGTGATGCACGTTGACGGGAAGAAGCTGGAACCGATTGGCGGGACGAGCGCGTCGGCGCCGCTGTGGGCGTCGCTGATTGGACGAATGAATCAGGGGCTTAGCGCACCCTGCGGGTTTCTGAACCCGGTCTTGTACCAGCAATTTCCGTCGGGCGTGCTACGCGATATCACGCAGGGGAATAATGGAGCCTACGAAGCAGGGACCGGATGGGATGCGTGCACGGGACTCGGCGCACCGGGCGGCGGGAGTCTATTGAAAGCGCTGTCGGGTAAGACGGCCCCGACGGCGAAGAAACCGAAGAAGAAACACTAACTGCCAATAACCAAAAGGAAAAAACTCGCGGATTTAAGATTCCGCGAGCTTTTTCCTTTAGTTTGTTTGATCCGTCAGTATCAGGGTTGATCGAGAGCGCCGCCGTTGCGTTGGGCGACGATCTTGCGCGCGTTTTGATAGAGAGCGCGCGCCTGAGGTACGGAATCGACGGCCTTTTGCACTTGCGGGTCAGCTTCGAGAAGCACTTTGAAGCCGTCCTGCATGCCGAAAGTGGACATAAAAACTTCCTGCTTGATCTTGCGCTTCACCCAATCCTGATTTTCAGCAAGATCGGCTTCCGCGTAGCGGACGTTGTGCTTCGACAGATAGTTGCGGAATTCGTGCATGACGTTGTCATCCACGGAGAAGTCATGCGTGATGGTGGGGCGCTCGCCGAGATACGCGCGAGTGAAACCGCCGACACCTGCTTCCGCGGGATAAAACACGTCAAAGCGGAAAAGCTCCTGCTGGAATTTGTTGAGCTTGGGCTCGGAAACGATGATGTCGGGCGTGATGCCGCCGCCACCGGTGACCTGCCGGCCACTGTCGGTGAGCTTGATCTCGGTTGGATGATCGGGAACTTTGCGTTCGTAGTGGTACTGATAAAGAGAGATGGATTTGTAATCGCGTTGAATCAATCGGCCGCTCGGAGTGTAGTAGCGGGCGGTGGTGAGCGCGAGGCCCGTGTTTTCGCTGAGCCCCTGCACGGTCTGGACGAGGCCCTTGCCGAATGTAGTTTCACCGACGATGAGGCCGCGATCGTGATCCTGCACCGCGCCAGAAACAATTTCCGTGGCCGAGGCGGAATTGTTATTGACTAGGATGACCAACGGAACGGTCATGCCTTGATTGCCGCGCACCACGGTGTAGTTGTGATTCTGTGAGGCACGGCCACGGTGGGAGACGATAATTTGCCCGCGTTCGAGGAACATATCGCTGACAGCAACGGCTTCGTTCAGCAGGCCGCCGGGATTGCCGCGCATGTCGAGGACCAGGCCGTCGAGATTGGAAACGTTAAGTTCCTTTAGTGATTCGGCAATTTCGTGGTCGGTTGTTTCGTTGAACGCAGACAGGCGGATGTAGCCGATATTAGGCTTAATGAGAAACGCGATGTCCACGGAATGGCGGGGAATTTCGCCGCGCGTGACCGTGAAAGTCAGCGGCTCGTTATAACCTTCGCGCGTGACGACGATCTTGACGATAGTGCCTTTTTGCCCCTTCAGCATATCGGCGACTTCAGTGGTGGTGAGGCCGTCGGTAGCTTTTTCGTCGACTTTGACGATGATGTCGCCCGTACGCAGCCCAGCGTTATAAGCGGGTGCGCCGACGTACGGCGCCATGACGACCGTGTGATTCTCGCGGGGTGCGACGATCATGCCGACGCCGTAATAGCGGCCGCGCTGGTCTTCACGAAGCAGGGCAAACTGGCGGGCGTCAAAGAAATTGGAGTGCGGGTCGAGGACGCGCAGCATGCCGGGGATGGCTCCCTGGTAGACCTCTTTGTCGACGTCGACCGGATCGGCGTAATTGGATTGCACGACGTCCAGAACTCGAGTGAACTGCTTGACGGCCGTCTGGTAATCGTCAGCGGAGGAGGCAGCAGCGCCGACAGACGGTCCATATACTCCGCCCAGGACGGCGGAAACCAGGAGTATCAGAGTAACCACGAATAAGCTCAGCCCACGACGCTCAGATTTCATTCTGACCTCACATTAGAACAGGCTATTCCAAATTGTAGCATGCAAACTCAGACTGCCAACTGCCCCGGACCATGCCGAATTGGGCACTGCTCTTTGGACGCGGCACGCCGAAGAATGGTGGCGCGACGGAACCCGTTTGACACCTCTGTGCACACTTCCTATGATGCCAATGGCTTCGAAAAGGGTCCCTCAACCGCATGTTCAGCGTTCCTCACATGATTGTGCTGTTTATCGTTGTGCTGGTGGTATTTGGACCGCACAAATTGCCGGAATTGGCACGCGGCCTGGGCAAATTGATGGCGGAGTTCCGCAAGGCTTCGACGGACTTCAAGCTGGCGTTTGAGGAAGAGATGCGGAACGTCGAGCGGCAGGCGCGGGAGGCCGAGCGGAAGAAGCAGATGGACGCCGCGGCAGCATCGGCTGCGGCAACGGAAACCGGAACGGCGTCGGCTGCTGACTCCACGGAAGCCACTCCCTCGCAATTGCCCGAAACGCCGCAATCGCCCCAAACAATTGAGCCGGTCGTGGCTCCAGTGACCGAAGCGGTAGCGCGCGGCAGCGAAGATGCGAGTTCCACAGAGCATTTGGACGCGACATCGAAGGAAACTTCTTCCGGAGAAGCATTGCAAGAAAAAGCATTGGACGAACCGCTGCACGAATCCCTGAACGACGAAGGGCACGGACATCCCGCCTGAAACATTTCCGGAAAACATGGACACCGAAATCACGCCGAAGACAAAAGAAGAAGAGCCGGGCGGTCAGATGACGTTTTTTGAGCATCTGATTGAGCTGCGCAAGCGGATTATCAATTCGCTGATCGCGATCGCCGTGTGTGCGGCTGGGGCCTGGTTCCTGGCGCCGAAGGTCGTGAACGTCATCGCAAAACCAATTCAGGTCGCGCTGAAGGCTCACGGCTACGATTCGCAACTTATTTACACTGCGCCGACAGATTATTTGGGTTTGCTCATCAAGCTGAGTATTTATATTGGATTGGTGTTGGCCTCGCCCGTTGTGGTCTATCAGGTTTGGATGTTTGTGGCGCCGGCTTTATACAAGCGTGAACGCAGTGCCGTGACGGGCTTTGTGTTTTCTACGGTGATCTTGTTCTTGGCTGGAATCGCGTTCGGATTCTTTCTGGCGCTGCCCCACATTCTAGGATTTCTGGTGGGATTCCAGGGGCCGCTGTCGGCCGTTAAGCCGATGATTCACATTAACGACTACTTTGATCTCGTGCTGCTCGTGCTCGTTGCGCTCGGACTCGTGTTCGAATTGCCCGTACTGATCTTCCTGCTCTGTTACTTTGAGATCGTCACCCCAAAGTTCCTCGTGAAAAACACAAAGTACGCGATTCTCGCAATTACCGTGGTGGCGGCAATTGTGACGCCGACGCCGGACGCGTTGACGATGATGCTGGTAATGGGCGTGATGCTCGCGCTTTATTTTCTGGGCGTGGGAATTTCCTGGTTGGCGCTGCGGAATAGGGCGAAGCGGGCGGCAGCGCCGGCGGTGCAGGGGGCTTGATGAGGCGAATCGGACAATTTAGGGTGGTCGCGTTGTGCTGTGCGGTCTTTGCGTTCGTCGGATGCAAGAGCAACGCGGACGCGGAGAAGGCCGAGAAAACTCAGCCGCCATCCATGAGTTCAGTTGCCGTTCCGCCTGCGCAGATTGCAACGGATGCGCTGCCGGCGGAGAAGACCGGCGGATTCGACGGGAAAGCGGCGTACGATCACGTCGCGAAGATGGTTTCCTTTGGGCCCCGGCCGTCGGGGTCGCCGGCGATTGCGCAGACGCAGGATTACATCCTTTCAGAATTGAAGAGTTTTGGCTGCACCGTCGAGACAGACGATTTTTCTGCGCAGACGCCGGCCGGCCGGATTGCGATGAAAAATATCCTGGTGAAAATTCCGGGTGATAAGCCGGGCGTCATTTTGCTCGGGACGCACTACGACACGCTGAAGAAAGACAACTTTGTCGGTGCGGATGACGCCGGGTCGTCCACTGGAATAATGCTGGAATTGGCGCGGCTGCTTTGCGCGAAGCACGGCAAGTATGCGGTGTGGATCGCGTTCTTTGACGGTGAAGAGGCCGTCCGGGAGTGGAGCGATGCGGATAGCCGCTACGGCAGTCGCGAAATGGCGGCGAAGCTGGCGATTTCCGGCGACCTGAAGAAAGTACGCGCGTTTCTGCTGGCGGATATTGTTGGCGGAAAAAATGCGCGGATTCCGAAGGAAGCGGACTCGACACCGGAATTGAGCGAGATGGTTTATACGACGGCGCAACGGTTGGGTTACGGAAACTTGTTTGTGAAGGAGTCGGCAGGAGCCTCGGATGATCACGATTCGTTTTTAAGCCGCAAAGTGCCCTCAGTGGACGTGATCGCATATTTTCAGAACAACGGGTATTGGCATACGCCGCTGGACAATATGGAGCAGATCAGCGCCAAAACGCTCGGCATCGTCGGCCATGTCCTTTTGGAAACTGTAAAAGCGCTCCAGGCGAAGTAGTCGAAAATAGAAACTCGGCCGAAGTGCCGTACCCAATTCCCATTTTCAGTTTTCCACTTTTCGTCTTTAGTCTTCCTCTGTGTGCTCTGTGCCTCTGTGGCAAATCAATTTTCTATTTTTCGAAGGTGACTTCTGACGTTTTGTGGACTAGCGAATGTTTTTGGAAATCATCATCGTCGCGATAGGGGAAATCGCCCCGGTAATGGCTGCCACGGCTTTCTTCGCGCGCGATGGCGCTGCGCGTGATAACTTTCGCAAGCTCATGCAAATTTTTTAGTTCGTTGTCTTCTCGCGTTGCGGCTGCGTTGGGGATTTGCAGGGATTCCAGTTGTGCAAGCGCGGCCTTCAGTTCTTTCCCATCCCGCAAAATTCCAACGTGACGCCACATGATGTCGCGGATTTGCGCGCGCAACGGGGAATCCGGGTGCGCCTGGTTGGGATGTTTTTCGCCGTCGTGGGCATCCGGTTGTGGAGCGCGTTTGCCGGAAAGTGTCGCGGAACTCCGCTTTGCAACCGGCGCATCTTCCATCATGGCTTGGCCGCTTCGCGCACCGAAGACGAGCCCTTCCAGCAGGGAATTGCTGGCGAGCCGATTGGCGCCGTGGACGCCGGTGGCGGCGGTTTCTCCCGCTGCGTAGAGGCAGGGAACGGATGTGCGGCCCCAGAGATCGGTTTTGACGCCGCCCATCATGTAATGCGCGGCGGGGCAGACGGGCGCGACGTCCGTTGCAAGATCGAGGCCGTAGCTTTCGCAGGTGGCATAAATTCTCGGAAAGCGTTTTTCGAGAAACTCTTTCGGCTTGGCCGTCATGTCCAGGTAAACGTGCGGCGCGTCGGTGCGATGCATTTCGCTGACGATGGCGCGGGCCACGATGTCGCGCGGCGCAAGTTCCTGCGCTTCGTTGTAGCGCTTCATGAAGCGTTCGAGGTTGATGTTGCGGAGGATGCCGCCTTCGCCGCGCAACGCTTCGGAAAGAAGAAAGCGTGGCGCGCCTTTGACGGCGAGCGCCGTGGGATGGAATTGCACAAACGCCATGTCGGAGAGAACGGCTCCGGCTTCGTACGCGATGGCCATGCCGTCGCCCGTGGCGACATCGGGATTAGTCGTCTCTCGATAGATTTGGCCGAGGCCGCCCGTCGCGAGCAGAATCGCGTTCGCGCGCAACTCGTGGAGCGAGCCGTCCGTTTCGTCGATGAAGCGCACGCCGACAGCCTTGCCATTTTCAATAATAAGTCCGGTGGTGAAAGCGTGGGCGCGCAGGTGAAGATGCGGGATGGAGTTGGCGCGGGCGAGCAGCGCGCGGCTGATTTCGCGGCCGGTCGAGTCGCCGTGAGCGTGAAGAATGCGCGAACGGCTATGCGCGGCTTCCCGCGTGAATGCCAGTTTCGTGCCGGCGCGGTCGAATTCGGTGCCCCATTCGATGAGCTGCGAGATGTGCTTCGGACCCTCTTCGACAAGGAGGGTCACGGATTCGGGGCGGCAAAGGCCGTCACCCGCGTTGATGGTGTCCTGCTCGTGAAGGCCGATTTCGTCTTCGTCGCTGAGCGCGACAGCGATGCCGCCCTGCGCCCAGGCCGTTGCGGAATCGCTCAAAAAAGATTTGGCCAGCACGAGGACGCTTCCCGCGTCGCTAAGTTCGATGGCCGCACGCAAACCTGCGACACCGGAGCCGACCACGGCGTAGTCTGCGCGATAAGTTTTTTCGGAAAGTGCCATCGAAAGTGGGCTTTAGTCCGGCCGATTTGGTCGCGCTGAAATGGTATCACGAAGGAATCCGGGGACGGCGCTCCGGAGGCACTGTTGAAATGTATCTTGGGCGCGCTAATTCTTTCTGCTTAGCAAGGGATTCTTGATCGGCGGAGAATGTTCTAGGACCGCATCTCCCTCGACAGATTGCGTTACGAACTGCGCGTCAAATAATCCCATTTGCCCGAAGCCCAAGTAGTCAGCCCGGTCAAGACCCCCTCTCTTCAGATGAAAGAGATGGACGTCATCCGGGACGGCGTCAATCCTCCCTGTGAATGTAGCGGCCACATGGTAGAAAGTCCAAGTGTCTGCGTTCGCCTTAGTGCTTTCCTTGTCGGCTTTGACACGCTCGTCCATGAGCTCCTGAAACTTTTGGAAGTTAGAGTCCTGCACTAGCCGTAGCGTCACGGGCCTGACGTACCGACCGGTCGCGTCAATCGCCCCCGCTCTCGCTCCGCCGCCCACCGTCGCTGCCAATCCAGGCGGTCCGTCGCCACTTGCGTATTCGAACCACAGCGCGCCATCGCATCCGTCGGCGCCAAGTTCCGAGTATTCAAAATTTCCGGATGCGCGCCCGTGTATTCGGACCATCTTGTTGTTGAACGCTGAGGGATTCGCAAGAACGGCGCAAACCGTGGTGTCGATCAGGCTTTGCCGCGCAACGCGCTCTGATTCCTCCTCATTTACCGGCACAACGCAGCCGACAATCCCATCTTCTGCCGTTTCGATCCGGACAGGTTTGATGCACGCCGTCTCGCGGACCTGATTGTTGTGGCTACCTTGCGCGTTCGCTGCCCGTCCGAGGTGCAAAAGCCCGCGTGAATCATATTCGACCTGATAAATATTTCCTTCGTTGTCCCGGGCCAGACCGTACGCCGAGTGAAAGAATGCAAAGTCAGGTCCGGCATAGTGGAGGTAGAACGATCGATTACTCGCCATCGCCGCTTTGCCACACTCGGCAAGCGTGGCGTTCGGTCGAGTCATCGGCGAGATCCCACAGTCGACAGGTGTCCCGCCGCCGTTGCTCGAACGCCATTTCAGGTATTTATGAATATCCCATCCTTTATCCCGAACCGCCGACGTCGGTCGCATAACGGCGAGCGACATTTCGGGATTCAGCAATTCTGCGAACTGCGGAAGAGCCACAGCGGCGAGCGCGCCCAAGCCAAACAGAGCTACGGCGATCCATCGGCGAGTGTGCATTCTTGTTCTTGTCGGCATGTCATCCATAAGACGCCACTTCGGAGATTTTTGTTTCCTGCGTACGACTCCCTTTTAGAATCTGCAGTTATGAAGAAGCGGTATATGGCCGCCCGCGATCCGGCAAGCGCCGCCCAGTGCCAGTATCTTATTGACACACGGTACTCTGTGTGATACACTAACTCGTGAAAGTCGCCGTCCAGTCCGCTAACCCCCGCAGAATCAGCAGTTACAAAATTTCCGCTTCTAACCCCTTTGGAATCTGCAGTTACAAAACATTGGACTTAAAGTCTTTTAGAATCTGCAGTTACGAAAAAAGGGGTATATACCCCCTGGTTCTGGTACCCGCCAAACGCCCCCAACTTTCTCCCGGCGTTATGGGCCGCAGCGCCACCTATGCTAAGGTCGAAAACACCCAAATGAGAGCGCGGCGAATAAAAGTGAAGGCGTCCAGCGGGGCGTACGAGGTTGTGTGCGCGGCGGGAGCGGTGTCGCATTTGGGCGAAGAAATCCCGCGGCTGGGGAAATTTACCAGCGTGCACGTGGTGTCGTCGCCGAAGGTTTGGCGAGCCGTCGGGAAGACTATTCTACGCGGACTTGGCAAGCAGAGGCCGGATGGCGTGCACCTCTTTGACGACCGCGAGGCTAAGAAGGCGATCGCCAGCGTCGAGCAGATTTCGCGGTTGTTGGCGCGTGCGAAGGCGGATCGGGGATCGCTGATTTTGGCGGTGGGCGGCGGTGTGACGGGCGATGTGGTGGGATTTGCCGCGGCGAGTTATTTGCGCGGTGTGGCTCTGGTGCAGGTTCCGACAACGCTCGTGGCGCAGACGGACAGTTCCGTCGGCGGAAAGACCGGCGTGAATTTGCCGGAAGGGAAGAACCTGGTCGGCGCGTTCTATCCGGCGCGGCTGGTGGTGGTCGATCCGCAACTGCTGAAAACGCTGAGCAAACGCGAGTTTCGCGGCGGCCTCGCGGAAGTGATCAAGTACGGAATCATTGCCGATGCTAAATTGTTTACCTATCTCGAAGAGAATTGTGAGAAGGCGCTGCGGCGGCATGCGAAGGTGCTGGAGCACTTGATTACTCGGTCGATTGAAATTAAGGCGTGGGTAGTAAGCAAAGACGAACGCGAGAGCGGATTGCGGGAGATTTTAAATTACGGACACACGTTCGGCCATGCGCTGGAGAGCGAAACGCGCTATCGGCGGTATCAGCACGGTGAAGCGGTCGCGTGGGGAATGAAATGCGCCGCGCTGCTGGGGCACAAAATTGGACTGACGAAGGCGCGCGACGTTTCGCGAATCGTCGCGCTGATCGAACGTTTGGGATCGCTGCCCGCGTGGCCGAAGATTTCGGATGCGAGTTTGATCGCGGCGATGCGCACGGACAAGAAATCGCGCGGGAATAAGTTGCGTTTTGTTTTATCGAAAAAGATTGGCAAAGCCTCGACATATGAAGACGTGCCGCTGGATGCCGTGAAGCACGCTTTGCACTTTGCGCCACGGCTGCATACACATTGGGAGTTCGGGCGTGGCTGACGTGTTGACCACACAAAAAGTAGCGCCCAGCAAAGGCACGCGTCCAGAGGGCGCAACGAGCGAAGCGGACGCTTCGCGCAAAGTGCGCGAGATGTTTACTCAGATCGCCCCGCGCTACGACCTGCTGAATCATTTGCTGTCCCTCCAACTGGACCGCGTTTGGCGTGCGCGGACGGCGCGAAAGCTGAAAGCGATTTTGGACAGGCCGGACGCCGTGGTTTTGGACTTGTGCTGTGGTACGGGGGACCTTGCCTTTGCGCTCAAGAAAAAGGGCAGGGCGCGCGTGATCGGCGCGGACTTTGCTCACCCGATGTTGGTGCGAGCGAATGAGAAGTCGGCGACCGATGCAGGCGGCGCGCTGCCGTTTTTGGAGTCGGATGCGCTGCAGTTGCCGTTTGCAAATGAGTCGTTTGATCTCGTAACGGCGGCGTTCGGGTTTCGCAATCTGGCGAACTATGAAGCAGGGCTGCGCGAAATGCAGCGCGTGTTGAAGCGCGGCGGAACAATTGGGATTTTGGAATTCACCGAGCCGCCCGCGGGGTTCTTCGGCGATTTTTACCGCTGGTATTTCCGAAAAGTGCTGCCGAAGATTGGCGGCACGATTTCCGGTGATGCCGCGGCCTACAAATACCTGCCTAATTCAGTGGCGAGATTTTTCCGGCCCGAAGAGTTGTGCGAATTGATGCGCGGCGTCGGACTGCAAAACGTCGAAGCGACGGTGTGGACCGGCGGAACGGTGGCTTTGCACACCGGAAAGAAGCAATGAACGTGTCATTCCGAACGGAGCGAGGAATCTGCTTTTTTCGTTAGGCTTCGAGGCCGCTGGATTTTAGTTTGGCGGCGAGTGTTTTGGGCGAGACGCCGAGGATTTCCGCAGCGCGGGTTTTGTTCCAGCGGCAATCGCGCATCGTGCTTTCGAGCAGCACACGTTCGGTGGAGTGCACGGCGCGGGAGACTACTTCCTCCAGCGTTCCCTCCCAGGAAAACGTTGGCGGTAACATTCCGGAGGGCAACGAATTTGCTTCAGGGCGCTGCGGCTGCAACTGCAGCGTATCGGCGGAAATGAGCGGGCCGTCGGAAAGAATCACGGCGCGTTCGATCGCGTTCTGGAGTTCGCGCACGTTGCCAGGCCAGCGGTAATCGAGGATGCGTTGCTTGGCGTCGTCGGAAAGCCGGGCGCCGGGCTTTCCAAACTCGCGCGAAAATTTCTCGAGGAAGTGCTCGGCGAGAAGCAGCACGTCGTTGCCGCGCTCGCGAAGCGGCGGAATCGTCAGCGGAACAGCGGAGATGCGAAAGTAAAGATCTTCGCGGAAGGATTTGTCGGCAACGGCTTTGTGCAGGTCACGATTGGTAGCGACGACGATGCGCACGTCTACGTCGATGGATTGCGTTCCGCCGACGCGCTCGAACGCGCGTTCTTCCAGGACGCGCAACAACTTTGCCTGGATGGCGAGCGGCAGTTCGCCGATTTCGTCGAGGAACAGAGTTCCACGGTGAGCGAGATCCATTTTGCCGGCCTTGCGATTACCTGCGCCGGTAAACGCGCCGCGCTCGTGGCCAAACAGTTCGTTTTCGACGAGACCTTCGGGAATAGCCGCGCAATTCAGCGCGACGAAAGGCAGGTCGCGGCGGGGCGAGAGATGATGGACGGCGCGGGCGAAAAGTTCTTTGCCGGTGCCGCTTTCGCCGAGCAGAAGAACGGTGGAATCGGTTTGTGCGACGCGCTGGATCTGTTGACTGAGGTCGCGAATCGAGGCGTGTTCGCCGACGATGCGCGTGAAACCATAACGCGCGGAAAATTCTTCGCGGAGCAGAAGGTTTTCGCGAAGCAACTCTTGCTGGCGCGCGGCGCGCTGCACGAGGACTTTTAAATGCTCGAGATCGACGGGTTTCTGGATGAAATCGAAAGCGCCTTCTTTCATGGCCGTGACGGCCTCGTCGACGGAGCCAAAAGCGGTAAGCAGAATGACGGGGATTGTCGCGTCAGCTTGTTTGGATTCGCGCAGGACATCGAGTCCCGAAGCGCCGGGCATCTTTAAGTCGGACAGAACG
>Ga0137360_10001883_pt1 | contig 12429 bp, 8 predicted proteins | sample Mad1_60_16metaG_FD_104924 | JGI IMG/M metagenome (GOLD analysis project Ga0137360, IMG submission 104924) | Vadose zone soil microbial communities from Angelo Coast Range Reserve, California, USA - Mad1_60_16 metaG | ecosystem: Environmental > Terrestrial > Soil > Vadose zone | place: USA... | reverse complement strand
TACACACCCGGTGAACGTCCGAGCGACGTGCTGAGCCAATCGAACGGCGCACGCCCACACAACTTAGAGGACACGCAAATTCAAGAGTGGCTGGAGTCGCTGGACTCCGTGCTCGAATCCAGCGGACCAGAAGTGGCGGCGGAGATTCTGGAGAGGCTTCGGGCGCACGCAACCATTGCCGGCATTGATCTTCCGTTCTCTGCAAACACGCCTTACGCGAACACGATTCCCGCGCGGCTGGAGCCGCTTTTCCCCGGCGATCAAGAATTGGAGCGGCGGATCAAAAGCTTGATCCGTTGGAATGCGCTGGCCATGGTAGTGCGGGCGAACCGAGTGGAGCACAACATCGGCGGGCATATATCGACGTACGCTTCCGCGGCGACCCTGTACGAAGTAGCTTTCAACCATTTCTTTCGTGCGCGCTCTGAGGAGTTCGAGGGCGACACGGTTTATTTCCAGGGACACGCGGCGCCGGGCATGTACGCCCGAGCGTTTCTCGAAGGGCGGATTTCGCCGCAACAGTTGGAGAACTTTCGGCGCGAATTGAAACCGGGCGGCGGGCTGTCGTCATATCCGCATCCGTGGCTGATGCCGGACTTCTGGGAATTCCCAACGGTGTCGATGGGCTTGAGCCCGCTGATGGCGATCTACCAGGCGAGGTTTAACCGCTATCTTGAAGATCGCGGCCTGAAGCCGGTGACGGATGCGAAAGTTTGGGCGTTCCTGGGCGATGGCGAAACGGACGAGCCGGAATCGCTTGGAGCGATCACGCTGGCCTCGCGGGAAAAGTTGGACAACCTGATTTTTGTCGTGAACTGCAACCTCCAGCGGCTGGACGGGCCGGTGCGCGGCAACGGACAGATTATTCAAGAGCTGGAATCGGCGTTCCGGGGCGCGCGATGGAACGTCATTAAGGTGCTGTGGGGGAGCGAGTGGGATCCGATCCTTGAGCGCGACACGGAGGGCTTGCTCGTAAAGCGCATGGGCGAATTGGTGGACGGCGAATACCAGAAGCTAGTGGTTTCGCCGGGCTCTTACGTGCGCGAACACTTTTTTGGGAGCGATCCGCGGTTGCTGCAATTGGTTGAGCCGTTGCCGGATGAAGCACTACGGCGCTTGCGGCTTGGGGGGCACGACCCGCGCAAGGTGTACGCGGCATACAAAGCGGCGGTGGAACACAAGGGCTCGCCGACGGTTATTTTGGCGAGGACGATCAAGGGATACGGGCTTGGAGAAGCGGGCGAAGGCAAAAACGTCACGCACCAGCAGAAAAGATTGAATGAAGAAGAGTTGCGCGAGTTTCGCTCGAGGTTTGGGATTCCGCTGAACGACGAGGATTGCGTCGAGGTACCGTTCTATCGCCCGGCGGAGGATAGCATCGAGGTTCAATATTTGCGTGCGCGTCGGGAAGCGCTTGGCGGCTACACGCCGAAGCGCAGCGTGCGCGCCAGGCCGCTGGTGGCCGACCACGACGAACTGTTCAAGGAATTTTTCGAGGGCAGCGAGGGCAGGGAAGTTTCGACCACGATGGCATTTGTCGGCATGCTTCGCAAAATGCTGAAAGATCAAGAAATCGGCAAACTGGTTGTGCCAATCGTTCCCGACGAGGCACGGACGTTTGGCATGGAATCTTTGTTTCGAACCGTGGGCATTTATTCGAGTGTCGGGCAGAAATATGAACCTGTGGACGTCAACACGCTGCTTTATTACAAAGAAGCGAAAGACGGGCAGATTCTCGAAGAGGGAATCACCGAGGCCGGCTCGATGGCGTCGTTTATTGCCGCGGGGTCCGCGTATGCGACGCATGGCATTAATACGATTCCGTTCTTCATCTATTATTCGATGTTCGGGTTTCAGCGCATCGCCGATTTTATTTGGGCGGCGGCGGATATGCGCACGCGCGGGTTCCTGCTGGGTGGAACTTCGGGACGGACGACCTTGGCGGGCGAAGGACTGCAGCACCAGGATGGGAACAGCCACGTGCTGGCACTGCCGGTACCCAATTTGCGCGCGTACGATCCGGCGTTTGCGTACGAGATGGCAGTCATTTTGCAGGACGGCATCCGCCGGATGTACAAAGACGGCGAGAGCATTCTCTACTACATTACGGTGATGAACGAGCCGTATGCGATGCCGGCGATGCCGGGCGACGTGAAAGACGGAATTTTGAAGGGCGTGTACCGCTTTCGAGCTTCGGAGAACAAGAAGTCCAAGCTGCGGGCGCAGCTTTTTGGGAGCGGCGCGATTCTGCGCGAAGCGCTGCAGGCGCAGGAGATTCTGGAAACGAAATTCGGAGTTGCCGCAGATGTTTGGAGCGTGACCAGTTACAAGGCGCTCTACAACGACGGGAACGAAGTGGAACGCTTGAACCGTCTGCATCCTGGCGATAAGCCGCGCGTGCCTTACGTTACGGAGTGTCTGGCGGATGCTCCTGGCGTCCTGGTGGCTGCTTCCGATTACTTGAAGACATTGCCGAACATGATCAGCAAGTGGATGCCGCGGCGGCTAGCTTCGCTGGGCACGGATGGGTTTGGGCGAAGCGAGGGCCGGGCTTCGTTGCGTGATTTCTTCGAGGTTGATGCGCGGTTCATCACGCTGGCGACGCTTCATGAGTTATATACGGACGGCAAAATCGAGCGATCGGTGGTCGACAAGGCGATCAAAGAGCTGGGAATCAATCCGGACAAACCGAATCCAGTAATTTCCTGACGAAAACGATTAGGGTCTCAGCAATTTGTATTACTTGTGTTAGAAAGGCGAGCAGCGGCTCGCCTTTCTATTTTGGGGGTGGGTTCGCGGCGCGTTCCAGAATCTCTTTGGGCTTGAGGTGGCCTGTCGCGAGTTGGGCAATCAGCTGGGAGTTGGCGGCGAGGAAGTCGTAATTGGCTAACTCTTTGGGGAGGACCCAAGCGATTTGTTCGAACGCCTTGGGCTTAATTTCGTTCTCCTTTATGCTGGCAGCGTAAAAACGAATTTCCAATTCTCCAGGTAAAGTTGCGTACCTGTGGCGGGTGCGGCCCATCTCCGCACATTTTTCCATTGTGACTCCCAACTCCTCTCGCAGTTCACGGGCTAACGCGGCTTCCGGCGTTTCTCCTTCCTCGATTTTTCCGCCTGGGAATTCCCACTTGAGGGGAGACGTGTCGTACCGCCGGCGCTGGCCAATGAGGAAGCGGCGGTCGCTGCGCTCGATGACAGCTGCAACGACAACCCTCATGCCTTGATTTCCTGTGCGGAGGCTTCCTGGAAAATGCGGAAAAGCTGTTTTGCGCCACGGACGAGCGGAGGGCCGGGTGTATTGAGCAGCTCATCGCGGACAACGTAGACGCCGTTGTTGCGGATGGCGGGGAGTTCCTTCCAAGCCGCGACCTGGTAGCATTTTTGAGGTTTGGCCTTATCGCCGGTAGCGGCCCAAGCGAGGACGATAACATCAGGCTGGGATTCCGCGACTTGTTCGTCGCTTATTTTTTGTCCAGCCGGCAAAATCATTTCTCCACCACAGACTTTTACGATCTCCGCGACCCAGGGCGGGGAACTGATGCGAGGGTTCGGCCACGCCTCGCAGTAGACGCGCAGTTTCTTTCTTGCCGCGCGGCTCTTTTTTGCGATCGCGGCAAATTCCCGGCGCATCTTCCCGACCAGGCGTTCGGCTTGCATCGCGCGGTTGGTGATCCGGGCCAGCGTACGAATGTCATTCTCAATATCTGCAAGGGTCCGGGGATTGGTGGCCAGGAAGCTTAGCGGATGCTCCAGGATTTTGGCCAGAGTTTCTTGTTTGTAGGGGACCGAGCCGATGACGAGCGACGGTTTCAATTTAAGAATTTCGTCTACGGAATCCATGTGCCAGCAATCGCCGAGCTTTGGCAGGCCGCCCACCGCCGCTACATCCGCGCACCATTTCGTAACTCCGACGAGATATTTCCTCGCGCCAATGGCGCAGAGAATTGAGGTTACGCTCGGGGCCAGTGAGATGATGCGTAAGGCGTTGGACGACGCCGATTTCATTAGAAAAGTGTAGCAAACATGGCGGGGGACCCGTGGAGTAGAGAGCCAGCTGGATAGGTTTATTTTTGGTCGAAGATGTCGACCGGTTTTGTGTCGCTGCGGAGTTGGTCGAGGTTCAGCCAATAATAGGCTCCGAACGGTTTTTTCTCGGGCCAAATTTCATCGAGCGTGTCAGCGTCGTAGAGCGTGCCGGCTTTCATGACCATGGCGATGTTCGCGGTGTTGTGAATGTCGTCCAGAGGATTGGCGTTAAGGACCATCAAATCGGCGAGCTTGCCGACTTCGAGCGAACCTAAATCCTTATCCGCTCCGAGGAAATGCGCGCCATGAAGACTGGCTACTTCTAGTGCCCCCAGGGGACCTGTCGCGCTGGAAATCATCCAGACTTCCCAGTGCGAGCCGATGCCGTGAGCCTGGCCATGCGAACCGATTGCCCCGTAGCCGCCATTAGCGATGATGTCCGCTAAGCCTTGCGCTTGCACGCCGAAATGATAGTCGGTCAGCGGGCGCATCCAACGCCGGCGGAGGTGCGGCATCAGTTCGCGCCAGGGAGTCCAGCGCTGAAACTTCGCGTCTTTCCAAACGTCGTTGATCTGTTGGAAGTACTCTTCGTTCCACGGAGCGGTGCCGCCGACGGTGAACGTCGGAGAATAAACCGTGTGCGACTGGCCGAAAAATTTCGCGACGTCGCCGTAAAGAGGGACGTAAGGCGTGGGATGTTCGAACCCAGTCTGGCCGTCCATGAGCATGCTGAGCTTGTGCAGGAGGTCGCTCGAGCCTTCACCAGTCACGCGGAGCCCTTTTTTTCGCGCAATATCCGTAATCCATTGGCGCTGCTCGCGGTCCGGCTGGAGATATTGTTTGAGAGAGACGACCCCGTAGGAGGCGAGGCGCGTGATTTCGTGCTCGGTGACTTCGTAGCTTGCGAGTTCGTTGAAGTTGGGACCTCTACCGTTAAGCAGAGGTGTGGCGCTGGAATAAGTGCGGGGGCCGATGGATTGGCCGGCTTCGATCATTTCGGCGAGCGGAAAAACTTCTTCGGACCACGTCGAAGGATCAAGAGTTGTCGTGACACCATAAGCGAGATACACGGCAGATTCGAAGTTGTGCGTCGGCGTGATGCCGCCGGATTCGCGATGATGATGGGCGTGCATGTCGACGAATCCCGGAATAATCGTTTTGCCTTTAGTATCGACCACGCGATCGACTCCGGTGGTGCGGCAAACTCCCACGCAGGTGATACGGCCAGCTTTGACGACGATCGTGCCGCGCTCGACGACTTTGCGGTTTTGCAGCGTGATGATGCGGGCGTTCGTCAGCGCAATGGAGCCTTGCGCGATGGAGCGCGGCACGGTGAGATGAATTTCCGTGGTGTCGGTTTTTGCGGTGTCGGCATGGTAGACGAAGTATTTGTTGGCGTTGCCGTATTCGAGAGCCGTAGCGTCGCGCCAGCGAGGATACATACCGCCGTCCTGGCTCGCGGTTTTAATCGTGAAAACCGGCGTCTTGCGATCGACGTGAATTGCCTCTTGGCCGGTTACATTGAGCGGCAGCGGAGCAATGTAAACGTTGTCGCCTTCTTGGTAGGCCACTTGCTGTCCGTTCAGGGAAACCTGGACGAGCGTAGCGTAGGGGAATGTAGCGTGAACACGTCGATCCGAGCCGTCGGTTTGGACGGAGACGAGATCCGTTACGCTCTTTGCCCCGAAAGGGCCGTCGCCTTTCTCGATGCGATGTTCGGTAAGGTAGATTCTGCCTGCGGGACCAAACTGCGGGCGCGCGCCGGGGCCCTCCTGGCCGCTGACGCGCACGAGCGTCTGCGGTACGCCGCCGCTCGTTGGTTGCAGAATGATGTCGTACCACTCGTTGCGAGCCCAGTCGCGGCCGCGTAGCGTGGCACCGGAGCCGCGAGAATAGGCAAGCGTCGCCCCATCCGCGCTCCATGTGGGATTCAGATATTCACCGGGCTCTTTGGTGACCGCGCGTGGTTCGCCCCCGCTCGCCGCGATGGTCCATAGCTGACCATGCTTTTCGTCGTCCCAACTTGTGAAGGCGATGCTCTTTCCGTCGGGCGACCATGTGGGAGAAAACTCGCCGGGCGTAAAAGAATCCGGCGTGAGGCGCTTGGGTTTGCCGGTGGGCACCTCCATGAGCCAGAGCTTGTGAACGGCCTGGAAGACGATGCGCCTGCCGTCGGGCGAGGCGGTTTGCCAACGGATGAATTTTGGCTCGAAAGCGTCATCGCGAATTGGCAGAGGCGAATATGCCATCTCGGAGATGGTGCGATGGACGTGCACTGTGAAGGGAATGTTTTCGACTTTTCCCGAGCCGACTGACAGCTTACGAATTTTTCCACCTTGCGAAATTACGATGGATTTGCCGTCCGCGCTCCAGGCCATTCCGGGGAGAATAGGCATTTGGCGCGAGATTTCTTCCGATTCGTCAAGCTCAACGGGATCCATAATGAGGCGTTCTTCGCCGGTTTGCAGATCGCGCAGCCAAAGAGCTGTGCGCGGGCCGAAGACGTGTCCTTTGTAGGATTCAGTGCCATCGGGAATGCGACGGCCGAAGGCGACGAATCTGCCGTCCGGAGAAACTTCCGGCGCGATGCCGCCGCCGCTGGTGCCGCGGTCCTGCTGTTCGGCTTGTCCCCCGGTGATCTCTTCGATCTTGCGGGACTGCAGATTCATACGGCGAATTTGCGCGCAGCCGAGCATGGGGTCGGTGTGGCCAAACGGGAGCGGCGAACAAAGTTGCACATCGAAGTACAGGTATTTCCCGTCGTGTGACATGGAATGCCAGCCGGGCGATTTGTCTTTGCCGACGAGTTCGGCGCCTGAACCGCCATCCTTGTGATACATCACCAGCGTCCAGGCGAATTCGGGGCCGCTCTCCGGGCGAGTGCCCTGGCGTTGGACGATGATGTAGTTTCCATCAGGCGTCCAAACAGGGCTGAGTACCCGCTGCGTCTTGTCGGTGAAGACGAGTTGGATGCCTACGAGCTGCTTTCCAAAGTCGGTAAAATCCATCTGACGGAGATGGTGGACCCAAATTACGTCGTGGTCGCTTCGGTGGAGAAGAAATATTTGCCAAAAAAAGTAGCAGACAGTCCGAACCGGCCTGCCACGTACTAACGACAGACTCATGCATGCAACATGCTCATCCAAACCCAGTCGAAGTCGGCTTGAGGCCCTTCGCGGTGCGATTTTGGGGTAGCAGGTCGCGCCACAGCACTTCGTGAACGTCGATTGGCTCATCGCGGCCCTTCAGTTTCATCGGGGACATCGGGCAGCAGGAAATCTCGCGGCCGATTTGTTTGTATGTCGCATTGGAAATGACTATCTGATCCGGTCCCGCCTGGGACGTAAGGCGCGAGGCAACGTTGACCGTGTCGCCGATGGCAGTGTAATCCATGCGCCGTTCCGTTCCCAGGAATCCCACCACGGCCTCTCCGGTGTGTACGCCGATTCCGATACTAAGCGGCGGCTTACCCGAAATTCTGTTTAGCTCTTCGAGACTCTTTTGCATGTTCACAGCCGCACGAACCGCGGCCTCTGCATCATTCTGCAGAGCGAATGGCGCCCCAAAGAGGGCCATCAATCCGTCGCCCAGGTATTTGTCGAGCGTTCCATCGTGCTCGAAAATAACGTTGGTCATGCGGGCGAAAAATTCGTTCAGGACTTCCACGGCTTCGCGCGGCTTCATTTTTTCGGCCATCGTGGTGAAGCCGCGCACATCGGCAAAGAGCAGGGTGATGCGCTGGCTTTCGCCGCCCAAGCGGATGTCGGCGGCTTCGGCGGTAATCTTTCTGGAAATTGCAGGCGATAGAAAACGCTCCAGCGCGCTGAGCTGGACGCCTTGGCGCTTGACTTCGCTCTTCGCCATCACGCGGTCGATGACCAGTCCCGCCTGCGCCGCAATAACGGCAAAAACTTCCAGATCTTCGGGCATGAAAGTCCCGCGCTTGGACAGATTGTCCACATACAGCAAGCCGAACAGTCGATCGCGGCTGGCCAGCGGCGCGCACATCGCCGACTGCATGCCAGACATAGCCATGCTCTGGCTACCCGAGAATCGCACGTCTTCCTTTGCGTCCATTACGAGGAGAGGTCCCTTGCTCTCCATGACCTGCTGAATGATGGCTCGCGAGAGCGCCATTTGCGGCGTCGCAGCTTTTGGAGGATGCCGATAGCGGAGGATAGCTGGCAGAAAAGTGTAGTTCGACGCAGCCTGAGGTCCATCGCGAAGAGAATCTTCAGTCAGCAACATAGCGTACCCGCGCTCGGCGCCATCAATTTGGAGCACCAGGTCAAGAACGCATTGCGTGACATCTTCGACCGTGGTCTTGTCGCCTAAAGCCCGACTGACTTGATAAAGAAGTGTGAGCAAACGATTTTCACGGCGGAGATATTCGAGGCGGCTATCGGTATCGACTCGGGACTCCGTCCATTCTGACGGTGGTTTGGCTTTGGATCGATCGAGAAGCTTGGCGACATTTTCTTGATCGATGATTTGAGTCAGATGTGAGGCCAGCTCTGGTGAGGCCTTCGCCACGACGGTGCCGCTCGTCATGTTCTCGAAGCGCAGCTTGATGTCGCCGAGGCAGATAATGTCGCCGCTTTTCAGTTCGGCGCGCTCAATGCGCACGCCGTTGACCAGCACGCCGTTGGCGCTGTGTTGATCTCTGACTACCCAAGTGTCGTGCTGGCCTTCTAAGAGCGCGTGACTGCGAGAGATGCTCGAGTGCGGAAGGGTGATGTCATTGGACGCGGCGCGCCCAATATGAATCGTGGAGCCGTCTTTCAGCTCATAAAGACGCGGCTGGCCGCCGGGCCGTTCAATGATTAGCCGTGGCATGTTTGGAATGAAGCGCTACTGTTATGTTCAGCCTGTTTGCTGCGACGTGCAACGGAAGTGTGGGGGCAATTGTCGGATTTTGCAATCCAGCGTCCAAGTTTCGGCGGCAGTTGAAAGGTGCGTGGCTAGTTGAGCTACGATAGTTCGATGTTCAGCGAATTGGTCCTGGATCACTTCCGAAATCCTCGCAATGTCGGCAAGTTGGCGAACGCCAGTGCGCAGGTGCAAGCGACAAATCCAGTTTGCGGCGACATCCTGGAGCTCGCGCTGCGCGTCGAAAATGGCAGCATCGCCGAAGCGCGTTTCTTGTGCCGCGGCTGTACAACATCCATCGCCTGCGCGTCTTTCTTGACGGAGCGCCTTACGGGCAGCACTCTCGCCGCCGCGCGCTCGATTACTGCCGAAACCATTTCCGAAGCTTTGAGCACGCTCCCGCCAGCCACCTTTCACGGAGCCCAGCTTGCTACAGATGCTCTCCGTCTTCTGCTCGAAAAATTGACTTAGCGGAAGATGAGCAGGCGCGTCAAACACCGAAGGCTCTCTGCATCGTGTCTGGATCATTCAAATTAAGGACGCAGCCTTCCTCATTCGTTTGGACGACCTGAACCTCGCCGGAATGTGCCCAAACGACAGAGCGCGCTCCAGTTTCGAGCGGCGCATTCATCAACTCTTGGTATAGCGCAGAGGAGAAAATTACTGGATGTCCGCGCCGCCCTTCGTACACGGGCAAAACGATAGACTTGCCGGTTGCATAGAAAGTCTCCACCAACTCAGCGACGAGCCCCGAACTGATGAGCGGATGGTCAATCAAAAGAAGAATGATGCCGTCAGTTTGCGGGGGCAGGCTTCGTAGCCCGGCCTGAATCGAACTCAGTTGCCCTTTTTCCCATTCCTCATTCATGACGATTTCATCGGGGGCCAGATTGACTTCTTTCGCGATGGGCTGTGCATCGGCCCCAAGCACGACGCGGCGCAAACCGATCTTGGGGTGATGGGCCACATCCAGCAAATGTTCGAGGAAAGGCCGTCCCTGATAGGAGAGGAGCGCCTTCGGCGATCCCATCCGGCGCGATGCGCCGCCCGAGAGGATGACAGCCGCGATCATGCCACCTCTTTCAGCGTTCCGTCAGTGCAGGGCGCGGTTCGTAGTTCAATTTTTTGTGCGCCGCCGATTCCGCGTTGCGGCGAACAGCAATCAATTCCGCCACGATACTGATGGCAATTTCCTCCGGCGCGAGTGCCCCGATTTCCAGCCCCATGGGCGCGTAGACGCGCTGAAATTCTTCGGGCCGGTAGCCGTCGTTCTCCAAGGCTCTGTAAACAGAAAGGACCTTGCGCTTGCTCCCAATCATGCCGAGGTAGCGGGCGGGCGTTCGGACGGCCCAGCCAAGGACGCGCATATCCTCTTTGTGCCCGCGTGTGACAATGATGAGATAACTCGCGGCATTCGGATGGATTTTGTCGAATGCCGCCTCGTAGGTCGCGTAAATTTCCTGCGCCATGGGAAAACGTTCAGCGTTGGCAAACGCCTCACGATCGTCGACAACGCAAATGCCGAATCCAGCCGCATTGGCCGCCTTCGCCACGGCCATCGAAACATGCCCGCCGCCGAACAGATACAGGATGGGCTGCGGCAGGATAGGTTCCACGAAGACTTCCAGCGTGCCGCCGCAAATGAGGCCGTTGTCGTAGGTCGCCTCATTGTTCAGATTGAACACCATTTTGCGCGGGGCTTCCCTATGCATCACTTCTTTCGCTGCCGCCCAAACTTCGGCTTCCACGCAGCCCCCGCCGATGGTTCCCGCGATCGACCCGTCGTCGCGCACCAGCATACGCGAGCTCTCATAACTCGGGATCGACCCGTTCGTGTGCACGATTGTCGCCAGTGCACCGCGCTGTCCCGCGCGCCGCATCTTTACGATTTCTTCAAACAGGTCCACGCCTCGCCTCAACCATCAGCCTACGGCGCGAGGTGAGGTGTGTCAATGCGCGGCCAGCCTGTGCGCAGCCCTTCTGGACACCTCATCCCGTGGGTGTTACCTTGCGCTTCCTAAAGCAAGGAAGGAGGTTTGATGAGGGCTATCCGATTCCATCAGCATGGCGGGCCGGACGTTTTGAAATATGAGGATGCGCCGGAGCCTGTCGTCCGGGTGAACGAAGTTCTCGTGAGCGTGAGAGCCTGCGCTTTGAATCGCCTCGACCTGTGGGTGCGGCAAGGTTTGCCAAACGTGCCGATTCCGTTGCCGCACATTCCTGGAAGCGACGTGGCTGGCGAAGTCGCGCAAATTGGAGCGGAAGTAACGACGGTCCGAGTCGGCCAGAAAGTGGTGCTTGCTCCAGGCGTGACCTGCGGCAAATGCTCGGCATGCCTTTCCGGCCACGACAATCGCTGCCGTCAATTTACAAATTTGGGGTACATGATCGACGGCGGGTGCGCTGAATTTGTTCGCTCCCCGGAAGTAAACTGTTTGCCCTATCCCGAAAGCCTTTCCTTTGAAGAAGCGGCCAGCATTCCGCTTGTCTTTCAAACCGCATGGCACATGCTCGTCTCTCGCGCCGAACTTCAACCAGGCGAAGACGTGCTAATTCTAGGAGCGGGAAGCGGCGTCGGCAGCGCCGCAATTCAAGTGGCCAAGTTTTTGGGCGCGCGCATCATCGCCACAGCCGGAACCGAGGAGAAGTTGGCCAAGGCGCGCGGACTCGGCGCCGACCATGTCATCAACCACAAATCGGAAAAAATCCGCGACGAGGTCCGCCGCATCACAAACAAGCGCGGCGTGGACGTAGTCTTCGAACATGTTGGTACCGCGACGTGGGACGAAAGTGTGGCAAGCCTGGCGCTCGGCGGCCGCCTGGTGACTTGCGGCGCCACCACAGGCTATGACGTCAAGATCGATCTGCGATTTTTGTTCAGCCGCCAGCTTTCGTTGCTCGGCTCGTACATGGGAGCGAAGTCGGAGCTGCAAACGGTCATGAAGCTCGTTGCCGCAGGCCGCTTTAAGCCCATTGTTGATCGTGTCTTCCCGCTCGCGAAAGCCGCCGCGGCGCACGCTTATCTCGAGTCGGGATCGCAGTTCGGCAAAGTCGTCCTCGCGGTGTAGGCTATTGGCGGGAGAACTCTGCTATTCTCTCCGCGTCTCTATCTCGAAAAACGGAAAGCAACAAACATGGCCAGTTGGCAGGCTCATCTGTCGGTATGGATCGTCAAATGGCGTGTCAAGCGCAAGCTCCGCGGCATCCGCGATTACCGCGTCGCGCGCAAAATTCTTAGGCCTGATCATTACGCCGTGCCAGCCGCCGCTCGCATTTCCCCTGCCCAGGTCGGCGGCGTTCCCGGCGAATGGGTTGACGGTCCTTCCCCCCCAAAAGCCTTGCTGATGTATCTGCATGGCGGCGGCTATTTCGGGTGCTCCGCACAATCACATCGCCCCATCACTGTAGGTTTCGCGCTTCAAGGCTTTCGCGTCCTTGCGCCGGACTATCGTCTCGCGCCAGAAAATCAATTTCCAGCCGCGGTCGACGATGCAGTTGCCGCCTATCGCGGTCTCCTCAGTGAAGGAAATTTGC
>Ga0137360_10001877_pt1 | contig 12445 bp, 7 predicted proteins | sample Mad1_60_16metaG_FD_104924 | JGI IMG/M metagenome (GOLD analysis project Ga0137360, IMG submission 104924) | Vadose zone soil microbial communities from Angelo Coast Range Reserve, California, USA - Mad1_60_16 metaG | ecosystem: Environmental > Terrestrial > Soil > Vadose zone | place: USA... | reverse complement strand
TGGCATCACGCCCACAACAGTCGAAGGGACGCTATCCACTTGGAACGCCTTCCCCAGTACCTGTGGATCGTTGTTGAAGTGGTTCTTCCAAAAGGTGCTGCTGATTACCACGGCATAGGAGTGGTCCTGCATCTCATCGGCGGTAAAAATCCTTCCCATAATTGGCTGCACACCCAGCAGCCCGAAGAAATTCGGCGTGACGTACTGGACATGCACCGGCTCCGGCTCGCCGAGCCGCGACAGAATCACCTCTTCCGTGTAGCTAGTCAGCGCGATGTCTTGAAATACTGTATTTTGTTTTTTCCAATCCACGCTCTCCGCGATCGGCGGCGCCTGAAAATCCCCCGGATGCTCTTTCTCCGTTTGCCAGATTACCGTAAGCTGTTCCGGATGGTCGTAAGGCAGCGGCCTATACAGCAGTGCGTTTAGCATGCTGAAAATCGTGCTGTTCGCCCCAATCCCCAGCGCCAGCGACAGCACCACTACCGCTAGAAACCCCGGGCTTTTCCGAAGTCCGCGCGCCGCAAGCCGAATGTCCTGCCAAACATTCTCAAACCAGCTGTAGTTTCCCATCGCTCGCGTACCTCCTTCACTTCCGCACGATTGGCCCGTTACCTCGAATTTCACTCCTCGCGTTTAATCGACACATAAATTGGTCCCGCCCCAAGCATGCCCACCAGAAACCACGAGAATCGCCCCGCCCGGCTCACGGTTTGAAATTTCAAGTGGTCCCCCGTCACAACATCCAACTCAACCGTCTTCCAATTCCAGGTATTGTCCACGCGAAGCCGGTGGCGCCCCGCCGTCACCGCCACTGAGATCGTGTCCCCGTAAAACAGTTCCCCGACACTCTCCCCGTCCAGCTTCACGATGATTTGACGTTGCTGCACATCATCAGGTGAGTTCCGCCTAACTGTAATTGTCCCTTGCGCTTCTGGATGTGTGGCGGCCACTTCGATTCACTCCTCCGGCGGTTCCTAGATGCTACGCCGCCCCCCATGAGACCGATTAAAATCCTCATCTTAATGCGCCAGATCCCTCTTCACTTCCCACAAAGCTCTGCTACAATCCCGTCTATGAACCGACGCACATTGCTTCAATCGCTACCGGCGGCAACTCTTCTTTCAACCACGGCCTTGGCCGACGCCCCGCAATCCTCAACCACGGTCTACGAACTGCGCATCTATCACACTTACGAGGGCAAGCTCGATGACCTCCTCCGCCGTTTCCGCGAACACACCATGCAACTCTTCGAAAAGCATGGCATCAAGAACATTGCCTACTGGACTCCCACGGACGAGCCGCTAAAGGGCAAAACTCTCTTCTACATCATCGCCCACCCCAGCCGCGAAGCCGCCGCCGCCAACTGGAAAGCCTTTGGTGACGACGCCGAGTGGAAAAGCGTCCGTGACAAGTCCGAAGCCAACGGCAAACTCGTCGAAAAAGTCGACTCCACTTTCCTCACCCTGACCGACTTCTCCCCGCCCCTCCGCTAAGCAATTTTTTACTAGTGCTCTTCTCTCTGAGTCCTCTCGGCTCTCTGCGTACTTTGTGTCAAATTCTGTTCTTCTATTTCGTAATCTTCGCAATGAAAACTGAGTATGGCTCCATCGGCAACACCGCGAACATGCCCTTCGCCTGTTTGTGAAAACTTGTCAACAAAACCTCCAGCTTCGGCGCCGAAAATCCCGTCGCGGAAAGATCAAACGGCACCCTCTGCCCCGCTGCCGACATATTCAGAATGACCAAAATCGCTTCACCCTTGTATCGCCGCAGATACGTCAACACATTCGGGCTATCCTCGTTCACCGAAACGTAGTCCCCGTCCAAGAGCGCTGGCTCGGAGTGCCGCAGCGCTAAAAGTTTCCGGTAAAAACTAAGAACGGAGTCGGGGTCCTTCATCTCGTCCGCCACGTTGTGCGTATTCGCGCTAGCCGGCACGGGCAACCACGGTTTCGCAACGCTGAATCCCGCATTCCCTCCGTGATTCCATTGCATCGGAGTCCGCTCTCCATCGCGCCCTTTCTCGAGAGGCCATCCGAGTTTTCCGATCGGGTCCTGCACGTCGTCCTTGCTCTTCGGATCGTTATTCTCCATACCAATCTCTTCGCCGTAATACATGATCGCGGACCCGCGCAAAGTCAGATAAAGCGCCGCCATCATCTTCGCAATGTCGTCGTTGTGCGCTCCATCCCCGTACCGCGTGTACGACCGCACGATGTCGTGATTCGTGATCACATAAACCGGCCAGTGCCCCGCCGCATTCACCGCCGCGATATGCTTCCGATACTCATCCGCTGACAGCCCCTTAAATCCCGTCATCATCAAATCCATTGGCATCTGCAATTCGTCGTTCTTCGCCCCGTAGTAGTCCTTCAACTGCTCCACATTGCTAGTCCACGTCTCTCCGATCAGCACCGATCCATATTCATCCGCTGTCGTCCGCAGTTTCCTCATCGCATCATGCACTTCCGGCAGTTTCTTGTTGTGTATCTCGTCCATGTTCGGACGCCCAAATTTGTCCGTCCCCGCCACTACCGGATTGTCGGTAAGGTTCGGATCTTCATAAAGCGTATCGACCGCGTCCAAACGGAATCCCGCCACTCCGCGCTTGTACCAAAAGCGCGTAACGTCCAGCATCGCCTTTTCGACCGCGGGATTTCGCCAGTTCAAGTCCGGCTGTTCGGGATAAAAATAGTGGTAATAATATTGATCGGTTTTTGGATCGAATTTCCACGCCGATAATCCAAACGTCGAAAGCCAATTGTTCGGCGGCCGCCCTGGTCCTTTGCCTTCCCGCCAGATGTACCAATCACGGTGTGCTGAAGTCTTCGACGACTTCGAGTCAATAAACCATTTGTGCAGGTCCGAAGTGTGATTCACAACAAAATCCAGAATCACGCGAATGTCCCGCTTCTTCCCTTCCGCCACCAGGCGGTCGAAATCCTCCATCGTCCCGTACATCGGATCGATGGCCTCGTAGTCCGAAACGTCGTACCCAAAATCCACCTGGGGCGACGGAAAACATGGCGTAATCCAAATCGCGTTCACGCCCAGCTCTTTCAAATAATCCAGTTTCGACGTAATCCCCTTCAAATCGCCCACGCCATCATTGTTGCTGTCCGCGAAACTCCGGGGATAAATTTCATAAAACACCGCATGCTGCCACCAAGCGTGCCCCTCCGCATCCACGCCCTTCTGTTGCGCGTTTCCATGCTGGCTAGTCACCAAACAAAAACCCAAAACGAGCAAAATCGCCGCAGCTGTCTTTCTCTTCACGTTTTTACCCCTCGACTGCCCTGCGTCACGAATCTCCTCTGGCGTTCTCCATGCCTTCTGTAACCTCTGTTAAATCCCCGCTCCCCAGCAGCGAGAACCCACGCACTCACGAAACAGCAAAAGCGATCGCCCTTATATCAATCCGGATGTTCACAGAGTTCGCATTGTCAACGCCCGCTATTCCTTCACGAACTTCCGCGACACCTTGGGTGGATGCAAGAAGATCACGACTCGCTGATGGGCGTATTCTTCGCCGGCCTTCGCTTCAAAGTGAACCCGCAATTTCGCACCGCCCGCTGCATCCTTAATCAGTTCCGCTCCCCGCACGGAATCAATCATGCTTGGATTCCACACCGCTAAATCGTAAGTTGCTCCCGCACGGCCGGCCGTGATCAACTCCATCGGTGCTGCCACATCTCCCATCTCTTCGGAAAGAATGCGCAGGTCGGAGCTCTCGCTTCCGAGGTCCGGCAGCCGAAACGCGTAGGACACTCCGAAATCGTTCGTCACGTGGATGCGAACGATGTTTTTCCCTTCTTTCAACAAGAACTTTATTTTCAGGTGATGATGCTCCGCCGAAATCTGTTGATCGTAACTGAGCGGACGTCCATTCACGTCCACGCGGCTAACCAGCGCCGTATTTGCCAGTGTGGGCTCGAAGTCCAGCGAGCACTCACCGCCGGTGCGAGTCACCTCCAGCGTGATTTCACTCAGAGTCTTTATGTAGCTCAAACTCACCACGCTGTCGCCGAGCCTTACGTTGTTGACCTTGAAGTTCGTCCAATCCGGCGGTACATGCGGCACAAACGTCAGCGTTTTTCTCGTGGCGTCCTTTTCCAATCCAAACATCCCTTTCAGCAGCGGACTCACCACCATCGCCGCCGACCAAATTTGGTGCGGCGAGCTGGTCGCCAGCGGCTGGTAGTAGTCACCGGAGAGCACCTCCGTCACGTGCCCCAACGATCCATCTAGCGCCATCAGCGCGTTGGCCCGTAGATTTTCATACGCCGGAAACTCCTGGTGATATCGATACTCGGCAACCGAAGCCCAGCCCGTGAACAGCGGCCACACCGATCCGTAATGGTATCCGCCTCCGCTGAAAACCGGAGAACGACTCGAAATGATCCGCATTCCCCAGTCTGTTTGTTGATCCGCATCCGCTAGTTGCCGGATCGTGGATATTGCCGTCCCCTCGCTGGGCAATCCAAACCACATCGGCACCGTCGTCAGCACAGTCGGCTCATCCACTTTCTTGTCGTTCTTGTCTAGGGCGAATGCAAATCTCTTTTTGTCCGCAATCCAAAAACTATCGTTAACCAGAGTCCATTGCTTTGCGAATTCCTTTTCGAGCGCCCCTGCGGAATCCGCTTGCCCTGCGGCGCGCGCCAGATTCGCAAGCGCCCGCAGCGCTTCCGCTCCGAGCCCACTCTGATAAAACTCGCTCTTCACCGGCAGCAGCGGCCCGCCTTCCACCCACCCGTGGCCCGCTCCCTGATTTTGCGGCAACCCTCGCGCGTCATAGGTCGACTTTAAAAACTGATAAGCCTTCGACAGGCTGGCCCATTTCTCTTTCGCAAAAGCCGCATCGCCGCTATTCACCACGTAATCGTTCGCCGCAATGATATACAGCGGCGTCGCATCCGCCGATGCGTACGGGTACGGATAGCCCTTAAACCAGTCGACAAAATTCGCACCTTGAGAAATTTCATGCGGAATCTTCCCGTCTTCCCGCTGAAATTTGCTCACAAATTCCAACGCCGTCTTCGTGTTCGCAAAATCCCCAGCCGCGTTCAGCGCCAGCGAAGTCCAAAACGAATCGCGTCCAAAGTACCAGGCGAACCCCGGCCGCTGGCTCTCTCCTGACGTGCGATATCCCGCCACCAATCCAGTCCCAAGGAAAGGATTGGTCACGATTCCCTGCACCATGCTCACCCTCGACCAGTCGTACGCCTTTCGGATCTGTTCATCCGGCAACTCCACATTCACCGTCTGGCGCAGATAGTTCCGGTAGTAGTCAGCCGATTCGCGGAGCATTTCACCGTATCCAGAAGTAAGCCGGCGATAGGCATTCTCCGCATCGGCGCGGCCCGTCATGGACCCAGCAATCACGATGATTTGCGACGCTTTGCCCTTGGCAATCACCCCGAGCCGGAACGAATTTTCCTGCGACTCCGAATAGTTCGTCTGAAATTCCGCCTCTGCGTTTTCCGCGCCGGGTGATCCCACAATCGCCGCAAATTTCCTTTGTTCCTCGCCAAATGCGAATGCCTTTAACCCCGAATCCCACCCTATATATGTCGCCCCGAGCGCGGCAGGCCACTCCAACTGAAAATCCCGATGAAACGCCGCCTCAACTTCAAGCGGACTCTCAGTCTGCACTTCCAGAATAATCACCGCCCCCGGCTCTCGCACCGGCGCAAAAAAAGTCTCCCGAACTGAAAATGTATCCCCGGTGTAAACGATCGTGCTCGATTCCGGCCGCGTGATCAGCGTCCGCGCCAGCGAATCCGCCGAAATCGTTCTTCCATCCACATGAAACTTCAAATGGAAATCGCGAAATATCTTCAGCGGATAAACCCACGCTTCCATCCGCCCCGCCTCATTCCCCAGGAGCCCTGCACGCGTTCCCACCGCTGAAAGAAATTCCCACGGCCGAACCGCCCGCGTTAATTCCAGCGAACGTGCTGGCTCTTGCGCGTTGGTTGTCTGCGGAGCCTTGGCTGGTCGTTGTATTTGTGCCTTTACTGTCGTTACCCAGAGAAACAAAAGAAGCGCTGCGCCAAAGACACCCGCGCCAAGTAGTTGTCCCATTCGAATTGTGTCTTTTTTTTCGATCACGGTAGGAAGGCCCGTAGCACAAGAGAACCATCGATTCTCTTGCGCCCCTCAGTTTGAATCACCATTTGGCCGTACAATACGAAGTAGCGGCAAATCTTAGCACGAGCCAAACCCGGGAAGGTATCATTCCATTTGCCATCCTCACGTCGCGCTTTTCTTAAATCTCTAAGCCGCTCCGCGCTAGTCCTGCCGCTAGACAGCGTCCTGGCTCTAGCGCGTCCCGTCCGGTCGAATAATGTTCGCAGTGAGACTCTAGGTGATTTGGAGAAATCTCCCGCTCCCAATTCGAATCAGGCCGCCGCGAGCAGTTCGAATCAATATCCGCCGCCACCGAAAGAAATCGGCGTCAGCTTCATCAATGTCGCGCGCGAATCCGGCCTCAATGCCAAGACAATTTTTGGTGGCGAACACAAAAACAAGTATTTATTGGAAACCACAGGCTGCGGCGCCGCCTTCTACGATTACGACAACGACGACTGGCTCGACATTTTTCTTGTGAACGGCTGGCGTCTCGAAGGATTTCCCAAAGGCCAGGAACCCGTCTCGCATCTCTTCAAAAATAATCGCGACGGCACCTTCACAGACGTCACCGCGAAATCAGGTCTCATCCATTACGGCTGGGGACAAGGCGTTTGCGTCGGCGATTACGACAACGACGGCTTCGACGATATTTACATCACTTCGTTCGGCAAAAATGTTTTGTATCACAACAACGGAAACGGAACGTTTATCGACGTGACGGAAAAAGCCGGCGTCGGCACCAGCGGCAAACGCTGGAACACCGGCTGCGCGTTCGTCGACTACGATCGCAACGGCCACCTCGATCTTTTCGTGGCCAACTACATCGATCTCGATTTAGCAACCGCGCCGCTGCCCGAGTCCGGCCCGTGCAGTTACAAAGGTGTGCTCGTCGCGTGCGGCCCGCCTGGGTTGCTCGGCGGAAAAAATATTTTATTTCGCAACAACGGCGATGGAACCTTCACCGACGTTTCCGAGCGCGCCGGAATTCTCCAGGCCGACGGAACTTTCGGCCTCGGAGTGCTCACCGCCGATTTCAACAACGACGGCTGGCCCGATATTTACGTCGCGAACGATTCGACGGCCAGCGCGCTCTATCAAAACAAAAAGAATGGCACTTTCTCCGACGTGGCCATGGAAGCGGGGTGCGCGCTGAGCGCCGACGGCAAACCCCAGGCCGGCATGGGCATTTCCGCTGCCGATTACGATCTCGACGGGAACCTCGACATCGTCAAAACAAATTTCGCGGGCGACACGCCATCGCTGTACCACAACATCGGCGGCGGAACTTTTGAAGACGCCACTTTTCCCTCGGGCCTGGGCAAACATACACAGTACCTTGGCTGGGGCTGCGGCTTTTTCGACATGGACAACGACGGCTGGCCGGACATTTTAATTTGCAACGGCCACGTTTATCCCGAAGTCGAGCAACTGCGTACCGAAGCGGGTTATCCGCAGCAGAAAATTCTGTATCGCAATTTGCGCAACGGGCATTTTGAAGATGTTTCTTCCGAAGGCGGCACGGGCATCATGGTTCCGGTTGCGTCGCGCGGCGCTGCCTTCGGCGATTTCGACAACGACGGCGTCATCGATGTGGTGGTCAACACGGTCAACGATTTTCCGCAGTTGCTGCGCTGCGATTCGCGGCTCGAAAATAATTGGCTGAAGATAAAAACCATCGGCACAAAATCGAACCGCAGTGGAATTGGCGCGCGTTTGCGGTGCGTGACGCATCCACCAGGGGAAACAAAGCCGCATCAGCAAATCGACGAAGTACGCAGCGGCGGTAGCTACATTTCGCAGAATGATTTGCGCGTATACTTCGGCATGGGGAGAGCGGAGAAGGTCGAGCTGCTCGACATTCGCTGGCCGAGCGGAGCGGTCGATACCTTGAAGGACGTGAAGCCCAATCAAATGATCGTGGTGAAAGAAGGCCAAGGAATAGTGCGCGCCGCAAAGTTCGATCGCGCAAAGCCAGCCAAGCCGCCGGCCAAGCCGGACGCGCCCGCCAAACCAGGGAATTCTGCGAAGTAAGGAGCCGTGAGATGAGTTTTCGCAAGCACAAAACATTTCTGACGCTTTCGCTCTGCGTCGCTTTGTTGAGTTTCGCGGGTGCCGCGATAAGTTTCGCGACGGCTGCACAACACTTGCCATTTGGCGCGTGGCGGCGCGCATCGGAGACTCCGATCCTTTCTCCCCAAGGCGCGAGCTGGGAATCCGCTGGCGTGTTCAATCCTGCTGTGACGGTCCTCCACAGCGATCTCTTGGAGAAGAGCGCTGAGGGGCTGCCGTTCGGAAAAATCGTTATGCTCTACCGCGCGCAAGACGCAGTGGGAACTTCGCGAATCGGTTACGCCGAGAGCGCGGATGGCATTCACTTCACGCGGCGTGCCGAACCGGTCCTTTCTCCCGAAGCGGACTATGAAAAAGATGGCGGCGTTGAAGATCCGCGGTTGCAAAAATTCGGCGACACGTACTACCTGACCTACACCGGGTACAACAAAAAAGATGCGCAGCTTTGCCTCGCCACGTCGAAGGACTTGATGCATTGGGGACGCAAGGGCGTGATTCTGCCCGCGTACAAAGGGAATTGGAACGTGGCGTGGACCAAGTCTGGCGCGATCGTGCCGGAAAAGATTGGCGGGAAATATTGGATGTACTGGCTTGGAACCGCCGCAGACAAGACCGACCAGATGGGACTTTCGTATTCGGACGATTTGATTCATTGGACGGAGGCGACGCAAACTCCGGTGCTTCCGCGGCGACCGGGAAAATTTGATTCGCGAGTGGTCGAACCGGGGCCTCCGCCCATTCTGACGCCTGCGGGAATCGTGCTGGTCTACAACGGCGCGGACGACAAACTGGTGTATCGCACGGGTGTTGCGGTCTTTGACCGCGCCGATCCGCGAAAAGTGATTTCGCGAACGGATGAGCCCATCTTCGCGCCGCAAAAAGAGTGGGAGAAGGTTGGACAGGTTCCGAATGTGGTGTTTGTCGAAGGCATGGTGAAGCGGGGCGACCAGTTTTTGTTTTACTACGGCGGGGCGGACAAGTTTGTGGGAGAGGCCGAGGCGCCGGTGATTGGAAAAGAGAAAAGATAGGGATCCGTGTCCCGTGGCCAGTGATCCGGGACGGGCGACGCGCGGTTCGGAGAGGTCCCTCGAGCAATTTGGATTTCGCCCTCTTGGAGCGCCCGCTTGATACTCTGATTGCTCAGTATCATCCGCTTCGGACTTCTCCTTCAGGCTCCTTCATGCGGAAGCAAATATGTTTTCGGCACCCACGTGCGAAGTCCGCCAACGACTGCTTGTCCGGATAGTTCTACCAGTGCCCGTTCCGATTCTTCTTCTACCAGGTAGGCGAGTACTTGCCCCTCCACTTGTTTCCCGCGGCAGTGAGATTCGTTCGAATGAATATCATTCAAATACGGCTGGCCATGGGAATTTGTGAAAAAGCTAGAAACCTGAGGTGCGAAACCGGCGATAAGGGCGCGGATGATTGCTACCGCGAGCGGCGGCGACGGCCACGAGGAGCGCGAATAGGAACGGCATTCTCTCGATGAATAAGACATCCGGTTCCAGTATTTGGCTGGGGTTTGCGCGCGGATTTTGCGTGGGTGATGGTGCTCCGGTTTTGAGTTTATGACCCGAGAGTCTAACACTCTGTCGAGCGAAATCATGCCGCCTAGATTCGGTACGACTCTCGAGCGGTTAGTGCTCGAGTTGGGGCTTTGGAGTTGGCAGAGACGCAGCGGCGGCGGCGGCGGAGGTAGGGTCGGCGCCGGAGAAAGTTTGCCAGCCGCGGCGGTTTAGGCTCCAGAAGATGAAGTAGCCGGAGAGGGCAGCGATGATGAAAAGCACGGTGCCGACTAGCCATTCGTGGAGGACGAATTCGCCGATGGAGAACATGGCGCAGTAGACCAGGGCGCAGCCGGCGATCCAGTCGAAGGTGCTAGCGCTCAGGTCGCGGACGGGGGTGACGTCGGGGGCCAGGGCGGCGATGTGCTTCCAGCCGTGGATCGTGGGGCGGACGCGACGGTAGAACTGAAGGAGCTTGGCTTCGGGCTCGGGCTTGGTGATCAGCGTGGTGACGAGCCAGACGATGGTGGTGGCGGCTGTGGTGATCAGGGCGGTTTTGGCGAAGACAACCGAGCTGTTGCCGGCGAACTGGACGCGGGTGAGGGACATGGAGACTACGAAGGCGGCGATCATAGAGGAGATTTCGCTCCAGGCGTTGATGCGCCACCAGTACCAGCGGAGGAGAAGCACGGAGCCAGTGCCGGCGCCCATGCCGAGGAGGAGTTGCCAAGCGGATTGGATGCTGGTGATGTTGACGGCGGCGTAACCGCTGAGGATGACCAGCAGAACGATGATGACTTTGCTGACGAAGACGTAGTGTTTGTCGGTGGCTTTGCGGACGAGGAAGCGGCGGTAGAAATCGTTGATGAGATAGGATGTGCCCCAGTTTAATTGCGTGCCTACCGTGGACATGAAGGCGGCGAGGAAGGCGGCGATCATCAGGCCGCGGAGAGCGGGCGGGAGAAAATCGCGAAGGACCATGACGTAGCCTTTTTCCGGTTCGGCGGCGAATTCGGCGCTGGGGTGAAGGCCGCCGTAGGGGGAGTAAACGGCGACGGCGACTAGGCCGGTGACGATCCAGGGCCAGGAGCGCATGGCGTAGTGGGCGATGTTGAACCAGAGGGTGGCGCCGAGGGAATTTTTTTCGTCCTTAGCGCTGAACATGCGTTGAGCTACGTAGCCGCCGCCGCCAGGTTCCGCGCCGGGATACCAACTGGCCCACCATTGGACGGCGAGGTAGAGCGCGAAGGTGATTACCGGAAGGGTCCAGAGGGCGTCGGTCGTCCAGCCTAGATGGAAGGACGGGAAGAAGGAGAGGATGGAGCCAGTGGTTTGGCCTGATTGGCGCGCAACGTCGTTGACGTGGGAGAGCTGGATTTTTAGGAGGGCCATACCGCCGATTTTGGCGACGGCGATCCAGGCGAGGACGATGATCATGGTCATTTTGAGGGCGAACTGGAAGAGGTCGGTGACCAGGACGCCCCAGAGGCCGCCAATGAAAGTGTAGATGCCCGTGAACGGGACGAGAAGGAGGACGCAAATTAGAAGAGCGGTGTGTTCGGGGGAGCCTAAGGTATAGGTGGTGAGACTGTGGCCGCCGACCCCGATGGACAGCACGCGGCCTTGGGCGATGGCGTCGCCGAGTAGAACGGTGGTGATGCTGATCATGGCCTTGATGACCCAGCCGAGGATGAGGCAGTTCATGAGAGCGCCGAGGTAGATCGCGCGGAAGCCGCGGAGGAAGGCGGCGGGTTTGCCCTGGTAGCGGAGCTCGACAAACTCGACGTCGGTGAGGATTTCGGAGCGGCGCCAGTAGCGCGCGAAGAAGAAGACAGTCATCATGCCGCAGAGGCATTGCGACCACCAGAGCCAGTTGCCGGAGATGCCGTTGCGGGCGACGAGGCCGGTGACCAGGAGCGGCGTGTCGGCGGCGAAGGTGGTGGCGACCATGGAGGTGCCAGCGAGCCACCAGGAAACGTTGCGGCCGGAGACGAAAAATTCTTCGGTGCTGCCGGAGGAGCGGCGGCGGTAGTAGAGGCTGATGAGGAGATTGAGGAGGAGGTAAGCGGCGATGACGATCCAATCGGTGGCGGTAAGGACCATATTTCGTTTTGCTCCGCTAGGTGCGTGTGCTGGTGGTGCGTTGAGCGGCTTAGTATACTGCTATATAGCTCTGGGGAGGCAAGCTAAATCGGTTTGGCTATTCTAACCCTAACTCTTTGAATTTCGAGGATTTTTCAAAACGAACTGCGAGAAGCTTGGATTTGGTATATATAGCACCGGCTGGCATAGTGTTGTATGGCTGGTGCTGATAGTACACGGCCGGGACCGGGGCTGGCAACGTAGAGTCGTGAGGAATATGGCGGGGAAATGCTGGTACTGCTGAATTCGAGTTATGAGGAAATGAGCCGGGAGGCGGCGCGGATTGTTGCTGGCGCCGTTAGGAGCAAGCCGTCTGTGACACTCGGGTTGGCTACAGGCAGCACTACCTTGGGGATGTACAAGGAATTAGCGCAGCTGCATAGGAAAGAGGGACTGGATTTTTCGCGGGTGGTGACATTTAACCTGGACGAATATTTGGGGATTGCGCCGGAGCATCCGCAGAGTTTTCACTGCTTTATGCGGGAGAACTTTTTTGTGCGCGTGAATGTTGCGGTGAGGAATATTCATATTCCTGACGGGACGATTGGCGGCGACTATGAAGAATACTGCGCCGCGTATGAACGCGCGAT
>Ga0137360_10001876_pt1 | contig 12445 bp, 6 predicted proteins | sample Mad1_60_16metaG_FD_104924 | JGI IMG/M metagenome (GOLD analysis project Ga0137360, IMG submission 104924) | Vadose zone soil microbial communities from Angelo Coast Range Reserve, California, USA - Mad1_60_16 metaG | ecosystem: Environmental > Terrestrial > Soil > Vadose zone | place: USA... | reverse complement strand
TCCTGACGGAAGAGCACCTCGGCGGCCGCCTGGGTTCCTGCGACGTCCAGCCCTTGCAGAAGCAGCAGATGTCCGTTGCCGCCCAGGTTGGGCAGGAAAGAGATCACGGCGAAGGTCTCGTGCGCCGGCTCGTTCCACTGGCTTACATAAGAGGCTGCTTCGCCGGGTTGCGGCTTCATATTGACCAGGGTCGCGCCCTGCATGTCTTCGTGATAGACGATGCGGAAGTTGGTGCTGTCTCCTGCGATGGAGGCCCAAGGGTTGCTCCCGACCGAGCCGATGATCACGGCGTTGGCGTTTTTCAGATCATCAAGCCGCAAATCGCGCGGAAAGCGCAGAATGACCCGCTGCGGATTGAACTCTGACAGCCGGGCGAGTGCAGTAACAATCTGGAGGTCGACGAAGCTCGTGAACTGTTGCGAGCGCAGATCTTGAGCGCTGTGCGCATCGACTTTGGCAAGCGGCACTTCCAGGTATCCGCCCTTGATGTAGTCCGCAAGCGGCAGCGGACGGCCCGAAAGGTCCTCCAAAAGATTGAAGCCTGCATCGGCGGGAACGATGTAGCTATTGGCCGGACCATCAAAGAGCGCCGCCCAGAGGGGCTGTGCCGGTTCGGAAGCCTGACGCTGAGCGTGGGTACGAGCGGCGGCGAACCATGTCACGGAAATGAGAACCGCGGCGCAAGCGGCCAGCACCGATCCTCGCAGCAACGTGCGTTGCCAGTTCCATCGGGGAGCAACTGGCGCGCCGGAAGAGGTTGGAGGAGCGCTTTCCAGTTGCGTGTCGAGTTTGACTGGCATGGGGTCGCCACGCCGCTGCCCGGTCGGACTGACGTCGGAGGCGCGCGCAAAAACCGGGATGTACCCGCCGAGAGGGATTTCGACACGCAGGGATTCCGAACTGCCCTCGTCTGCGAAGTGCTCGGCCAAGCGCCGGCGTAACTGGCGTGCGTAGTTGCGAACGATGTTGTCCTCGACTGTGAGGTACCCCGGAGACCGGCCAAATACCTGCACACCGATTTGATGCTCGGTAATCTCAGCCTGCCGTCCGGCGAGAGTTTCAGTCACGACGTAGAGAAAGAACTTTGACAGCAGCGGAGATTTCGCAAAGTGGCGACCGGCGACGACACGCCGTGACAAACTCAAACGCGGATCATCTTCCAAGCAGTGCGGCCACTGCTGGATAAGCGGCACTTTCTGATTGGTACGAGTAGCTGCGGGATGTTGCATAACGGTGTTCTCCAAGCGAGCGTTTGAGCGCTAACGGAGCCGTCGCCATAAGAATACTGGGCTCCGATAAACGAACGATGAATGTGAGCGGCGGCGGCAATCGAACGCATCACATTTATCGAAATTTTACATAGAGTTCAAGCCTTTTATTTTCAATGCATTAAAAGAGTGTGAGCACAGGTGTATACACCGGACGCAGGTTGGGTAAACACTTGCGTCGCGCGAAAAAGCGCCCTACCGTGCGGATGACAGAGCATTGACCTGCCGAACCACGACTTCAAAATAAGGAGCGCACCATGAAAATCCGATGGGTCAAGGCGGTTCTAGTGCTATGCGTGTGCCTGCTGATTTCGGGAGTACTGTTTGCGCAGTCGGACCTCGGGACGATATCAGGATTTGTCAAAGATCCGTCGGGCGGGACGGTTGCCGGAGCCAAGGTCACCATCCAAAACAAGAGTGGCGTCGAACGCCAAGCCACAACCAACGAATCCGGCTATTACACCATCACCAATGTCCCGCCCGGCCTGTATACCGTGAGCGTCGAAGCGTCCGGTTTTAAGAAGTTTCAATCCAACGAGGATAAGCTCGATCCAAGCGCGAACCTCGTTGTTGATGCGACACTGACTGTCGGCAGCGCCAATCAAACGGTTGAGGTTTCGGCCTCGGCGGTTCAGCTCCAGACGGAATCGGCATCCGTGCAAAAACTCGTGACTCGCGAACAGATTGACGCGCTCGAAATTAATGGCCGCAACCCCATCTTCATGGCCAATCTCGTCCCGGGCACACGCGGCGGCACGCTTGCGAACCTGGCTTTCAATTTTACGCAGGGCCCATCGAACATTAATGGCGCCCGCACGCCGGAAAGTCTGATCACCTACGACGGCGCTCCTGCCGTTCGCACGCGCTCCAACGGCACCAGCATAGGGGCCGCGGACCTGGACTCCACGCAGGAAATTCAAATCCTCACCGCGGATTATGCGCCTGAATACGGCCGATCCTCCGGCGGCCAGATACGCATCACCTCCAAAAGCGGTTCGCAGGACTTCCACGGCGCTGCTTACGAGTATGTCCGCAATACCATCTTTGATGCCAACCCCTGGCAGCGCAATGCAGTTCCGGCGACAACCGGCGTCACCGCCCCCATTCACTACAATCAATTCGGATACAACATCGGTGGTCCGTTCTACATTCCTAACCACTTTAATACCAACAAGACCAAAGTGTTTTGGTACTGGGGGGAGGAATGGGTGAGGTACATCTTTACGGATACAAGCAGCCTTGTGGTTCCGACACTCAAGATGCGCAATGGCGACTTCAGCGAGCTGCTGGATCCCAACAATGTCTTCTACCACAAGGCGGTAGTCATCATGGATCCGAAGACGGGCCTTCCATTCCCTGGCAACATCATCCCCGCAGCAGGCACCACCACTACCGGATCAACGGCAAGTCCAAATGGCCTCGGGATTCTAAAGGCCTATCCGATGCCTAATCTCACGACGCCGATAAACGGAAACCAAGACTGGTTCTTTTCGGCCCAGCACCCGCAATATCAGCGCAAGGACACTACAGCAGTCGACATAAACCTGACCGACAACCAGCGGCTTCGCCTGCGCCGCGTGTACTTTACCTTCTGGGAGTACCAGCCGCTGGACGGGGGCACCAACGAAACGCCCAAGTTCTTCAACCGACCCAACCAAACAAATTCTATTGACTACGTGTGGACCATCAGCCCCACCAAAGTGAATGAGGTTTTATTGACCGCGAGCAAGGACAACGTCCACATCCCGGTTGACCAAGCGCATTTCTTAGACCGCACCACTGTCGGTCTCAACTATCCCTACATCTTTCCCACTGGGAAGGAAATCCAGAACCGCATTCCAAGCGTGAACATGTCTGCTTTTTCCGGACTGAGCGGCGGGCCTTATCCATCGCATTCGGCTGGCCCCATCATCAACATATCTGACAGCTTTACGTGGATTAAGGGGAATCATACCTTCAAGTTCGGTGGTCTTTACGAGTATGACGGCGAGAACGACAACGACGAAATCAACGTGCAAGCATGCAACACCTGCACGAACAACCAGAATGGCCAATTCCTGTTCAGCGATAACGGCGGGAAATTCGTGCGGCCGGGGTACGCTTTGGCTTCTACTGGCGTCGCGGCGGCAAATGCGGCTTTAGGGCTGTTCGATTCGTATTCGGAAATTGGCCCTCGGGCGTATACGGTATTCCGCGGAAGCATGTGGGAAGGTTTTGGGCAGGACACCTGGAAGGCACGCCAGAATCTGACCATCACCTACGGTCTCCGATACTCGGTCATCGTCCCCTACCATGCCATATGGAATAACATGATCGTCTTCGATCCGAGCCTCTACAATCCGGCGAACGCCGTGACCGTTGACCCCAAGACAGGTCTCATCACCGGCACACCGACAATCGCTCAGCTTTACAATGGAATGGTTATTCCGGGGAGCGGTTTTGGTTTTCCGAGTTCCGCCATAGGCCGCGTTGCTGCGGCCAGCTCGGGGCTATATAACGGCCTATTTCGCAACACTCCCAATCGCTACTCCGACATCCAGTTGGGCGACGTGCAGCCGCGCTTGGGCATTGCCTACCAGCTAAATAACAAGACCGTGCTTCGCGCTGGCGGAGGTCGTTTCTTCACTCGCCTCGGCGTCAGCGACTCCATCTTCCTCGGCGGGAATCCGCCCTTCCAGCCCAACGCCAGCGTGTCGTTCGGCTCTGCTGACAATCCGGGAGGAAGCGGAACAAACAATGTCCCTTTGGTGGTAACCACGCAGAGCAAAGCCTTTAAGAACCCCGAAGCATGGGCTTGGAATTTCACGGTTGAACGCGAGCTTTTCTGGAAGTCTCTCCTCAGCGTGGGCTACGTCGCTCGCCGAGGCGTGCATTTGCAAAGAGAGTCCGACATCAATCAGCCGACACTGGCAGTCGCAGCGGCGAACCCAGGCGTCAACATCAACGCCATAAGGCCCTTTAAGGGCTTCGGCTCCATCCGCGAGACAGATAACGTCGCTAATTCCATGTACAATTCACTTCAGATAGCTTGGAACCGCCGATTCAGCAACACTCTCCAGTTCGGTGTGTCTTACACCCTCTCGAAGAGCATGGATAACGGCTCCAACCAGCGCGATGTCGTTCCCGACACCTATGACACGAGTATGTTGTGGGGGCCATCGGAGTTCGATGCCCGCCATATTTTAATCATCAACTACTTTTACCAATTGCCTATCTTCCGCAAGCAATCGGGCTTTGCAGGAAAAGCCCTCGGTGGATGGCAAGTCAGCGGTATCACGCAATTCCAAACGGGCTTACCCTGCAGCGTTGCAGCCGCCAATGACTACGCCGGCGTGGGCCTGGACTCGAATTTCGGCTGCGGCGTGAACGGCCAATATTGGGTTGTCAACGGCAATCCCAAGATCATCGGCACATTTGGCCCGAGTGGCCAGTGGTTCGCCACTACTAACCCCGATGGCACGCCGATCTTCACGGCGCCGACGCCCGGGACCTTCAACACGCAGCGCGTTCGTAACCTTATCCACCAGCCCGGGTACCAGAACTGGAACATGGGCTTGTTCAAAACGATCCCCGTCAACGAACGCTTTCGCTTCCAGTTCCGCGCCGAAGCTTACAACGTTTGGAATCATCCGAATTGGTGCGGCAACAGCGGCTGCAGCGGCACAACCAATATTGGCCTCAACCCAACCAACACCACGACCTTCGGCAAAGTACTCGCAAAGGGCAGCGGGAGCTCCGGACAGGGCGAGCGCAACTTGCAGCTTTCGCTTCGCCTGGAATTCTAGCGACCGGCATGTGATCGGTCGGCAGTTGGGTCGGACAAATTCCGTGATTGGTTCGGTTCGTGGCCACCGAAGACGGTGGGCACTCGGCTAGTTTGCGGGGTCGGTCTTGGCTTGGGCTTGATCTGGGAAAACGTACGGGCCGTGCTCGATGGTCAGGACCCGCTTGCCGTAGATTTTCACTTCTACCTGGGTTTCGTCGCGAAGTGGCAGCCAAAATTCGTCGACCTTTTGGTATTCGCGCACGAAGTCGGCGCGGTTGATCCAGAACGACGGTTTCTTGGCGGGATGGCCTGCAATTTTTGCGACGGCAAAATCCTGGCTGTCGATCCAAATTTTCCCTTCGAAAAGATACTTGTCCTTGCGCTTCGGAGCGACTCTGAGCACGAAGCAATGGTAGAGGCCGACGTCTTCTACTCCCACAAAACTGAAGTCGTAATTCGCAGGAGTTAGAGCGCTGTCTCTATGTTCCTTGCCGGTGGACGATTCGCTTTCGCTGTCCATCAGTCGATCGAAGACCAAATGGCGGACGATGCCGGAGCCTTTCTCGGAAGTTTTCTCGAAGGTCTTTGCGTCGGGAGAGCGATAGTCCATGCGGACAACGGTTTGGGCGGCGAGCTTTCCTTCGAGGGTCTGGATTTGATAGATGCGCGTGACCGAATAGCTCGGAAGGCGCTCATTGCGGCGTTTGTTTTCCGCCAGAACTTTCGAGACGATTTCGTTCGCGGATGGGTCGGCGACGACTATGGAATTCGGAGTTACGATGGTTTCGCCTGGTACGCCGAAATCGCTTTGCTGGGCATGCGCGGGCTTCGCGACGGCGAGCGCGGGCAGCATGAGTAATGCCAAGCCGTAGCGGATTCCCTTTGGCGAAATGCATTTCATGGCGTGTGTCTCCTTGCTGTTCTATTTGCTTGCTGCGCTGCGGACTTGGTCTTGCGCCCTCAATTCACGACGCTCAGTAGAAACGCCGTCTTCTGGCGTTCGAACCCCGTGAACTGGCCGAACTGCGGCGAAGTGACATTGTTGTACACCTGGGTAAAATTGCCGTGATTCGTGAGGTTGATCATGTACAGGCCGAGACGAACCTTGCGCGAGCCGCCGTGATTCAGGACCGGCATGCGGAAATCGCGGTACACCTGGAAATCGACGGAAAAGAAGGTGTGGAAGCGCTGTGTGTTGGGCTGGCCAACGTAGTTCTGCGTATCGTCAACCTTGGAGTAGGGAAAACCCGTGTGCACGTCCATGACCGGCCCAAGAATGAACGAATACGGAAGACGAAACTTTCCCCAGACGACGACACGGTTCGGTACATCGGAGGGGCGAACGCCGTACACGTTGGGGCGGATGACCGGCTGTTCAAACGGAATGTAGAGGTCCCCGAGCGTGTTCAGATCTCCCCGTGAGCGGCTCCAGACATAGGAAATGTTCAGCTCGCTTTCTTTGACCGGATGGAAGCGCAGCGTTGCTTCGGCTTCGCTGTACTTCTCTTTGCCGGTATTGAAAAGACCCAACACGCCCGCAGGATTACCAATTCCAGTTAGGTCAGCTCCGGGGATGGGGTTAATGACGAACAAGTTGCTCGTGCTGCTGTAAAGATAGCTCAGGCGTAAAACTGCGCCGCTCCACAGAGTGCGATCTATTTCAGCGTTGCTTACAAAGCTGCGGGCACTCGAGTTCGGAGAGCGACGAATGCGCGCTGCGAGAGGACTGCCGCCGTTCGCGATATACGCGCTCTCGTACGCGAGTTGAGTTTGGAAGATCTGACCTGTTGGGTCGTACTCACTGACGATGCGCGTTGGATTGCCGGCGAAGTCCGCCGCGAGAAGCGGAACGCCTGCGTAGAACAGACCCGTGCCCGCGCGGAGGACGGTTTTGTGATCCTTTCCGGGCGAATAGCCGATGCCGAAACGTGGCGCAAACGCGGCCGTGCGTCCCACGGTTTCGCTGGTCACTCTTGCTCCCAGGTCGACGGCCAGGTGATCGTTGAGCGACCAGTGATCCGCGACGAATTCTTCGGCATCCGTAATCGAAGCGTTCAGTAGCCCTGGGCCGGCGAAGCCGATTTGTTCGGCAAGGCTGCCGTCTTCGCGCAGGAGTTGGACATCCCGTGAAAGACTGCTGCCACTAAAGGAACGATGCGTCGCATCGATGCCAATTTTAGTTTCGTGCTGCCCGAGAAATTTCCAGTGCGCAAGCTGAAACGTGGGGGCGGCTTCGAACTGGCTGGCGGACCGCGCCCAGGAATTGAAATAATTCCCTCCCCATGCTTCGGGCGTGAGCAGCATCGTTTCATCGCCCTGGCCATGCGCGTTGCTGTCAAAACGCGTGTAGGTAAGCGCCACGTGGAACAATGCGCCAGAAGAGAAGCTGTAGAGATCCGAGAGGCTCGCCGATTCACCTTTGCGGTCGTAGTCGGAAGAAGCGGTTTGGGGAAGAAGCGGGTTGATGTTTGCGAATTGCGTTCTCTCGGGAAAGACGTTGAGCGTGAGCGTTAGAACATGGCTAGGCGAAAGGATCACTTGCAACGTGCTGTACGAATTGAATCCCTGCCTTTTGATTTCGTTGTGCGGCCAGGTCAGACCGCGTATCGGATCTCGAATGACGTCGTACTCGAAGACTTCGGAGAAGCTGATTTTGTCCTTCAGCAGCGGACCGCCGAACGTCACGCGCGGCGTCGCTCGCGCAATGCCAACAAAGTGGTCGTTTTTCCCGCGCAAACTGACGTTCAAGTCGCGCACGCCGAATCTCCAACTTTCGGGTGGTGGTATGGTTTCCACCTCTGTGAGCGCGCCTGAAAATCCGCCGTTCTCGGCGCTGTAGGGTGTCTTGACGACCTGGACGGACTGCACCGCATCGAGCGGGACAGGAATGGAAAATGAGCCGGTGACCGGATCGGTCATCTTCGAATCATTCACCTGGAGCATGGACTGATCTTCGCCTGAGCCGCGGAAAGTCAGTTTTCCATCCGGCGAGCGGACGACGCCGGGAGTCAGAGGCAGGGCTTGTTTAAAATTCTCTTCGGCGAGCGGCAAACTCTCGAGTTGTTTTTCGTCAAACTTCGGAGTGGTGGATGAAGTAGTTGAGAGCGGCTCCGATTGCTCCTTTACTTCGACTTTTTCTGTGAGCCCGGACAGCCTGACGGAAATATTTTGGACGATGGACGCTCCACTCTGGACTTGAAGCGTCGCGGTGAATGGCTCGAAACCTTCTCGCTGGAGCTGAAGAAGGTAGTTGCCATCGGGTACATCTTTAAACTCGTAGTTCCCTGCTGCGTCCGTAACCGCTCTCAGCGAAGGGAAACCCTCAACTAGAGGCTTCAATTCCAGCACAAGGCCCTCTGACGTTGAAGACTCCTTGGATTCGTTGGATTGATTTACGAGCGATACGGTGCCTTTGATCGCGCCGCGCTTTCGAGTTGTTTCTTGTGCCGGGAGGCGTATTGCGCACAACAGCATCGCCGCAAGCAGAAAAACGCTTGCGATGAAGCCAGCTGCAGTGGAAAATCCGCGCGCTGCTCGTAACATGATGTTTTCAGCTCTTCACCTTCCGCTGCGAGCAGCTTTGGGATTGTTCAAATGCATTTCCGCTTCCATTCCCCGAAACCAGATCGCGCGCCACTGTTCTCTACTAACGACGGCAACCGCTTGTGCGTAAAGACAGTGCGCGGTGTTCGAAAGAATGCGGAATTACAGCTGGAGTGCATCTCGAACACCGCTGACAGAGGATTGACTGCAACGCCAAAGGCTTGTCGGTCGCGACTCGAATGTAAGGGCCTGCCACTTTCGAGCCTCTCGCCTCTCTTCGTGGAATAAGTACTTCCCGCTGTGCGGTATGCGGAGCTCCAAGGTTCCGGAACGCAGCAATACCGCGCCTCGCGCGCAGATGGAAAGAGAGGTGCACTACGTTCCCCGACGAGAGTCAATGTCCAGTTCGGGGCCACAACCCTTGCAGCCATTACGCACCCCAGCGCCGCAGCTTCTCCAACTAGGCGTGACCCCTGCATGATCTTCTGCAGAGACGCCAGGCTCTTCAGGCTGCAACGGGCGCCGGACAAGAGGAAAAGCTCGTAGACGGATTGAACCGACCACGAGCCAACAACTCGATCCTCCGCGCCAAAAGGCGCACACAAGTTCAGTGCGCTTCTCTCAACTTAGATGCTCGACCAAAAGAGGAGGGCACAATTTTTCGCGGGGATTGTGGCTTGACTCCGACCGGCATCTAGCAAAGGGATCGGCGGCCTTAGAGATTTTTTTGTGCCGCTTGGCGTACCTCAAGCATCGAAATGCCGAAAGATGCAGTACGAAAGTCACTATCGTCGACCGTCCGGGCATGAGGCGGAGGGTCAAGAAAATAGGGAGGTGGTATGTCCGAGATGCATCAGTTTCCTACTCTGCCGACCCAGCCATTCCGGCTGGATGTACCTTTACACGAACTGCTGCAGCAACCTTCACACGCACCCGCGCCTCAACCGCCAACATTGACGAAGTCTCAGAGATTGCCCACACCTGTGTTCCCTCAGCATCCGACGTTGCTTCATGATCTCGATGAGCAAGATATCGCCGCCCATGAAGCCGTTCTCCAGACCGGAAAGCGGCACTGGCCTGCATCCAAAGTTTTGAAAACGATGCGGGGCTGGATGTTTCCGTATTTCAAATCACGCGTCTTGCCGGGCGAGTTTCAGCCGATCATCGCGTATCTCTTCACCGAATGGAAATGCAACCTCGACTGCCACTACTGCTGGTCTTACGACAACCGCATCAAGGGCATGACTGAGGATACGGCGCGGCGCGCCATCGATTGGCTTGAAACCACGCCGTGCCGCGTGCTCGCGCCAACCGGCGGCGAGCCGCTACTGCGTCCGGATTTCGTTCACAAGGTGATCTACTACGCCGCCAAGAAGGACTTCTGGGTTTACCTTGCCACGAACGCGCGGCTGCTGAGGCCTGAAGTTACAGACCGCCTCGCCGACGCGGGCATCGCCACAGTCAACTTTGCCGTGGATGCGATCAAGGAAAAGCCGGGGCTTCCAAAAGCTTTTGAGCATGTGCGTTCGAACTTTGACTACCTCGTGCGCCGGCAATATCGTCATGGCTACACTGTCTTCTTCAACACCAACATCTGCCGCACCAATATCGACGATGTAAAACAACTAGCCACAATAGCTCATGACAACGGCATCTCCATCACGTTCCACATCAACGAAGCTCCGATGATGGAACAGGGGCACTTCAAGCATCTCCACGAAAACGATACATACATTCGGCAGGAGGATTTTCCGGTCGTGGACGAACTTCTCGACTGGCTCATCGACAAGCAGCGCCAGGGATGGAAGATGGTGGATTCGATTCCCCGCCTGCAGAACATGAAGGGCTTCATGCGCGGCATCGGCGAGCACTGGGGATGCCGTGCCGGACAAAACTGGCTGATCATCCGGACGAATGGAACTCTGGCTCCGTGCTTCCCCCTTTACAACGCGTCGTACGACTGGGGCGCGGTTGGCAACCAAAAATTCGACGTGCAACAACTCTCCGAGATGAAAAAGGGTTGCGAGCCGAATTGCTTTTCGACGCTCGGCTATAACGTCGCGTACTGCTACAGCGCCGCTCGCGTGATGAAGTGGCTGTGGAAGCAGGCCATGAACGGCTTCCAGGGTGTAACCGGAAGTTTTGAATAGATTTCACGGACGAACAACGGATCCCGGAGGAGATCGATGGCCCAACTCGCAACTTTCTCATCCGCGCCGCAACGGCGCGCCATAGAGATTCCCTTCGAGGCGTACAAGCGCAGCCAGGCCTCACTTGCTCGCTATCGGCTCTACCCGCTGACAGTTTTTTACACTTTGTATGCGGCCCTCGTTCTGATCATTGCGTTTTCGACAAAGCACCCATGGGCGTCGGTGGCTTTCTTTTCGGCCGGTTGCGTGACATGGACGCTCGTCGAGTACCTCTTTCACCGGTATGTTCTGCACGGCGCCTTTCCCGCGGGGAAAGGGGCCATCCGGCGGTTCCTGCATGAACGGCTTGACCCGCTCCATTGGGATCATCACAAGCGCCCATTTGATGGAAGCCACATCAGCGGCGAACTGAAGGATATTCTTCCTCTCTTTTTCGTTGCGGCTCCGGCCAGCTTTTTGTTTCCCGTTTACACCGCGCCCGTGCTGCTCGCCGGCGTCGTGCAAAGCTATGTCTCGGAAGAGTGGCTGCACTATGCGCTGCACTTCTCGAATTCCAGATTTCCCCTCTTCCGGCGCTTGAAGAAATATCACCTTTACCATCACAGCCCGCGCGGGATCAATAAAGGCTACGGCATCACTACACGATTCTGGGATGGCGTGTTCGATACGCGATTCCCGGACTCGGTGCGGCGGTCTCTGAGCAAGAACTGAAATGAAGAACGACGGATATGCTCTCATCACTGGCGCTTCACGCGGTTTGGGAATGGAGTTTGCCCGCAAGCTCGCCGAACGTAATTACAATCTGGTTCTCGTCGCTCGTTCGGCGGAACCTCTTCACGCATTCGCAGCCGAATTACGCCGATCTTCCCCGGTATCCGTGGTCGCGATTCAGCTTGACCTTTCAAAGCCGGGAGCAGGCCAAATTCTGGCGGAACAACTCTCGCGTGGTGGCATCCCGGTCGAATTGCTCGTCAACAACGCCGGCTTCGGCCTCCGTGGCGAATTCCGCAATCTGTCCCTGCCCCGGCAGTTGGAGATGCTGCGTCTCAACAACCAAGCGATCGTTGAGCTCACGTACAGCCTTCTTCCGGCAATGCTGAAGCGTAGGCAAAAGGGCATCATCAATATCTCGTCGACTGCTGGTTTTCAGCCCATTCCTTTTGCGAGCGCATATTCAGCAACCAAGGCCTTCCTAACCGCCTTTTCTTTGGCCCTTGAACAGGAATTGCGCGGCGCTGGCGTCACCGTCGTAACCGTTTGTCCGGGAAGGCTGCTCAAGAAACAGAGCGGAGATTCAGGCGAGCCGGTCAAAGGAAAATGGGCGGGCATTTGCCAAAGTTCGGAGGATGTGGTGCGCGACGCACTGCGAGTGCTCGCCAATGGCGGCGGCCTGACGGTCCCCGGAGCACTCAATAAGTTCAGCGTCTTCGCGCAGCGTTTGATTCCGAGAAGGGTCGTACCGCGGTTAGTCGCAAAGATGTCGAAGGCGTAATGCACTGTCGCGTGAACGGACCTCTTCCCAGCAGGATAGAGATTTTCCGTCGTGCGCCATTAAACGAGGCTCTGGCCCCCGGCGTGGCAGAAGAAGCGTTAGAAAGGAGCTTGTAATGACTTCCCGTAGCCTGCTGGCACATTGGCACCGGGCCGTTGCTGCTGCAGTCTTTGCAGTGCTGGTTGTCTCGATCGTGCCGAAAGCCTTGGCGCTGGACCAGCCGATG
>Ga0137360_10001875_pt1 | contig 12447 bp, 12 predicted proteins | sample Mad1_60_16metaG_FD_104924 | JGI IMG/M metagenome (GOLD analysis project Ga0137360, IMG submission 104924) | Vadose zone soil microbial communities from Angelo Coast Range Reserve, California, USA - Mad1_60_16 metaG | ecosystem: Environmental > Terrestrial > Soil > Vadose zone | place: USA... | reverse complement strand
GTCGACGTACTTCTGAGTGTTGTTGAGCACTTCCGTGAAAGGGTTGTCGGTTCGGTTCGGCCAGACCTTGTAGAAGTCCTCATAAGTCCGCCGGCCGAACAGCAGGCCGCCGGTGGTGGCCATGCTCTCCCCCACCGCCTTGCCCACGGCCGGATCGGAATAGGGCAGCGCCCAGCCGCCATGTTCGAAGCCGCCGCGGCGGTCTTCGTCCGGCCGGCCAGGCGCCTGCATGACCCCGTCGAGACTGAGACTGTTGAACACGATGATTCTTCTCATCTCAAGTCCTCCTTGACGTTACGCGCGGCAGCGTTCCGCATGGACACGGGAGCTGGCGCCGAAGCTACCCCACCAAGCCCTGACGGAGACAAGGTATATACGCCTGGGGCGAGTATGGTGGTCGAACGAAAATGACCGGCACCTGATGGGTCAACGATCTAGGTTCGCCCTGGCCAGCCTCATTGGGCTCACGTTCATTTCAGTTCTGATCGGGATCCATTCTCAGCCGACTGGCTCGCATCCCGAAGATTTTGCTGGAGTCGAGCGAGACCAACTCAAATCGAACCTTGCGTCGTCGACCGGTTCGTGTGGGGTAGAGCGTTGGTCCGTGAAGACAGGCACGGACGCCGATGCGAACCTCGTCAACCTTGGTGCAACCACGCCCACCAGCATCGTAACAATGAGCAGCTACCCGCAGCCCGCCACGCTACCCGCCAACAATCGCATCCAGCCACAGGAGACGACCGTCTATTCAATAGACGCAAACCTAACCGAGTACAAACTGGAGACCGATAGCGACTATCACCTGGTAATCCAAGACGGTGCCGGCAACACCATGATCACGGAGATCCCTGACCCAGCTTGCGCCGCCGGCAGCTTGTTCCTGTCATCTATTCAGAGCGCTCGCAACGAATTCGATTCGAAATTCTTGGCTACAGGAAGTTTCAAGACCGCCAATGTGCCGGTTCGCGTGCGTGGCATCGGTTTCTTTGACTATCTACACGGTCAAACGGGGGTTGCTCCGAACGGGATTGAGCTCCATCCCGTTCTTGATGTTCAGTTCAATCCTTCCGCCGCATTGCCCGGTGTGAGTTCAGTCATCCCGAATACCGGTCCGAGCTCTGGCGGGACGTCGGTGACAATTACCGGCACAAACTACACGGGGGCGACAACGGTCAAGTTCGGTGGAACAGCCACTATGTTCACGGTCGTCGGGCCGACCCAGATCAACGCGACAAGTCCATCAGGATTCGGCGTAGTTGACGTGACCGTAACGAACGTTGGCGGTACGAGTCCAGTCAGCTCCGCAGACGAGTTCACCTATCCTCCTGCATCGCCTGGTGTGTATACAGCGATGACCCCGGTTCGGGTGCTCGACACCAGGCTTAGCGGCGGTCCGCTTGGGCCAGGCGCCAGCGTCAATCTAGGGGTTGGCGGAACTGGAAGCGTTCCAGTGAACGCCACCGCCGCGATCCTCAATGTGACCGCAGTTGACTCATCAACCGCAGGCTTCTTCACCGTTTTCCCGACAGGAGCTCCCTTGCCAACTGCTTCCAATCTCAACTGGTTGGCAGGCGAGACTGTGCCCAACCTGGTGTCGGTTGAGCTGGGTACGGGTGGCAGCGTGACCATCTACAACGGTCTTGGCACGGCCGACGCAGTCGTCGACCTGCAGGGTTACTTCACACCCTCGAGTGGTGGTACGGGAGGCCAATTCGTACCACTTGTCCCAGCTCGTATCACGGACACGCGGGCGGCCAGCGGCCAGCCTAATGCTGGATTGATACTGGGGTCCGACACCACCCTGGATGTCCAGATCAGCGGCGCGGGCGGTGTTCCCGCTACCGGCGTGACCGCCGTAGTCCTAAACGTTACGGTCACCGACACAACTTCCGCAGGCTTCCTCACTGTGTTCCCGAAGGGCGCGACGCGGCCTTTGGCTTCTAATCTCAACTGGGCGGCGGAAGTGACCGTTCCGAACCGGGTCATGGTGCCCGTTGGAACGGGCGGCATGGTGTCGTTCTTTAACGGACTCGGCTCGGCCGACCTAGTGGTCGATGTGAATGGATACTTCACCGACAGCACAACCGCAGGAGCATCGTTCATGCCGCTCGTCCCCTATCGAATCGTTGACACCCGCAATGGCACCGGTGCTCCGATCGCTCCATTGACTGGCGGGACGCCTCTAGTCGTTACAGTAGCCGGCTTTGGCAACGTCCCGGCGATGACGTCAACGACGCCGCCTCAGTCGGTCGTCCTTAACGTCACGGTCGCCAATCCGACTGCCGCGAGCGACCTGGTCGTCTGGCCCGACGGAGTGACAAAGCCGGTAGCTTCAGATCTCAACTTCGTGCCCGCACAAACGGTGCCCAATCTCGTGGTTGTCAAACTTTCCTCAACCGGGCAGATCGACATCTTCAACCCGTTTGGCACAACGAACGTCATTGTCGACGTCGTCGGCTGGTACGGATAGCCGCGAGATCTTCGGCCTCGTAATCAGTTGCTCAGGCCGAACAGCGGAGACGGAGAGCGTGCGATTTCACCCTCCGTCCCGATAATTGCGGCCTAGATCGCGATGAAAATCGTGAATCCGTGACCCTCGTCGGTGTAATTGTTACTGACACCCCCACCAAGGATCAGATGGATGCCCTCGCCCACGCTCGGCGGAGGTTCGCCGATTATGCAGAAGATCGTCAGAACCCCGGTCTGGCCATTGCCCAGGCTCACGCGGAGCGTCGCCTTCCCGCCGGTAGCTGGGGGAGGCGGTAGTGTGGAGCCGGGCAAACGCATTCCGTAGCTCACGAAGCCGTCGACGGCTGTTGCGGTCCACGTCCCGGTCGGGCCTCCGTTGATCGAGAAGGTGCCGCCACCCGGTTACTGCGCCGCCCGGTCCGGCCTGCAGGGTGCCAATGCCTTTGAAGAAGATGGTCGAGCCGTCGGGGGCCAGTGCCGTATCACCCGCGACGACCCATTTGTAGGCCTCGTGGTTGCCGTTGGCGTCGGTCGCCACGACTGGTGCGGTGGACAGCCGATCGCCGCAAGGGAAATGGCGAACGCACATGACGTCTTCATTCAGTCCTCCTGTCGATCCCCCAGGGACCCATCCGTCCGTTGGATGGGCTGCCTCCCTTGCGCTGACGGCCAAAGGGCGCCGCGCGGCCGCCGCGGCTTTGCCGCTGTGGGAGAAAGCTCAAGCACAGATACTCGACAGCCTGGGCTAGAAGCGCTGGGCGGCACTGCTCGACGAGCTGGAGGGGGTTAAGTCGTCGATCCAGCCTCGATCTAGCGGCTAGGTAGTGGAGAGGAAGACGTTCTTCAGCTCTGTGTAGTGGTCGAGCGCATCCGGACCCAGCTCCCTCCCGACGCCCGATTGCTTGAAGCCCCCGAAGGGCGTCGTCACTCGCACAGAGCTGTTCGAGTTGACGGAGATGGTCCCGGTCTCAAGCGCCCTCGCGACGCGCATCGCGCGGCCGGCGTTGCTGGTCCAGATTGATCCTGAAAGCCCATAAATGGTGTCGTTTGCGATTCGTATCGCTTCGTCCTCGTCAGCGAATGGGATGACCGCGGCGATAGGGCCGAAGATCTCTTCGCGCGCGACGCGGTCCGTATTCGAAACCGGCGAGAGCACAGTCGGAGGGAACCAGAAACCCGCGCCTTCAGGCGCCGAGCCCCGAAATGCCACCCTGGCGCCGTCGTCGAGAAACGACGCGACCTTGGCGCGGTGGTCGGCTGAGATCAGCGGGCCCATCTCGGTGGTCTCGTCGAGAGGGTCACCGACCCGAAGCGCCTTGATCGACTTTTCGAGCGCTTGCATGAATCGATCCAGGCCCGACCGCTCGACCAGAATCCGCGACCGGGCGCAGCAATCCTGCCCGGCGTTGCCGAACACCGCCAGCGGCGCCGATGCCGCCGCCTTCTCCAGGTCCGCATCGGCGAACACGATGTTGGCGGACTTGCCGCCCAGCTCCAGCGTTACCCGCTTGATCGACTCCGCGGCCAGCGCGCCGATCCGCCTGCCCACCTCAGTCGAGCCGGTGAACGCGACTTTGGCCACGTCGGGATGCTGCACGAGCCTCTCCCCCACGACCCGACCGGCTCCGACCACTACGTTGAGCACGCCTTCGGGTAGGCCGGCCTCGAGCGCGATGCGCCCGAGCTCGATCGCCGTCAGCGGCGTCAGCCCCGCGGGCTTGAGGATGACGGTGTTGCCTGCCGCGAGAGCCGGCGCGACCTTCCATGAGGAGATCGCGATCGGGAAGTTCCAGGGGACGATGAGTGCCACCACTCCGAGCGGCTCTCGAAAGGTCATGTCGACGCCGCCGGCGACCGGGATGGTCTTGCCGAAGAGCCGCTCTGGCGCTCCGGCGTAGTAATTGAAAACGTCGACGACCATGCCGACCTCGCCGCGCGCGTCGCTGATCGGCTTGCCGACGTTGCGCGCCTCGATTCGCGCCAGCTCTTCGGAGTGCGCGGCGATCGCCTCCGCGATGCGGCGCATCAGGTTGGCCCGGTCCTTAGGGGTCACCGCTCTCCACACCGGGTAGGCGGCTTTGGCCCGAGCGACGGCCATGTCCGCATCCTCGACCGTGGCTTCCTGAAGCTCGGCCAGCACCTGTTCGGTTGCCGGCTCGATCACCCTCACGCCATCAATCCTCTGACGGAAATGGTTCGATGTGAAGCTGCTCGACCTGGGCTTCGGCCGTGGCGTGATCGTCGTAGGGCCCATCGAGTCGAACGCCTCGGGCTGTCCCCGAATCGTCGATGTCGGCGCTCAACACATACCAGCGCTTGCCCAGGTGCAGCACACCGTGATGACGCTGCCCCGTCCAGCTCTTGGGTGTTATCCCGACGCGTTCCTTCTCAGACATAAAGACCCTCTCTCAGCCAGGCTACAGAAAGATGAATGATATGGCGAGGGGGTGGTCCAATCCGAGGGGGCCCATTCGTCGATGAGATGAAGTCCATCTAAGGAGTTTCAAATGTTCCGAGGCACCAAGGCATTCAGCGGTTTTTCGGTCGACGACCTGGCTGCGGCGAAGGTGTTTTACGGCCAGACGCTCGGACTCGAAGTCGAAGAGGCGTCCGGCACCCTACAACTGAAGATCGCCGGCGGAAACTCCATCTACGTCTACCCCAAGCCCAATCACGTTCCCGCGACCTACACGATCCTCAATTTCCCAGTCGACGACATCGACAAAGCCGTTGACGACTTAACCGCCAAGGGCATCAAGTTCGAGCACTACGACAACATGACCGATGAAAAAGGCATCGCTCGAGGCAGGTCACAGAACATGGGTCCGGACATCGCCTGGTTCACCGACCCGGCCGGCAACATCCTCTCAGTGCTGAACGAAGGCTAACCGCGCCGGCTCTAGTCATGAGCGCCGCAGTACGCATATAGCGCGTCGCACACAACGGTGCCCCGCTCGAGCCTCTGCTCGTCGGAGGCCGATGCGTCCCTGATGCCGTCGAAGATGGCCAGCAAACCCGCCGACTCGGGAGGCGGAACCTCCTCGATCGAGCAAGCAGCGAGCAGGATCGTTCAGGCCGGACCGCTCGGGAAGGCGGCTCCTGTTACGAAGCGCGTAAGACCGCCACCGCGAACTGGTCGCGGGTCTCTCCGCCGCTGATCCTCACGCGCGTCCAGATATAGCGGTCGGCCAGTGTGTGCCGAAAACCGAATACCGTGGTGGTCGCGCTGTCGTACCCGACGTCGGCCACCTGCCACGCCACCATTGAGTTGACCTTGCCGCTCGGGTAGCAGAACGACGTCACCGGGTGTCCCAGCAAATTCTCGAGGGACCGTTTCGAGTCGATGAGCTGTGAGCGCACGGAAACGAAAGACAGGTTGGTGAGGTTGGGGTGGTTGACCGTATGCGACCCGATCTCGATACCTGATCTGTCGGCCTCGACGACCTGCGCTGCAGTCATGTAGTTGGGCCATCCCACAAAGCCCGACACGACGTATGCCGTGGCCCGAAAGTCGTGGGCGCGAAGGATTGGAAGCGCGGTCGTATAAAAGTCGGCGTATCCGTCGTCGAACGTGAGGATGACGGGCTTGCTGGGCAGGCCTCGCGCCCCTCTGAGGTAGGCGTGAAGGTCTCCGGCCGTGATCGGGTGATAGCCGCTGTCCCTGAGCCAATCCATCTGCGCGGCGAAATCGGCTGGGGTGACCGAGAGGGCGAATCCCAAGCCATCGAAGCTGACCGGGTTGATGCGGATGTAGTGGTAGGTGAGAATCGGTACGTTGATCCAGCCGGCGCCGGGGGCCAGGACGTTGGCCGGCCCCGACACAGTGGTGAAGGTCCAGTGCCTCCGTCCGGACAGCGGCACGCCCCGAGTCGAGCGCCCGGCCACGCCCACGTCATACGTGGTTGCGTAAGCAAGCCGAAACGGCTCGAAACCGAGGGTGACGTCGTCCCGCCAAGCGAGCCGGCCTTCGACGCTCGGTCGGATCGCAAATGTCACCTCGACGCTGCTGCGCTCCATGGGCTGGCTGAAAGCCATGACGATGGGTGCGAAGACGGGAATTGCGGAGGTCGTTGGGTCGACCGCCTCGAGGTGAGGCGCGACGCGGGCGAGCCCGAATGGGACCTTGTCTGAGGCCGCCAATGCCTCGGGCGAGGTGAGGACGACTGTCGGCGTCGCGGTTGGCGGCGCCACTGGCACCGGTGTTGCGGGCCTGGCCGCCACCATTGGCTGTGAAACCGCTCGGGCCGCGGATCCCGACGCGCCCAGTTGGTCGAACCAGGTGTAGCCCGCGCTGCCGGTCAGGAGGACGCCAACCAGCACCGCCATTCCGATGCGGTGGGCCTGGTCGAAGACGCGGCCGATCACCGCGACTTCAATGCGCAAAGACGCAACGGAATCCCCAACTCCCTCCCAAAAGACCGCGGCGGCGACGTAACTGTAACGTGCAACGGCGCGTCGGTCGGAACATTTTTCCGACCTTTGTGTGCGCTTCTACTCGCCGACCGGTGTTGGGACGTGGATCGGCGTCAGCGTGGCGTCGAGCTGGGCGCGAAGGTGCTCGAACTTCGGCGGCAGAACGAGGCGCTCGCCGAGGTGGGCCAGGTCCTCGTCAACCGTGAAGCCCGGGCCCATCGTGGCAATCTCGAACAGCACGCCGCTGGGCTCGCGAAAGTACACGGAGCGGAACCAGAAACGGTCGATGACAGGCGTCGGGTTGGCGCCGGCCGCGATCACACGATCGCGCCACGCCACCTGCTGGTCGTCCAGCGAAGCCCACGCAACGTGGTGGACGGTTCCTGCACCGGGAATTCCGCGCTCGGCCGGCGTCGGGTCATAGACGTAGCGTCCGCCGCGGTTCTTGCCCCGAGCCTCCCACGTCATGCCGCCGGCACGCTCGAACTCGAGCGCGCCCTCGAGCAGCTCCCGGCTCGACTCGGGGTGATTGGTGTAAGCGCGGACCTCCTCGAATCCCTGGATCGCAAGGTCGGCGGGAATCTCGGGGTGCGATGCTGTCAGCGGGGCGTCAGCCGTGGTGACGACTCGAAGCTCCAGACCAAGACCCTCCGGGTCGGAGAACAGCAGCGACCGCGGCGAGCGCTCGCCCGTCCCGAGACGGCGCTCCCAGAAGTCGAGAGCTTCCTCGGAGGCCACACGCAACACGATGCGATGGACCATGCCGTCGCCCGCGCGGCCCGGCCTCGCGCCTGGATATTCGAAGAATGTGAGATCGAACCCGGGGCTGGCATTGTCATCCCCATAGAAGAGGTGGTAGACGGCCGGGTTGTCCTGGTTGACGGTCTTCTTGACCAGCCGCAGCCCGAGCACACCGGCGTAGAAGTCGACGTTCGCCTGCGCGTCTCCCGTGATCGAGCTGACGTGGTGGATGCCTTCGAGCTTCATTTCGGTTCTTTGATTGCCCGCGACCGAGTGGTTTGAAACGAGGGGTTAGTAAGGCACCCAGGTTGGCAGGACGACCGTGAAGCACTTCTTCTGGTTCGTCTCGGTGGCGGTGTAGTCGGTCGTGGCGAGCGCCAGATAGTTCCTGAAGCCCCTGACGCCGGACTGGACGGTGTACTTGTTGTTGTCCGGGAAGCCCGACAGGGCCGACACGAGCTGGTCATTCATGCCCTTCACGTCGGCCTGCAGCTTCGCCGTCCCAACGCCGATACACGATGGGATGTCGGCCTTGGCGATCACCGCCACCACATTCTTGACCTGTGTCTCGGTCGCCGTGAGGGCGTCGAAACAAGTACTGGACAGGTTACCGGTGGTGCAGTAACGATCCACTCCAGGAAGGGTCTCGTCGAAAACGACAAACGCGGGCCTGAGCTGGCCGTTGAGGAATCGGTCGGCACGGGTCGCGTCCGGTCCAGACGTGTCCGGCGTGGGCGATGGGCTGACGACGGCGGCGTTCGGGCTCGACTTGGACCCCGCGCTGATGAACGGGAGCGAAACGAGACTCATCGAGCTGAGAACGATCAGCACGATCACGAACAGCGCGATCGCCGCGACGAAATACAGATATCGGCCATAGCCGCCACCCTTGGTTTGCTGCCACAAGGGTGTGAGGTCTGGCTGTGAGCCGCCGTACGAGTAGTCCGGGGTGGGCACCGGCAAGGGGTACTGCTGCTCGTACTGCACCGCCGGCGGGGCTGCCTCGATGGTCGGGGCTACCGGCTCGACGACGATCGCGTCGTAGGCCTTGAAGACGCCTGCGTGCGCAGGCGCCGCCCCGGCGCCCGCCACCGGCTGCCATTGACTCCCGTCCCAGACCCAGTTCCCGTCCGGCGACAGCTGGGGCGGTTGGGCTGGAGGACCCGCGTCGATGCTCATGAGTGGTCAGCCTAGGGCTCGTATTCGCCGCCGCCTCAGAATAAACCCGTTAAGAGTTGTTAAGCACGAGTCGGCGGCTGATCGGCGTCGCCCGCCGCGCCGTCGAGTACGACCTCGATCAGGGGGCTCTGCAGGACCATTCTGTCGATGTCCGTACGCCGCCAGTTCCTCGCCACCCCGGCCAGGACCCGGCGCCGCTCATCCTCGTCGTCGATGATGCGGGCGGTGGCGGCCAGATCGGCACGCACCGCTCCTTTCAGGTGGAACGTGAACCGAGGGTTGGCTGCTAGGTTCGCCAGCCAGCTCCGACGCGTGGGCGATGGCTGGCCGCTGATGTAGACACGGCCATCGATGTTGTGAAAGACGATTTCGAGGCGCCTGGGCCTCCCGCTCTTCCGTCCGATCGTCGTTATGTCGATGGTCCCGCCGCGGGCGAGCGCGGTTTTGATCCGCCCATCGAGCTCCTGCCTCTCTTGGGTACTCATGACCACTACAACCGCCGCCGACCTCAAGTCCATCCAAGCCGTTACTGCCGGCAGCTCCAGTGGCCCGTCATTTGGAGGCCGTCCTTGCCGGTGGTGGCGTTGGTCAGCGTCGCATCGACCGTCCCCGTGACCTGGCTGCGATCCAGCGTGAAGGTGACCTTGTCGTTGCTGCTGTTCTGCCACACCTTGGTCGCGTCCAGGCTGTGGACTTCGATGGTCACAGCGGAGTTCTGGTAGGCGCCGGGACCGCGAAAGTTGTTGATCTCGTACACCACCCCCCATACCACTCCATCGGTGTCAACAGTTCCGTAGAAGAAGTCGGTCCATGTCTCTCCGTTGTGCGTGCGCCCGCCGGTGCACTGGCTCCTCTGGTCGCCGATGTCTGGCACGATCGCCGCCATGTGTCCTGTGAGCTCACCGGAGAAGGTCAGGTTCTGCGTCCAGCTACCCTGCGCCACGATCGGCGTCGGTGACGTTACGTGGGTCCCAGACGTGCCGCTGCAGGCGGCCAGGACGATGAGGGCGACCACGCCCGCTGCCCGAAGCATGTGGTCGAATGTTACCCATGGCGCCCGGCCCGGAGCGAATGACGCTGGCGATGCGATCTCTCGAAGCATCGTTCTTGATCGGGGTCGAAGGTGTCACCGAGATATGGCTCGTGCGCCACGGCGATTGCTACGACGGCATGTCCGATGGCGCCGATCCACCTTTGAGCGCTCTGGGGCGCAAGCAGGCGGAGCTGCTCGCCAAGCGCGTGGCCCGGCTCAAACCCACGGCCGTGTACTCGAGTCCATATCGGCGCGCGCTTGAGACAGCGCGGACCATCTCGGACGACGTCCACGTCGATGAGCGGCTCATCGAGATGGACATGGAGCTCGGCACGCTCGGCGAGCTAGATTTCAAGGAGCTCCCCGCCAGCGTCATCGATCGGATGAGCGCCGCCATAGACGACATCGCGCAGGCGCACCCTGGCGGTCGCGTGATCGTTGTCGCTCACGGTGCGGCGATGATCATGTTTCTCACGCACATACTCCGACTCGAGCCCGGGCAGCTGCGCTTCCTGCCCTACTTCACGTCGGTGAACGTGGTGAGGGTGCTCGCCGACCGGCAGATCGTCGGCACGCTGGGCGATACCTCACACCTCGAGTGAACGACCAGATCCGATCAGACCTCGAGAGGGAGATAGGCCAACTTCTTTCCAAGCGGCCCGAGTTCCGCATCAATTCGATTGAGCCCATTCCCGAAGGACATTCCGGCTTCACATATTTCGTGTCGGTCGAGGACAACGAAGGGCCGACGCGCTACGTGCTTCGCCTCCCGCCCCCTGGCGCGCGCATCGCGGGGCCGGCCGACGTCGTGCGGCAGGGCCGAATCATGTCGTCCCTGCATCATGCCGGCATACCAACGCCGGCGATCCCGCTCATGAGCTCGGACCCCGCCGTCGATGGAAGGCCGTTCATCCTGATGGAAGCGGTCGATGGGACGAGAATCGAGAAGGCCGGCGCGGAGCAGCGACCACTCGACATCTCAGCATCCGCGGTGGAGGTTCTGAAGCGCATCCAGGCGCTGCCGCTGGATCGGACTGGGATCGGCGCCGAGGAGCCAATGACGCTGCAGGCGGAGATGATGAGATGGGCGTGGCTCATGCAGCGAGCGCCTGATGAGCTGACGACTCGGGCGGGTGAGCTCGGCGGCCTTTTGGCACGCTACGTCCCGCCCGAGCGATCGCCCACCCTGGTGCACGGCGACTATCACTACGGAAACATGCTGTTCCGCGGCTTCCAGGTATGCGCCGTTCTCGATTGGGAGATCGCAGAGATCGGCCAGCCGCTGATTGACCTCGGCTGCCTTTGCATCGTCTCGGTCCGGCGCCAGTACGAGGGCGCTCCGAACCCAGGCGGCGCGATCGACGTCAGCCTGGAGGATCTGTATCGACTTTACGGCGCCGACCCCGCTGAGATGCGCTGGTATCTCGCCCTGAGCCTCTACAAATATGCGTCGATCTTTGGCTACAACTTGATGCTGCACCGGCGTGGCAAGAGGCCGGATGCCATGTACGAGGGGCTGACGGATACGATCACGGGCATGATCGAAGAAGGCATCGCCGTGTTCGAACCCGGAACGTAGGAGACGAAGGATGGCCTGGGACTTCTCGACCGAGCCGGAATTTGAAAAGAAGCTCGAGTGGATGCGCGCTTTCGTGCGTGAGGAGGTCTACCCCCTCGAGGTGCTGGATGTGGACGAGGCCGGCTTCATGCGCGCGATCGGTCCCTTGCAGGCGGAGGTGAAGAGGCAGAAGCTGTGGGCCACGCACCTACCTCCGGACCTGGGCGGTCAAGGCTACGGACAGGTGAAGCTCGGATTGATGCACGAGATCGAGGGCGCGACCGTGTGGGCGCCAATCGTCTTCGGCAACCAGGCACCCGACTCAGGCAACTCGGAGGTCCTCGCCCATTTCGGCACCGACGACCAGAAGAAGCGCTGGCTGTACCCGCTGCTCGACGGCAAGATCCGCTCCGCTTTCTCGATGACGGAACCTGACACTGCCGGCTCGGACCCGACGCTGTTGTCTACGACCGCGGTGCTCGACGGCGACGAGTGGGTGATCAACGGCCACAAATGGTTCACGTCGAACGGCATGATCGCCGACTTCCTCATCGCGATGGTCGTGACCGAGCCGCATGCCGATGCGTACGAGCGAGCGTCGATGATCATAGTGCCCGGCGACGCCCGCGGCTTGAAGAAGCTGCGCAACATCCCGACCATGGCGGGAGAGCACGAGCGGTTCGGCTACGGACATGCGGAGATCCTTTACGAGGACGTGCGCGTCCCGAAGGACAACCTTCTGGGCGAGCGCGGCCAGGGTTTCCTCATCGCGCAAGCACGGCTGGGGCCGGGTCGCATCCATCACTGCATGCGCTGGCTCGGCCAGGCGCGCCGCGCATTCGACATGCTTTGCGAGCGCTCGCTGCAGCGAGAGGCTTTCGGCAAGAAGCTCGCCGGCCACGAAACGGTCCAGAACTGGATCGCCGATTCCACGGCCGAGATGCAGGCCGCTCGCCTGATGACGCTGCATGCCGCCTGGGTCATCGACACGCAAGGCGCGTCCGCCGCGCGCAAGGAGATCTCGCTGATCAAGTTCTTCGGCGCCAAAGTCCTG
>Ga0137360_10001869_pt1 | contig 12472 bp, 8 predicted proteins | sample Mad1_60_16metaG_FD_104924 | JGI IMG/M metagenome (GOLD analysis project Ga0137360, IMG submission 104924) | Vadose zone soil microbial communities from Angelo Coast Range Reserve, California, USA - Mad1_60_16 metaG | ecosystem: Environmental > Terrestrial > Soil > Vadose zone | place: USA... | reverse complement strand
GGTTTCGTTATGCGAATAAATGCGCCTCTCGATGCTCTGCCCCGCAGATGTCTGAAGAAGCCAGTCAACGGCAGCAGAAGCATCCAGGACGATCACCGTGCCTCGCGCTCTTCTCGCACCAGCCGAGCGGTATCGATCTGCGCTGAAACCGGCTTACGTGTGTGCAGTCGCTCCCGCAATTCTGCTAGCGTTGGCCTTTCCGCGATTTCCTTGATCTCACCTAACAGATAGTCCGAGAGCGACATGCCTGCCATGGCAGCGCGAGCTTTCAAGCCGCGGTGCAGGGCGTCGGGTACATTGCGAAGCTGAATCATTTTTGACATGCTACAAGCATACTTTCATGTCGGGCACATGTCAACGCCATGCTCTTCAAAGAACTGACATTTCTTGGTGCGCTAGTAGACTAATAATGACCGCAATACTGATAAGGGCGAGTTTGGTGGTTCAAGTCCACCCAGGCCCACCATTCAAATCACCAGTGAATACGCGGCGATTCTCACCTTTCCCCTTTTCGGGGACCTCCCTCAAAAAACCGTTTTGTCAACCGTTTGTCAACTTCACGTTTAGCCAGATCCCATTGCACTCAGGGTAGTCCGAGGCATCCTAGCTCTCGTAACCATCCTGGGTGGACTCAGCCTATGGAGTTTCGTCTCTAAAGTTCCGTTTGCAACGCCGCCAGTTAAATCGGTAAGAGCAAATTCTCGCGACCCTATCGAAACTTTCTCTCTCCGCGCCGCTCTAATCTACGCCAATCTCAGATAGTGGGGATCGACCCAGATCGGAGTTCGTCATGGTTCGCCGTTCCACCTTTCTCGTTTTGTTTTTGCCCTTGCTTTCTCTAGCGACAGTACAGGACACCAAGCGGGATGTCATGGTGTACGAGCAGTACAGCAATCAGTGGTTCGAAGGGGCATGGACTCGTGTCGTGATTTCCGTCGACGCCGACTGGATGTTATTAACAGCCTTCAGCGGCGGAGTGCGTCTGGTCTCCTTGAAGACTGGGAGGGAAGATCGGCAGCGCCTGAGTGTCGGGCTCGACTCTCCTGCGGAGTCAGCCGTGTTCTGCGGGGCGGGAAAACTGGCGGTGCGTGGGACGCGAGAGGCAACCCGAGGTTGGTTCCTTTCTGCTGGCCAGAGGCCACAAACGGTTTCGGTACCTGCTGACGCGGAATTGCTGTGCTCACCCGATGGAAAGCGCATGGCGTATTACCTGCCTAAACTGCCCAAGGCAGGGCTATTCGTTGGTACTGCGGAAAAATTTGAGAATTACCCGGTGCAAGGAAAGGTCAGTGGCATGGTGTTCTCGCCGGACGGTAAGGCGCTCTATGCACTATTGTACCAACCCAATGGAGCATCCTCGTTGACGCGTATCACCCTACAGAAGCCGAGTACCGAGACCATTGCGAGAGGGCTAGATGCGATCCCTGCGGCCGACGAGGTCCCTGGGGCTAACCATCTGGCCATCTCGCCGAATGGACGCAGCATTTTTCTGGCGCTAGCCACCGATGCGGCACCCGATAATGCCATGCGCCACAAGCCCGACACCCAACGTTGGCTCAAGGTTTACCAATTGGATCTGACTTCCGGTAAGCGCCGCCTCGTGGTCGAATCTGACAATCAAGACAACTTCAATCCCGGGTTTGCCGCTGGAGACCTTTACTGGAGCCGGAACGTTGTCCGGGAATCTATTGCACTCCTGCCCGTGGATGGCGGCGAAACAAAGGAACTTGTTCCCGACGGAGAATTGCCAATATGGAGTCCCGACGGTCGCCGGATTTCATACGTTTTCGGCGGTTGGAGGCTGGCGGATTGGGCGATCAACTTGGACGCAGCAGTCGTTGATGTTGACGCGCATGGGCAAAGGGCGTCCTCACCCAGAATTATTGTGTCGGGGTATCACGAGGATTTCCCGGCCGCCTGGTCACCAAACGGACGCTGGATTGCATTCCACTCACACCGTTCGAAGACCCCCGTACCCGCCTACGATAGTCCGGGAAGCACGGACGACGTTTATATTAGACTTGCTGACGATTTGCGAGCGCCCGAAATCCGTGTGACGGACTTTGGATGGCAAACCGGACCGCCGTTTTGGTCGCCTGATGGACGCAGGCTGATGTTCAGTTCATGGGTAAAAAACGGTCAACCCGGAATATACAAAGTCTCGCTTGTCACGCTGGACCCAGACAGCGGAAAGGTGCTCCGCATTGACCAGCTTCCACTGCCGCCGGACATCCACAGTGCTCAATCGACCGCTTGGTCTCCAGACGGCAAGGAGATCGCCATTGAGGACGACCGCGGCGGCGAAAATCGCAGCCTTTGGATTGTCGATGCGGATGGTGCTCACGGTCAAAAATTGGTTGATTACAAAGGTTCAACATACGGGGGAGTGGATTGGACTCTGGATGGCAAGACGATTATTTATGCTGCACTCGCCGAAGATCGGATGCAGTTGTTTGGTATCCCGCGGCATAGCGCCTCCCCTAACCAGCTGTCGCATGACCTCCTTGGTAGCCTATTGCATCCACGGGTCTCACCAGATGGCAGGTGGGTCGCTTGCACCCTTATCATAGAGTCCCTTCAAATTTGGCGCCGGACCTCCGGCCGCCACGAATCTGAGGGTGGTCCCGAACAATTCTTGCGTACTCCACCTTCAAATTAGTCCCGAGGCCAGGACCTTCTTCTTATGGGAAGCGTGCTGCCGTCTGATTCGTTGATGGACTCGTGGAGAGGGTGCAGTTCTCTCGATGTTTGTGACGCCTATAGTCGCACTAATAGCGGCAGCAGCAGTCCGCCGGTATATTCGATTTGGCTCCAACGAGTAATTACAACGGCACCCGCGGCGTCTATGGAACCAAAGCCTGGGGCCTCTTCAGTTACGTCGACGCGCTCAACCCCCTCAGCGGCTGGTACGACACCGACGTCCTCGGGATCGATCTCGGCATCACCATGGTGATGGCCAAGAACTATCGCACATGCCTGGTGGGGCACACCTTCATGAAGAATCCGAAAGCCCAATCGGCCATGCAAAAAGTCGAATTCCAGCCGTCATGAAGAAGTAATCGTGCGGATCCCTTCTCGCCCTGGCCGGTAGCGGCTACCGGTCCTACTTTCCGATTTCGATCAAGGCAAGCGCATGAGGCTGCAAAGTTAGGGTCAAGGAACCGTTCTTGAGGTCTTCGTGTCGCGGAGAAGGGAATGCGGCGGCCCTGCGCAGCGCTTCAATTTGCGGCAAGGGCGGTAGGGTTGGCCGTCCCAACGCGTCCCATGTCGCTAGGGGCGAGCCGTGGTCTCCGTCTACGATGGTGATGCGGGCAGAGTGGGTGCCGCCGAGATTTTTGAAGTGCAGGGTAAGAGTTTTCGGGGCGCCGGTTTCTTCCGGCAGGAAAAGGTTCCATGCGGCGATGGCGAGCGACCCGTCTTTGCGGCGGGTAACGAGAGCGGACTCCGAATTCACTTCAACACGTGCGTCACCGAGTTGATGGAGGAGCGCGAAGTCGTTGAACACCGCTTTCGGGATGCCGCGCTCAGCGAGCAAACCAAAGCCGCCGTAGAATGGCATTTTCACCACACCCTGTTCTTCAAAAACATCCGAAAAGGCCCAGTAGCTCATCATTTGGGTCAGGCCGTCGCACTGGCGAATCGTGTCCGCCATCCACGGACCCATGAAGGCGCTGTCGGTCACCTTCCTATCATTGCTATAGTCGGCGTTGAACTCGCTCCAGATGAGCGGCGTGTCTGGGTAGGGGGAAGCAGCGATCTGCTCGTGGACTTTCTTGACCGCACGGCAGACCATCTGTGTTCGCGGGATATTTTCGTGTGTGCCGAAGACGTCCTCGGCCTTGTCGTTGCCGTACACGTGAGTTGAGGCGAAGTCCACAGGAATGTTTTTCTCTTTGCAGTGCGCAAGGAAGCGGTCCACCCAGGCGGCCTGGGCGGTGGCCGGGCCGCCGACGCGCAGGCGCGCGCTCACGCGCTTGATGGCACGGGCGGTATGGTCGTATAGCTCATAATACGTCTCTTCTTTCGGATTGCCGACCCAGAAATCAATGTTGGGCTCGTTCCACACCTCGAAATACGATTGCGCGACTTCGTCGACTCCGTAGCGGTCGACCAGATGGCGGGTGAAATTTTCGATGAGGTGTTCCCACTTGTTCCAATCTTTGGGCGGGGCCACATTTTGCTTGTACCAAAAGGGGTGAAGCGCGTTCGGGTCAGAGGAGAGCTTCTTCGGCATGAAGCTCAACTCGATGAACGGCCGGACGTGATTCTCGAGCAGGCCGTCGTAAACCTGGTCGACGTAGGAAAAGTTGAAGATCGGTTGACCGTCTTTGTCCTCGTCGTACATGCCGACTTCGTCGTGAAAGATGGCGTGGAATCGCACGTATTCGAAACCGGTGATGCGCTTCGTTTCGCGGAGGTCGTTGCGGTAGCTTTCGCGGAGGCTCAGGATCGCGCGGCCCGAGCCAAACATCTTTTCCCAGAAATGCGGGAATGGACGCGACACCGCGTCGATATCAATCTCGACCGTTTCCGAAGATGCCGTGGATTGCGCTCGAACCGTGGTCACCATAGGCACCACGACAAAGAGCAACGCGAAATGGAAAGGCTTTACGCAGACACACGGACGACGCATCGATCAACTCCCCCAAAGCGAATAACAAACCGGCAGAGGGCACAAACTCGCGTGCCCCTGGAAATCGTGGAATTAGAAGCTGAAACGGACTTGCGCCTCGATGACACGCCCACCGAGAGCACTGGTCCCTTGAGCGAACGTGCCGTTTGGCGAGGTCACCCTTTGCGAAGCAGGTACGCCGCCACTCGCCGGCGTGACAACGATCGTCCCGATTTGTTGAGGACCAAACGGAGCGAAGTTTAGCTGATTAAATAGATTGTAAAAGTTGGCGCGGATATCGATTTTGGCATTCTTGCCTAACACTGGCATATGCGGCAATCCGAAAGCCTTAGCGAGCGTTGCGTCAATGGAAGAATAGCGCGGTCCCCGGAAAGAATTGCGCGCCACACCTGATGTAGGAATAATGCCAACTCCCGAGCCGAGGCTTGGCGCCGTGAAGTAGGAAGTAGAAGGGTTGGGAAAATTGGTCGTACCCGGTTCGAAGCCGGCGTTGCTGAAATCTGAGCGCGCGCCGCCGAGGTAAGAGGCTGGCCGAACAGTGCAAAAATTGCTATTCGCATAGACCAGGCTACATGTATCGCCGCTCGGTACACCTTGTACTTGGACGTTATAGTACGGAGTCCAAGGAAAGCCGGCGTGAGCGTTGATAATGCCGCTCACGGTCCACCCTCCGGCGGTCTTCTCAAGCAAGCTATTTTTGCCGCGGAAAATGCGCGGGGTCCAGACTCCGTAGAGTTTGAAGTTATGCTTCACATCGAAATCAGCGGGAGCAAACTCACCCCGGCGGTTGAATGGATTCGCACCTGGAGAGAAATCCCCGGAAAAGTCTCCTGAATAATTGTCTTCTGCTTTGCCAAACGTGTATTGGGCGTCGATTTCGAAGGTCTGGGAAAATCGATGCTGCAACTCGAGCAGTAGCGCGTTGTAAGAGCCATTGGAATCATTGGTGAAGCGATTGAAATTTTGAATCTGCGGATTGAGGTTCTGAAAGTCAACGACGTTAAGATTTTGGTTACGCGTGAAATGGCGGCTCACGTTGCCCTGATATCCCGCCGAAAATACCCAACCCGTGAATACCTCATATTGGGTCCCGAGCGAGTAACGATAAGTGACGGGGGTAGGCAGGTTGGCATCGAAGCCCGTCAAGCTCACCGGCGCGCCGCTCGCGGGGAGGTTGGTGACGGGGTTAAAAGTTGCAATGGTGTTTGGATTCGATGGGTAGCCGTTGAAGTTGCTCGGACTGCTGGAGGCCGCATACACAATGTTCGAACCAAACAGGTTGTCTCCAGAAACCAGCGGAGGGTTGTTGCGGCCATTCAGTGCGATGGCCTCTTCTTCACGGCTGTAAGCAATGCCAAATCCGCCGCGGACCACCAGGCGATTCTTTAGGTCCCGGCCGAGAAGCGGAATCGTATTGGGGCTCCAGGCAAAACCGATTTGCGGCCCGACGTTATAGGCGCTGGTGTTGAAGAGATTTCCGCCTATGCGTATGAATGTATCGGTAAGCGGGTTGGCGCCGGGACCCAGCACCGCAGTGTCGAGGTTGCCGAACTTTTCGTGAACCGGGCCGAAGTACTCCCAGCGCAAGCCGAGATTGACCGTAAGGTTGGGCTTCAGCTTCCAATCGTCCTGAAAGAACCAGGAATACGTGTTTGCGCGAATGTAGTGCCTGTCTTGCGTTAGCGAACCCGTCAAAGGATTAAAGACAGCATTCTCCTGAACAGGGGCATCATTGGCGAAATCCCAGAGATTGTTGAATTGATATTGGGGCAGCGCACCGCCAGCATTCACGTCCGTGTTCTGGTCCTTATAAAACTCGAATCCGAATTTCAGGGTTTGACGGGCGATAACTTTAGTTGCCGTGTCACGGAAGTTGTATAACGTCTTGTAAAAAATGCCCGGCCCGTTCGCGCCAAAGACGATGGTAAAGCCACCGATGTTCCCCAAACGGTTGATGGGATCCTGCGGCAAGCCAAAAGGTTCCTGTGGGTTGCTTTGTAGTTCGTTGAAGTAGAATCGCGATACGTTGACCCGCGCCTCATTGATGAGCGTGGGCGCAAAGGTGTGCTGCCAAAGGAGAGCAGCACTTTCGTTGAGGCGATCCGAGTGCCAAAAATTCGCCGCGCGAGCATTCCCGTTGAAGAAGGTGGCGTCATTGGGCACTCGATATACACTGAAGGTGAACAGATCGTTGCGAGTCGCCTGAAAGTCCAGGCGGCCATTGTACTGAGCGGAGGCGCTATCAACTGGATTCGTAGTTTGCACGAAGGCGATATCAGGAATACCGTCGAGGCCGCCGCCGACACCAAATGGGGTGGCGGCTGAACCGAAGGTTGGATCGTGGGCGCCGAGCGCCACGCCCCTTAAGGGCGAGCCGATGTCCAGACCCTGGGAACCACCGGGACCAACTGGGTTGCAATTTACACCAGTCGTGAAGCCGGCTTGTTCGCAGGTTCTGGGGATAGTCGTGTTAAATTGCGTCCCTTCGCCAGGGAAGGACAACAGCCCGCGGGCGATGCTGTTGGGAGCACCTTGCGTCAGGAACTGCGGTGTTTCCGCCCAAGTATTATTCGTGGATACGGTCCTATTTCTAAGCGTTTCGTAGGAGAAGAAGGCAAACACGCGATTTTTGATGATCGGCCCTCCAACGCTGCCGCCGTATTGGTTGAAACGGCTGGTATCTCGCTGGTCAGCTCCGGTTCCAAAACCAAAATTCCGCTGGAAGGCATTCAGTCCCGGGCGGTCGATCTTGAGAAAGAGGCTGCCGTGGTATTCGTTGGTTCCATTTTGCGATACCACTTCGACCTGCGCGCCGTTGCCACGACCAAACTGCGCGTCGTACGAATTGGCAGTGACGCGGACTTCCTTGACGGACTCCTCGTTCGGTGTGATGACGGCGGCGCCGCCAAAATCCAAACTGTTTACTGAGACACCGTCGACCTGAAAGCTGTTTCCGGTGTTGCGCTGACCGTTGGCGTTTATCTGTACCTGGTTTTCCGTTTGAAAGATACTGCTAGTGGCTGAGGTTCCTCCTGGCCCTTGGCTGCCGGGGGTATTCGCGGGACCGCCACTTCCGCCATGCGCGCCATCGCCGAAAACGCCTGGGGCTAAGCGCAAGAGTTGAAAGGGATCTCGGCTGAACGAAGGCAAATTCTGAATTTCCTTGCTGCTCAAAGTTCCGCTGATGTTGCCGGTCTCGGTGTCGAGAACGGGAACAGTGTCACCACTGACTGTAACCGTCGCGCTTACATCCCCTACTTCCAGCGTGAGGTTCATACCCTGAGTCTGTTCGCCTGCCACGTCAAGGTTATCCAGCGTCTTCTTCTTGAAGCCCGGCTTTTCCGCCTCGATCTTGTAGTGGCCAGGCGGGAGAGCCAGGAAGTTGTAGACTCCGCCGGCGTCACTGGTGGCTTGGTTCGTCTTGCTGGTTTCCAAATTGGTAAGCGTGATTGTGGCACCTTCGATAACTGCGCCCTGGGGATCAAGGACAACACCCCGTATTCCTGCGCGGTATTGTGCACGAGTCGAAACAGAACAGAGCAGGATGAGTAGGAAGAAAAGCATCTTGCATCGCATTAGTCGTTCACCTCAGAATCGATATCGTGGAGACGTCCGATCTCCTGACTTGACCCCACTTGTTACGTTTTGAAACTCAATCGGCGCAGCGCTCGCTGGAAAGTAGCTGCATTCCCAAGGTTAAATTTGTTCGATGGTAGTTGTGGCTGCGCCGCCGGCATCTTCCGTCTACAGTACATTCGAAATCAAACCGGCCCCGATTTGCTCTTTCGCGCACGCACATGAGACACATTCATCCAATAAAAGTTTCAGAGGGAAGTTGGGTTGTACGTAAGAAGAAGGTCGGCCTAAGGTTGCACCGGGGGAGGCCGAAGACATACACTCGCTTAGGGTCGATTCGGCGCCACGCGACAGTGCCTGAATGAGCTTTCTGAGAGTAGTTCAGCTAGACGACAAATTCGGTCCCTTTGTCGCGTTTCGAGAGGCTCTGGGATTTGTTCCCAATCTCCTTCGCGCGCAGACGCTTTTACCTCGCGTCATCGAGGCGCAGGCGAAACTTGAAAGCGCGGTGCGTTTACGGGCAGGAGCAATTTCCCGCATTCAGAAGGAACGAATCCTTCTAAGCGTTGCAGCGGACCGACAAGACATATACTGCGTAGCTGACGGCAGTAGAGCCCTTTCTTCGCTTGGCATGTCGGACGGTCAAATCGACGATCTCCTGAATAAGGACTGTCATGAAAACCGTTCGGCCGCTGACTTGGCCTGCCTGCAATTTTGTCTCAAGCTAAGCCGCCAGGCTCCCTCAGTGCGCTCGGAGGACATTGAAGGGCTGCGGGAATGCGGACTCGACGATGAGTCGATACTCGAAGCTGTCGTTCTGACCGCGCTGGCCGTGTACCGCGGCACTCTATCCGTGGGTTTGGGTCCGGAGCCAGATTTCGCAGCGCGGAAGATCACATCGAGGAGAGTCGATCCACCGCGTGGAGTGGGTTCTCAATCTTTCTTACCCGGCTCTCATGATGCGTCACAAAGAAAAGGGCCGTATGTGCCCGCTCCATACCTGAGCCCCAAGACCTTTGCGCCTTTTTCCATCGTTCAGAAGAGTCACGGGTTCATACCGAACTTTTTCCGCTCTCAGACATTGCGGCCTGACTTACTGGAAGCGGAGCTGGACGCCGTGGACAGGGTTCTGCTGCCTGAAGATGTGCTGACGCGAGCGCAAAAGGAATGCATCCTGCTGGCCGTGTCGGCGGCGAACCTCAACTCTTATTGCGTTGCAATGCATTGCAACCTGTTGCGGGGCTTGGGCATGTCCGCGGAGGAAGGCGACCAGATTGCCGTAGATTATCACCTGTCGAGTCTGTCGGAAGCTGACAGAGCCTTGCTGGACTTCGCTGTCAAATTAGGAGTGCGTTTTTCGGAGTTCTCTTCTGAGGATATCGTCAACCTTCGAAGATTCGGCTTTACCGAGGAACAGATTTTGGAATGCGAGGTGGTCATAGCTCTCAACAATTTCGCGAACACGCTCCAAATGGGACTGGGGATCGCGCCGGATTTTGAGCCCCCCTTGGTCCTGGAACAAAATAAAGTGCATCTTCCTGCCCCTGCCAGCCGTCCCATCGAAGGTGGCTTTGTCACCCGCTCGCCTACAGAAGTGCGGGACCCCGATGCGGGTTTGGTAGCCCAAGCCCAGGGCGGGCAGCTGGAGGCTTTCGAGGAATTGGTTCGCCGACATAGCCAGTTGATTTATCGCTCGCTGGTGGCAATTCTTGGCGACCCAGTCGAGGCGCAGGATGCCATGCAGGATGCTCTGTTGAGTGCATTCCAACACATTGCGGGGTTTCAGGGCCGCTCGAAGTTCTCGACCTGGCTGGTGAGCATTGCCAGGAATACGGCATTCCAACGTTTGCGAGGCCGGAAAGAAGTTGAGAGCTTGAATGAAGGTGACTACGAGGAAAATCGGGACTTTCGCCCTCGCCAGGTGAAGGCCTGGCAGGATAATCCCGAACAGTTCTACTCAAAATCGGAAGTCCGGCAACTCGTTGAAAGGGGGATCTTGGGACTTCCCGCGAAATACCGTGCCGTGGTAATGCTCAGGGATATCGAGCAGCTTTCGACGGATGAAGTTTCCCGACAGTTGGGGCTAAGCGTCCCAACAGTAAAGATACGACTCCTGAGGGGCCGGCTCATGTTGCGAGAGTGGCTTTCGCCTCACTTCACGACGAGCGTCAGGAGAGCAACGTCATGATCACGTGCGACGAATTCTTCGTCGAGTTTGGGGACTACCTCGAGAATCGAGTGTCTCCAGAGATCCGCAAGGAACTCGAACTGCACGTGTCCCAATGCCGCGTTTGCCACGTGCTGTACGATTCTAGCTGCAAGACTGTGAAGATCGTGACAGAAAGTGGTTCATTCGACTTACCCAAAAACGTCTCGGACCCAATCATAGACCGTGTCATGGCGAGGCTGCGAAAAGACCGCAGCTAACGCTCACATTCTAGGTTGACCGCAACTGGTTTGCTTTCAAGGCTGTCCAATTACGACAGGTTTTTTGTGCATCGATGTAACTTTCGGACAGCAAAACTACTCCTATCGCCCGCGAGAGTTAAGCGTCCATGGCGGATAGCAGACGGTTCAACAAATGCGAAATGGAAAGCACATAACGCCAAGTGCTCTTGGGTGTGCGCTGCCAGCGAGAGGGCTTCATGAGGATCTTTCGGGATACGCTTACCGACAGCGCCCGGGACCTTCGGCGCCACGCCGCTTGATCTAATTGGAGCCTGAGATTTGTGAAAATATCGCACCGCAAAATCCGAATAGTTCAGCCTGGGTGGCCGGGTTGCACAGGATAAGAGCGCAGAACAGGTTCGCTAGTGCCCGATCGGCAGCGCACCCGATGAAATGAGTGGCCCGGCCGTGGGCCCTTCAAGCAGAGGTAGTGTATGTCTCGGACCAACCTTCCGACTGGATTTGCTGGACGGCTGAGGCATGCATTCCTCTATCGCTTCAACGTCCATCGCCGCTTAACACTCTGTTTTATCTTCATCATTCTTCTAATGCTGGTCGGCAATGGCGTTCTCCTTCGGCAGTTTCGCTTGATCCGTGCTCAAACGGAACGTTTTAACGGCCTGGCCGAAGAGTTAATCGAAGTACTGCGCGTACACTCCAGTCTCACATCAATTTGCGACAGACTCGGTGTCTCCGTGCAGTCCGAAGACTCTGCCCGTCTGCTGAAGGAATCGGACACACTTCGGACAGGACTTCTCGACGACGCCCAGCGCACCCAGGCAGCTTTTCATCACCTGGTCCCCGAATTGAAACTGGATCCGACAGTGCTGCCCACTCTCGAATCAATCGAGCGTGTGATGTTGTTACATTTAGAGGCAATCAGAGTGTTGGCCGCATCGAGAGACTGGGAGGCCGTGCGTCTTCGGCTCGGGAGGCAAGTCCGGCCGCTAGAATTCCTGAGTTCCGAGTTGGTCAAAGAGGTTGACCGCAAGGTCGCAGAACAGCGCACGCAGGCAGCTCTAAACATTGCGCGTGCGGAACATCGAATGTTCCTAGTCGCGCCAATCGCGGGATTCGTTACACTGCTGATTGCCGGCGGCCTCGGAGTAGCCATCAGCCGCAGTATCACGGAGCCATTAGGACAGTTGGTAGAGGGGTCCAAAGCGCTGGCCCAAGGCGAATTCCGACATCAAGTCGCGGTGATCGGGGAAGACGAACTCGCGGACCTCGGTAGAGTTTTCAATGAGACGACATGGAAGCTGCGGGATCTCTACGAAACTCTGCGCATCAGAGAAGAGACGCTCCGGCAATCGGAACATTCTCTTCGCACTACGATCGACACCATCCCGGTTCTGGCATGGGTCGCTGGGGCAGACGGTGACCTCGAATTTCAGAATCAGGGCTTTCTCGCGTATACGGGGCTCTCTCAAGAGCAGCTACTCGGCCAGGGTTGGAGAACTGCCGTTTATCCGGACGACTTGCCGGGCCTCGAGGATCACTGGCCGGCAGTTTTGGCCTCTATCGAGCCAGCCGAGCACGAAGCACGCTTGCGGCGCTTCGATGGAGAATATCGCTGGTTTCTGTTTCGCGGGACGCCTCTCCGCGACAACCAGGGAAATAGCCTCAAGTGGTATGGAACAAACACGGATATTCACGATCACAAGCTGGCCGAATTGGTGAATGCCCGCCTCTACGCCGACTTGTCGGAATCGGAATATCGTCTTCGCACTACCCTAGCCCACATCTCTCACGGCTTGGCAGAAGAGCAATGAAGTTTGTTTAAGTTGGGAGTTGCGGGATGGTTTCGCGGGGCGC
>Ga0137360_10001860_pt1 | contig 12509 bp, 14 predicted proteins | sample Mad1_60_16metaG_FD_104924 | JGI IMG/M metagenome (GOLD analysis project Ga0137360, IMG submission 104924) | Vadose zone soil microbial communities from Angelo Coast Range Reserve, California, USA - Mad1_60_16 metaG | ecosystem: Environmental > Terrestrial > Soil > Vadose zone | place: USA... | reverse complement strand
ATCTATTGGTTGACGGAACGACGCGTTTAGGTGGCAGGGCGGCGAGCTAAGAACTGCCCGATGTATGTCTGGGGGACGGACGGAAAGAAAAATCACCTTATGCAATAAAAGGGGTAGTTCTATGAGAGCAAGAACCAGGACCGGGCAACCCTCTAAGAAAGCAACCTCACTCCCGTTATTTTTTGATGAAGACCTGGTTTCAATCCCACTGGAAAGAATTCTGGACGAATTTCGCAGATTGTCACGCTCCTTGCCAGTCATTGTTCTGATTCCGAAATCATCTGCCTGCGAAAACACTGCTAAGAACGATTTGACATCGTACAAATCCGTGACGGTCATCAACGGTGGCCCGCATCTTCGCTCGCCTGTGAAGGAGGCGGCATTGCTCGAACGCCCGAGCGCCGAAGACCTCTTCGTATTTGGGGAAGTTACGGTAAGTTTTTCGGAGATGGAAGTCCGTCGAAAGGGGCAGTTAATTGCCCTGACACGCAAGGAGTTTGGAACTCTGGCGTATCTGGTCAAGAATGTCCGAAAAGTGGTCTCGCGGGACAAACTTCTCAATGAAGTGTGGGGATATCAAAACTATCCGAGTACTCGCACGGTTGACAACCACATACTTCGGTTGCGGGTAAAACTGGAGAAGGACCCTCCCCGTCCAAAGCACTTTCTAACAGTACACGGCACAGGATATAGGTTCTTGCCGTAAATTTGGGGCTGCAGGTTCCACGGTCGCCGTTTCTCTGCCGTTCGCGCAGACTTTTAACTTAACGCTTTCTCCTTTTAATTCTTCGCGTCCATCTTGTTCACTTTCCGGACAAAACTAAATTTTCCGGTTCCGAACAACTCTGTTCAGTTTGCGGATTGGCTTCGCGCTGGTATGCTTACGAACATCTCTGGCTGCTACGGAAATACTGACATGAAAAGTAGGCGCAATTGTACGTGCCCCTGTCACCACGGCGGTATTGCTGTGCATTTCGTGCCGTGCTGCGATGGAAGGCGTAGGGCAAAAAGAGTTGCGAAAAAGCGCCCGAAGAAACCAAGATAAGCCGTCCGCGAAATAACGCCTTTGTTCACATTCCGGACGGTGTTTCTAACCATGTTGGCATTTTAAAATTCCTGTTCTGCGGGCCCTCCGCTCTCATCCTCCCGCCCCGCGCTTCTGCCTTCAACGTCTATATCACGGTACGTCACACACTCGTTACGGGTCTGCGGGCGTGATACTCCCATCCGCTAGGCGGCGGCTCTGGCGGAACCTCTCAAGGCACAGCAACACCACTACAAATAGACGTTTCAACGGTAGTTGACGATTCGTTGCCCATTTTTCTCTTGACGCCCAGTTGAGTCGGTGCGATGTTTTGAATGCTGCACTTGTTCTCTCAATGGAGAGGAGTGCAGAGCAGTGCTGAAGCCCACAGTTTCCGGAATCGTCGCAGCTCTAAATCAGTCTCGGCGCATTTTCCCGCCACTCAAGAAACTCCTCTTTGAAGCCTTCTGGTTTGTGTTTGCCGCCGTTGAAATCGTGCGCTTTCTTCGGAGCCTGCTATAATCCCCGTTTCGCTTTCGCCCTTCCCCAGCGGGAAAGCATCAAAAACGAACCAAAGGAGCTTTTTGCATGGATATCGGACATCGGTTGACTGTTCTCCGGGAACAGAAAAAACTTTCTCAGGGAGACATCGAACAACGCACGGGCTTGCTGCGTTGTTATGTTTCTCGCGTGGAGAACGGCCATACGGTGCCAGCCATCGAAACATTGGAGAAATTTGCGCGGGCGCTGGAAGTACCGCTGTATCAACTCATGTATGACGGCACAGAACCTCCCAAACTCCCAACCAAGCCAAACGGGCATAAAAAAGCACCTGAATGGGGCGATGTTGGAAAGGACGCCCGTTTTTTAAGAAAGCTCTCCCGCTTTCTAGCCACGATGAGTGAGGCCAACAGACAGTTGCTTCTGTCATTCGCTGAGAATGTAACAAGGAAACAGAAGCGAACCGCGCCAAAGAACTAGCGGCTATTACCTCTTGGCCGAAATTCCGGCCAAAGTTCAAAGAATTTCCAGGCACCGCTCCTCGGCTCAGGTATATCAATTTGGTTCCAAGGCTCCCTTATTTAGCAGGGGGAGAATATCGCTCCCATGCCTGGAACTGAACGACGCCTTGCCGAACGATTCGCTCTCAAAATTCCGCTTCGCGTTCGCATTGCAACGGGTGTGGCGCTAGACCACACGGCAGAATCGCTGAATATTTCTACACGAGGCATATACTTTGCAACGGATTTGCCCCTTTGCAAGGGCACGCCAGTGCATCTCGTTTTCGAGATGCCAGAGGAAGTCACACATAAGCCCACATCCGAATGGCGCTGTACAGGTCATGTAGTTCATCTCCAGCCGGACAGTTCTCCGCAGGGTGTGACTTGTGCGGGCGTGAGGTTTGATTGCTATGAGGTCTTGCTACCTGTGCGGCCCTCAGTGAAACCAAGTCTCCCAATTGGATGAATCGAAGGAGACTCGGACTCTCGCCAATTCCCACCAGTCGATTCGTGGCCCGTTATCGAGCCTATGACCCTCTCGCGGATTGCCGCTCCGCTTGACCATGAGAATTTTCGGTTTAAGCTGAATCAGAGGTGAAGCGCGACTCTGAAGGCGAGTTAGCTCATGTGGATTAAAGATTTTCTTTCGGGTTTTCGCGAAACAGCGGCTGCTGATCGCGACACGACCCCGCGACGGTTTCGATGGGCCGTGTTCGTCATTCTGGTTGTTATTCTTTTGGTTTTAATTTGGATTCTGCTTACTACAATTCAATGAAAGATGGGACGGACAACCAGATAGACGTAGGAGGTCTGTGCGGCGCCTTAAAGGCGGCTCGAATGGTAGGAATCATTAAGAAGGTCAACCGGGAGGGGTCTGGAATTATTGCCGTAGCTAACGGCTCAAAGGTCCCGTTCGTTCGGTCTGACGTTCTGAATCAGCAGACCCTGAAGCCGGGAGGAAGAGTGGTTTTCTCCCTCCGCGAGGTCAAGGGCAAGACATTCGCCCAGAACATCGAGGCAGTGCCCCGATAGGCGTTATAAGCGCATTTGAAAACACCGCTTTACCCAAGATGGTATATCCGAAGTGTTACCACCAGTGCAGGTAAACACCTGATTGCGGCCCAGGCCACGTCAGCCATACTGATATCGACATAGAGTGCATCCTTTAGGGGTGAGTTTCTTGGAAAGAAGGTCCAGGGAATTCACCCCTCCCTTTTTGGAGATTACTGCTTGGTCCGTACCGCAACGTCTAACGCAATTCGGCACCGTGCGCTGCTGCTACTCTCTGGTACAAGTCGATTGGCTCGAACCCATCCATCCCTACAGATATGTAGATATAGAGCGGGCTTTTGTGGAATATTTGCGGGTCTTTCAGCACATTTTTGAAGGCACGGTTAAGCGCAACGGGTAAACGCAACTGGACAAATCGACGCACGAGCGGCTGCTGTTGTGGAATTTGAATATCAGGGTTCTGTAACGAACAACACGCATATCAAAGCGCACAGCGACATTGATCTATTAGCCTTACACGCGCACTTTTGCACGGTTCAGCCTCCAGGAAAGCCAACTTTCTTGTATCAGGGTGACGTGCTTACAGACCTTAAGAACCTGCGCACCTCATGTACACAAGTCCTCAAATCAGCATACCCCACTGTATCGGTGAATGATGATCCTGGTAAGTGTATCGCGCTGGAGGGTGGATCTCTCCGCAGGAGAATCGATGTGGTTATCTCGAACTGGTGGGATACGGTTGAATACCAAACGTCTGGGTTAGCCTTTCAGCGCGGAGTCCATGTGTACGACTCAAAAGCTAACATTCGCATCGAAAACCGACCGTTCTTGCATAACGCGAAAATCGATGAAAGGGATCGCCTCCTAAATGGAAATATGCGGAAAGTGGCGAGACTGCTGAAATCGTTGAAATATGACGCCGACACAAAAGTGAATATGTCCAGCTACGATATCACGTCCATCGCATACCGGATGCCAAATGATCTGATGCGCCCAGGACACGGTGCCGAGTTGCTCCTCGTTGAGAACACGCGAGGATTTCTACGCCTGCTGCTGGACGATAGCGCCCGCCGGGCGTCCTTAAAAGTCCCGAATGAAATGCGGGCCATATTTAGTTCTGAAGGTGCTTCAGTCGAGGGATTGAATCAGTTATACAAGGAGACCCAGGAACTCGTAGATGACATCAACAAGGGCCTCAGTCGATCGTTTCGAAAGCTCGCCGAAGCGCGAGTTTCCTATTGAATATGCCGACGGCGGGCTGCGGGGTACGAAAAGCCGCCGAACTGGTTCCAGTTTTCTTCTTCTTGATGAAGGAGCGGGCCTTACGGCGCGACACATTGCGACCGACAGAGCAAAGTTGAATGTTTGTGGGCCAGTCGTAGCGCTCAAGCGCCACACGGTGGACAAATTTACACTTATGGGTCGCAGTGCCCTCCCGCGAAGAACCACCCAAATAGGAATTCGACGAGCCGAGCACCCAATTCCTTTTTCTCGGCTGCCAAACGAGCGGCACTCAACGCATCGACGCGAGAGGCAAGAGCCGACGCTTCTTTCTCGAAAAATCGAAACAGAAAACGAAACCTGGCCGCTGAATGAAGTAGATCAGAGACTTTGAGGCGAATTTATTCAGTACTGGGATATGGATCGTAAGAAGCGAGCAGAGAGGAACCCAGAAGAAAGAGTGAGTAGCGGGTTGATGCACAGAGGTTGACGCTATCGCGACCTACAGGCTAGTCTCCATGAATGACCACGAGACGAATTAAGTACGCACTTTATCTGGACGCAGATCAGCTCAAGAGCTTGCGGGCCATTTCCAAAAAGACAAGAATCCCTCTATCAGTGATCGCTCGCGAAGGCATTACGCTCGTAATACAGAGATACCAAAACAAAAGTACTTGACAGTGCATGACATGTCGCGTACCATTATTGTGAGAAAATAGAAAGCGGGCAACCTCGGTGCGGAAACACCGACGCTGCCCTAACCACCATCACCTCGGTAAGGAGGCAACGATGGCTGTAAGAGACGTTATCCATTTCCCATTCTGGGCGCAACTTCCCGCGCGCCCCGTGTTCCCGGCTCGACTCCTTCCTCAGCCGGTCGACAAGTCCCCTCCATAGCCACCAACGCGAGACGAGTATCTTGCTGCTCGGATCTCCGGCCAAAAGGTCAGCCTTCCGAGCATTCAGCCATACGTGTGACTCGGCTGAGATGGGAGCGTTGAATCGAAGTCCGCATCCTCGCACGTAATCACGCGCGGACTGCCACTCTCCATGAGCAAAATGGTCTGAATTTCGACCGGACCGTCGGTGAAAGGAATCGCGAACGTTGAAACTGGACATTTACGCCGAAATTTATTTGTGGAATCGCAATGTGGACCGGCTGATTCGCGTATTGCAACGCATGGAGCCTTTCTCGATCCGTCCAAAGCAGGAGATGAAAGCGTACGAGGTTCGGCTCGAGGAAATTCGTGCCGCACTCAATGCTGACTTCACCGAAGCGATGGCCACACGAGAACGCTCTGACCAAAGTCGTCTCACGACACAACGAACAGCTTGGGAACAGAAAAGCGTCGACAAAAACAGGATCGATCCACGGCACTGAACTAGACATTATTGTGAAAGTTGCTTCGCGGTTCATTTTACAGAGAACCAATCGAGCTTGCTGTTAAACAAAAGTTGCGTTTGGAATCCGCAAAAAACGCTTCGCTTGCGGCCAACGCACGTTTTGCTTCTAGGTGCTTTACGTCGTAAGTCAATGGGTAGGCAATGGGGGAATACAAGGTGCAACTCAGCCTGCGGGTCCGGCAAGCTCTGCGAGCTGAGCTTGAACAGTTTGCTGCCCGAGAGAGACGAAAGCTAGGCAACATTGGAGAGGTGATTCTCGAATGGGCCTTCGAGCAGCTCACGGCTGTCGGCTCCACCGAGCGATTGCTGAAATACAAGATTCCCTTAAGGGGACGGAAGCTCCAGAAATGATTCATCAGCGGGAGTTCTCTTTGGAGCAAAGCAATAGGATTGCGCGGGCAAAGGAAGCGCTTGGACGCTTAAAAGCAAATCCCAAGGACGCCGTTGCGGTGATGGCGCTCTATGAAACGTGTGGTCGGGAACTGCAAGAGGTTGCAGTCCGTCATTTCGGCCAAAACCAACTCGCAAAGAAGGCGGTCCTCAATCTGCTTGTTGCCGTGGTTTCGCGCGCGTGGACCTGCGATCTACAAATAACGCGGACGAAGGAGTGGGTTGTCCAATGCGCCGACGCCGAGGCAAAGAAATTGCGCGCGGCATTGGATGCCCGCGCCACTAGGTGCAGGCGTACAAGGAGGGCCATGTGAGTCGTCAACCCCCAGAGAAGGTGAGAATCCTGCACGAGCGCTTCGACTCATTGGGCTGGTCTGGAAACCGACCATGAATTCAAATCGGAACAGCTTAGTGGCAGCTTCATTGCTTGCCGGATTGTCTTCTCCCTTAGTCCTCCTCCATAGCGGCTCGCCTTTGCCTTGCGCTACACGGCAACCCGCGTGGTTGGTTCTGTGGGGCTGGGCGAATCAAGCTGGATCGGCGTTGCTGCGATTACTAACAAGTAGTAAAACAACCGCATTACTGCTGATTTCCGGTAAACTGCTTAGTTTTAAGGACTTCTTACTTGACGTCGAAGGTAGGGGACTTGACAACGGGGCGTTTAAGCGATACATGGCCCTACACAGGGCAACGTCGAGGTGTGAGTCCTCGGCGAAGATGGTAAACGGTTTCCGTCCCCGGACTCCTGACGATAGGTCGAGAGGACTAAGGGTTTGACTGCGACTGGGCAACGCGGGCAGGCCATTTTTGTGACCTTTAATCGTGGTCGGTTTCCAGACCACCTATCCTTTATATATGCTGTTATATATGCTGTCGACCCGCGGCATCCTAGGCGTCCAAGTTGTAGCAGAAGAGGTGACTCTGGGCCGATCTTGTTTCGCCTCATCTTTGCCCCTAGGCCTCAGATCACAACAATAAGTCGGAATGCGCTAGACCTGGGGGCAGCATGAGTTCTTCCGCTGCCCGCTACTTTCCCGGACTCCTTGGCAGGCGTAATGGGAACGGGGCGCACGATCAGACGTCCGATCACGTCAAGGATCTCACTTCAGAGAGTGGAACCGAGGGGTTTACAGAACTTCAGGATACGGACGACGTTCTGATGCTCCGGCTCCAGAAGAAGGATGTAGAGGCCCTCGGACTCTTGTATCGGCGCTATGCCAGACTCGTTTATTCAGTATGTGCACGGGTCCTAAGAGACTCAACCGAGGCTGAGGATCTGGTTCACGAGGTCTTTCTGTGCCTATACAGGAAATGTAGATCGTTTGATCCGGCGAAGGGCTCTGTTCGCTCCTGGCTCATACAGTTGACGTATCACAAGTGCTTCGATTGGCGCGACTATCTGAAGGCCCGGCACGGGTACGGACAGAGTGGAGATGAAGACGGGTCTGCTCCTCGTCCAGAGTCGATGCAAGATTCCGACCCCGCGGACCTCATCATCTGGAATCCCCGAATGAAAGCAGCATTCAGCAGCCTCTCGAAAGAGCAACAGATCACTCTTCAGCTCTACTACTTCAAAGGATACACCTTCCAGGAAGTCGCCGAAGAGTTAGGCTACTCGTACGGGAACGCCAAGAATCACTTATATCGGGGTATCGAACGATTGCGACGGATTGTGTTCGATAGCGTGACCCGCAGGTCTTGCCAAGGAGCAGGGCAGAAAACACAATGCGAAGTGAAGGAAATGCGTCGATGAAATCGCAGCACCTCAGCGACGATTTTTGCCTCGACTATTTGACCGGAGAGTTGCCAGCCGAGGAAAGAATCTCATTGGACAGTCACCTCGAAGACTGTTCTGACTGTCGATTGCGAGTGGAGCAATACCGGCAGATTTTCCAACAGGGGCTCCCGAGCATTGCCAGTGAGGTCGTTGAGAACTCATTCGGCACCGACTTGCCGTGGTCGATCGAAGAGGGCGAAAAGAGGCTATACGCGGCTATTAGTCGAGACACTGTTCCCCCTCCTAAGTACGAACACGCGACCGGAAGTAGGGACTCAGTTCGGTTGCAAAACTTTGAAGGATGGTTCGCAGGGATCATCCGTCGGCCAAACCTCCGGATTGCGTCCGTCGCAGTTGCATCAATTATCTTGGCATTTTGCCTTGGAACCTCAATCTATCGGCTCGGTTTGAAGCGCGGGCTCCAGCAATCTCAAAACCGTCAGCAATTGCCGGCGGACTACGGATCTCTGAGAGCGCGAATTGACGAGGTCGTGCGCGAGAGAAATGCGATCCAGACAAACCTGACAAAGCGGGAAACGCTTATTTCTGTCTTGAAAGGGCAGCTCAGGGACGAACAGAAGCAGAACGATACGCTGGAAGGGAGCTTGCTGTCCGCGAGGCAGGAAGCACAAGACCAGGCGCAACGGATTTCCGCGCGGCGTGACGATCTTGCTCGCAAGCTCGAGGATCAGCAGGCAGCTTTTACGACAGCCCAGGCGAGGGTCGATGCCCTACAGCTGGAGGGAAGGAACGACGCTCTTCGTGTGGTAAGTCTCGAAAATCAGATTCAGCAGATGTCGCAGGTGTTCAAGGACAAGGACGGAAGGATTGACGAACAGCAGCGTATGCTGGCCGCAGACCGAGACATCCGGGACCTAATTGCGGCGCGCGATCTTTACATTGCCGAAGTATACGACGTCGGCGGTAATGGAAAGAAGAAGAAGCCGTACGGAAGAGTTTTTTATACCAAAGGGAAGTCCCTGATTTTTTACGCCTATGATCTTGACCAGCAGCCAGGGCTGAAAAACGCTAATACGTTTCAGGCGTGGGGATTGCGGGGTGCGGATCGGAATACTGCCCTTAATCTCGGTGTGATGTACGTAGACAATTCGACGAATAAACGTTGGGTCTTGCGATTTGATGATCCGAAGGCGCTTGAGGAAATCAATGCGGTCTTCGTCACAATGGAACCCAATGGTGGGAGCCGCGTGCCTCGGGGCCAACAAGTATTGTTCGCGTACCTGAAAGAAGAGCCAAATCACCCCTGATACGGGCAAATTCGACGATCTTCTTTCCCGAACTCTTGCAATTGTCATCGCGAAATCTCAGAAAGTTGACTTGATCTGGTGATTCGATTTCTCGTTTAGCACCGTAGACTCTTCAGAGCCCCGCACTAGAGAAATCCAATTAAGGGAAAGGCCTTATCGTGAAGCAGCGTCTTGGTGTGCTCGTTCTTGCCGTGTTGTGCTCGTCAGCGATCTCTCGGTCTCAGTCGCCGACAGCTGTTGTGAATGGTCAGGTGCGGGACATATCGGGCGCAGCGATCGCTCGTGCATCGGTAGAAGTCTTCAACGACGCGACACACGTTCGCTATTCTACGGAAACGAACGACGAAGGAATATACTCCGTACCGAATCTCCCTCCTGGCACATACCACATTCAAGTTTCAAAGCCAGGATTCAAGACGGTTGTCCATCCGGACATTGTGTTGAATGTCCAGGATGCACGGGCGATTGGATTTACTCTTCCGGTTGGTGCCATCTCTGAAACAGTGACTATTGAAGGTGGCGCGCCGCTGATCAACACCGAATCGGCTGCCGTCAGCACCGTTGTGGACCGACAATTTGCGGAGAACTTGCCGTTGAATGGCCGCAGTTTCAACACATTACTGCAGTTGACGCCAGGGGTTGTCATTGCTCCTGCGTCTTACAATGCTCCTGGACAATTTAGTGTGGCAGGCCAGAGAACGGACGCCAATAACTTCACGGTTGACGGGGTTTCAGCAAATTTTGGCATCATGCCAGGCCAAGGTCCATCCGGGGGAACTGGTGGGGCTCAGGCGTTTAGTGCCCTTGGCGGCACGAGCAGCCTGGTTTCCGTAGAGGCACTTCAGGAGTTTCGGATAGAGACTTCCTCCTTCGCGCCTGAATTTGGCAAGATGCCGGGAGGTCAGATTGTACTAACAACCCGAGCGGGTACCAATGACTTTCACGGAGGAGTGTACAACTACTTTCGCAACGACGTTCTGGATGCAAACGATTGGTTTGCTAATTCAGCGGGGAATCCGCGAGCCGCAGAGCGTCACAATGATTTTGGAGGCATTCTGGGCGGACCAATCTGGCGGGATAGGACTTTTTTCTTTTTCTCCTATGAAGGCGCACGTCTCAGAGAGCCTCAAACTACGGTCATACAGGTTCCCTCCGAAGCTCTGCGTACCAGCGCTCCGGCTGGTGTAGCGCCTTTCTTGGCCGCCTTTCCCAAACCGAACGGGCCCGTATCGGCCGATGGTACCAGCGCGCAATTTACAGGAACATTCTCAAATGCAGCGACACTTAACGCAACAAGCGTCCGGATCGATCATTCCTTCGGTCCTCGACTCTCAATATTCGGACGTTACAGTTATGCCCCATCGCAAACGGCAGACCGCGTCCCTAACCTCGCGAACGTCAACACGACGGAAGTGAAGACTCAGACCGCGACTGTGGGCCTGAACATGTCCCTGGGTTCGCGCACGTACAATACGGTTCGGGCTAACTACGCGTTCCAGGGAGCTGCACTCACTCAATCCTTGGATTCTTTTGGTGGGGCGGTGCCAGTGGGTATCGGTCAGTTTCTCGGGTCCTTTGCCAGTACTGATGTACTCGGGGGATTCTTGGTACTCAATGGCCTCTTTGGGGGGCAGTTTTTCATTGGTCCAAACTCCAGAAATAGCACGAAGCAAACGAATTTCGCCGATGACATAACCTTAACCAGAGGGGCGCATCAGCTGAGGTTTGGAGGAGACTATCGAGGTATTTTCGCCAGCTTTCGCAAAGCCGGGCACGATGTATTCTTACTTGGACCAACAGTGTCGTTTCTTACGGCAACCGACGCGGCGCTTCTTCTTACCAGTACTTCTGCTCCCAGTAGACTTTTGTCTCAGTCTCTATCGTTGTATGGTCAGGATACGTGGAGAGTCTCGCCGAGATTGACCCTGACCTACGGCCTTCGCTGGGAGATAAGCCCAGCGCCTGCAGGCCTAGGTTCAACGACGCTTGCTTCCTGGACTAATGTCAACAGCCCAGCGGAGCTAGCCCTCGCGCCGCCAGGCACGTCGCTTTGGTGCACGACCTACGGTAACCTCGCCCCGCGTCTTGGTGTCGCTTATAAACTCACCTCTAAGGGAGACTTCGTTCTACGGGTCGGGGCTGGGGTTTTTTACGACCTTGGTGTTGGTTCGGCTGGGCTAGTTGCAGGCTCTTTTCCCAACAGTGCGTTTGGACCCCTCGGTTTCGCTCCGCTACCCATCACCAATGTGGGGCCAAGTCTACCTGTTGTGTCAACGCAGCCGCCCTACCCGACCGCTATCACCGCCTTTGCGCCTGACTTAAAGCTACCCCGGTCGTATCAATGGAACCTAGCCCTGGAGAAATCTTTCGCGGAACATCAGACGATCTCCGTCACATATGTGGGGCAGGCAGGGAGGGATCTCCTCAGGCAGGAAGCGCTGTTCCAGCCGAATCCGAACTTCATAGGTTCGTTCCTACTAACGGGAAACAATACATGGTCAAACTACCATGCATTGCAGGTTCAATATCGGAGAACCCTTACGCGAGGGCTACAAGCCCTATTGAACTACACTTGGTCACATTCCCTGGACAATGCCTCAAACGACGTCGTCGCTGGGCTTTCCGGAACTATCATCTCGGCAGCGAACGATTACGCGTCTTCCGACTTTGATGTTCGACATAGTTTTTCCGGTGCTGTGACCTACGCTATTCCTGTTGTGGCAAAATCAGGGCTCGGGTCTGTCCTGACCAAAGACTGGTCGGTTGACACGGTAGTTGTAGCTCGAACGGGCTTCCCATTTAACGGCATGATCAGGTCTGCATCTCCGGACCCGGGAGGAAGCGCTACTTCTCGTCCCGACCTTGTGCACGGTCAATCCCTTTGGATTTCGAACGCGACGGCGGCAGGAGGGAAGAGTCTGAATCCGGCGGCCTTCTCAATTCCATCGACTCTAAGGCAAGGTGCTGAAGGGCGAAACGACATACCGGGCTTCGGACTCACGCAGGTAGACTTTTCGCTCAATCGCATGTTTCCAATTACTGAGCGCGTTAAACTTCAATTCCGCGGAGACGCATTCAACCTTTTCAACCATCCAAATTTCACGAATCCACCAGCAACTATCGAGTCTCCCGCGTTTTTGCAGTCGCAGCAGATGTTAAATCAGGGGCTCGGCGGACTGAACGCACTCTTTCAGGAAGGCGGTCCGCGGTCCCTACAACTGTCGCTCAAGCTGACCTTCTGATGCCAAGACTTCGTATGCTGAATAAAACCTCGCTCACGGTTCCACATCCTCGTGTCTGCGTCGCGGTCACATTGGTCACGATGTTGTCTTGTGCCCTGAATCTTGCCTTTGCCGGATCGGCAGCGGAAACTCAGAGAAGAGACGCTCTTCCAGTTGAAGTCCTGCTAGGTT
>Ga0137360_10001859_pt1 | contig 12514 bp, 8 predicted proteins | sample Mad1_60_16metaG_FD_104924 | JGI IMG/M metagenome (GOLD analysis project Ga0137360, IMG submission 104924) | Vadose zone soil microbial communities from Angelo Coast Range Reserve, California, USA - Mad1_60_16 metaG | ecosystem: Environmental > Terrestrial > Soil > Vadose zone | place: USA... | reverse complement strand
GCACTTCGCCGAAGTCAATCTGGCCACCTCCCGTGCGCACGCTCACGAAACTTCCTGCTTGCTTCAGCGTGATGTTGCCGCCGTCGGTTTCCAGTTGCGCGCGTCCGCTGATCTGTCCGGCGCGAACGTGTCCGCCGCCGCTGCGCAACACTGCATCTCCAGAAATATTTCCCGCGACAATGTGTCCGCCGGCGGTAAAGGCATCCACGTTGCCCGTAACATCCTGCACCTGAATGTGCCCGCCTTGCGTGGACAATTTGGCGATCGCACGGCCCTGCGCAGCATTGCGGAATCCGTTGAGGCCGATGCGCCCTGTGCGAATATTGCCGCCCTCAGTAATAAGGCTCGCGGTCCCGCCGACGTCCTGCGTCTCAATGTCGCCCACGCCCGTATTGACATCGAGGCTATACCCGGCGGGGACGGCCACTTCAAACTGCACGTAGAATTGCGCGTTGGCGCCGCCTCGGCCGGCCAGCGCGGGCGACGCGGCAATAATCTCCACACCGTACGCGGTTGTCTTTGCAACGAGCGAATAGCGCTCGAGAAGATTTTGAGCCAACGGCGCGCGAGCATCAGTTTCGATATGCGCAGTGTAACGAACCACCGGCGGCGCACCAGGTTCGAGCGCAACGATACGCACAGACCCAACGTCCGCCGTCAGATGCAGCGTCAAACCATCTCGCGTCTGTATAGTTCCTGACCGATCAACTGCTGCGCGCGGGCCGGGATCACCGGGCAGAGGCGGATTGGAGGGATTCGGCTCGAAGTGGTTCGCGCTATAAGGCAATCCCGGCAAGAGCGCAGCCGAGAAAACAAGCGATAGACCAATGCGACGAACGCCGCTGACTGCCCTGCTGCGCGAATTGAAAATTGTGTTCGTACTCATCTATCGCCGGAATCTCTTCTTAAATCACTGAGCTTCTTACTGAACTTCGCGCGGGCCGATCTGCCGCAAAGCCGCAGCGCTCCGCAACCGGACGTAGCGATTGGGATCATTGCGTTGCAGATCCTGGAGAGTGCGCACCACATGTTCCAGCGAGGGATCGAGGGGACGATCGAAGCCTTCCGGCGCAAGAGCAGGCTTGGCATTCTCAGTAGAATCCAGCGCGCCTGGCTCCAGCGAGCGCACCAGCAGATTAACTGCCTCGACGCGCACGCCAGGATTGGCATCGTGCTCCAGCGCGTCCATTAGTGTTTCGCGCACGGCGTGGTCCGCTACGGCATCGCGCAAGGACTCGAGCGCCTTCATGCGCACTGCCGGGTTCTGATCCTTGCGTGCGGCAAAGAGCAACGCCCGGCGCACGTCCAGATCGGCGTTGCGGGCCCGTAGCGCTTCCAGGCAATCCAAACGCACTCCAGGTTCTGTCCGGTCGCCGTTCTCGACCACATACATCAACACACGACGAAGGTCGGGGTCGTCCACGCTGCCGGAAAGCACAAGCGGCTCTTCCGTGCGCACGTGAACTTGCAGAGTTCCCGACGCGCCATCCGAGGTTGGCGCAAGATTGATGCCCGCGACGGCCATTTTGGCAAGTTGGTCGTCCGTGAATCGCGCCGAGGGCGAAACATTCACGGTCTGCCCGTCGTAGGTGGAACCGAGGCGCGCCGAAATCCACGGCATCAGCTGCGTGCCGAGCGCTGCGCCAAACAAAACCAGCAGCGCGCCGCTCAAAACCGGACGCAACGCCATCCAGCGACGCAGCCAGCCAAACGGGTGCCAGCGCTCTTGCAATGGAGGGGCGGACAAATCGTCCAGCGCCTCGGCAAGTTCACTGCGGCACTGCGAAAGAAGTATGCCGCCCGTATCGAGTTGCTCGGAGGCTTGCAGCGCCTCCATCAAAGATTCGTGCAGCCCGCGTTCTTCGGCAAGCTGTGCGGTGCATGGCGCGCATGCTGCAAGATGCGTTTCAATCAGCAAATTCTCTCGCTCGCTGGTCTCGCCGCAAGCATAGAAGACCAGCAACGGGGCGGCCTCTTTGCATTGGAGCTGATGACGCGCGCTCATCGCAGCGCTCCCAACTGGCTTCGTAGCTTGCGCGTCGCGCGGAAAAGCGAGTTCTTCACCGTTTCTTCAGTGGTGCCCAGAGCATCGCCGATGGCGCGCAATTTTAATCCTTGATAGTGTTTCAATTCGAAGACCACGCGCTCGCGCGGAGACAGCCTTTCCATCGCCGAGGCAATACGCGCCTGAATCTCTTTCCCAAAAAGCGTCCGTTCAGGGTCGAGCGCTGGGCGATGTTCGCGCTGCCGCTCAAAGAAATCCGTGATGCCTTCCTCATGATTCCCTGAATTGGTCTCCGGCGCTTGATCCTCGGGGCGCGCCTGGCGCCGGCGTAGTTGATCGAGGCAAACGTTAGTCACAATCCGGTAGAGCCAAGTGTAAAAGCTGCATTCAAAGCGAAAGCGGTGCAGATTGCGGTAAACCTTGAGGAAAGCTTCTTGATAAACGTCGCGAGCGTCTTCTGGACGCTTCATCAAGTTGAGCGCCAGCCGCAGCACATCCCGATCGTAGCGGTGAACAAGCTCCTCAAAAGCCGACCGGTTGCCGGCTTGAGCTTCCGCCACAAGGGTGCGCTCGTTTAGGTTGGGCAAAGAGTTCACCGCGGCCAGGGAGGCGCCGGTGCCACCCGCCAGGCCTGAATCATCAGCCAAAGCTAGAGCCCATCTTGGAAGCGGCATATTTCGCTTTCTCTTCCCATGTGCGGCCGTTGCTGCCTATTTAACAACACCTTAGGCCGAATCTGCCAGCCCAGCACACTAAGCCCGCCACACAAAGAATACTACGCGACCACCCAATTTGGACGTGCTGCGACACCTTGGGTGAGCATCCACTTCCACTTAGAGAACGGATATAGGAGCCTATTTGTTTCGGATTTCCACAGGCTGCAAGAGGTTGCCCATCCCGTCTAGCCTCGTGCGCGAATATCTGTCCCTAAACCGCCCGTAGCGGCTCTCATCCTCCAGACCCAAAAGGGCCCGGCCAGCAACAAAATCATCAGTAGGACCACTACGCCACCGTTTGTGCGATAAAACGCGCCCGGCTGCCCCAAAAACTGAGCGGCAGCTCCGAGCAGTGTGAGAAAGGCTACCATCAGGAAACAGCCCAACACATTGAACCCTATGACACGCCGAACCCCGAAGACGATCACGCCCAGCAGAATCGCCTCGCCGAGAACCTGCTTCAGAAAGTCTGTCGCGTTCCCCCAGCCGCTTCCGGTGAGAAACATCGCGCCCAACAGAAAGATCGCAAACCGCACCCACCGCGCCCGGAAGACCGACGCCACAAACGCCGCGACGAAGCCAATAACTCCGGTAAGGAAAAGGCTGCTGATCAGCGCGCCTCCCAAGGCGGCGCCGGATGGAAGAACGGCGTCGAAGTTCTGACCCAGGGAGAACGGGAAGCTACGATGTACGGTCTGCCAGTGCATGGAGAGAAATTCCATCAAGCGTCTGATGCCGAGAAACCCAGCCGTGCCGCACACGCCGATGCACAGCGCATCGCGATAGTAAACGGCGGGCATGGGTCTGCCGACGGGAAGCCGATCTTCTCCAAACGCGCGATTGCTGAAGTATGCCGCAATTCCAAACAGCGCCGCCAAGCCGCCGGCGTAAAAAACCGCTCCGAGAAGAATGCCAATGACAATGCCGCCCATCATGGTCTTGAAGGGAATCGCCGTTTGGTATGCGTTTAGAAACGATTGAAAACGGTTGCCAGAGCCGACCACCAATGTGTAGCCAACCAGCCCGCAAACCGCCCACAGGGCTAATCGACGCCAGGGAATTGCGCGCATGGCTTCCGAACGCAGATTTTTGAAGAAAAAGATGAGCGCGGTTACGCCCAACCCGCCAAGCAGCAGAATGGGAACCGCGAAACTGTAGATGGTGCGCGGAAGCGTCTGTTCTTCTTGTTTGCGGCGCCACTCGTCGGGGATCTTGATGAAGGTCCAGAACGTTCCTCCCTCCTTTTGTTCCTGTTCCTCGCGAGCGTCTGCCTTCGAGTAGTAGGCTCCGCGGTAGTCCACGACTTCATCGCCGAGAACCGCCACTTTGACCCGAACAAACGCGTGACTCACCGCATCGTTCGAGGACGTCGAGCCGGAGTCGATCGGGGCGCGTTGCTGCCACGCCAGCTCGTGATCCGTTCGGTGGATACGCTTGTCGGAGTACGTTTCAACGAGGTTCCATTGGCTCAGATCGAGCTTTTTCACTTCGCGCAAATATTTTTCGGCTTTGGCGACGGCTTCTTCTTTAGTCAGCGAAACTCCCGGCGCGTCTTCCGCAAGCTTGTGGTGAAAAGCGGCTAACGAACCGTCGGGTTTTAGCTTGATGGAATACTCTTCCGGTTGGCTGTCCCGGAAGTAGCGCACCTGCCACACCACACCCGGTACTTCCGTGGCATAGATCTGATTCAGGCGGTCGATGCCCAAACGCTGGCGTAGGAATTCGTTCGTGATTGGGTCCGTTACGTCTGCAAGGATGGTGGCATGACGATAGGAATTCGGGTCGAGCGCGTGCTGGCGAAGAATTTCATCGGCGCGCGCCTTCGCGGTCTTCGCATCCACGGACAGCTTCAAATAATCGCCAAGCTCCGGCGTTTTGAAGCGCCACGCGGCCACGCCCCCGAGAACCAGGCAAACCGCCAGAAAAATCAACTTTGCGGGTGTAAGTGCGTCATAACGCTGCGTAGCCGCCGCTACTGTGCGCGTCTCAGCGGGAGCGGACGCAAAGCTGACTTCCGTGATTGGCTCGGCGCTGTTGAGCAAATCTTCATCCGGTTCGAACCGCCCGCGCGATAAGTAGGAGACGCCTGCAAAAATCAGCGGAGCTAGCGCTGCCAGACCAACCACCACGCCGGAGATTTTGAAGTACAGGCTGTTCGAACGCACCAGCAACAAACCGACGAGCGAAGCGTCCACCGTGTAATGCCAGATCAGCGTCGCCCAAATGCCCCACCGCAGCATCACGATGCCCGCAACGATTCCGATCAGGCCTACTTCGAGGCCGCGGATATATGGCGGCTCGTTCGGATAGGCCGAGTGTAAAAAGCTCCAGCAAAACGCCGGAACAATCACAGCCACAATGCTCGATCCAGTCAGTCGTTTCAGAAAGGGAATCGCAAACAGCCGAAAGAGAAATTCTTCACTCGTTGCGGCCAGCACGCCGATCGCCACCCCGGCAATCCACGGAAACGTGGTATTCACGGAATTTTCGTAGTTCAATTCCTGTGGCGCCCACGCACCAAAATGCCCGGCGACGATGTAGAACGCCACGATGAAGCCGATGTGCGCCGCCGCGAGCGACAATCCCACGGTTGCTGCGGAGAAAAACTCCTTCGAGCGCAATCCGCGCAACGTCGGCGCTTTGTAGAGTCGCAGTTTTCCTGGTTGTGACGCACGGTACAACGGCTCAGCCCCAGGGAGAATCAGCGAAATCGTTAGTGCGGAAGCCACGCCGAACAAAATCGCGGACAGAATTTGTTTCAGTACAAAGCCGCCATAGGCCGTGTTTGTGTCATAACCCATGCGCTCCAGCGGCCAATTGTTGAGCTGCATGAACGTCAGCAGAATCGCCACAATAATTCCCAGCTTGATGGCTGGGCCCCAGCTCGTCTGCCCGCGCTTGGTCAGCAAAATTCCCAGCCACAGCGCCGCTCCCATCAGCAGCAAATAGGGAATGATGGCTACCTGGTTGTAAAAAATATTTGTCGACCGCAGTTTTGCGTAACTGCGTTGCCATGCTTCCGGCACATGTAAAAATTCTTCCGAACTTCCCGCGCGATCGCCCTGCAGCCCCACTCTTAGTCGATAAGGCGCGTCCTTCGCCCGAAACCCGTGCTTCTCCCACGTGAACGACCAATCGAGTCTGTTTGGTTTCTTGCTCGAGTTTGCTTCTTCGGAAAGAAAATCCCACTGGCCTAGGGCGACGCCCATTTTGTTGGCGAGAAATTCTCGCGCAGCAGCTTCGGCGGGGGCGCGGTCTAGCGCGGAGCCCGCGAGCGCCTCTTCGACTTTGTGATCGTAACCAACAATCTCCCCGGCCGGACTGACTTCAACCGCGAACTCTTCTTCCTGCCCGGGCCGGAAAAAGCGCACGCGCCAATACCAGATGTGCAGCTCGCCGGACATCAGCTGGTTCGCTTGCTGAAGCCCCACCTCCCGCTCCAGATATGTTTTTGCATTGTCGTCCAGGTCGAAGACGATCGCCGATTGGTACCCGCTGACGTCTTCGCCGAGGCTGCCGACAAATTTCTGCGCTCGCGCGACTGCCTCTGTACGCGAAACCTTGAAATCCACCGACGCTTCCGGGAACGCCAGGAAAAAATACTTGTGCGCAAACACCGCGCCCATGGTGCCCAGCAGCACCCACAACAGCAGCGCGCGCTTGTCCGAACTTGTCAGCCGGTCTTCCGCCACCAGAGCCTCCCGCACGATTCGCGATACAAAACGCCCACTCTAATGATAAGCAGCAGCATAGCGCAAGTATCGTAGCAAGGACCGCCGCCGCAGTGCGTTTCCGGCGGGCCCGGTGTGTTTCGGTCGGGAATGATATAAAGAAGTGCTAATGACAATGAGTCTCACAACCGAAGTGCGCATGATCAAGGGCGTCGGCCCGCAACGCGCTGAACTTCTCGCCAAGCGCGGCATCCACACTTTCGAAGACCTGCTCGCCTACTTGCCCTTCCGCTACGAGGACCGCATCCATTTCTCAAATGTCCGCGATATTCAGCCAAACGGCACTTACACCATCCGCGCGCGCGTGATGAGCGGCCAGGCCATTCCCAACAAATTCAGCCACAACGCCATCTATCATCTTCTCGTGCAAGATGCCGCCGGCGGCCTGCTCCCCTGCAAATTTTTCCACGGCGGCTATCTCGAGGGCCGCCTGAAGCCCGGCCAGCAGCTCATTCTTCACGGCAAAGCAGAAATCGATAAGCTGCGCCCCGCCCGCCTCGAAATGATCAATCCGCAGCTCGAGATGCTTGGCAACGACGAGCCCGACTCCAGCGAAGTCGGCCGCATCGTTCCCATTTACGAAGCCATCGGCACGTTCGGCTCGCGCGCCATTCGCCGCGCGATGTACGCCGCCGTTCAGCTTCTCGATTCGAACATGCCCGATATTCTTCCAGAAATTTTGCGCGACCGACTCGGCTATCCTTCGCGACGTGAAGCTGTCATCCACGTCCACTTCCCCGCACCGGAAGAATCGCTCGAAGCGCTCAACACCTTTCGCACGCCTTCACAACAACGCCTGATCTTTGAGGAATTCTTCCTCTACCAACTCAGCCTCGCGTTAGACCGCAGAGCCACGCGCAAGGAAAACGCAATCGCCTTCCGCGTCCGAGAAGAGAAAGTCCGCGAAGCGCTCAAGCGTATCCTGCCCTTCAAGCCCACCGCCGCGCAAAAACGCGTGCTCGCAGAAATCGCCGCTGATCTCGAAAAGCCCGCCCCCATGAACCGTCTTCTCCAAGGCGACGTCGGCAGCGGCAAAACCATCGTTGCCCTCCAAGCCGCCGTCATCGCCATCGAAAACGGCTGCCAAGCCGCGCTCATGGCCCCCACAGAAATCCTAGCCGTCCAGCACTTTCTCTCCGCCCGCCGTGTCCTCTCTCCCGGCGGCTATCGCGTCGAACTTCTCATCAGCGGCCTCAAGCACGCCGAAAAAACCGCAGCCCTCGAACGCATTCGCTCCGGCGAAGCCCGGCTCGTCATCGGCACGCACGCGCTCATCGAAGACCAGGTCCAATTCACGCGCCTCGGTTTCGCCGCCATCGACGAGCAACACCGCTTCGGCGTCCTCCAGCGCAAACGCCTCATGGACAAAGCCGCCTCGCACGGCCACGCGCCGCACGTCCTTGTCCTTACCGCCACGCCCATCCCGCGCACCCTCTCGCTCACTCTCTACGGCGACCTCGACGTCTCCGTCCTCGACGAACTTCCCCCCGGCCGCACGCCCATCCAAACGCGCCTAAGTTCTGAGCCGCATCTTCCGGGCGTCTGGGAATTTCTTCGCCGCGAAGTCCAGTCCGGCCATCAGGCCTACATCGTTTATCCCGTCATCGAAGAATCGAAGCTCGAACTAAAAGCCGCGATGGAGGAATACCAGCACCTCTCCAAAGAAGTCTTCCCAAAACTGAAACTCGGCCTGCTACACGGCCGCCTCTCCAGCGAAGAAAAAGAAGACGCCATGCAGCGCTTCCGCAAAAACGAGACGCAAATCCTCGTCGCTACCACGGTCGTCGAAGTCGGCGTCGACGTCCCCAACGCCACCGCCATGGTCATCGAGCACGCCGAACGCTTCGGCCTTGCCCAGCTTCACCAGCTTCGCGGACGCATCGGCCGCGGCGCTGCAAAATCGCATTGCATTCTCGTCAGTCCAGTCCACATGACAGAGGACGCCCGCGCTCGCCTCGAAACCATGGTCCGCACCGCCAACGGTTTCGAAATCGCCGAGACCGATCTCCTCCTCCGCGGCCCCGGCGAATTTTTCGGCACCCGCCAATCCGGCGACCTCGGCTTCCACATCGCCAACCCCATCCGCGACAAGGAACTCCTAGAAGTAGCCCGCCGCGAAGCTTTCTCCCTAGCCGAAGACGCGCAGCAATCCAGCGACCTCCAGCGCGTCCTCCGCCAGCTTCCCGCCGAATGGCAACGCCGCTACCACCTGGCGAGAATTGGATAAGCTATGCAAATGCCGCTTTACGGCTTCACTGTCTTAGCTTCTCTGCGGAATTCGCCAGCATTGAGCTATTCCCGCAAGGTTTTCTTGATCGTGATTTTTGCAACCGGTGCGTGGATGCTCTATTCCGCGTTTCACAACAAGCGCTTTCATTATCGCGGGGGAGGCGTGATGCCACTTTGGTGGGGACGTCTCAGTTCATTTCTCGCGGGGATTTTCCTCATGTGGACAGTCGTCCACTTTTGGAATCGCTGAACCGGCTATCATGGCCGGTAATTTCGCCGCCCATCCCAAAAAGCCTAGAAGACCTCGCCCTCCGCCCCACCAGCGAGCGCTTTCGCTAACCCATTCATTCACAATGGCTTATTCGGCTTACAAAATCCTAATCGCAGGCTCCGGACTTCCTTACGCCCGTTTCCCTACGATCATTCTGCGAGTCGCAACCCACACTATGCGACCCGGGGGAGAATGCCAATGGCATCTGGTCCGAAAGGCAGTGAAGACCCGTCTAGTTTGCAGTGCTGTGTTTGTGGCCACCAAGCCCAACTCTTTGAACTCCCCGGAATAACCGCCAAATACTGCCTCGAATGCAGCGCCGACGTAGCCACATCCATACTCCTCACAACAGAAATCGACGCCGCCACGCTGGCTGGCCAGGACGCTTGCGGCCTGATCGCCGAATGTTCCCAGCTGAGCACCCGCTTGCTGGAAAGAGCGCAGTCGGCCTAACCCGCTCCCGCCTCCGCGAAACTCTCTTCCATTTGCAAGAAGAGGCGAATCTCTAGTTCACAGGAAAACAATCCAGATCGTTTGCAAACGTGATGGGGCTTGAAAATCGTTCTTCGATTTCGGATTGCGTCTGACTTCCTTGTTCCCTCCTCAATTTGATTCAGTCAGCGGTCTTTCGATTATGTTAATTTTCCCCTTCATGCGCATCATCGCCGGCAAATATCGCAGCCGTATCCTGAAAAGCCTGAATGGCCTCGCCCTCCGTCCCACCAGCGATCGCCTCCGCGAAACGCTCTTCAACGTCCTCGGCCCCGCCGTAGCAGGCTCCCGCTTCCTCGACATCTTCGCCGGCACCGGCGCCGTAGGCATCGAAGCCCTCAGCCGCAGCGCTGCCGACGTAACCTTCATCGAAAATCACGCCCCCGCAGCAAAACTCATCCGCCAGAATCTCGATTCCCTCAAAATCACCGCCGGCTACACGATCCTCGCCGCCGACGCCCTCACCGCCCTCCAAAAACTCGCCGCCCGCCACACCCCATCCACGCGCCCCTTCGATTTCATCTTCGTCGATCCCCCCTACGCCGCCCACGCCGACTACACCCGCACCCTCGACTTCCTAGCCACCGCCAATTTCCTAGCCCCCGCCGCCGTCGTCATCTTCGAGCACCACCACAAATTCCAACTCCCCGAACATGCGGGCCCGCTCACCCGCTTTCGCCTCCTAAAACAAGGTGATGCGTCCCTGTCTTTCTATCGTTCGTCCCTAATCGTTCCTTCTCCGGAGACTCTTTGCTAGAGTACGCGCTAACATGAATGCCATTTCGATTCCGCTCGATCCCGCCCGCATCAAACCGGCCGAGGCCATCTTCACGTCCATCAAGCGCCCGCGCATCGAATCTGTCGATCTTCTGCGCGGCATCATCATGATCATCATGGCGCTCGATCACACGCGCGACTTTTTCACCAACGCTGCCTTCCTTCCCAACGATCTCTCGCAAACCACCCCTGCATATTTCTTCACCCGCTGGATCACGCACTTTTGCGCGCCCGTCTTTTTCCTTCTCACCGGAACCGGTGCTTATCTTTCTCTGCGCCGCAAATCCACACGCGAACTCTCGCGCTTCCTCCTCACGCGCGGCCTTTGGCTCATCTTTCTCGACGCGGTCGTCCTCCGCTGCCTGGCCATGCAGTTCAATTTCGATTTTCACGTCACGTTTCTTATCGTCCTCTGGGCGCTTGGCTGGGCCATGATTGTCCTGGCTCTCCTCGTCTACCTCCCGGACATCGTGGTCGCCGTTTTTGGGATCCTCTTGATTGCCGGCCACAATTTATTTGACTCGATCGGTCCTTCTTCTTTTGGACGCGTCGCGCCGCTCTGGTCCATCCTGCACGTTCCAAGCCTCATCTCGGAGAATCCGCAGCACATCGTTTTTGTCGGCTACCCGCTGATTCCGTGGGTGGGAGTCACCGCCGTCGGCTACGTCCTGGGCCGCATCTTCGATTGGTCCCGCGATCGTCGCAAAGCCTTCCTCCTGCGCCTCGGCCTCGGTCTCACCGCCGCCTTCATCCTCCTCCGCGCCGTAAATATCTACGGCGATCCCGCGCCGTGGGCTCCGCAAAAATCCGCCCTCTTCACCGTTCTCTCGTTCCTCAACACCACCAAGTATCCGCCGTCGCTCCTCTTCCTCTTGATGACCCTTGGCCCCGCGCTGCTTTTCCTCCGCGCCGTCGACAACCGCACGCCGCCATTTCTCCGCCCCGCGCTCATCTACGGCAAAGTGCCGCTCTTCTATTACGTTCTGCATTTCCCGCTGCTTCATCTCCTCGCGGTCGTCATCTGCGCCATCCGCTACGGCCACATCTATTGGATGTTTCAATCACCCACGCTCGGCCAATATCCCTTCACGCGCCCCCCCGGCTGGGGCTTCGGCCTGCCCAGCGTCTACTTGATCTGGGCCTGCGTCGTCATCGCGCTCTATCCCGTCTGCCGGCGCTACGCCGCGTTGAAGCAACCCAGTTCCAACGCCTGGCTCAGCTACCTTTGAGGGATGTGAGAATGTGTTAGAACGTGCTGGGTTTCTGGCCAAATCCTCTGGTCCGCGATCGCTCCAGGCATCCTCTCCGCCCTCGCCCGAATCCATACTTCCTGGTCCCCAGCCACGCTATACTACGAGACTCATGTCTTTGGGCCAGGTCAATAGCGGGTACAACATCTTGGGACAAGGCGCGGCGACCGCCGCGCGGATGGCCCCCATTCATCCGCCCGCGCCCATCGTGGTGGAGCCCAAGCTCGACATTTCCTGGGGCGACTTCCATCAAGGTTTCTTCAGCAGCGTCCGCGCTCTCTTCTCCGGCCCCTTTGCCGCCAGAAAATTTCTCGCCGGCGACTATTTCCGCGATTGCTGGGTCGAGCGCCGCATTCCCAAACGCGCCGTCCTCGCCGCTGCGCTGTGGCACGTCGTTTTTCTTGTATCTCCGATCGCCTGGTTCTCCACAATCGTTCATCGCAACTCCGTCTTTGATAATGCCCAACTCACTTGGTCCGGCCCCATCGAGGACTTCCCGGCTCTCGAAATTCCCCCTGCAAAGCCCAAGCCGGTTTTGCGCAGCGACGCGGCCAAGCCGATTGCCCCCAAAGGCGCCGACGCCTTCCATTCGCGCCAGCGCATCATCACCGATCCTGTGCATCCAACGCATCCGCGCCAAACCCTAATAAATCCGGTTGCGCCGCAGCTGGCACCCAAACTTCTGCCTGACTTGCCGAACATCGTGCAGTTGCAAGCCCCGGCAGCTCCGCCACGGCCGCACATCCAGATCAGCGCCGAAGCCCTCGCAAAACTTCATCCTCGCCAGCGTCGCGTTGCGACTTCTACAGCTGTTCCTCTTCCGGACGTCCCCGCTCTCGAACAAAGGCCCGCCGATCTAACTCTGGTTGCGTCCCCAAGCGGTCCTGCCCGGCCGAAATTAGAATTGAACGCCGGTGCCGCACCCCGCGTCGCGGAGCGCGCACTGACCGGCGACTCCGTCGCTGCGCCGGAAATCGGCGCGGCCCAGGCTGCAACCGCCAGCGGAAATCCCTCTGCGCTCATCGCGCTTTCCGCCGCGCCCG
>Ga0137360_10001857_pt1 | contig 12522 bp, 10 predicted proteins | sample Mad1_60_16metaG_FD_104924 | JGI IMG/M metagenome (GOLD analysis project Ga0137360, IMG submission 104924) | Vadose zone soil microbial communities from Angelo Coast Range Reserve, California, USA - Mad1_60_16 metaG | ecosystem: Environmental > Terrestrial > Soil > Vadose zone | place: USA... | reverse complement strand
TGTTGACCATGCGCCAGCGCATGGAAGAGCACAGGGTCAGTCCCCAGTGTGCCGTTTGCCACCGGATCATGGATCCGATCGGCTTTGCGCTGGACAACTTTGACGGTCTTGGCAAGTGGCGCGAGACCGAGGGGGAAGAAGTGATCGATCCCTCCGGTGTTCTGCCCGATGGCACTCCGTTCGAGGGGCCAGTGGGTTTGCGCGATATCTTGCTGAGCAAGAAGCGCGACGTGTTCGTGGAGAACTTTACCGAGCGGCTCCTAACCTATGCTCTCGGCCGCGGCACGGAAGAGTATGACCAGCCTGTCGTTCGCAAGATTGCGCGCGAAGCCGCTGCCAAAAACCATCGATGGTCAGCCATCATTCTCGCCATCGTTAAAAGCAAACCGTTCCAGATGATTCAAACGAGAGGAGCATAAGCAATGGTTATTACTGGGAAATCGGTAGACCGGCGTACGTTCCTGCGCGGCACAAGTGCAGCCTTTGCCCTGCCGTTGCTGGACGCCATGACCCCGGCCTTTGCGGTTGACAAGGCGCGGCCGATCCGCATGGGGTTCGTCCAAGTCCCGAACGGCATCATGAACTTGAACAACGAGTTTGCGCCCAAAGGCGCGGGTGGCGCACTGACGGAATTGCCACGGATTCTCCAACCGCTCGCGGATTTCAAGGACCGCATGCTGGTGTTCTCGGGGCTCGATAACCAGCAAGCTGCTGGGCTCGGGTTCGAGGTGGCCGGCGATCATCCGCGTGCCTGCACCGCCTGGCTGACGGGAACTCACGCCAAGATGACCGCGGGTGCCGACCTGCATGCCGGCGTCTCCGTCGACCAGATCGCGGCGAAGGAATTCGGCAAAGAGACCCAGCTCGCCTCGCTTGAGGTCAGCCTGGAGTCGGCGGATGTGCTGGGCTCGTGCGAGGCCGCCTATAGTTGCGCTTATTACAACACGATCTCATGGCGCGACGACACCACGCCGATGCCGATGGAGAACCGTCCCCGTGCGTTGTTCGAGCGTCTGTTTGGCACCACGACCGATCCGAAGGCGCGTGCGATCCTGAGGCAGGAGGACCGCAGCATCCTCGATGCCATCAACGAGGACGCCAAGCGGCTGCGCATAAAGCTTGGTGCACCGGACCGCGGCAAGATCGACCAGTACCTGGACGCGGTGCGTGACGTCGAGCGGCGCATCCAGCGGGCGGAGGCGCAGAGCAAGGACCACGAGCTGCCGGCGATAGCCGGTCCCGCAGGTACCCCGTCGTCCTGGTCGGACTACTATAAATTGATGACAGATCTCATGGTTCTTGCCTGGCAGACCGACATGACACGTGTCTGCACATTCCAGGTCGGCCACGAGATGAGCCTGCGCGCCTATCCCGAGCTCGGATTTGGCGACTCCCACCATTCCGTGACTCATCACCATGGCGAACAGGACAAGATCGCGAAGGTCGTCCAGATCAACACCTTCCACATCAAGATGCTGTCCTATTATCTGGACAAGCTGCGCTCCACGCCGGACGGCGACGGCTCGCTGCTCGATCACTCGATGATCCTCTACGGGGCAGCGCTCAGCGACGCCAATCTGCACCTCTATACAGATCTGCCGCTCATGATGATCGCTGGCGGCGTTAACGGCATCAAGGGCGGACAGCATATCCGTTATCCCAACCGGACGCCGATGAGCAGCCTGCTCCTCACGATGCTGGACAAGGCAGGCGTGCCCAACCTGACCAAGCTGGGCGACAGCACCGGCAAGCTTGAATTGGTGGCGTCCGCTCCAAGGTCGGCGGATGCGTCTCAGCGCAAGACGCTCTAACGCGTCTATTCGCCATCGGTGTCGCCGGGGTCAAACCCGGCGACACACCATTGAGAGGTGCGAGGCTTCAAAGCCGGAGCGGCCGGGACGGGCCCCCCGGCCACGAGGGGTCGACACCGAGACAACTTGCTCCAGGTTGGAGAACGACGATGAGCATTAGGGCTAAGATTCTGGCGAGTGCGCTGAGCCTGCCGCTTGTTGCGGGCGCCGCCCTTGCCGCCGATACGGGCAATCGATCACTGGTGAATGCGGTGAAGCAAGGGGACCGCGCCGCCATGCAGTCCCTGTTGAACGGTCCCGCGAAGGAAGAAGTCGCCGGCGCCCAAGGCGCGATCGCGCTGATAGCGGCGGCGGCCCGCGGCGACGTGGAGATGACCGATCTTCTCTTACGCGCAGGCGCAGACCCGAAGGCCGCCAACGAATACAGCGCGACTGCGCTTTATGCGGCGGCGGCGGAAAATGCGGACTCGGCCATTACCAAGAAGTTGTTGGCGGCTGGAGCCGACCCCAATGTGGCGCTGCCGTCGGGCGAGACGCCGCTCATGCAAGCGGCCCGCTTGGGCAATGTCGAGACGGTGCGTGCACTGCTTGCAGGCGGCGCCGATCCGAATGTGAAGGAAAAAAATGGCGGACAAACCGCTCTGATGTGGGCGATTGCGGAACGCCATTCGAAGGTTACCGAGGAGCTGGTGCGGAATAAGGTCGACGTCAACGCCCGTTCGAAAAACGGGGCGACCGCCTTGATGTTTGCCGCCCGCGGCGACGTGCAATCAACCCGCACTCTGCTCGTCGCCGGCGCCGACCCCAATATCCAGATCCCGGACTGGGGGGGAACGGCCCTGATCATCGCCTCCACCATGGGCAAAACCGATGTCGTCCAGGTGTTGCTCGACAAGGGCGCCGATCCTAACCTCCGGGATACCAACAGTTTCACCGCATTGCATGCCGCCGTGCGGGATTCGGATTATGGAGCGGACCAAGGACAAAGAGCCACGGCTGTGGCGACCGTCAAGGTGCTTCTCAAGCATGGCGCGGACCCGAACGCCCGTATCCATCAGGAAAAGCAGACCGTCCGCGCCCTTAACGAAGTTGCGTTTCAAGGTGCGACGGCGCTCGCGCTGGCTGCAGAAGTCAACAGCCTTGACGCCATCAAGGCGCTGGTGGAAGGCGGAGCAGATCCGAACATTGCGACCGAGAAAGGCACGACGCCCCTGATTCTTGCGGCGGGAGGCGCCACCGACGAACAGAGGCCAAGGTCGCCCGAGGAACGTGCACTGGCAGTCCACACGGCAAGGTTCCTGGTGGAACATGGCGCCGACGTCAATGCCGCCGGAGATTTCGGCTGGACCGCGATACACGTCGCTGCCTATCAGGGATTGAATGACGTCGTTGAATACCTAGCCAGCAAGGGCGGAAAGCTCAACACCAAGGACGAGCTTGGGCAGACGCCGTTGAGCATCGCCCTCTCCGTCGTCACCAAGGAGGCGGGCGCTCGCCGCCTTCAGATCCCGCGCCGATACCACAAGGACACATCCGAGCTTCTGCTCAAGTTGGGCGCCCTCCCCCTGAAAGATTCCGGGGTTAACGTTGTGCTCCAGCGCAATGGGGATTTGGTGGCTACGGAGGAATAGCTCCGCCGGTCCATAACGGGGCGTCGCGGCGCGAACAAACGAGACAAACGCGCCGGTCGTGTCAAGGCACGACCGGCGCGTTTACTTTTAGCAGCAACGGCTGGTTACCGGGCAGTGTGCGCGGTACTTTTTGCGACCTTTCGCGGCCGAGCTGATGATCTGCACCGCCGCTGCGCGAGCCGATTATCCCGGCCACCGACGCGGGGGCGAGGGCAATCGAATCGCATCTGGCGCGTCCTTTACCTCATGCGTGCTTGCGGGAATGAGCGTGCTCTTCGCGCTCATTCCCGGTGAGGGGGGGCTCCGACGACGACGCACGCGGTAATGCCGCCGGAGCGAAGCGGCGGTGAGCCCCGTAATCGATACTCTCTGACCTGTGTTCATGGTTCCGGGCGCGAGCCGCGCTCGCGCCCGGAATGACGAGTCGAGGGTGGGGTATGAACCGTCGGTTCAGCCGCCGTAGAGGGATCCGAGGTACGCGGTCAGTCGTCCTGCAACGAGAACGACGCACCACGCCAGGAGAGAGGGAGCGACAAACTTAATGCCGCCTGAAGAGACGGCACCCGCAGCGTCCCATGATGTGGCTTCTCGCTTGATTGAGCCATAGAGGTACGCCGTCAGAATGATGCCGACAATGACAAATAACAACTTCAGCAGAAACGCGGTGTCGGCAACATATCGCGTCGGCTTCGTCATCCAAAGCGCGAAACCGCTGAGGAATTGCAGCACCAGCGCCGCCCAGATAACGGGAAACAGGCGGTTGAGCGAGGCATAGGGAATCGTCTCGAATATCCCGAGCAGCCGGAGGCAAATGATGAAGATGAATCCCAGCACAAGCGCCGTCCCGAACGCGTGGACCGTCAGCGCCAATGGCCAGCCCCACAACTCGCCTCGAACCCATACGGAGAACTGCGAATTTTCCAACCCTGCAAGCACTGCTCAATCCTCCCCTGCCTGTTGCGTCTGCCAAGCGCGAACGGTCTCACCGGCCGCTCTGGCTCACGACTTTGTTGAACTGATATACCGCGAAGAAGGCAACGCCGAGGACGACTGCATTGACCGCGACGACCATCAGGACAATTTGAAGCTCGTTCATCGGACACCCCCCAATCAAAGATAGTTCAGCAGCCGGCCGCAAACGATCACTCCGGCCCACGCCAGCACCACGATGGCGGCGACCCACTTCGCGGCCGCCGGCGCATCCTCTCCTGGCTTGAGGTTCCAAAGCCGGTTGGACACCGAGAAATATAGGGCCGCCGTGGCACCGATCGGAATGAGAGCGATCTTCGGCGCGAACGTGTAGTCGTTCACGACGTACCGGTAGCTATCGGCGAGCATCATAAGCGTCCCGGAGAACACATTCATCAGCACTCCCAGGACCCCCAGCAGCAGCAGCCGGTGCACGGAAGCAAACGACAGCGATTTCCAGAATCCCAGCACCCGCAGCAAAACCGCGAACGCCGTCGCGAATATCAGGCAGTATCCAAAGAAATGCACCACCTGCCATGGCACGAACCACATCATGCTGCTCATCAACGATTCGATGGCCATGGTTATGCCGGTCGTCGGATCAGTCGGCAGTATTTCGGTCGCTGCGCGGATCTCCGGGTGATTGATCAGTCCCCCGCGGTGCCCGGTTTCGGTCATTACGGCCAACGTGACGACTGCAAACACCAGCACGAGAGCGAGTGACAGGTTGGAAAAGCGTCCAAAATACCGATACCGCCATAGCTCAAACCAGGAGGCGGCGCCGGTAAATCCGAGGCCAAACAGCGTCCACAACGCCATGTCGCGATGGGCGTTGATGACGGCCTTGGAAATCTCGGGGATCGGAGGCTGCGTCAACGCCCACATCGTAGCAGTGCCGGTCACATAGGTCGGGACGCCGAGGACGCCGCAAATGACAAAGAGAACCAGGCTGCCCTGCTTCATAAGGTCGTTGTTGGCAACGAGCGCCACGATATAAAAGGCCATCGCGAACACGAACCCTACCGTCGGCGCGTGATTCAAGATCATATGGACATGCGGCCAAGCCGACGGTGTCGTAACGTCGGGAATAACGATGTCCGATTGCAGTTCGCGATGATTGATCTCCCAGCCGTTTGCCACAATCAGCACACCCAGAGTGACGACGGCGAGGCCCAACACCGCCCGGCGCGCGTAGTGGGCCTCGCGGCCTGCGCTCCCGGACAGCGCCAGGGCGACCGCCGCGCCAACTCCCGTCAACATCAGCGCGACCAGCGCCACAATCCCCCAAACGTAGTGGGCCTTCATCGCGGCATTGGAAAATCTAGGATTTCCGGACAGGGAACCGGCGCCGCTCAGATAAATCGGGACTGACAGCAGCGCCAGAATGGCAAACAGGACCAAGCAGGTTCGCTTGGTAACGCTGTTGTCCGTAAGGAGTCCGGCGATGTAGAAGCCGAGCACACACACAAGCCCAAAGGATGGGAACACACTAACGAGTATGTGCAAGTGCGACCAAGACTGTGGAATGAGATGCATATAAGTCTCCCTCCCCGAGTAACTCCGCGGGTATGTTTTTGTAGGCTTTTAGTTTCCGGTAAAATCCCGCTCGCGCACCTCCCGATCCGCCTTGTTATCGTATGAACCCGTCCGTTGGCGCGTCGCGCGGGCGGGGAAGCACGCGCGCCGAGCCGAGGAGTCCCCGATTCGAGTTTAGCGAAGGAATTCCAACAAAACCAGTCGCGAAGTCTTCGGTCGTGAAAAATCTCTCTATTTCCGACTGACTGGCGACCAGGCGCAATATTTTTTGCATCCGTGAATTCGACGTGTTTGGTCGATGACGTTTGGCCGGTTCCGTCGGCTGTCGAAGGGGAAGCTGGCGGAACTATGTCGCGAATCCTTTGGCACCCGCAATTCGTCAGGAGCGCTGTGCGCGGTCCGCCCCGGCTTGCTGGGTGGGGTTAGGAGGGGGCGCCGGTCCACGGCACCGCATGCCGGGATAACCAGCGGGGGCGACGCGTTTACCTCGGCAGCGCCAATTGGTAAACAATGTTTGGGGTCCGTCTCCATCCGGGGGCGGTTGAGGTCTTGCGTGTGCTCACCTTTCCATTCTACCGCAATCACCGACGGGTCATTGCGGAGTAAGTTCGCACGTCATGGCAAGAGTGTCGTTTGATGCTTGACATCGCGAGCGGTCATCCCGCCATCGATCTCTACCTTTCGCAGAGCTACGAGCGGGTGCGCGGCATGTCCTCCCGCTTCGCGGCGGCTATCTGCGGGCACCTTATCCGACGGCAGACGGCGCTCGGCATTGGCGGCGACCTCGTCGAAGTCGGAACTTTCGAGGGCCGCTTTTTCATCGCTATGGCGCTCGGCCTGGCTCCAGGTGAAAAAGCATTAGGCATCGACCGCTTCGATTGGCCTGATGCCGGCGTTGAAGGTCGTTTTGTTGCCAATTGCGCCGCCCACGGCGTTGCACGCGATCGCTACCTGTCCTGGAAAGCCGACAGCCGTGAGATTACCTCAGGCGAGCTGCGGGAAACGCTCGGCGAACGGCCGGTCCGCTTCGTCCATATCGATAGCCACCATTCTCGCGAATGCCTGACCAACGATCTGGAACTGGTCGCCCCGCTGTTGCATCGCGACGGTATCATATGCCTCGACGACATGCTCCATCCCGGCTATCCGATGATGACTTCAGCCGTGTATGAATACTTCGCCCGGCATCCGGAAATGCGCCTGCTGTGCGTCGTCGACCGGGAAGATATCGTCGCGGCGCCGAAATTTCTCATCTGCCGTGCCGACGCGCTCGCACTCTACGAGCAGGACCTCTTGAGTGCTTTCTCGCGGTTCCACTTCAGCCTTAATGCGGATATGGAGACTTATTTTGCGCTCGTCCTGACACCGCGGCCACGGCTCGCGGAGGTCGGTTAAATCCGGCTCACGAGACCGCCTTGGAGCTGCCGCTGCGGCGTTCAAGTTTGCTCCCCCGCCGGCGCCCATGTGGTACCCACCGAGCAAGCATGTGGCGCTCGCCATCATTCTTGCGTCGGCAATGTCCTGGATCAATCGGCGAACTTCTCTGCCTCCACCGCTACCCCCAGTGACAGCCCTGATTAAACCCAATCTTGAAGGTCTGTTCCGCGGCCCGCACGACAGAAGGAGGCAAGAGGTCAAGGCTCTCATCGATCTGCGGGAATAACCCATTTCCCAACGCGAATTCAACCCAGAAGCGGGCGCATCCGGCTTCGGGTACGTCGATCGTCTCAACGGTTCGAGGATTGGTAAAGAATCCCGTCCGGTCCGTTGCGTCGCAAGGTTCCCCGCGCGGCACGATTCTTCGAATTGTTCGTTCATCGCCATGGAAATCAGGGGTCGAAACGACCACGGGCCTCAGGCAACAGCGTATAGCGAATTGATACGGCTCACCGCCGTTGTCGAATTCTGGATCCAACTGCGCTACCGGGAGCTGGGGCGGTCCTTCGCCGGACATCACCGTTTCGTACTCGTCAAGAGCCTCCAACTCCGGCCCTAGGCCAAAGACCCCTTCAACTGCAGTGCAGTCCCGACGCGGTAGGGCTATAACTTCTCCCGTTGCAGGATTTCTGCCGATGCGACGTACAGTGTGTCTAGTGATCAGACCTCGGCCGGCGCGGCGCGGGAGCGGTTCGAAAACCGGCTGTCCGTCGACCAAGGTTATTTTCTCAGCATCCGTAACCACTTCGAATTTTGGGTTCACCGGAGCCGCGCCGAGTTCGAGCAGCGACGCAAAGAAGTTTGCGACTTGGAGCGACTCTGGTTTGTAGTCAACCCGTCCGGGAATCAAGGTGTGCGTGTAGTACAGACTCATTGGCTTATTCTTTCGGCCGCGCCCCGGCTGACCTCGAACCGGGCGTTGCCACTCTCATTTAGCCAGCCGCCATGACTAAAACCGGCCTTTTCTTAGACTTCGACGCGTTTTCGCAGTCCAGAACGGACTCTAACTTCGCTTGCAATGCGCTGCGGGTATCTTCCTATTCCGTTTGGTCGCATTCTCGAAAGTGGACGGATGCGACGGACGCGACGGCCGCATGGCCAAGGGAGGCACCGGGGAAGCTTTGCCTGTCCAGAAAAGTCGTGGATCGGGCATGGCGCATCGGCCTCCGTTCCGCCGGTAAGATTACGTCGGCGCTCGGTGGCAGAGTGGGCAGCGGCTCTCTCACGCAGACCCGCTACTGAACCGACCGCTTGATCTCTATGGAGCTAAGGATCTGCATGGCCTCATCGAGAGCGCTGGTCCAAAGGTGCTCGTCGCAGAGGAAGGTCGCCATCACGACCGACTCTCGGTGAAGAATGTAGGACATCTGGTGGAAGCGGCCGTTCCCAACGGCCTGCGCCTTGATCAGTACCACGACGTCTTGCGAGGGTACGCCGGTTCGGTCTATCGGCGGTAGCTCGTTGCCCGGGGGCGCACGGAGGAACATGGCTCCGTGACCGAAGACGGAGCCGAGGCCCCATTTAGCAGGAGCATCGGTTAGGAGCCGCTTCGCCTCCTCCATCAGATATGGCAGCAGCCCCGGTCGGAAGAGGTGGGGGCGGAAAGACAGATGAAGCGAGGTCTCCCCTTTTTCCGGCCACAAGCCGAGTTCGCTCCCACCGGCGGAGTCGCGCCAATGGTCCGGCACGCGTAGCTCAAGGTATTTGGGAGCTGGATCCCTTGGGTACGCGACGATTCGCATGGTTTCGCTCACAACGTCTGACGGTTGGTGGCGACTATTCCCTCCCGAAAATTTGGTCGGACTGTGGGGTGGGCGACTGTCCGCTGTCACCCGTCGAGGTGACAGGGCTCCCCCTCTCCCACTCGCGAGAGGGCCTGCATCTCGTGTGCAATGAAGAGAGAAGACCATGTTGAACTACGCCGTGTCGCAAGTCCTCCGAATATGGCTTTCCCATCCGTTGGCACCCTCCAGCCCAGTGCGAGCTTGAATCAAGTCCGCGATTTATAGGTATTCCGATTCACCTTGTCGCAGAAGGGTCTAACGCGGGCTCTTCGGCGAATGGCGCGGTCCGTGCTCGTGGGGCTTCGGCAATCTTGGGCTCTGAATTGTGGTGGCGGCCCATTCCGTTAGCGGGTGAACCCCCGTTCGCGTTCATACCTATCGAGAAACCACTCGACAGACCGCGCTGTTCCGAATTGGCAGATCTCTCCGGCGCCCCTTTCGACGAGAAATGGAGCGTTGCCTAGGAGAACGTTGCCAAGGTCAATCTCTCGACCAGCCTCAACAGCCTCAAGCTCTCGCTTAGTCGTCCAGAAGAAAACCCAACCGTAGGGCTTTTCAATCGTGGCCTTCTCATTGATGGCTAAAGTGTCGGGGTCAATTCCAACGGCGTCAGGCGCAAGGTGGCGTGCAAGGTAGCCGGCGGCGATTTTTCGCGCTTCAGCCCGGTCGATCATCGTGGCGGCCTTCTCGAAACAGCATCCATCCTTCAGCACTACGGCGCGCTGCGAGAGAATGTCCCCACACAGATACAAACGCAATCTCGTACAAAGAGAGACCGAGGTTACGTCGCAGACCCCCGCCCGCCCGGCTAACCTGTTCACTCGACCTTAAGCAACTCCGGCAGTCTCGCAAAATCGAAAGCCATCTGGCGCGCTTCGTCGAGCGTGAGGGCGTCGGCATGCTTTGCCGTGCTTGGGTCTGCCCTGCCAAAAAATATGCAAAGCCGGTAGCCCTCAGCATCCTCGACGGCATAACCGCCTGGCAGTTCTAACACCTGCCAAGGCGGGAAGCGCCGTCGAGCAATCGTTCGAGCTTTGGACACGAATGTTAATGCAAAAAGGCAGCGATCGTTCCGATGCGGGTTGCCGCATCCCGGCTAGCCTGCAGCCAAAGGCACCGCGATATAGCGAGCCGTGTCCCCCGACTTGATGCGCATCAAGACAGCCTGCTTTCCGGCGGATCGCGCCTGGTCAACCGCATCGCGGACATCGAACGGGTTGTCCACGGCCTTTCCGGCGACGTCGAGGATGATGTCGCCGGCATGGACGCCGCGCTCTGCCGCTGGCCCGTCCGGATCAACGTCGGTCACCACCACGCCCCGCGTCCCTTCGCCAGCGATTGCCGCGGCCGGCGCAAGCCGCAGGCCCAACGAAACGGCGCCTCCGTGGTGCTCTCTGCTCGGCTTGTGTTCCGCTACGGTCCGGTCCGGCATTTTCGCAACCGTCAAAGTGACGGTCTTTTCCGACCCATCGCTGAAGACGCCAAGTGTCGCGGTTTGACCCGGGGCGATTCCGGCGATCTTCTTGGCAAGGTCGCGCGCGTCCTTGACGTCCTCTCCGGTGATCGACCGGATCACGTCGCCGGGCTTGATGCCCGCCTTGGAGGCGGGACCATCCGGCTGCAGCTCGTCGACCAGTGCCCCTTCCGCCTTTTGGAGGCCCAAACTGTTGGCGATATCTTCGGTGACCGGCTGGACCTGAACTCCGATCCACCCGCGCGTGACCGCTCCGGTTTCCTTCAATTGAGCGACCACGGATTTCACCGTGTCGGCCGGTATGGCAAATCCGATCCCGACCGAGCCGCCCGAGGGCGAATAGATCGCCGTTGTGACCCCCACCACCTTGCCGCTCTCGTCGAATGCCGGGCCGCCGGAATTTCCCTTGTTTACCGGAGCATCGATCTGGATGAAATCATCATAGGGGCTGGTGCCGATGTCGCGGCCGCGCGCCGATACGATCCCGGCCGTTACGGTGCCGCCGAGGCCGTATGGATTGCCGACTGCGAGCACCCAATCGCCGACCTGCGGGACGGCATCTGCGAACGCGACGTATGGGAAGTCGCTGCGGCCGTCGACCTTGAGCAGAGCGACATCGGTTTTGGGATCGGTTCCGACGACCTTGGCCTTGTAGGTTTTCTGCATGTCCGTCTCGATTTCAACGGACTGGCTGTCGCTTACGACGTGGCCGTTGGTGACCACGTAGCCGTCAGCTGAAATGAAGAAGCCTGAACCCTGCGCTAGCGTGAGTCTCGGATGGCCGCCACCATCCGGGAAATTGGGAATTCCGTGCTCGCGGAAAAATCGGTCGAATGGCGGGCGCCTGAAGAACGGGGGCCGTCTTTGCTCGTGCTCGTTGTCCTGCGAACCCATGTCCTCCGCGTTCGTCTCGCTCACTTTCGCCCGCACCGAAATCACCGCCGGCTTAACGCTCTGGACGATCGCGGCGAAGCTCGGCGGTCCGGACCGCCCGGCAGGCACCGCCGGTGTTTCCGGCGGTGCCGCCAGGGCAGGGCCGGCGAGAGCCAAAGCGCCGGCAATCGCCGCGGCAGACGCCATCAATGCAAAACGTCGATCAAGAGGCGTTCGCCGGGACTGGAGCGAACTCATGATGCGCATGAACATTCTTCACCTCCTGAGAGACCGCATGAGAGACCGCAATAGACGGGAGCGAATAGGCGCTCGCAGGCCCCGCCCCGACTGCGCCACTTGCCTCGAGTCGGAATTGCAAATTCAACGAGGTCGGGTCTTTTCGGGGCTGTCCCGCCTGATGCGAGGCCATGAGGCGGAACGCACACACAAACTCTAACCACGAGGATGCCTGTTGAGTTCATGGCTCACCAGATAAATCCTTCGCCGAACGGAGTTCTGGCCGTCAATCCCGAAAAGCCAAATCGAGGTCCAATGATGCGCCGGACCCGGAGCCGAACGGATTGGCCCTGACTCGCTCTGAGGTGCCGGCAGGGCGACCCTTGTGGTCGCCCTGCCGCGGGCGTACGCGGTGCGCAAAACCGGGCGACCACAAGGGTTGTGCCCCTACAGAAGGCAATGTTGGGCACCAGCGCATGCGCGTATGCGAATGAGGTTCTTTCCGAACGGAATTCGCCAAGGCTGGAACGCATGCCCTCGCCTTAGGCGTCCGTGCACTCAATTTAGGCGGCTCACCGCGGGCCGATTGAAAAGCCAGGACAATTCCCTTGGCATGGATATTGCGACCGCACTGCCGAGTTGGTGGCTAGGGTTCCGGCCCATTCACAGGGGCGTCTGGTCCGAGAGCTGCCGCTCGGGCGGAGAAATCGCCCGAGTGCACGGCGGGATAAAAGCCCGGGAGACCTCGATCGCCGGATTGGCGTCGATTG
>Ga0137360_10001852_pt1 | contig 12542 bp, 13 predicted proteins | sample Mad1_60_16metaG_FD_104924 | JGI IMG/M metagenome (GOLD analysis project Ga0137360, IMG submission 104924) | Vadose zone soil microbial communities from Angelo Coast Range Reserve, California, USA - Mad1_60_16 metaG | ecosystem: Environmental > Terrestrial > Soil > Vadose zone | place: USA... | reverse complement strand
TGCGGAAGGAGGGATTTGAACCCCCACGGCCTTTCGGCCACAAGATCCTAAGTCTTGCGCGTCTGCCAGTTCCGCCACTCCCGCAGTGGTGGGTCTATTCTACAAGCTTGAAACGCGCTGCTCCACTGCGATTTTTGGCGTTCATGAGGCTAAGCACAGAAACTGGGATCCGGCGATCACTTAGAGGGTTTCCAGACCGAGTTCTCCTTCCCTCTTGGAGCCGGCTTTGCCGACCCAGACCACCTTGCAGCGCTCGGGCGTGGGCATATCTTCTTCGAGTATAAGTTCGACCACTTGGCCGCGCCTAAGATCGAAACTTCCTCGTAGCCGGAAACCTTCTTTGGAAGAATCGATGACGAGGCAGGGGAGTCTCTTTGGGTTGCGGTCCAGATTGACGACCAGGCTGGCGGGAATCTTCGATGCGGCGCGCCTTGAGTGGCGGCCTTGGGGGACAGGAAACCCGGGCATTCTTCACCCCCTGCTCTAACCTAAAGGTTCGTCATCAATCCCCGAGCCCGAGTGTATCAGTCCAATTCTCGACCGGCGCATCAAGCGAGATGCCCAAGAAATAATCGTCGCTGGGGAGCTTCTTGCAATATACGACCGAGCCTTGGACGCAAAATCCAGGCGGGGATGAAACCAGTACCTGTTCGTCTGGTTTCCAGAATTCCTGCGTGACCATCTGCATGCCGGATCTGCTGATGTTCTCGGTAGGAACGACTTCAAAAACTCCCGGCCTCTGAAGGCTGGTTACCCACAGGGAGGTGCTCAGGCGGTCGCGAGCTTCCGACCTTCCAATGCTTCGGGATGCGCCCACTAGCGGTCCTGCAACTGGCGGCGAAGGTGAGCACTCTCCAAAAGAGCGTTCTCTTGCTACGACTTGCGAGAACTCAAGTCCGGCCGCTTGCGTCATATGTTCCTCTCTGTCCGAGAAGTCTGTCGAATGATGTTTCCAAGGCAGATGGACCTCACACCGAGAGCGCAACAGGAGGGGAGCGTGCTAGTCATCTCGCTGTGCAGCCTACGGATAGAAAAACAGAGATTGAATCCGGCGAGTTCCCGAAATCAGGGACAGGTGAATACCTTAATAGCGGGGGGAGTCAAAATCTCCATTTAGTCCCACGGGACAGCTCGCCATGCGGATGAAATCGCAGGCGATGGTGGTAGATTAGAAACTAGGATGAGGGCATAATACCGTTGTCGAAAAGAAAACAGCTTGGCCTGTCCCCCGCCAGGCCGATGCGCCCAACCCAAGGGGCGTGCTTCAGGTGACGCTGCGAACGAGGGCAGCGGAATGATCATTCAAGAGCACGGCGATCATCTGATCGTGATTCGCCAGACGGATCACGCGGTCCTGTCGGGGTATTTTGCGCGCGAAGCAGGCAATGAAAACTTCGCTCGTCCCGAACCTCTGGAATCGTTCCAGCTCGCCGCCACAGAACACGACAACGGTTGGAACGAATGGGAAGTCCAGCCGCGCATCGACCCGGTCACTTTTTTGCCGTACAGCTTCATGTCGTTGCCCACTGCGGAGCACATCGACCTTTACCAGCGGGGAATCGAACGCGTTGTAAAAGTGGACCGCTACGCCGGGCTCCTCGTCAGCATGCACTGCGCCGGACTCTACGATAAGACACGAGCCACCATGCCGGGTTTTTCCGCCAAGTATGTGAAGGCGCACGAAGCTGGCGTCGTCAATGATTTTCTGCAAAGACTGCGTCTGCAACAGTTGCGGCTGAAGGTGGACCTTCGCGGAGATCCCACGACAAAAAATTTTGCGGAGGAAAAGTGGGTGCAGGCCAACGCGCAGCGGCTTGAAGCGCTGGACCGCCTCTCGCTTTACTTTTGCCTCGGTCCAGTGGAACCGGCCACGATCGACGCCGTGGCGGCCGATTACAAGGGCAAGGAAGTGGATTGGGATCTCCAACCGGAGGAAAACGACGGAGCCACGCTGGAGCCGTATCCGTTCCGCCGCGACCCACTGGAGATCAGCATTCTGGCGCGGCGAATTCCGAAGCGCCGCTATGCGGATGATCTCGACCTTCAGCGAACGCTGGCGCAAGCGCCCTACTTTGGGCAGAAATTCACGTTACGAGCTGGAGGCACACGGATGCAGGCGCGAGTTGCCAGCCTCTGAGCAAGTCAACGAGCGCCCCGTTCACCGGCGAATGCAGTTTCGTTGTTAGTTTCCGGGATGCGTTGCGCGATCGATGCCTTCCGAAATGCGCAGGATCACGAGTGCCAGCTCGAGCAAGACTCGCGCGACGAGAATCCCGACGAAGAGAGACACAATTCCCACGACCAAGTTGATGATTCCGTCCGCTGGAGATTGCTGATAACCGAGCACGACCTTAGCCACGACCGCGATTCCACCGAAGAGGATGCCGAGAATGTACAACAGCTTCACGATGCGGCGAGTGAGCTGCTGCTGGAACGAGAAGTCGAAAAGGCCCGCAAAGAAGTTCTTTTCATCGGCCATGTGGCCTCCTGAGCGCACAATTCGATATGATCGCTGGGCGATAGATTTAGTAAAGCTATTGTGCGCCAGAAGTCAAGCGAAGTGAATCGGCCGCACCGTACTAATCATTGCTCTGTTGCGAGGAATGCAAACTTAAGATGCAATGCTGCCAGCCTTTTCGCCTTGACAATCCTGCCGCCCGCGTACATCTTGGATGACTTCCTCGCGCTTCCCTAGAGACAGGAGGGAGGCAAAGAGGCAAGCTCGCTCAATTATGACCAAGGTCCGGCTCTGCTTTCACGATCGCTGTTTTGATGGCACTGCTTCCGCTGCTCTCTTCTACCGATTTTACCGCGAGCGATTTGACCACGACGCGGAGTTCGGCTTCACCGGGATGACGCACCGCGCGGCGCAGCCCTGGGAAGCGGGCCTGTTCGATGGTGACGAAAACGTCATCGTGGATTTCAAATTTTCGAATTCGCCGAAAGTAACCTGGTGGTTCGACCATCACCAGAGCGCGTTTCTGACGCCCGCCGACGCCGAGCAATTCCGCAGGCAGCCCGGACCGCACATGTTTTACGAGCCGGATTACAAATCATGCACCAAGCTCATTGCCACCATTGCCAGGGAAAGATTTGGCTTCGACACGAAGCCGCTCGCCGACTTGATTCACTGGGGCGACATCATTGACGGAGCGCAGTATGCAACGCCGCAAGCCGCGGTCGAACTGGCGGAGCCGGCGACGCAACTCGCCCTGGTGATTGAAGCGGCGCCGGAAAATGGCCTGCCGGCGCAAATCATTCCGGAGTTGGCGTATCGTCCGCTGAGTGAGATGGTGAAGCTGCCGCTGGTGGCCAAGCATCTGGGGCCGCTTCTCGATCGGCACCGCAAATCGATCGAAATTCTGCGCCAGCGAATCGAAGCTCGCGACGGCGTTATTTTTTTTGACGTCAGCGATTTGGACCTCGAGGGCTACAACAAATTCATTCCCTATCTGCTGCACCCCGAATGTGTGTATTCCGTGAGCGTGAGCGCTTCCGCTGTGCGGGCGAAAGTTTCGCTGGGCACGAACCCGTGGAATCAAACGACCGCGAATCAGAACCTTGCTTCGCTGGCGGAAAAATTTGGGGGCGGCGGCCATCCGCGAGTCTCCGCGATTTCTTTCGATCCCGGCGATTTGCCGCGGGCGCGCGAAGTGGCGCGCGGCCTGGCGGCCACGTTGCGAGGAAAATAAGGCGATTGAGAGAAGTTCGGCCTGATTTCGGTTGTTCGACAAAATTCGCGGTCCCGTGTAAAATTCTAAAATCAACCTGTGGACCGGTAGCTCAATGGTAGAGCAGCTGACTCTTAATCAGCGGGTTGGAGGTTCGAGTCCTCCCCGGTTCACCAGATTCTGTCCTACCTGGATCAACCAAAATTAGTTGAGCTTGATCGAGTCTTGCCAAGCATCGTGATGCGACACGGCCCCTCAAAAGAGGGAAGATTCCGACATGGCCGTAGTCAGACGGGGGTACCTCCCACCAATTTGCATGAATGTCAAAACACAGGACTTACAGAATTTGCATTTCGTAATTGATTGATTTTAAAGGGTCTATATTTCGCTGGGCAACGTGTTGACACCAAGGAATGCGCAAACCGAACAAAAGAAAAAAGTTGTGTCAAAAATGAGCGTCAGGAGAGCGGTTGGACGCTTCACAGGGCTAGATTCGAGGTTTGCGCACTTTCTCCTGACAATAAGTATAGCACAGGTTAACCGAAAATCAATCGGAAAATTAGCTTCCCAACGCGAATTTCTTCAAGTGTTTCGCGCGCAATACGCGTTAGAACAGGGATGGGCGGCCACCACCACCGAGCAACAAGGTGTTCACGTTGGCGATGGTGTGAGTACCTTCCTTGCCGCCCCAGGAGAAGAGCAAGTACACCTGCGGGAAGCCCCCCGCGCGAAGTGTAAGGCCCGTAGAGAAGCTGTGCACGAGATGATTGAAGCCGATATCGCCGCGTGTGAGCGCCACTTTTCCTTCGTCAAACATGAACGCGAAGCCGAGCGGCAAGTTCCAAATGGAATGTTCAAACCTGCCGCGGAGCAGGAGAACGTTGGGGGCGCGAAACCGATAATCCTGATAGCTGGCCAGCGCAGAATTAAAGTTCAGGTCCGAGCCGCCGAGGGTCGGCTGGAAGTAAAAAGGCACGACGTGTCCCGAGGGCGCCATCGACTCCGAGATGAAAAGCCGGATGCCGAAGCTTCCTTCGAGATTTCTCGAGATCGACGGACATGTGTGATCGTCCAGGCTCTTGGAGCAATCATCGGGACCATTGTGAGTGCTGGGCAGATAGGTCTTCGTGGTTGAATAGATGGGAATCTCATGCGAAAGATCCGTGGTGAATCGCCGGAAGGAAAACTGAGAGCTACCCGGTGCGATAAATTGTTGAAAAGAGACGAAGTAATTCAGCCGCAGATGGTCGCCGAGAAACAGGGACTTGGTCTTGAAGCGGAGCCCTTCTCCATGTTGGACGAAACCAGGCTGGCTGGTCAGACCGGGAGCGGTGGCTTCCGTATAGAGCGCTTCAATCGATGGGCTGGGTTGGCCCTGGCTTCCCCGAATCGCCACGAACCGGCCGTTCAATTCGCCGAATAGCGATATCTCTGCCATAGAAGGCTGATAGATGGGCCACCAAACGTTGATGCCGGGGATGGTCTCGCGCATCCCGAAGAACGAGCGGGCCGCCGGCAGCGTTGAAGGTCCGAGGCCGAAGTAATCGATCTTGTTCAGGGAAATAGCCTGGGCGTAGAGGTGAAAAACGGGGTTCTCCATTCCGACTGGCTGAGTATTCCCCGGATGTCTTCCTCTTTGCATGATGATTTGCTTTCGCGGTATGTAAATGGCCTTCATATAGGCGCCGGCTCGCCAGGAGCCATTTATCGAGCCAACGGCGTCAGCGTTCCAACTGAGACGCCAGGTCTCGTTTGGCGTGTAGTTAGCGACAAATGCAAGGCCGGCGCCAAATCCGTTTTGCGGCGCGATGTTGCCGACTGCGATGTGCAACGGATGGTCAGTAAAGAGAACTTGAGCACAGTCGAGGATAGATTTGAAGCTCGAACAGCTACCCGAGAGGCTGGCACGTTCCTTGTGGAAATCAGCACCGAGCCTGGATTCGTTCTGAGCCCATAAAGGCGATGCCAACGCCAGCAAGAATAATGAAACAAAAAGCCTTCGCATGGGGACTCCTTTATTTATGCGCGTGCTTGCCGCCGCGTGGATGAAGGACGGCCGTGACGCGCTTGGCGTAGTCGCTGACGTGGCCCTCCGTTTTGATTGCGTCGAGATCCGTTGCCAGCAGCTCTCCAACCTTGTTTAAGTGCCTCGCCACTTTCTGAACGTGTCTCGCGAGAGCATGGCGAAGGTGAACGGCCTGAGCCCGCAAGAGCGCTCCGGCGGGACGGTTCTTGTCAAAAGCACTCTTGGGCGGCTTCGGAATGTGGACCACTCTTCCTTTTCTGGCCATGTGGCGTCTCCTACCGAACTACAAAGGTCGGAATGTCATCGTCGGGTTGCATCTTGTCTCCGAGAAGGTCGAGAAATGTGTCCGCAGCCTGCTCTCGCTTGGAACTTGCAAGAAACTTCTGCTTATTGGCCGGGGACAGGGTGTTGGGATCGAAGTCTCTGAGAATGAACTTCATCACCGTGGCGGGGATGGAGGCGTGGTCAAACTTGCGCCCATTTCTTTGATTGGGACCGGGTATGACGACATTCTTGGGAACCCAAGGAGAAACTAAAATGGCCGGGACGCGCACACCGAGGCGGTCAAAGGCGAAAGGCGCGCCCGTCCCGGTCTTGTCCGCGGAGGCGACAAACGCGGCGTCGTCGGGCGTGCAGTCCGGCGGCGACACGTGATCGTAGATTCCACCGTGCTCGTCATAAACAATCAGGAGCGCGGTGGTCTTCCAAAGCTCCTCGTTGTTAAAGATGGCGTTGTACACGTTATTGATGAAAATCTCGCCGTGTTGCACGTGGTGATCGGGGTGCTGGTCAGAAGCGATTTCCGCGCCACTGTCGCTGTCGTGATCGTTGTAATTGGGCTCGACGAAGCTGTAGTCCGGCAGATTTCCGGACTTGCAGTCCCCCAAAAACTGATCGAAGGTGCCGAATATTTTCGATTGATTGCGAAGAAGATTGACAATTTCCATCGTTGAGCTGGGTCCATCGTAGTAATAAATCTTGGCCGTGCGTCCGGCCAGAAGGACGCGCTCATAGATACTCAGATACGGCCCCTTCCATTCAAAAATGTTCATGCCGACCTGGCCGAACGATGTTCCGTAGTGAGCGAAGGCGCGATTGCAGATGGTCGGCCCGGGAATGGAGGAAAACCAGCCATTGAATAATGCGAATTGAGTGGCGAGCCCGGTGAGGACCGGCAACTTCTCCGGAGTGAAGTAATACATGATCTTCTGGGACTGTTGGACGTTCTGTTGCTGCTGGAAATAGCTTTTGATAAAGCCTTGCATGTTGGCCACTCGTCCTGATCTCGGGGGTACGCCGCCAAAAATCTGGAGGTCCACGCCCGGGAAGTGATGGTCGGGATCGGGATCGAGCTGACCTTGAAACTCGGCCAGTGGCTTGACTGGAATCTGGGTATTGGTGGTGTCGGGATTGGTTTGTGTGTCGTCCAAGCCATCAATCCGCTTATCCTGGGCCATCAGGGCGCCGAGCATGTGGTCGAAAGAGCGGTTCTCCATCATGAGGACGACGATGTGCTTCAGGTTATCGAGTCCGGCAGGCGGCATATACACCCCCAATGTTGTGGCGGAGACGGGTTAGTACTGTAGGAGTAGTGGGCAGGGAAGGCAAATCGTATCACTCTGTTTGGTGCCGTGTCCACGAAAGGAGGAGCAGCCGGCATTTTACGAGAGAGACGCGGGAATGCGCCAAGGCGCTCGAACTCGGACGGTTCGACGCGCACGTGCAAGTCGTCGACTACGAGCCGGCGTAGAGCTGGAAGGCTGCCCAATAGAAGGGCTTGCGATAGTTCCCGCTGGAGTGCACGAGCGTCAGTTTGGCGGTGCGCAAGGCGCTCGCGGGATCCTTACCGGCATTCAGCCCCTTGTAAAGCTCATCCATGAGCTGCGGCGTGGAGGCGTTGCTCACTTCCCATAGGCCGGCGATCACGTTGTGCGCGCCAGCACGCAGAAAAGCCCACGCCAAGCCCACCAGCCCTTCACCTGCATATGTGCGCATCCCCGCGCCGTTGCAGGCCGAAATGGTCACCAGGTACGCGCGAAGCGGGTGCTGGACAATGTCGCGCGCATAAAGCTTGTAGGAATCGCCTTCGGGCGAAAGGATCACCGCCGATTCGAGCGGACGGGCCGTGCTGGCGGTGCCATGGGTAGCGAAGTGCAAGTACGAAAATTCTTCTGGTTTGCTGGACAGAAAGCGAGACGCCGTGGCTTGGGCGCCCGTAAGCACGAAGCGCCGCCCTTCAGGGAAATAGGTTTCGACGAGCCCAACTTCTTTGCCCGCCTGCGGGAGGGCCGGAAAGTCAGGACTAGCGGACACTGCATCGCCCATTAGCAGGAGGTTCGCGTTTTTGGGCGGAGTGGACACCGAAGCCTTAGAGAGTAGTGACAGCGAGCCAGCGGTGAGCAGCGTGGCGTCTTCGATCCAATAGTGAGGCTTCGGACCGGGCACGATCAACGTTTCTAAGTTTAGCGAATTGAGATTGCCGTCTGGAAGAACGATGACGCGTGAATTCTTGCGAATGAGTTTTTCCGCGGGCTGGATCAGCGTCGTGTAGAGTTTCTTGCCGTCTACGTTTCCGGCTTCCAGGGGATCGCGCGGATCCGTGAAAGACGCAAGATAGGATTTCACAGCCGTGTCGATTTCCGCCTTCGGGGGCAAAGAGAACAGCGAGACTTTTGCCGGAGTGATGGCCCAGAGAAACGAGCGGTGTTCGCCAAGCCAGTAGAACAACAGCGTGGCGTTCAACCGCTGCGCGATCTCTTGAGGACGAGAAGCTGTTGATTGTGCGCTCTTTCCATTCGCAGCGGAAGACAGACCGTGCTCCAGCGTCTGCGCCCGGCTGCGGTCCGCAATCTTCAGCGCGTCCAGCGGCCTCTTCTGCGCAATCAAGAAATTGACATACGCATCGTAAAACTCGATGGCGCTGGAAAGAAAGGAGAGGCGAAATTCGTCACGCTGAACGGACCCGCTAGCACCCTGAAACGTGCCGATGGCGACATCGAATTCGCGCTCGGCCTTTGCGGCCTGATGCTCCGCAGCGTAGACCTCCGCCAAGCGGGCGTGCGCCTCCCATTTCAGACGCGTTTCGGTATTGGAATCGGCGAGAACCTGTCGGAATAGGATTCGCGAAGCCTGGTAATGCCGTCTGCCCACTTCGATACGGCCGGCGATGAGCTTGGAATAATTGACGCCGAATTGGTCGAGGCCAGCGTTTTCGATGTCCATGGCTTGGCGGTTGAACTTCTCCGCATCGTCCAGGTGACTCATCACCAGCGCGATTTGGGACAACGTGTTGAGGCAAGTAGTGAGTGTATATTTGTCCTCGTGATGCTCCGCAAGCTTTAGTGCCTGCCGCGCAATTGGCTCGGCCTTCAGAAAGCGAAGTTGGTGGGAATGAACGTCTGCAAGCCAAGTCAGCCAGTAAATTTGGTTGTCCACAAGACCAGCCTGCCCAGCTTTTGTCTGCGCCTCTATCAGCGAGGCCTCAGCATTGTCGAAGTCGCCGACAACGGAATAATTCCAACCCATGTTGCCAAGGGCTCTCGACTCGGAAGACAACGATCCGAGGGTCCGTGCCTTACCTAAAGCAGCCTTAAACCAGTCGATTGCCTCATCGTAATGTTCCTGCCACATAGCGACGTTCCCGAGGCTGCCGAGAGCAAGAATTTCCAAAAAGGGCTGGTTTTGGCGGCGCGCGAATGCGAGCACACTGCGGAATGTAGTTGCGGCTTCTAGATATTTCTTTTGGTCGAGCTCCAGGGTACCCCGCGCCTGAGCAACATCGCCAAGCAACGATGACCGAATGGCGGCAGCGAGAGTTTCCGCATCCGAGACGTCATGGTCCGCAGCTTCGAATTGCTGCAAAAAGTCGTGCGCGAGCCCTTGCACCATTTTTCTCTGCACTTCCGTGTCGGTGCGCACGAGAGAAACGGGCAAAGGCTCCTTCAAGAGCTCCAGTGATTCGGAATAGGAGCCACGCAACATGAAGATGTGGGCCTTCTGAACACGGAAGCGCGCGGCCCATTCCGGATTGGTTCGGTATTTTCCGCTGGCGGTTTCCACGTCCCGCAAGGCGGGATCCAACTGCCCACGGCGCATCTCATCACGAATCTGTTGAAAGATGGCATCAGGAGAGCTGGCGCGCCGGCAACCGAGGATCGCAAGGGCGATTCCCAAAGCCAGGAGCAGTCCAGGAGCGAGGTGCCGATTGACGGTCAGGAGTGGAGCAGCTTTCGCAATTTCGCTCGGAGAACTCAACTAGTAGGAGGCCAGGGTTTGCCGTTGCTGGTGGCCTGCACGACGGTGCCGTTGCCGCTGACGGCCGATCCGATTTCGAAGCGTACCATTGTCAACGTCCGCTGCCCGTGCTGCACGACAACTTCGCCCAGAAAGATCTTGCCAAAGCCTTCCACACTGAAGCCATGGTGCCCGACGCGCGTGACGCCAGGGCAAGTCGTCGTTTCTATCTCTTTCACACAGGAACAAAGAAACGCTCCGTTCGCGTCCGGTTTCTTGAGGGGCTCCTTCTCCTTGAAAGGATTACTCGCTATTTTGTAGAAATCGCCGTCCTTGTCAAATTCCTCCAAAGCTGATTTGTAGGTCGGGATCGTGCCAAACAGTTTTATGTCCAGCTTAACGTTCACGTCGCAATCGGCGATCCGAAGCCCCTCGAATCGGCTGCCCACCATGTTGAACGATCCTTCCGGGCCTTCACGGTGTTTCGAGTAGAGTCGCGCCACAATGCGATCCGCCGTCACCACGTCCAGCAGGTTCAACCCCTCGATCGTCGATGTTACCAGGGTGTTGTGGCTCAGCGTGCCGTCATCCTCTTTTTGCTCCGCGCCCGAGACATGCGTGTAGCCCCTGCGAAACGACAGAAACTCGCGGAACTGAAAGTTTTCGACGCGTGCCTGGCCATGGCCGCCGATGATGGGCAGCACGGAGCCCGCTTGGACATCGATTTGATGCTCGAAGGGCCGAGTGAAGTGCCCGCTGAAGGCATGCGCATTCGCGTGATAGTGAAATGTACGGTAGGGGTTCGGGGACATGGGCTGATCCTCACATCAAGTAGATAAAGGTGCCGCCAATAGTGCTGAATTTATTTGCTGAATTCAACAATAAATTTCATCGTGGCAAGAATGGCCGCCTTGCCAGGATCGCTTTCCTTGTTGCTCAGCCCCAACACTCCGATCTGGTAAGCGCCGGGACTCCGGTCTGGGTTGACTTCCACGACTTGGGTTTTCTGCGCTTCCTCATAGGACAGCGCGCGCAAAATCCTGGTCTGACCTTTTGGGTCTACCAGCCGCAAAAGATACGCCTGATAGGCAGCGTCCGTAGGGACATCGATATACAGCCCAAACGGCTCATATTGCGGCACGCGGAAAGCCAGTGAGTCTGAACTCCGCGTATTCGCTGTGATCAGCGAGAACATCGGCAGAACCCGGGGCGCCGCAGACTGCGTTGCCAGAGTTTTCCAGTGCGGCACGCTCACAAAACTCTCATATCCCAGCATTAGCAACAATAGCGCCATCGCTGGAATGGCGACGACGGGCTGGAGCCAACGCAGCCAGCCTCCGCGTGCGGGAACGAGGTCTTTGGCGAGCTGGCTGGCCTTCTCTTGCCGGAGAACTTCACGGGTGGTGTCGGCAAAAGTGGCGAGCGCTTTGATGTCGATCGCGCATTCGGCACAATCGAAATAATGCTCTTCGTAATCGTCCCGCTGGACCGGGGAGAGTTCGCCGAGCACATACTTTACTGCCGCTTGCAGCTGTATTGCTTCGTTATGGTCCATTTGTGCCATCCGAAAGGTAGTGCGGGAGAGCGCTAAATCGTTTCACTGGGTTGCCGAGCCAGTCGCCCGACGGGCCATGCCGATCTGGCCTTTCTCATAGAGGGCCTTGAACTTATCCTTAGCGCGGTAGACCAGCACCCTCAGGTATTCGCGGTCGACCCCGAATTCCCGGCAGACGGTATCTTTCTCCTTATCCTCCAAGAAGATAGCGCGAAGAAGGTCGCGGTCCCGTTTTGGCATGGCGTCCAGAATGCGGCGCACTTGTTCGGCGGACTGCTTGGTGACCAGCATGCCCTCCAGATCCAATACTTTGTCCGGGATGTCCATGTGCACCTCCTCCATCGGCTGGTCCTTGGCCGCGGATCGGTAATACTCCAGTAAAACGTTCTTACATATAGAGTTAACGAAGGCTCCAAAGCGCTCCGGCTGGCGTACGCCGCCATCCTTGCGCACCGCGGCAATAACCCGAATAAAGGTTTCCTGTCGCAGGTCTTCTACCTTGTCGGAAGCCAGAATCCGCGAGCGGAGCTTAATGCGCAGAAGTTGCTCAAAATAAGCGACAAAATGCTGCTCGGTCACAGGGTCCCCCTGCCGGAGCAGCTCTACGTATTCTTTGCTAAAAGTGAAAAACTCCACGCAAGCCTCGGAATCTTGGCGAAGGAGTATAGCGTCCCACTTCCCGGGGAGCAAACGAGACTTATGTTTCATTTGGCGCAGGGTTGAAACGGAACGCAGGACAGTTGCACTACTCGTCTGTAGGAACGCCCGTATGCTCGGGAGTCCTTATCCGTGGGGAACCCTCCCCGGTCCCCATGTGCCCCAGTGGGCGCATTCTAACCCGCCCTGAACGGGTTTGGATGCGCCTCCCCTCTATCAAAGGGTGGGCCAGTTTACAGGAGGAATAGTGGCGAGTCCGGTACCATATTCAAGTGTGATACAAGATGCCGCTTATTCATTCTCGCAAAGCGCCGCGTCGAAACCGCACGCGCTTGCGGGCGCCGCATCGGGAAGTCCTCCCATCACTGCTCTTAGCATCGAATTTGTGGCCAAGCCTCAG
>Ga0137360_10001847_pt1 | contig 12555 bp, 11 predicted proteins | sample Mad1_60_16metaG_FD_104924 | JGI IMG/M metagenome (GOLD analysis project Ga0137360, IMG submission 104924) | Vadose zone soil microbial communities from Angelo Coast Range Reserve, California, USA - Mad1_60_16 metaG | ecosystem: Environmental > Terrestrial > Soil > Vadose zone | place: USA... | reverse complement strand
TACTGGAAGCGCGTGAACGATACCCAATTGAAGCCCCTGCCGCAAGCGGACGCTGAGATGCGCGCGGCCGGGCTGGAGGGCCGGTGGTTCATAAGCCCGGGCAATCACGAGGTATGGGGGGATCCCAAGATCGAAGGCATGCTGAATGCGGTGCCGTACCTGAAGAAGTTCGGCGTCACACCGGACAATCCCATTTACAAGTTCGACTTCAAGGGCGTGCGCTTCATCTATCTATGGAGCGGCAAGTACGACGCTCAGTCGCCCTCGATGTGGACGTCCGACAAGCCCAAGTATGCGGAGCAGATCACGCAGCTGCAGAAGTGGCTTGACGAGGCGAGGGCCAAGGGCATCAAGAAGGCCTTCATCACCTTCCACTACCCGACGTTCGCCCGGTCTGGTTTCGGCGCCATCCCCGGGCCCGACAATCCGCACAAGGCGATCGCGGCCTACGCCAAGGACATGGAAGTGGTCGTGTTCAACGGACACATTCACACCACCGAGATGTTCGACGTCGACGGCGTGAAATACTTGATGCTGGGTGGCGGCGGCGCGGAACAGGATCCGATTCTCCCCGGCCGGACGAGCGTCAACGTGCCCGCGGACTATCCGCCGGATCTCTACTGGAAGGGTCAGCCGCCCAAGGAGGAATACAACTACGTCCTCGTGGACGTCAAACCCGGCCAGAAGACCAGGTTCACCCTCAATCGCTTTCGGCCGTGGTCGGCCGAGCCGTTCGCAACCGTGGAACTGTTCAAGTGAACGGGCAGGATAGAGCGGGAGGCGGTCGCTCATGGCGACCGCACTCCTGATCATTCATGGCCTGGTCGCAGTCGCGCTGCTCGGCGCGGTGACGCACCAGGCCCTGGCGACGTGGGCGCCGGCGCGCGCACAGCCCGGTTCGTTCTTCGCCCGGTTTCGCGCCGTGCCGTCCGCCTCGTTCACTAACGCCATCGTCGTCCTGTACGCGATCGCCGCGCTGCTGGGCGCGACCGTGTACTTGTACTTCCGCGTCGACATCAGGCCCGACTTGGAGCGCGCCGGCCACTGGCCGGCTCTCGGATTCTTCGACCTCAAGGAGCATTTCGTCGCCATCGGGTTGGCGCTGCTGCCGGCCTACTGGGTATGCTGGCGGCGGCCGCGAGTCAACGAGCCCTCCCTAACGCGCGCCGCCCTGACGTCGATCCTTGCCTTCATCGTGTGGTGGAGCTTCCTGATCGGTCACGTCCTGAACAATCTGAGGGGCTTCGGGATATGACATCCTCGCTCGCGTTCCGCAGGTTCGCCTTTGCATACGGGACCGCGTTCGCGGTCCTCTACGTGGTTGCGCTCAAGCTGGATCTCGCGTTGTTCACGGTCTTTCCCTCATTTGGCGTCGTCCTTCTGGGCACGCACCATTCGCGAGATGTCGCCGGGCCCTCGATGGCCTTCCTGGCTCCCGCGATCTACTGGTACGGCTGGACCGCCACGGCCGCGCTCGGAGCGCTCATGGTCGGCTTTATTGCAGCGTTGCTGCCCGAGCGATGGACGCGCCGGTTCTGGCCCGGGTGGTTGTGGGTGGTGCCCGCCCTCGCGATGAGCGCATGCGTATACCTCACACTGCCTTGGTTTCGGCTTTAGCCAGGTCCGGATCACAGCCCGGCCGACTGGCCGAGCTGTGGTCGGCGGACGCGGCGGGACTCACTGCCGTGCGGGCCCTCCGCGCGGGGGGCGCGTCGATTGTCGGCGCGTCGCCGTACATCAGGCTGCTCCTAAGGGCCACGAGTTCGAACCGAAGCGGAAGACCGGCCCCGGCGCTGTTGCAGGCCGGGCCATTCGCCAAGTCGGGCGGCATCGCTCGAGTGGTGCAGGCAGCTCACGGAGAAAACGGAGGACAACATGCGGAGAATTCTCGCGGCAGCAGGAGTACTTCTGGTCGCGCTCACCTGGGCGACCAGCCCGGCGGTAGCGCAGCAGAAGCCCAACATCATCATGATCATGGGCGACGACATCGGCTGGTTCAACATCGGCGCCTACCACCAGGGCATCATGGCGGGCAGGACACCCAACCTCGACCGGCTCGCCGCCGAGGGGATGCGCTTCACCGACTACTACGCCGAGGCGAGCTGCACGGCGGGGCGGGCGAATTTCATCACCGGCGAGCTGCCGATCCGCACGGGGCTGACCACCGTCGGCCAGGCCGGCTCGCCCATCGGCATGCCGGCGGAGGCGCCGACCATCGCCACGGCGCTCAAGTCCATGGGTTACGCCACCGGGCAGTTCGGCAAGAACCACCTGGGAGACCTGAACCAGTTCCTGCCCACGCTGCACGGCTTCGACGAATTCTTCGGCTATCTCTACCACCTCGACGCGATGGAGGACCCGTGCCATCCGAACTACCCGCCCGCGCTCAAGGCCACGGTGGGTCCACGGACCATGGTCCACTCCTGGGCGACGAACGTGGACGACCCCACCGTCATGCCGCGCTGGGGCAAGGTCGGGAAGCAGAAGATCGAAGACGCGGGCGAGCTGTGCCCGAAGCGGATGGAAACCGTGGACGACGAGATCCTCGCTAAGGCAATGGCATTTGTCGACAAAGCCAAGGCGGACGGCAAGCCGTTCTTCCTCTGGCTCAACCCCACCCGCATGCATGTGGTCACGCACCTGTCGGAGAAGTACCAGAAGCTGCGCACTCCGGAGAACGGCTGGTCCATCGAAGAGGCCGGTATGGCCCAGCTCGACGACATCGTGGGCGCGGTGATGCAGAAGGTGAAGGACATGGGCCTCGACGGCAACACCATCATCGGGTTCACCACCGACAACGGCACGGAGAACTTCTCCTGGCCTGATGGCGGCCAGACCCCCTTTGCCGGGGGCAAGGGCACGGTGATGGAGGGCGGCTTCCGCTCGCCCATGATCCTTCGTTGGCCGGGCAAGGTGCCGGCCGGCAAGGTCGAGAACGGCATCGTATCCGGCCTCGATTGGTTTCCGACGTTCGTCGCGGCGGCGGGCAACCCGAACATCGCGGCCGAGCTCAAGCAGGGCAAGCAGCTCGGCGACCGGACGTACAAGGTCTACCTCGACGGCTACAATCAGATGGACCTGATCACGGGCGCGGGGAAGTCGAAGCGGAACGAGATCTTCTACTTCGCGGAGACCACGCTGGGGGCGGTGCGCATCAACGACTTCAAGTACCGGTTCATCGACCAGCCGGGCGGCTGGCTGGGCGCCACGGTCAAGGTCGACTGGCCCATCCTCGTCAACCTTCGTCTGGATCCCTTCGAGCGCACCGGGCTTACCGGATCACTCTTCTACAAGGACTGGTTCGTGTACGAGTTCTGGCGCTTTGTCTTCGTGAATCAAGAGGTGGCGAAATACGCGCAGACGTTCCTAGACTATCCGCCCATGCAAAAGGGCGCGAGCTTCAACCTTCAAGCCCTGAAGGAAGAGCTCGAGAAGAAGATACAGTCGCGCGCGGGCCAATAGAGGCTGCCACGTGAGGTGATGAGATGATCCCGCGGTGGGCGGCCCGATCATGGCCGTCCGCCGCGGGCCTGCTGATTGCAGGTGTCCTGTTGCAACGGACTGCTGCGCCGGCGCGGCCCGAGCAATGACTCCAACTCACGAACAGGAGTGCACCTTGGGGCACATGACGATGTTGCACCGACTCGGCTGCGCCCTGGTCGCGGCGGTGGCATTCACCGCCCTGCCGGCGCTGGCGCAGGAGAAGAAGCCGAACGTCGTGTTCATCCTTGCTGACAACGTCGGCTATGGCGATCTGGATCCCTACGGTCGTGGCGAGCTGCGCGGTGCGCCGACACCCCGCATCGACCAGCTCGCCCGCGAGGGTCTGCGCTTGACGCAGTATCTGGTCGAGCCCGGCTGCACACCATCGCGCGCGGCGCTGATGACCACCGACCGTCCCATCGACGGCGTCGACCAGACTGACGTGCTGTTCGGCAAGAGCGAGACCGGCAACCGCGACGGCCTGCTGACCTTCATCGGCGCGGATATGGTGGCCGCGCGCTGGAAGCAATGGCGCATGTACTTCACCGACGTGCATCCCACCGGCATCGGCCCGCAGCGGCAGCCCGGCATGTTCTCGGCCAGCGCGCCGATGGCCGGGTATCCAAAGAGATTCAACATCGAGATGGACCCACACGAGAATTTGGAAGTCGCCGCGCTGTTCGGGTGGACGATGGGACCTATGCTCGAAATCGTCGCAAAGTACAAGGACACGCTCAAGAAGTATCCAAACCCACCGGCCGGCAACCTCACGAAGTTCTGAAGGGAAGGGCCCTACATGAATACTCGGAGCCAAGGTCCCGGCGTGTGGCGACCTGAAATGAGCCATCAAGAGCTGCGCGCGCTCACCGGCCGGGCTCTACGCTAAGGTGGTTGCGGGCCCCCGCAACCACTCCAAGGCCTCGGAAGATAACTCCTTCCGGGGCCTTCGTCTTTCTGGCGGCCATCCCGCCATGTAGCACCCGTATAGCAATCTGCCGCTTGGTCGATGCTGATGCGCGAGTAAGGCTCAGGGATCGCGGGGAGGCCGCGGGGTCAAGGTATATCCCGCGACCCTCCCGTTGTCACGGCAACCGATCGTGTCCCGCCCGGCAACGTAAAAACACGGAAACAATCCAAGCTGAGACCCCTCCGCCCCACCGCGCCAGGGCCGCTTTGCGGGGGCAGGGTCGAGCGCTCCTCGGGCGTCAGGGTGGCAATCCGTTTGGGCTCGCTGACCTGGCCGCTCTGGGCGGTGGAACTTTTTCTCCGCCTGATAGTCTAAGGAACAGAAGGATAGGGACCCGAAACTCTGTGGTCTGGAGGTTCAAGATGACGAGGGGACACAGCGAATGGAGAAGGGCTCGCTCTTTCAAACGAGGCGCATCCATCTGGGGGCCCGTGCTGATTGCCGCCATCTCGCTCACCCTGGCTGCCTTGGAACACTACGCTGGACCTCCCGCGACAGGATTGACGGTGGGACAGGCTACTGCCTCGGATCGCATTCCCGTGGCTACGCGCTGGACCCTTGATGCCGCAGGACCAGTTCAGCGAAATTCGCTCACATCCGTCTACCTCGTAACTTGTCAGAAAACGCGGACCAAGGGAACTGGATTTCTTTTGACGAGCGGCATTGTTGTCACGAATGAGCATGTCGTCCGTGATTGCGCATATAGTGAATTGCAGGCGACATCCTCTCTCGGGGAAACTGTTGAGTTCAAGAACTCCGTAGTCGATCCGGGCCGCGATTTGGCGCTGCTCCGACCAGCTAGGGCACTGAAGGGTGGACTGAAGCTGGGCGAAGACCCGAGTCCTCCACTCGGGAAACCGGTAACAACTTGGGGCTTCCCGCTCAGCTATAACGGCCCACCGCCGCTTTTGAGCGTCGGGTACGTTGCCGGTTACAGCGCGGCGACAGATGGAGGCATGCCTGTCAGGCACATTATCGTCAACGGCGCTTTCAATCCCGGCAACTCGGGTGGACCATTGTTCGTCGAGAATGATAACCGAGTGGTCGGTGTGGTCGTTTCGAAGTGGACACTTTTCAGTCAGAATGCGCCGACGGTCATTCAGGGGCTAAGGAAGTCGGCGACTAAGACCAGCGGAACGTTCTCCCTCACAATGCCCGATGGGACCGTGAGGAGTGTGTCCAACGAGGAGGCCGTCGCCTCGGTTCTCGAAGAATTCTACAACCGGGCTCAGGTCGTTATAGGAGAGGCTATTGCAGTGTCAGAGTTGAAAGCCTTCATCGCAGCTCAGCCGAATTTTTGATCCAAACAAACAGTTGTGGCGTATTCGTTGGGCGGGCGGGTTGCGCTCGAGGAACGTGCGGAGGGTTCGCACCGACAGTCCGGAATAGTCCGCCAACGCGCGGAGCGAGAGATACGGGTCCATCGGCGTCGTGGCCAAAAATCACCCCGTCGGTCGGTCGTACGCCGAGGGAAGAGTCGAATTCTGGCGTCGGAACCATCGACAAGGTGTTGGCGGTGGCCGGATTGAGCGTCTTCAACTCGGTGTTAACCACGTTCCCCATGTTGTCCAGATCCGCTGACGCCATGTACAAAACCCCGTTCGGAGCAAAGGCGAGGCTGCCGAAGAAATCTCCCGTGCTTCCCACCAGGGTAGCCACGGCCGTGGTCGTATTGATGGTATAAAGTTTGCCCGCCGCAGCAAAATTACCGCTGGATGAAGCCGGCCACAACGCACCTCGCCCACCATGTCCCGGAGGCATGCTTCCGAGGCCCTTCTTGATCCATGGTTTCTCCCCCGCTCGTCAGTTTTCTACGATCATACTTACCCGGAGGTCGTGACACTTTCACTGACCCGCAGGTCATGGCACTTATCAGCTAAGGTGTTATCCGACGACGGTCTCGTACTGAAAGCGGAGCTGAAGCATCCGTCCTCGGGCTCCTTCTCCAGCCGGACCTTCGGGGCGGTCTCCGCACCTCCCATTCCTCTTTGGCGAGCCGCAGCAGGTGGCGCAGCGCCGCAGCGGCCGGTTGACTGAGGCCCCGGAGTACACGCGCTTCGTGTTGGGGTAGTTCGCGGCGGGCTGGTTGACGGGCTAAATGGTTAATAAAATTAAGGTATTGAACACAACAGGATGCGGTGCTACGATCCCGCTACCTCTATAGGATGGGGGTAGACGGCCAGGGGCTTGGGACCCCTGACCGTCGCCGTGTTTCCCCTTGCGGGAAGGGCTCAGGGAGCCCAGCCTCATTTAAGCGACGGCGGTCCGTCGTGTCAAGAGGTCGGAAGCCCGCCTGCAAGCGCCAGCTCGTGCCGAGCGCGTCGAGGGGGAACCGGCGCACACCCTGGAAAGGGGAAAAGTGTCGGCCGGTCTCACCCTCGGCATTCACCGAGGCCGCAGTGAACCGTCGTCAGACAGCAGACGGAATCACACGAAAGGATTCTCTATGACTCGGAAGAAAACGGTTCAATTTGATGCACACAAGGTAGTCAATCGGCCAACCAAGGTCGCTTTTCAAACGAAGGACGGAACAAGGGTAGGCTTCGTCGCTGAGAAGCCGACCGAGGTTCCGGTTCACGTGAAGTTCAAGGCCGAGGAGAAAAGGGAAGTAGTCCCTGCGGGTATGTGCCTCCATCCGTTGCTGACTGGACGGATGGAGGTCTTCCGTTCGACAACCCGGACTCAGGCGCTGGCTCGCCGACACGGTGTTCTCCATGACCTATGAACCGTCGGGGAGGCGAGAGGTACCGTAGATGCTTATACCCGATCATGAAACAGCCGTCGACTTTCTGAATTATCAGGCGATCTCCAAGACCGTCGTCGAGCTGATCAAAGACAACCGGCAGCTGGCGCTGACGATCGGCATTCATGGCGACTGGGGCGCCGGTAAGTCCAGCGTCCTCAAGATGGTCGAAGCGGAGATCTGCGAGGACAAGCAGGTCGCCTGCCTCTGGTTCAACGGATGGGCCTTCCAAGGTTTTGACGACGCGAAGACCGTCCTGATCGAAGCCACGATCAACGAGTTGTGCCGCCAACGCTCGAACGTTGGCAAGGTCAAGGAACTCAGCCGGCGGCTGATTAAGCGGATCGATTGGCTTAAGCTCGCCAAGCGTGGAGGCGGGCTGGCGTTCACGTTGGCGACCGGCCTGCCGACTCCGGACCAAATCGGGACGATCCTCGGTAGCCTGGAGACACTCGCGGCGAATGCGAGGGGGATGTCGGCCGAGGAGATCCAATCCAAGGTGACAGAGGCGGCCTCATTTCTTAAACCTGGGGAGGATCGGAGCGTCCCTGAGGAGATTCACGAGTTTCGCGAAGAGTTCAGCAAGCTGCTGGAAGAGGCCAAGATAGAGCAGCTCGTCGTGCTCATTGACGACCTCGACCGCTGTCTGCCGGCGACCGCGATCGACACGTTGGAAGCGATTAGGCTTTTCCTGTTCGTACCCAAGACCGCGTTCGTCATCGGCGCTGACGAGGCAATGATCGAATACGCGGTGCGGCAGCACTTCCCGAACCTGCCGCTCGCCTCGGGGCCGATGCCCTATGCGCGGAACTATCTGGAGAAGCTCGTACAGATCCCGTTCCGCATCCCGGCGATGGGAATACAGGAGACTCGCACCTATGTGACCCTGCTGTTGATCGAGGGACTCGTCGGTGAGAAGCATGACGGATTTCGGACACTGCTGGGGAAGGCCCGGAAGGTCCTCAATCAGCCCTGGCTCGGTTCAGGACTCAGCCAAAGCGATGTACGGGCAGTCGACGCCGCGCGGCAGCGCGATCTCGATGCCACGTACTTGCTCGCCCAACAGATTGGACCAATCCTCGCGGAAGGCACGAAGGGGAACCCTCGGCAGATCAAACGGTTCCTCAACGCCCTGCTGGTGAGGCGGGCGATCGCGAAGGCGAGAGGGTTTGGCGAGAGCATCAATCAGCCGGTGCTCGCGAAGCTGATGCTCGCCGAACGATTCCAGCCTGATTTCTATGAGCACATCGCCGGGCGCGCAATGGTAGCGGAAGACGGCACGCTCCCTGAGCTCGGCGGGCTCGAAGCCGCAGTGCGCGAGGATGCCAAAGGGGCACGAGGAGCGCGCAAGAAGGGCAAGGATTCTGACAAGAGCGATGCGCCGCCGGATCCGGACATGGACAAATGGCTCGAGCGGGAGTGGTTGCCGCGCTGGCTCAGGATCGAACCGTCACTCGCGTCGATGGATCTGCGTCCGTACGTCTTCGTCGCCCGCGACAAACGAATGCTGTCCGCAACGGCCGAGCTGGGTGGCCTCGAAGGGCTCATCGACAAGCTTTGCGGCTCCGAGATGGCGGTTCGCAGCGTGGAGCCAGAGGTTAGAGCGCTGGGGTCGGGCGTCGCGGAGCACGTGTTCATGGCGCTGAAGGAGCGCGTCATTAGTCACGGCAGCTTCTCGGCGCCGCCACCCGGTTTCGACGGACTTGCCATCGTTGCCAAGCATCATCCGCGCTTCCAGATGGACCTTCTCAGCTTCGTTGGAAGCATCGATGTGAACGCGCTGGGCATGTGGGTAGTCAAGGGCTGGAACGAGACGCTGACGGAGGCTCCGGCCAAGGAACAACTCCACACCTTGATGAATCAGTGGGCCGCGCAGGATGGAAATGCACTCCTTAAGAGAGCGGCGGCCAGCGCGATGGGCAGCATGCGGCGAGGAGGGGGCAGCTGATGGGAACATCCGGCTCGTCACGAGGCCCCGGATCGAACACGCCCCTGGTTCCGTCGTGGCTCGACGAACCGGCGCTGGTAGGGCCACTGCCAGGTAATCCCGACGGGGCAACGCCGGCGGATGCTGACCGGCCCGACGATGGCGACAGAACCGACGCACAGGGCAATCCACAGCCGGCGCCTGCGATCCAGTCTCCGCCCATCCCGGCGCGCTTTCAGAGTGCGCGCCGAAACTTTTCGGCATTCGCGGGTTCGGGAGGGGCCGATCGCGGCGCGTTGCGGCGGGCCGTGCGCGACTACGTCCGTTCCGGCACAGGCAGCGCCGGCAACGCGTCGCGGCGAATGGGCGCATCACGCGCTGCGGCGAGCAGTGTGCTCGGTGTCTTCCGGGGCTTCGAGCAGGATGGCGTCGACACGACCCTCCGGCGTCTTAATCTGGCCAACCTCATCGGCCGTCCGCCTGAGGACGTATTCGTCGGCCTCACCGAGGCTATCTGCCAGGACGGCGGATCGATCGATGAAGGTATTGCCCGCGACGCGTGGCTCGAAACGGTCGCGGAGCTCGACAGCTTCGGGATTGAAGATATTCGCGCCCTCACGCCCGAGCAAATGCAGGAGGTATTCCTCGCTTTCATCGCCCACGCTATCGAGACCCGCCTCTTCCAGGACATTGGGACGAATGGTCTGCACATAGCGGCGGACCTGGACGCGATCGAAGCATTCGAGGTCCAGCTCAGGAGCTATATCCGCCGCTCGGTCCGGGACTCGTTCACGGCCGACCTCAAAAGACTCGGTACGTTATCTGACCAGCAGATCAGAACCATTGTCGACCAGACGTACCGGGAAGCGTGGGACCTCCTCGAGGTCTGGGGAGATGTTGAGGAATGAGACGGCACAGCGTCATCGCCCGGCTCGGGCCGGCCGACACCGCGAGCGTAAACCTGCAAAGGACTGGCACAGTAGTCACTCAGATCAGGTTCGTTGATGGTAAGAGACGCCTCGGCTTTGGTTTGAGCCAGGCCATCGAGCAGCTTGGCAAGCGCGGTGTTGTCCCGTCCGAAAGGACTGTTGATCTGGCCCTGCTGGCCGCCATGGTGACGGCTGCGGATACACGCATCTCACGGGCGACGGAGTCACAGGATAGCTGGACGCGGGAGATCGATCTCTACGTTCCCGTGCAAGATCCGGCCATGTGGTCAGCAGAAGCCGCGCTCATCGGTAAGACGTTGAACTTCCTGACGGGAGACCGGTGGCGCGTCTTCTTCAGGGAACGGCATCGGAATCATCGCGAGCTGATCGTCCGACCATGCGTGCTGGTCAGGCCGGCTTTTACGAGCGTGTGTCTCTTTTCGGGTGGGCTCGATAGCTTCACCGGCGCGATCGATCTGCTCGCGGCTGGAGGGAAGCCGATCTTCGTTAGCCACTACTGGGATGTGAGCACGAGTTCACAGACGCTATGCGCGAACCGGATCGGCGCCGCGTACGGCACAATGGAGCTGCGGCACGTGCGCGCGCGCATTGGCTTTCCGGATGATCTGGTACGGGGTAGCGAGCCGGAAAAGACACAGAGAGCGCGTTCTTTTCTCTTCCTCGCGCTCGCGGCCCTCGCGGCAAGCGGGCTGGATGGGGAGCCAATAATCTATGTTCCGGAGAATGGCTTGATATCACTGAACGTGCCTCTTGACCCGGCTCGTATCGGCGCATGGAGCACCAGGACGACGCATCCATTTTACATGGCGCGTTGGTCCGATCTGTTGGCGCAACTCGCGATCCCTGCCTCCATAGTGAATCCGTACAGATTCAAGACCAAGGGCGAAATGCTGGCGGACTGCGCAAATAAGCCGCTCTTGCGCCGCCACGCAGGCGAGACGATCTCGTGCTCATCGGTGACGAAAGCGCGTTGGCAAGGTCTCGCGCCAGGGCATTGCGGCTACTGTGTCCCGTGCCTGATCCGTCGCGCAGCGATTGAGAAGGCCTTCGGCAACGATCCCACCACCTACACCATTCCGGAGCTGGCCGCGCGGGCGATGGATTCCGAGAGTGCCGAGGGGGAGCATATCCGGTCGTTCCAGATGATGGCCCGACGCCTCGCAGGGAGGCCGCCGCTCGCCAGGATTCTCGTCCACAAGACGGGACCGCTGTCGGACTATGCTGATGCGGACATCGCGGAGTATGCGGCGGTGTTCGCCCGCGGCATAGCGGAAGTTGGCGAGGTCGTCAAGGAGGCGGTTGTGCAGCCTCTATGAGCGAGCAGACGACAGTGCGGAGCTTTGACTTTCACTGCCATATCGATTTGTATCCCGATCCGGCGGCAATGATCGCGACCTGCGAGAGGAACCGGATCGTCACCCTCGCGGTGACGACGACGCCCAAGGCATGGCTACAGAACTCTAGATGGACGACGGAGAGCCTCTATGTGTATCCGGCGGTGGGGTTGCACCCGGAGCTTGTGGCAGAACGTTACCGCGAGCTCCCGGAGCTTGAGGAGTACATGAAGGAGAGCCGGCTCGTGGGCGAGGTCGGGCTTGACGGGAGTCCGCAGCACCGCAAGAGCTGGTCGATGCAAGAGGAGGTGTTTGTCCGCACGCTGACCGGGGCGCAGCGTCTCGGCGGGCGTGTTGTCAGCATCCACAGCCGTCGCGCAGCGAGCGAGGTCGTCAAGTGCATCGAAGAGCATACGACGCCCGATCGCGTGCTTCCGATCCTGCACTGGTTCTCGGGTTCTATTGCTGATGCGCGGAAGGGCATCGACCTGGGCTGCTATTTCTCGATCAATCACCGATCGTTAGACAACGAGGCGGGAATGGCGCTGATCCGGAGCCTGCCGGAGGACCGCCTGCTGACCGAGACCGATGCCCCGTTTACGTCGATCGGTGATCGCCAGGCCGAGCCGGCCGACGTCATTGCCATGGTCGAGCGACTTGCCGCCGTAAGGGACGTCCCAGTACCGGAAATGACGCGGCTGATTATGATCAACGCGCAACGTGTCTTGGCGTTCGCTGGGCTAACCCTCGCAGCCGATATCCCAACCTGAGTAGTCAGTCTGATTGCGTAGGTGCTGTTCTGGATGGGAATAGACCAATTTAGTAGCTGGAGGGAAACAGGTCTGTGCGAGTGAGGGGAGAGGTGGCCCGCGGAGGCTGATGTCGGCGCGAGGGAACAGATTGGTGCCCAATCGGTGCCAAACTGGGTCGCACACCAGCTAACATGGACGCAGAGGACTCACGGCCAAAGCTCGAGTTGTTGGGAACTTAGGCCATCTGAGTTTAACGGTGTCTGGTCCGGGATAGGCCTCTTAATCAGCGGGTCCAAGGTTCGAGTCCTTGACGGCCCACCAAATGAAATCGGGCGCTTCGGGAACATCCCGGAGCGCCTGATTTTCTTCAGGTGCTACTCCCGGTGCTACTCAGTTCCG
>Ga0137360_10001844_pt1 | contig 12568 bp, 11 predicted proteins | sample Mad1_60_16metaG_FD_104924 | JGI IMG/M metagenome (GOLD analysis project Ga0137360, IMG submission 104924) | Vadose zone soil microbial communities from Angelo Coast Range Reserve, California, USA - Mad1_60_16 metaG | ecosystem: Environmental > Terrestrial > Soil > Vadose zone | place: USA... | reverse complement strand
GCCCTGCAATCGAATCCCCATCCGATTCGATTCTTCCGCCACACCATAAGTGCTCTCATAAAAACTCTTCTTTGCCGCTTCCGGAAACCAATCGCTCTGCGGGCCCTCCGTGACGCGCAAGATTTTGCGTGGTGTCAGCAACTCCAAAGCTCGCGCCGACAGCCGTCGCTTCACAATCGTGCCAGCGCCTCCAGTGGAACAGGCATGCTTGCCTGTTCTTCTTTCTCCGTCCATCTTGGCCGCCCCAATGTTGAGAACATCCCCCTTCCGCAACGCCCGCCCCTCATGACCGCCAAGGCCACTCAAAATGTGCGTTGATGCACTCCCTAAAAAAGGCTTCACCTCAATTCCGCCCCGCACGCACAAATAACACCGCGCTCCCGAACGCGTTGGCCCCATTCGCAGCACTTGCCCCGGTTTCGCGTCGACCGTCGTCCACATCTCGACCGGTTTTCCATCCAACGTCGCGCCAAAATCTGAGCCCGCCAGCGCAACCAGCGCGCCCCCCGGAAACGCGAGCGTCCCGCCAAGCAGCGTCATCTCCAGCGCCGCAGCAACTTCGGCGTTGCCGGCCAATCGATTCCCGAGCCTTAGCGAAACCGCGTCGGCCGCTCCCGAAGGTGAAACCCCCAGTAGCCCGAACCCTTCCCGTCCGAGATCCTGAACAGTTGTGAACAGCCCCGGCGCTTGCACCTCGATCACCCTCATGCGCTCTCCAGCGCCGCAAATTGCTTGCGCGAAATCGGCGTGAATCGCACGCGATCTCCAATGCACAGGAGACTCAGCCCACTGCGCTCAGCCTGAAACATCTTGACTGGCGTGCGCCCCAGCAATCTCCATCCTCCCGGAGTGGCGAACGGGTACACGCCGGTTTGGTTCCCCGCGATCCCCACGCTGCCCGTGGGCACGCGTTTGCGAGGCGCCGCCAGCCGCGGCGTCACCAACTCCTGGGACAATTCGCCGAGGTACGCAAATCCCGGCACGAATCCCAGAAAATAGACCAGATACTCCACGGAAGCATGCAACTCGATCGTCCGCGTCTCCGTCATTCCGTGCAACGCACACACTTCAGCCAAATCCGGACCAAACTCACCGCCATAGCACACCGGGATTTCCACGTGCCGCGCTGCTGGCAATTTAACCTCACCAAGCCGCGCAAGATGCCGCCGCAGTGTTGCTTCCAACTCTTCGTGCCGCACCCGAAGCGCATCGAATTTAACCAGCAGCGAACAATACGCTGGATGCAAATTGCGGACGCCCGTCACTGGCTCCAATTCGAGCAGCCGCAACAGCCTACGAACATTTTCATTCGCTTGAAGTGTGAACCGTCTTTGTAGTGGCGGGGCGGCAACTGTCCCGACCGAGTCGGGAGCCCCGCCTACTTCCTGCTGTTCATCTTGTCCGTCGAAATAGACCAGCAGCGATTGATCGCTGGCAAATTGGAATCGCGCGCCTTCACCCGCCGACGTGTCCATGCTCGCGAAAGTATAACTCACGCACTTATTCCGCGGCCCCGCGCTCTCGCAGCATTGTCGCAGTCTTGTTTTCGCCGCCGGGAAATCGAAGGGCATATCCCAGAGTCGTGCACTCAACAACCTCGCCCGGCCGCTCGTAGTGGCCGGGAAGTTTCGCCCGAACTGATAAATCCGCGCCACGCTCAATCAGCAACTGTGCCACTGGCAATCCCCAGTCCCCATACTGCGTGACGGCGTGGAAGATTGGCGTCTGCCCTCCGACGCCGGACTCATCTACTGCCGCACGCCCATTGACGTCAGCCCCGCAGTCCAGTAGCAGCTTCGCGGCTTCCACGTTGCTGTATTCGGCGGCCACATGGAGCAACGTCGCTCCGCGAAGCGTGAGCCGACGTGCTCCCGTAGCGCCGAACTCCAATTCAGGAAATTGCCGGTTCAGCAAGGCAGGGTCAGCGTCCAGTCGCTCCGCCAAAAGATCAAGCCGGCCGCGCAGCAAGTCCAGCACGGGGGGCACGTCATACTTCGTGACGCCACCCGCTTTGAGCAGGATTTCCATGCAAGCGCCGAGCTGCGACGAACGCCCATAAGTGCCGATGACATAATCCAGCGCCGTTCCCGGATATTTCAGCCCCGGCTTGTCGCAGTTCGGATTGGCTCCGTGTTCCAGCAGCCATTTGATGGGCGCTGGCTCAACCGTCTCGCAAGGCGCAAAAATGATCGGGAAATATCCGTTCCATTCGGCGTTCACATCCGCGCCATGAGCCAGGAGGAGTTCCATCATCGGAATGCGATGACCAAAGAGCGCAGCGCGCATCAACGGCCCATCGCTGCCTTGATGGACATCCGATCCGTTTTCGAGCATCCACTTCGCGATGGCCAGCCGCTGTGCGCTTGGCGGCTCCCATGGGACGCGACATTCGGCAACCCAGGTGAGCGGGCCGTTTTTGTTATAGCCGAGCGGAGCGCGATGCAGGGCCGGATTATGCGTCATCAGGGTTTTGATACACGCGGAGTCGTTGGTATCGATGGCCTGCTTGAGGTGTCCGATCACTTCGAGCGAATCGACGTGGGCTTTCAGCTTCGGCCAGCTCGCAAATCCGTAGAGACGCGCAATTTTGAACTGCGCCTCGGTGAGCGATCGGGCGCTACCTGCTTTGAACAAATCCTTGGCTTGATCCTTCAAATGGCGGAGGTTGGGACGATCGGGAAGCGAATGCGATGCGTCCTGCGAATGGGTCGGCATGGCGACCTCCTTTCATGGCATCGCCCGTTGTCCGCACATCGGGCTGAAAGAAGGTTCGCAAATCTCGACTGCAAACCAGGTGGGCTTCTGCCCTTTCCGCGGACCGGATGCGTCCCTAACGCTCGTGGCATCCTACCACATGCCCTCAGTGAGGCCTCATTCGCGCGGCGTCTCCCTTTTCATCGTTCGGGGCCTAGTCATGAGCGCGGCACACCTGCCGGTGGAGAGCGCCCACAATCATGGAAAACACTGAGGAGTAGGAATCGGAGCACTGCTTGACACACCTATGTTCGCCGCATAGAGTTCCTGCGATCTTTCACAACGTAGGGCGGCATCGCTGCCGATGAAATGACTTGGCCAGGCAGATTCGCGCCGAGGTGATTGTGGCCGTTGAACCAGCCGCTTACGCCGTGCCCGTCGGTGCCCGAACCAGTCAAAAAATACGGTTCAGGATTCTTCCTTTTGTTTTTGCGCTTTTCGTCGTCGCGCTTATCGATCGCAACAACATTGGCTTCGCGGCGCTCACGATGAACAAAGAGCTGGCCATCACCAGCCAGCAGTTCGGATTCATCTTCGGGATTTTCTTTTTTGGCTACTTCCTTTTTGAAATCCCCAGCAATCTGCTGCTGCACCGGATCGGAGCGCGCGTCTGGATCGCCCGAATCCTGCTTACCTGGGGACTTGTGGCCATGCTGACCGGTTTCGTCCACACGGTGCAGCAGCTTTACATTGCGCGCTTTCTTCTGGGGCTCGCTGAAGCAGGATATTTCCCCGGAATCGTTTTGTATCTGACGTACTGGTTTCCTCAACACGAACAGGCGCGGGCGATTGCGCTGTTCTTGATCGGCATACCTGTCACTACGATCGTGGGCGCTCCGGTTTCCGGTCTCATCTTGGATCGTGTGCACTGGGTCGGCGTCAGCAATTGGCGCTGGCTCCTGATTCTGGAGGGAGCGCCCGCCATCGTCTGCGGTGTACTCACGTACTTTCTTCTGCCCGGCCGTCCTCAGGAAGCCAAGTTTCTGACCGCCGAGGAAAAAGAGTGGATTCAAGCAGAGTTGGGAGGTGAAGAACAGCAAAAATTTATGCAGCGCAGTTACTCAGTGCTCCAAGCCCTGGCAAGCGGGCGAGTTTGGGTTCTAGTCTTGATTTATTTTGGGATGACCGTCGCCCTTTATGCGATGAATTCCTGGGCGCCACAGCTGGTGAGATCTCTCTCCAGCCTCTATTCCAATAGCATGATCGCGCTCCTGGTCACAATTCCGAGTCTTGTCGGGCTGGTAGCGATGATTTTAGTTTCCCGCAGATCTGACCGCACACTCGAGCGGCGATACCACGTTGCAATTCCGGCTCTCGTGACTGGAACAGCCCTCGTGCTTCTGGGCGCCGCTCCTTCTGCATTCTTTTCCGTGGCGCTCTTGTGTTTGTTGGCTGCAGGCGTCTTCAGTTGCCTTGGTCCTTTCTGGACGTTGCCAAGCGAGTTCCTGACAGGCTACTCGGCCGCAGCGGGCATCGCCTTGATTAATTCCGTGGGAAATCTCGGTGGGTTCGTTGGACCGGCTGCGATCGGTTTCATCGGCCAGAGAACGGGAACCCTCTCCGCAGGCCTGGCCCTTTCCGGAATCCCGATGTTCCTGTCGGCGGCGCTCGTCTTGCTCCTTCCGAAGCAGGCGAGCCCGCCAACAAAGACCTAAATTCCTGCGCCGCTGACCGCCCGCTTGGCGCGGACTTCTTCTAAGCAAGCGCGAGGCTGGGATCGGCGTTGAGTGACGTATCGGCGAGGATTCCAGAGCGAAAGCGGGAATAGGCTGCAGCGGCGATCATCGCGGCGTTATCAGTGGAGAGCGCGCGGCTCGGGAAAAACACTTCGATGCCCGTAGCCTTTGCGCGTTCTTCGAACGTCGCGCGTAGCTGCGAATTCGCGGCGACTCCGCCGGAAACGAGAATGCTCTCTGCGGAGAGTTGCTCCGCCGCGTTGAGCGTGCGCTCGACCAAATCGCGCACCACCGCATTTTGAAATTCACGCACCAATCCAAGAGTCTTGGGGCTGCAAAGCGGCAGCAGTTGCTCAAATTTTCGATCGCCGCGGGCCAGCGCCTCTTCCCGCCTGCGAATTTCCTCCCTATACTCTCCATTTTCACGAACGTGATACAGCACCGCCGTCTTCAGCCCACTGAAGCTGAAGTCCAGCCCGTTCCCCTTCATTTTCGTGAGGCCAAATTTGACTGGCGCCGGCGCGCCGCTCGCCGCAGCGGCCAGCCGGTCAAGAATCGGCCCGCCCGGATAGCCCAGGCCAAGAAGTTTGGCTACTTTGTCGTACGCTTCACCGGCGGCATCATCGCGAGTTTGTCCCAGCTTTCGATAACTCAGTTTCGCCCCCGCCTCCTGCACCTTCGGATCTTCCGGCTTCACTTCGTAAAGAACCGTGTGCCCGCCTGAAACAATCAGGCACACCGCCGGCAATTTCACTTCATGCCCCGCTTTATGCGTTTCCAAAAAAACGGCATGCACATGGCCCTCAAGATGATTCACGGGAACAAGCGGCTTGCCCAGCGCCTCCGCCAGCGTTTTTCCATACGTAATTCCAACCAGCAGCGCGCCCACCAGTCCCGGACCTTGCGTCACGCCAATCGCGTCCACATCGGCAAGCTTCATGCCCGCCTGCGCCAGCGCTTCGCGGACCACCGGGACGATTTGCCTCAAATGCTCGCGCGACGCCAGTTCCGGCACAACGCCTCCATATTTTCGGTGAATGTCGATCTGCGACGCGACGACGCTGGACAGAATTTCCCGACCGTCGGCAACCACCGCCGCCGCCGTCTCATCGCACGAAGATTCAATCCCCAGAATGCGTATGCTCATCGAATTTCAGTTCTTCTCCCTACAATTTCAAGTTCTTCAAATATTCGCGGAAGTCGCTACCAAGCTCTTTATTCTGCAGTGCAATTTCCACGGTCGCTTTCAGAAACCCGAGTTTGTCGCCCGCATCGTACGAAATTCCGTCGTAAATGTACGCCCACAAACCATCCTCCTGTGCCAGAATACGCAGCGCGTCTGTCAATTGGATTTCCCCCCCTGCGCCTGGCTTAGTGCGCTCCAAACAATCAAAAATTTGCGCCGGCAAAACGTACCGCCCGGTAATCGCCAGGTTTGATGGAGCCTTCTCCGGCTTCGGTTTTTCCACGAGCTCCCGGACCCTCAGCAGCCGCGCGCCGAACGGTGGCTGGGGCGCCGGCTCGCCATCCACGATTCCGTACAGATGTGTTTTTTCCTTGGGCACTTCTTCGACCGCGATTGCGCCCACTCCGGTTGCCGCATACACATCAATCAATTGTTTCGTGGCTGGATTCTCGCCGGGAATCAGCACATCTCCCAGCAAAACCGCGAACGGCTCGTCGCCCACCAAATCTTTCGCCACCAGCACGGCATGTCCCAGCCCCAGCGGCTCTTTCTGCCGCGTGTAACTCACCTGCACCATGTCGCTGATTCGCCGCACCATCGCGGCTTGTTCTTTCTTCCCTTTTTCTTCCAGGAAGCGCTCCAACGTCGGCGCATAGTCGAAGTGATCTTCGATGGAATTCTTCCCTTTTCCGGTCACGATGATGATGTGCTCGATCCCGGAAACAACGCATTCTTCCACGACGTACTGAATCTGCGGTTTGTCCACAACCGTCAGCATTTCCTTGGGCTGCGCTTTCGTCGCGGGCAAAAAACGCGTGCCCAGTCCTGCGGCCGGCAGGACCGCCTTGCGTACTCTGCGTGCTGTGGCGCCTTTCGTCTGCGTCAAATCAGCCATCGGTTTCCTCGCTGGACTTACTTCTTCTTTGCGGGTTTCTTGTCTTTCCCTTCCTTAGAAGACGATTCCTTTGGGGCCGTTTCCTTCGTCCCGGAGTCTTTCTCTTTGCTCGCGGTTTCTTTCGTTTCCGTGGCGGGCTTGTCGGCTTTGTCTCCGTCGGCGCCGCCTTTCTTTCCGCCGTAATCCGTCACGTACCAACCTGCGCCTTTGAACTGAATCGCAGGCGCCGTAATTACCAATTCGACTTTGCCACCGCAGTGCGGGCACTTTTTCAGGTGCGGTCCGGAAACATTCTCAATTTTTTCCGTGTTGCGTCCGCACTTCAAGCATTTGTACTCGTACAGAGGCACTGACACTCCTCCAATGGGCTGCTCAAAACTAAAAGTATAGCATTGCAGGCCTAAGAGTCCGTCTGGTAACTGGCCGTCGGACCTTTAGGTCCGACATCAGGCGCCCCCTTTTCTTCGCGGCTTCAGCCGCTGAGGAATTGTTTTTGCCGTTTTTACACCGGGTCGGAACCTGTCCCGACCGGTCGGGGGAACCGTCCCTTGGGCTGCGTGCTAGACTCATCCCCATGACCGCGAAGCCTTCTTCCTCGAAACCGCTAGAGTCTGTGAATTCGGCGCCAGTCGGATGCCTCTACCTTGTCGGGACACCGATCGGCAATCTGGAGGACATCACGCTTCGGGCGCTGCGCATTCTGAAGGAAGTCGATCAAATCGCCTGCGAAGACACGCGCCACACGCAGAAGCTGCTGACGCACTACGACATCCACAAGCCGCTGGTCAGTTACCACGAACACAATGAGTTGACGCGTGCGCCGGAGCTGGTCGTGGCCCTGGAGCAAGGCGCGAAAATCGCGCTGGTAAGCGACGCGGGCATGCCGCTCGTTTCCGATCCCGGCCACCGCCTCGTTACGCTTTGCTTGCGGCACCACATTCCCTTGGTTCCGATTCCTGGTCCATCCGCGCTGCTCGCTTCCCTTTCCGCTTCGGGGCTGCCCAACGAAGAATTTCTCTTCGTCGGCTTCCTGCCCGCGCGGAGTGGCGAGCGCCGCCGCGCCCTCGAACGGCTCCGCATCGAGGACCGCACTATCATTCTTTACGAAGCGCCGCACCGTGTCGCGGAATGTGTTGCCGACGCGCGCGAGGTGCTCGGCAATCGCAGCGCGTGCATCGCCCGCGAAGTGACGAAGATGCACGAAGAGTTCCGCCGCGGCAAACTTTCCGAACTAGCCGCTTCTCTCGAAGAGCGCCCCGCTCGTGGTGAAATAACGCTTCTGATTGGTCCGGAAGCTCCCGCCGACGCGCGCACACAGGCAAACTCGACGCAAAGTCTTGCCGACCGCGTCGAAGAGCTGATCCGCCAAGCCAAACTCGACCGTAAGGAAGCCCTGAAGCTCGCCGCCAAAGAGCGCGGCCTGACGCGCCGAGCGGCGTACGACGAAATCGTAAGCGAAAAAGAGTAACTGCGGAGGCCCTCCCCTTTTGCAGGGCCAAAACAGCAGAGGAACGCTACCCGAACCGTCTTAGCGAGTTAAGTCTGCACACTCCGATTCATTTTGTAGAGGCTTCCGCGGGCTGCAATTCGCGGGCGTGGGCGATGAGTTTTTCGAGCTTGCCTTCGATGGAGGCGTCGCCGATGTGTTCGTCCTGGAGGACACCCACCGACGATCGCACTCTCTTCTTCACGGCACATTGTCAAGGCTGGTCCAGGCGCTGACCGGAGAGTTTTTGTCGCAACCGGCGTTGAGATTGCAAACATAAAACTGCGTCACGGGATGGACTTCCCAAACTGTGGAGCGCCAGCAACTCGCCTTCGCGGCCGGGAAACTGCAGTCATCTTTAGTATTCAAGTGGACGTTATCGACCATCAGCTGTCCAACAACTTTGACTTGCTGGCCCTGCAAAGAATTCACGCGAGCAAATGTCCACTTTGCGTCGCGCGTGTGGGGGGTCATCTCGGCGACGACGCTGGTCTTATCCATTTCCGTGGGCTGGCCGAATACCGGCTGCGGTTTATTTTGCAAAATCTGTTGCGCCAATGCCGGGTCAAAGCCCAGGCCGATGTGGAAGTCATAGCTGCCCGGGAGTTGAAGTTTGCAATTCGTGGTTTCCCCGATCGAGGGTTGGCCGTTTGCCCCTTTGCCGGTGTCTTCCACGAAGTAAAGAAAGGCGATGACGGTAACGATGTTCCCTTCGCCAAGATTAGCCAGCGCCGGGGCAGACTTCGCATGGTTGCTGCTGTGCAGGGTCTTTGGAATCTGACCCTCCAGCGACTTGAAATCAGTTCCACTCAGGAGCGCCGTGGAAGCCAGGGCTGCACCTGGAACCTGGTTCTTCAGGAAATTCAGGTACGCGTCGTATTTGTGGGCCGATTCGGTGCACCCCGTCGGAAATTGGGCGTGACACGTTTGTGTGGTTAGGCTTGCTGGATTGCAGCCTGTAACTGCTTTCTGCTTTGCAGCCACTTTGGCGAGGTCGTGAGCGCGGTCAGCGTACAGGCGGGCGGGAATGCCGAGCAGGACAATCAAAGCGATCAACTTAATGGATTTCTGCATGGTTCCTCCTTGAAAGCATCGGAAGGCCGGTGGACCCTGAGCAGATGCGGATTGCAACAGTATGTATCACTGAGTGAGCTATACGTCAATGTAATTTACTGTTGGCGGAAGCAACGCGACGCTGCCCCATATCAGGTAGTGATAATGCCGCCGAATTCGTTTCAGAACAGAGGCGAGTGCCCTCACTCCGATTTTCTCAGAGTGATGCGGCGAAGAATACTTTTATCAGGAAGCGTGAAAGCTCCTTCGAGCTTGTCGCCGTCCAGTTTGAGGGTGATGACTCCGCGGGGAAGTTCACTGGTAAGTGTGCGCTTTGCGCTGTCGTAGCGCCACTCGCCGGAACCCATGACGGTTTCTTTGTCGTCCACGACTTTGCCGCCGGTGACCAGGAGGTAGCCGCGCTTGCCTGGAATGGCGGCAATGCGGTAGACGGCGACCTCGTCATGGCAGGAGGTGCCCTTCTCAACACAGAGAGAATCGCCTCGCCAGGTGCCCGCGAGTTTCGATTCGTCGCCAGCGCTCGAAGCGCTTGTGGGAGCGTTCTGGGGAAGTGCGGCAACTACGGGAGCAAGTAATGCTGCGAGAGGAGCGATGATAACGACGACCCAGAAAAATGGCATTCGCATTGTTCACCCAACAGAGAAAATCAATCGCGCAGCGCGCGGGCTGGATCGGTCCGCGTGGCGCGCCAGGCGGGCAAGAAACACGCTGCCAACGAGGCGATGGTCATCACCGCGAGCGCCGAACCAAATGCCAGCGGATCGCGTGGGCTGACCTTATATAGGAGATTCCCCAGCAGCCGCGTCAATGCAAGCGCCACCGCCGCGCCGAGCAGCACGCCGCCTGCCGTCAACACCAAGCCGCGCGAAACAACCAGGCGCAAAAGATTGGAGGCGTCCGCGCCAAGCGCCATGCGCAGTCCCAACTCGCGAGTGCTCTGCGAAACGGCGTAGGACATCACGCCATACAGTCCTATGGCGGCGAGCAGCAGCGCCAATCCACCCAGGGTGCCAACCAGAGTGACGGCCACCATTTGCGCCGATGTCGAGCGATCCAACTGCTCTTGCAGCGAGATCACCTCAAAGAGGGCAAGATTTCCGTCGAGGGCGTGCACCTCGCGGGACAGCGCCGCCGCCATCGTCTGTGGGTTGAGCGTGGTCCGCAGATGCAAGCCTGCCCCGCGTGCGAAATTCTGGCGCAGCGGCACATAGAAAAATGGCTTTGGCGCTTCGCGAACGCTTTCGTACTTGGAGTCTTTTGCAACACCGACGACCTGCATCCAGCGGCCCTTGACCTGGACGCGCTCGCCGATGGGATTCCTGTCGCGCCAATACCGGGCGGCCATGGTTTCATTCACGATGGCCACGAGAGCGGCCTTTTCGTCATCCGTGGGAGTGAATTCGCGGCCGGAAATCAAGGGAATGCCTAGGGTCGCGAAGTAATTCGGCCCTACCTCGTTGTACTGGACGGTGGGTTGCTCCTCGGGAGGAGGCTGATAACCATCGACGGAAATCGGAGACGATGAAAAGCTTCCATAACTCAGCGGCGTCATTCGCGCGAACGCTGCGGACTCGACGCCAGGAAGCGCCTTCACGCGATTGAGGAGTTCGTCCTGGAAAGTTTGGGCGCGCTGCGCGTCGTATCCCGCCGATGTCAAATTGACGGCCGTGTCCAGAACCTGATGCGTTGAAAAACCCGGGCTAGTGGTGCGGATTTTCTGAAGGCTCTGGATCAGCAGGCCCGCTCCGACCAGCAAGACGAAACTCAGCGATACTTGGACGACCACCAGGCCGGAGCGGACCCATGCTCTTTCACGGCTGCCAACGACGCCGGCCGAATCGGACTTCAGGGCACCGGCAACGTCGATCTTGCCGGTCTGCATTGCGGGAACCAACCCGAGCAGAAGCGTGGTGATCAGGCAAACGCCGGCGCTCAGAGCGAGAACCCGCCAATCGATTTCGCCGGGCAGGTGCATCGCCACACCGCCGCGCGCGGGAAAGAGCAGCACGAGGGCGTGACGGCACCAGTGTGCGACGAGGAGTCCGCCGGCTGCCCCAAAAGCAGCGAGGATGAGGCCTTCGGTGAGAAGCTGCTTCAACAAACGGCCGCGACCAGCGCCGATGGCTAGCCGAACCGTCATTTCATGCCGCCGCGCGAAGGACCGCACCAGGAGCAGATTGCCAACGTTTGCGCACGCGATGAGCAAAACGAAAACGACGACCGCGAGCATGATTTCAAGCGTGGGCAGCAGAGTGCCTGCATTGTTGAAGGGCGTTTGCCATAACGGCCACAACTTGACGCCGCGGCCTCGATTGGTTGCCGGATAATCGGTTTCCAATCGCTGCGCAACGGCGGAAATCTCTTGCTGCGCCTGCGCGAGTGTCACACCGGGCTTGAGGCGCACATAGGCCTCAATCCAGCGCGCGCCACGGTCCTCGAGTTTGTAGCCGCCGGCTTCAAAATTTTCCTCCATCGAAGCTGGAACCCAGAATTGCATTGCCCAGCCCACGAAGGTGCCATAAAAACCCTCCGGCATGACGCCGACGATGGTGTGCAGCACATTATTGAGCCGCTGCGTTTTCCCGATGATTTGCGGATCACCCTTGAAGCGTCCTTGCCAAAGCTGGTAGCTGATCACAGTAACCGGATGGGCCATTCGGCCTGCGTCTTCGCCTGGTTCGAACCCGCGGCCGAGAATGGGATGGACTCCGATGGCGTCAAAATAATTTGCCGATACGATGCTTCCGATGGTGACCTCGGCGCGATCGCCGACGCTGAGGGTGGTGCCCATAATTTTGGTCACGATGAAGGAGTCAATCAGGGTGCAGCTTCGCTGCAAATCGAGAATATCCGGCCAGGAAGTGCCGGTCGGGCCGGATTCGCTGCGCGCCGTTCCGGTGAGAGCGAGCAGCTGCTCCTGGTGGGTTACTGCTGGGTACGGGCGGAAGAGGATGCCTTCGACCCAACTGAAGACCGCAGCGTTGGCGCCGATACCTAGAGTCAGACAAAGAATTGTGAGGATAGAAAAGCCGGGACTGCGGCGGAGCATGCGCAAGCCGAAACGAAGATCTTGCAGAGTGGTCTCGATCATGGGCAGCCCTCGCTGGTCGCGGTAGATTTCCTTGGTTTGCTCGACGCCGCCAAAACTGCGAAGTGCTTCGCGGCGGGCGTCGGCGGGTGACATGCCTTTGCGCAGGTTGAGTTCGATGGCCATCTCCAAATGCGAACGGAGTTCGTCGTTCAAGTCATCTTCAAGACGACGGCGGCGGAAGAGTGCGGCGAAGCGGCGGAAAAACGTGCGGAAGAGTTCGCGCATAACTTGAACACCCCTTAGCACCCGGAAGTGGTGCGTTCCTTTAGACGGTCAACAGGAGAAAGGGGGAGCGTAGCACATTCCTGTTGGGCGTCAACAGGGGACTTGGACTTGCCCACCCCCAGTTTTGTGAGCGACTTGCGCGAATTGAAGTGCCGCCACTCTCTTCTTGAGTTCCTGGTTT
>Ga0137360_10001843_pt1 | contig 12577 bp, 9 predicted proteins | sample Mad1_60_16metaG_FD_104924 | JGI IMG/M metagenome (GOLD analysis project Ga0137360, IMG submission 104924) | Vadose zone soil microbial communities from Angelo Coast Range Reserve, California, USA - Mad1_60_16 metaG | ecosystem: Environmental > Terrestrial > Soil > Vadose zone | place: USA... | reverse complement strand
TTTCGTCCGCCGCGTTTATCGCACGCCGTCATTTCTCGGAGAGATACCGGCTCATCCACGTCCACTCCGTTCCGGATTTTCTCGTGTTCGCCGCGATCTTCCCCAAGCTTCTGGGAACTCCGGTGATTCTGGACATACACGATGTCCTCCCCGAATTCTATGCCAGCAAGTTCCGCGTGGCCCGCGGCTCTTTCTTGTTTCGCTGCCTGGTTCTGGTGGAGCGATTGTCCATCGCTTTCGCCAACCACGCCATCGTGGCCAATCATCTGTGGTGCGAGCGTGTCGCCAAGCGCTCCGGAATGCCGCAAAAGTGTTCGCCGATTCGTAATTATCCCGCGAGTGAACTCTTCAACCCGAACATCCGCAACCGAGGCAAAGGCAAATTCCTAATCACCTACCCAGGCTCGTTGAATTGGCACCAGGGCGTTGACGTCGCCATTACAGCCTTTGCCAAGATCAAGGACCAAATGCCAGATGCTGAGTTCCACATCTATAGCGAAGGCCCGGCAAAGGAATCGCTGATCCAGTTGGCGGACTCTCTCGGCCTTGGCAGTCGTGTCGTTTTCCACGGGATGCTTCCGACGGAGCAGATCGTCCAAGTGATGGCGGACACGGACCTCGCCGTCGAACCCAAACGCGCGGGTTCACAGTTTGGCAATGAAGCGCTCAGCATGAAAATCTTCGAGTTTATGGCTGTCGGTGTTCCTCTTGTCGTATCGCGGACCAAAATCCATCAGTACTACTACACGGATACATTGCTGAAATACTACGACAGCGACGACGAAGCGGAACTCGCCGCCAACATGGTTCTTCTCAGGAAAAATCCTGAACTCCGTCGGCAACAGGTGGCTAACGCGTTGAAGTATGTCGAGGCCCATAACTGGGACATCGACAAATATCAATATCTCGGAATTGTTGATTCTCTAGTAGCCAAGCAACCGGTGCTTCGGTCTTCGCCTGCACCGTTTGAGCCTTGCGCGGCTTCTAATTCCAAAACCAATCAGGGGTAAATTACGAATGCAAATCTCAGTCATCGGCGCTGGTTACGTTGGTTTGACGACCGCCGCTTGTCTCGCGGAAGTCGGCCACCACGTTCTTTGTGCGGATAGTGACCTGGACAAGCTAAAAAAGCTCACCGCTGGTCGCCTGCCTTTTTTCGAGCCCCATCTGGACTCTCTGGTTAAACGTAACACCACTGCCGGTCGCCTGCAGTTCACCTCGCCCACAGAAGCTATAGAGAAGGGAAGCGCGATTTTTATCTGCGTGGGGACGCCTCCTTTATAGAACTGTGAAGCTGACCTCATCGCCATTGAATCCGTCGCGCGCACTATAGCCTCCACTGCGCGCGGTTATCGACTGGTGATTGAAAAAAGCACCGTGCCGGTACAAACCGCAAAGCGCCTCTGGAAGCATCTTTCGATTTATAATGTCAATGCTCTTGAGTTCGACGTCGTTTCCAATCCCGAATTCCTTCGTGAAGGCTCCGCCGTCGGCGACTTCTTTCATCCTGACCGTATCGTCATAGGAGCCGAATCTTCCCGTGCCATAGCGATGATGAAAGAAATCTACCGTCCGGTCCTCACGTCACCCTCTGCCTGTCCGGTTCATTCGCAGTGTCCGCCGGCTCGCGATATCCCGCTTATTGTGACCGACACAAACAGCGCCGAACTTGTAAAGCACGCCTCCAACTCATTTTTGGCCATGAAGATCTCATTCATCAATTTGGTGGCGGATGCTTGTGAAGCCGCAGGCGCCGACATCGTCAAGGTGGCCGAGGGCATCGGCAGCGACAAACGTATCGGTCAAAGTTTCCTCAATCCGGGAATCGGCTTCGGTGGCTTTTGCTTCCCCAAAGATTTGCAGGCTTTCGTTCGCATCGGAGAAAAGCTTGGATGCGACTTTTCTCTTTTGAAGGAAGTGGAAAAAATCAATTTGCGCCGTGCGGAGCAATTCGTGGCGAAGGTCAAAAAGGAGCTCTGGGTGCTACGCGGCAAAAGCATTGCTGTTTGGGGTTTAGCGTTCAAACCAGATACCGACGACGTGCGCTTCGCGCCGGCGCTAAATATCGTCAGGCGTCTCCTCGCCGAGGGCGCCAGCATCCGCGCCTACGATCCGCAAGCGATGCAAAAGGCAAAGGATGAGCTCCCGGAAATAACCTACTGCCTGAGCCAGTACGAGGCTGCCCAACAAGCCGACGCCATCCTGGTGCTCACGGAATGGGACGAGTTCCGACATGTCGATTGGGACATCCTTGCGAAGACTGTTGCTCACCCTTTGCTGATTGACGGCCGTAATATGTACTCCGCAGATCAGGTCGTGGCGAAGGGATTTCAATACGTCGGCATTGGCAAGGAGCCGCAGGTTGTTCAATTCGCACCCTTGCGAACCGGTGGGGATCGGCTGCCCTGCCCGCCAGTTCCGGGTTCCGGCGTCTCCCCGGTCGCTCCGGCATCGTCTCGCGCTATTCCTGCGCAGTCGCAGCCGTAGAGTTACCGACAACCATTTAACGCCTTTGATACCGACGTCAGGAAAGATGTCCACCTTGCGTACTGAACGACCCACCTGTCCTCAAATTGTTCCTATGGACAGTAGAAGCAGATTTTTCTTGCCTGTAACCTCTCAAGTACAGGAAGTTGCGTTTCAAAGAACGAATGGTCGGAATCTCTCGTTCTCATGTTCCAGGCCGCCCTTGCTTACGGGTTAGGCGACCTATCCTCGTCCTCTGAAGAGAGCCTTCCGTCGAGGGGGCAAAAAAGACGATGCGCAGGCTCAGTTTAGTCCTTGTACTCTTGTTTTTCGCACTACCCGCTGGAGCAAAAGACTTCTACATCGCAGCGAATCAGGTTGGCACCGGAAGCGGAACGGGTTGCTCTACAGCCATGCCCTACGCTTGGTTTAACAATGCTGCTAACTGGGGAGCGGGAGTCGCTCAAATAGGTCCGGGCACCACAGTGCATCTCTGCGGCACATTTACAGGGACTCCGGGTCAGCAGCTTCTAACGGTCCTCGGGAACGGCACTAGCACGACTCCCATCACCATAAAATTCGAAACCAACGCCATCCTCACAGCGCCCTATTGGTCCCCTTTCGGAGTCATTAATGAGGACGGGAAGAGTTACATCACCATCGATGGTGGAATCAACGGCAGTATCCGGAACACCGCAAATGGCACCGGTCGAGCGTATGCCCAGAATACCAGGGCGATTTACGCCCCAAATTGTACGGGGTGCGTAGTACAAAACGTGAGCATCGTCGACATGTACGTTCGCACTTTAGCGACGGATCTCGCAATTACACAGACAGCCGTAAACTGCGTTTATTTTCTCAATTCAAATAATTTTACGATCACTCACGTGACCTGTCACGACGCCGGATGGGCGTTCGCCGGGTCTGGAAACAATTTCACTATATCTTACTCGAACGTCTACAACGTCGATCACGGCCTTGCGGACGGTCCTCAAGGCACCACCTCAGGTTTTTCGATACACGACAATCACTTTCATGGCTATGTGAACTGGGATTCTCCTACTGACGCCTATCATCACGACGGTTTGCACCTTTGGGGACAAAATGGCGGTGTCGTAACTAATGGCGTTATTTATAACAATATCTTCGATGGCGATTCCGGCGTCAACATCACTGCGCACATCTACCTTCAGGATTCCGTGATGAATGTCGCTGTCTACAATAACGTTTTCCTGGTGCCCGCAAATCGCACCCTCCAGGCGATCTGGTTTCAAGGAGTTCCTAACTCTGGTACCTTGCCAGGCGGCGTTCCCACCGGAAACTCCGCTTATAACAATTTCATCCGCTCCGGCGGGCATGATCACGGTGCGGCAATATTTGCCACTGGACAGAACAACTTTACGGCCATCAATAACGTCCTCCTCGGCGGTAACACCGATATTGCGATAATGTCGGGCGGTTCTCTATCTTCCGCGGGAGTCAACAATAACGTTTACGAGGACTTGTTCACGGATGCAGGCTCGTACAACTCGTTTGGATATCAAGGACACACCTATCAGGACTTGGCGTCATTTCAAGCCGCATGTCACTGCGATTCCACATCAAAATTTGTGACAGCGTCGAAGATTAACGCGAGCAGCTTGGGGCAGTTATTATCGGGTTCCGTGGCGATCAACGCGGCCGCAAATTTGCTCAACATCAGCGCCGGTAGCTTGGCCCCGCTCTCCAAAGACAAGGTGGGAGCGTTACGTCCGCTTAGCGGCAATTGGGACGCCGGTGCATACAAATTTGGGTCGACGGCCTTGCCGTCGTCGCCGGCCGGCCTCACCGTCACGATCCAGTAGCGCGGCAAACTGCTTGACAGCAACTTGAGAAGCGAACCTTGGAGATGGGAGTGGATCGCTGTTCCACTCCCATCTTTGTCGATGTAACTGGTCTGTTGTCTGACTCTCCGCTTTGCAACGTAACACCGCCGCATCGAATACCACCAAAAATGGACGATCACAAGCAACGCGGTAGACGTTTAATCGCAAAAAACAGCATTTTCAACCTTGCCGGCCAGGTTTTGCCCATGGCCGTCGGTGTTCTCACCATTCCGTACATTGTTAGGGGCCTCGGCACCGCCCAATACGGAATTCTGTCCATCGCCACCATGCTGCTCGGCTATTTCAATATTTTCGACTTGGGACTAAGCCGTGCCACTGTGAAATTTGTTGCGGAAAATCTCGATCCTGAAAACCTCCACAAAGTTCCCGCGTTGATTTGGACTTCGCTGTCGCTCCTCGTCGGCCTAGGAATTGTTGGCGGCGTTGTCGCCGCCTTGTTTGTTCCCATTTCTGTCACCCATCTTTTCAAAATGCCCGCCGAATTGGCTGGGGAAGCCCGTATCGCGCTCTTTGTGCTCTGTGCCTCCATGCCTGTTATGCTCGGCAATAATGCCCTCCGCGGTGTCCTCGAAGCCACGCAGCGCTTTGATTTGGTGAATTACGTCAAAGTCCCTTCCAGCGTGCTTTTCTATCTGGCCGCGGCTCTCGCGATTCCCTTTGGTTGGCACGTCGCTGCCATCGTATCTTTGCTGGTTGCCATCCGGCTGATTTCGACACTCGCATATCTCTTCCTTTGCTTTCGCACCATTCCGGGTCTTGGCAGCCATTTCCGCGTTTCCCGGGCTTCGCTCGGACCATTGGCCACGTTTGGCGGCTGGGTCATGGTTACCAATATCACCGGCCCCGTTTTCGGGTACCTCGAGCGTTTCATGATCGCATCGTTGCTGTCCGTCAGTATGCTTACCTTCTACTCCGCGCCCTATGAACTCGTCTCTAAGCTCTTGATCTTCCCCATGAGCGTCGTGCCTTCGCTGTTTCCTTATTTCAGTTATCACGGCAGCAGAAAGAGTTCTGAGGTTTCCGACGTAACGTCTCGAACGCTCAAGTATCTCTTTCTAGTCCTGACGCCCCCCGCTGCGGTATTCATCTTTTTTGCGAAGGACATCATGCATCTTTGGCTGGGGCCCCAGTTCGCGCTGGAAAGCACGTTGGTGCTGCAACTTACCACGTTGGTTTTCTTCCTTAACGCATTTGCCTTTGTTCCTTTCACGTCGGTCCAAGCTCTTGGCAGGCCGGATCTCAAGGCCATACTGGATCTGGCAGCGATTCCGGTCTATTCGGCCGCTGCATGGTGGCTGATAAAGCATCAGGGTATTAATGGAGCGGCTCTGGCCAAACTACTACTGGCCGCTTTTGACTGCGCCGTTCTTTATATCTTCGCTTCCAAACTAAAAGCATTTTCTCTGCGCGACTGTATTTCCGGACCCCTCTTCCGCGCCATTTTGGTGAGCGGAGGTCTCTTGGCGCTCGTTCTTGGGGTGGCATCCATACATATGAAACTCCTCCTTGCTGTGCCACTGATCGTCCTCTGTTTCGTCTGTTATGCATTTGTGTTCTGGATCCTTGCTGTGGACGCGGAAGACAGGACCACAATTTACGGCCTGCGTCAAAGAGCTTTTGCAATTCTGAGAGGTCGGCGTGCCACCCCGGCCATGCAGATAACGGGCAACGACGCCGCCCTGTAAGGACTCCTGACCGCGAGTTTCATCGCCTCTGAAATTTTCATCTGGACCATGAAATGAGAATCACCTTCTTGATGCCGGGCTATATGTGGGGTCCCTCTGGGGGCTTCAGGGTTGTATATGAATACGCCAATCGACTCGTTTCGCGCGGCCACGAGGTCGCTGTCGTTCATCCGCGCCAACTGAGCTTTTGTCCGCCCGTCGCTTCTACTCTTCGCGCGCGCGTGCGTAGGATGCGCCTCGGCCTACTGGAGTTGGTATCGACGCCCTCCATTGATTGGCACCCGATCGACCAAAGGGTCAAGCTCCTGTTCGTTCCGTCTTCACATGAGCGTCATATTCCCGACGGAGACGTCCTTTTCGCCACGGCCTGGAATACCGCTCGTCCTGTCATGGAGTGCCCCTTGGCGAAGGGGGAAAAGAGCTATCTCATTCAGCATCACGAAACGTGGATGGGGCCGAAGGACTTAGTCGACGACACGTGGCGCATGCCCCTGCGCAAGGTCGTGGTGTCCCGATGGCTCCTTGACGTCGGGAGGACCCTCACGGGTCATTCCCTGACCTATGTGCCCAACGGTGTTGATCATGAGCGCTACAGAGCCACCCAGCCTATTAAGCAGCGCGGGCGCCAAGTCGTGATGATGTGCTCGCCGGTGGAGTTCAAGGGTTCCAAAGACGGCATCGCCGCCCTTCAGATCGCGAAAAGGGAATTTCCTGACCTTCGGGTAGTCCTGTTCGGCAATAGTCGCCGCCCTTCCTGGGTTCCGCGGTGGATGACCTATGAATACGATCCCCCGCAGCACCGTATTGTGGAGGAGTTTTACAACGGCTCAAGCATTGTCGTGAGCTCCAGTGTGGCGGAAGGTTTCGCTCTGCCGCCGGCGGAAGGAGCCGCTTGCGGGTGTGCTGTCGCGGCCACAGACAGCGGAGGTATTCGCGACTTTGCCGAGCATGGCGTCACCGCTTTACTTTCACCACCCAGGAATCCGGAGGCTCTGGCCCGTAACATCTGCCTGCTCCTCGGCAACGACGATCTCAGAATTCGTTTGGCTCATTCGGCCAACGACTTCATCAAACAATTCAACTGGGAACGCAGTGCGGATCTGCTGGAAGAATTCATAAGTCGAAGGGCGCAGCGTAAGCCGCTCGGTCAGCCGTTGAGTTCGCCTATCGAGGTAAGTCCCGCCTGACCGTCTGCATTCAAGAGGAGGCCTGCTAATGCAACCTGAAAATCTTCGTTTTGGCGGCGGTGCTTCCGAAACCATCCTTCATCCCATTGTGTTAATTGCGATGCTCGTCGCGATCGCATTGATTTTCCTCCTTCCGCGCAAATACGTCATTTTCCCGGTTCTATCGGCCACTTTTCTGATTCCTCTTGGGCAGGAAATCCTCATCGGTGGTCTCCACTTCTTCGTCTTTCGCATTATTGTTCTTGCCGTCGCTGTCCGCATGCTTGGCTCGATGTTCGCCTCTCCCGAAGGCGCTTTCGGCAACCGTCTCGGTCGCTTGGACGTTGTGTTTCTATTCTGGGCTTTCTTCCGTGTTCTCGCGGGTGTCCTGGTCTTCTCGTTCAATACGGGTGCCTTGGTTTATCAGGCAGGTTTCTTGCTGGACGCCGTGGGCGGCTTCTTTGTGGTCAGATACCTGATCCGCGACGACGAAGACATTTTCCGCACCATTCGCGCATTCGCCGCCATATCCATCATCATCGCTGGATGCATGGTTTTTGAAAAGATACACCGGCTAGACCTTTTTGGCCTCTTAGGCGGTGTCCGTGCTCTTCCTGAGGTTCGCGGCGGCTCTGTGCGCTCCCAAGGTCCTTTCGAGCATGAGCTTTTGGCGGGAACCTTCGGCGCCACGCTCTTCCCTTTGTTCTTCCTGCTCTGGAAGAGTGGCAAATCGAGGCTCCTTGGTGTGGCCGGAATGATCGCCGCCACTGTGATAGTTCTAACCTCCTCTTCGAGCACCCCCGTACTAGCTTACGGCGCCGCCCTGATCGCGATTTGTGCCTGGCCCCTTCGCGGAGCGATGCGCACGGTCCGTTGGGGAATTGTAGCCGGGCTCGTGGCCTTACAACTGGTCATGAAGGCTCCCGTTTGGTTCGCCATTCAACACATTGATATCGTCGGAGGCTCCTCCGGTTATCACCGCGCCATGCTCATCAATGACTTCATCATGCATTTCCGCGACTGGTGGCTCATGGGCACCACCGAGAACGCCAGATGGGGTTTTAATATGTGGGACCTCTGCAATCAGTACGTCTACGAGGGCCAATTAGGCGGCCTGGCAAGTTTCATCTGCTTTTTGGCCTTGATCTGCATCTGCTTCTCGAGAATTGGAACTGCAAGGAAGGCGGTCGAAGGTGACCGCAACAAGGAATGGTATTTCTGGCTCCTTGGAGGCGCCTTGTTTTCCCATGTGGTTGCCTTCTTCGGGGTCAGCTATTTCGATCAAACCCGTTTTTCTTGGTTCGCGCTGCTGGGCATGATTGTTACTGCCACGGCCGCTTACTTGCCGGAAAAAGTTCCAGCCCCGAAGGCAGTGCGTCTTCCCGCCACCCGGCCGGTCGCGGGCTACGCCCGTCGGGCGGCTCCGGGACGCGCAACCTTCCCCGCGCTGGGACGCCCAAACCGAGCTTAGCTCTCCGTAGTCCACTCCCCTGGAGGAGCATTGATGCAAGAAGGAAAACGAAAGATCAAATCATCCGTGCGTGAACGTCTTTATGGCACCCCGCTTTTCTTTCCCGTTCGCATGGCATACCAGTACATTTTCGACCGAGCGAAGCTCGTCGATCGCATGCAGATGCGCGCCTTTTACGCGCCCTTCGTCCGGCGCGGTGATCTGGTGTTTGATGTAGGGGCCCATTTCGGTAAATATGCTGAGTGTTTCACCAGCCTCGGTGCGACTGTCGTCGCTATCGAGCCAAACCCTAGCTGTTGCCAGACCCTGCAGCAACTGGCTCGCTCGCGTAACATACGCGTTGAAAACTGCGCTGTCGGAGACAAACCCGGCAAGCTGAAGTTGCACATTTGTGTCGAGTACCCCAGCCTCTCCACGGTGGCGACGGAGTGGTACGATGCAGCCAAATCCTCTCCATTGCAGCATCATGACGCTCATTGGCAGGAACCCATCGAGGTCGACGTCCTCACACTCGATCAGTTGGCGCATCGCTACGGCGTCCCCTCTTTCGTCAAAATTGATGTCGAGGGCTTTGACGACCATGTCCTTCGCGGCATGTCTTTTCAACCTCGGGCTCTGAGTTTTGAGTTCAACCGGGAGGTCCCGCAAGTAGCGGAGCGCTGCCTTGAGGCCCCGGTGCTCGCCACGGGCTACGAGTTCAATTACACGTGCGATACAAAATTGTCCTCCCAGCAATGGATGGATGCCGAGCAGCTTCGCACCCGTATCTTCAAGGCAGAGAGATATTACGGCGACGTGGTGGCGCGCCGAACAGAGCCGCTTGCTATGCCCGCCGCCGGCACCGCAGCTTGAAGTTTGAACCCTTGTGAGCGTCTACAAATTCAATCCGTTGCAAGACCTGCGTTGGCAGAGGTTTGTGGATCGTCATCCGCATGGTTCGGTATTCCACACTACGTACTGGCTTGAAGCTCTGCGCCGTACCTACGGCTACGAACCTGTCGTTTATACCACCACGCCACCCGGGAAAGAGCTCTCGAACGGCATCGCCTTCTGCCGCATTCGCAGTTGGGTTAGCGGCAACCGTCTCGTCTCTCTCCCCTTTTCGGATCACTGCGAGCCTCTCGCCGATTCGGAGCACTTGAGCGAGGTAATGGATTGGCTCAAAGGTTCGCGTCACAGCAAACAATGGAAATACATCGAGCTGCGCCCGCTTTTTGCCAATGATGCCGGGCGAAGCTGCGATCTCGCGAAGAGTGAATCCTTCTCCCTACAGGTATTGGACCTTCGTCCCAGTCTGACTACGCTCTTCCAGAACTTTCACAAGAGCTGCGTGCAAAGGAAAATTCATCGAGCTGAGCGTGAAAATCTTAGCTATGAAGAAGGTCGCTCCGATGCGCTTCTTAGGAAATTTTACGATCTATTGCTGCTCACCCGCCGCCGTCACGGCCTGCCGCCGCAGCCCTTAGTTTGGTTTCGCAATTCCGTCGCGTGCCTCGGTGATCGCGCTCTCGTCCGCGTCGCTTCAAAGGATGGCCAGCCCGTTGCGAGCATTATCACCCTTCAATACAAGGACGTCCTCGTTTACAAATATGGATGCTCCGATTCCCGCTTCAATAACCTGGGCGGGAACTCGCTTCTCTTTTGGAAAGCGATTCAGGACGCCAAACAGAACGATATCCTGAAATACGACTTAGGCCGATCAGAGCCGGACAATGCCGGTCTGGTCAGCTTCAAGGAAAATTGGGGGGCCGTAAGTATGCCCCTTGACTATTACCGTCTTCCCGCTCGGCAGACGTTCCATCTGAATTCCGGCTGGCGCTCACGCGTCGCCAAAGGCGTCTTTTCCCTGATGCCTGACCCGCTTCTCGCCGCGACCGGAAGGCTCCTTTACCGCCACATAGGATGACTTCAGCCCTAAATCAATGAACAAACAATTCCTCGAATATTTCCGTTGTCCGACGAATTACGCAGACTTCCACCTTAAGGGACAACTCCTTCCCCAACCGGGCTTTTTCCGCGTTGGCCCTGATTTAACGTGCTATGGCAGAGTCTCCGCCGGCCAAACTCGCCGTAACTCTTCTGGTCCCCTCGATGACGTTTTGTCCGTCGTGGGCGTCGAAGATAACGCCTGTATTCTGCCGTTTGATCTTGACGAAGTTGTGCAGAATTTGCGCCTCGAGCGTTATGACGGTGCCATGCCCGTCGTCCGCAGGTCCGTTACGAAATCCGTCAGCCGCAAGACCTATTACGCCATGCGTCCTTTCCTGCCGACCTCCGTACGCAAACACCTGCAGCGCTTAGCTCTCCGCGGATGGGATCGCGCACTCTTTCCCAGCTGGCCGGTCGATCAAACCGTTGACCGCCTGTTCGATCGCATGATGGCCTGCGTCATACGCGCCAATTCTGGCCGACGCGTCCCTTTTATCTGGTTTTGGCCCGACGATTATAAAAGTTGCGCCACAATGACCCACGATGTCGAAACGGCGGTCGGCCGCGACTTTTGCAGCACGCTCATGGACCTGGATGACACCTTCAGCATCAAGTCCTCCTTTCAGATTGTTCCCGAAGTCCGCTACGAAGTCTCCAATCAGTTTCTGCGTACCCTCCGCGAGCGCGGCTTCGAGATCAACGTTCACGATTTCAACCATGACGGGGATCTCTTCCGCGATCGCGAGGAATTCCTTCGCCGCGTCGCTCGCATCAACGACTACGGCAGGAAATTCCGCTCCGCCGGTTATCGTTCCGGCGTTCTGTATCGAAATCTCGATTGGTACGAATTCTTCGATTGCGCGTACGACATGTCCGTGCCCAATGTCGGCCACCTCGACCCACAGCGCGGCGGCTGCTGTACTACGAAGCCCTACTTTATCGGCAAAATCCTGGAGATCCCCGTGGTGGCTACCCAGGACTACACTTTGTTCAATATCCTCGGCCTATACTCTATGGAGCTTTGGGAGCAGGAAATCGAGCTTGTACTCGAACAAAACGGCTTGATCAGTTTCATCGTCCATCCCGACTATTTGCTCGAAAAACGCGCCCGTGATGTTTACTCCGCCCTGCTGGCCCGCCTCGCCCAGCTTCGCGGTCAATCGAAGCTGTGGATTCCTCTCCCCCGCGAGCTTAACGATTGGTGGCGAAGCAGAAATGAGATGCGCCTTGTCCAGGAGGGAAGGGACTGGCGCATAGAAGGACCGCAGCAGGACCGCGCCCGCATTGCCTATGCCAGCTTGGAAGGCGGCCGCGTCGTTTACAGTGTCGAGTCCGAATTCCAGCCTTGCGACCTTCCAACTATAGCCAGTTCTCAGCCAAGCCCAGCCGCCTGAGTATTCGTACAAATGCTTTTCGACGCCGCCACTATTGGTGCGGGCCCTTACGGGCCTCGCGGCTGCCTCATATTTGCGCCAGATCAAGGGTCTGAGTGTCGCAATCCACGGGGAGCCCATGCGCCTTTGGCGGACTGGCATGCCCGCTGCAATGCTCCTGCGCTCCTCCTGGTCCGCTTCGCACATTGCCGATCCCCACGTCGCCCCGTAACTTTCGTAGCTAAATCCGTCCCAAGTTTTCGCGTTCACATGAGCAACGTCGGAGCCGCAATTCTCTCCCCAACTCCCGCTGACCACTCCCAATACTTTAAGCTCCAGTTTTCGCCAGCCGCTACAACCGCCCCGGCAAATCCCGGCGCCGGTTCCAACGCATAACAACTCCACCGCGCTCCTGCGTCATCCCGCAGCAACTGCTCGCTCTCGGCGACGCTAACCGTGAAGCCACGCAATGGGATGCTCAGCCCGCCTCCGTGTGCTTTGACGTAGGCTTCCTTCCGAGTCCAGTAGCCGAAAAACGCCTCGTCTGCCAGCTTCGGCGGCAGCTTTGCCAGTCCAGCAATCTCTTCTTCTGAAAAGAAAT
>Ga0137360_10001822_pt1 | contig 12653 bp, 8 predicted proteins | sample Mad1_60_16metaG_FD_104924 | JGI IMG/M metagenome (GOLD analysis project Ga0137360, IMG submission 104924) | Vadose zone soil microbial communities from Angelo Coast Range Reserve, California, USA - Mad1_60_16 metaG | ecosystem: Environmental > Terrestrial > Soil > Vadose zone | place: USA... | reverse complement strand
TCATGCCGATCGGGTGGCGGGGGCGGCATTCAGTCCAGACGGCACGCGCATCGTCACGACCTCGGCCGACCGGACCGCGCGGCTGTGGGACGCTGCGAGCGGCCGCCAGATCGTAACGCTCACCGGTCACACGGACGTTGTGAATAGCGCGGCATTCAGTCCCGACGGCGCGCGCATCGTCACCGCGTCCAGAGACGAGACGGTGCGATTGTGGGACGCCGCCACCGGCCGGTCGGTCGGCTTACTGCCCGGGCGTGCGCTGGGCAACGTGCGGACCGCAGCATTCAGCCCCGACGGCAAGCGCATCGTGACGGCATCCACCGACAAGACCGCGCGGCTGTGGGACGCCGAGACCGGCGAGCCGATCGGCGAGCCGCTCATCGGCCATACGGATCGCGTGACCAGCGCCTCGTTCAGCGCCGACGGCAAGCACATTCTCACGGCGTCCTGGGACAAGACCGCACGGCTATGGGACGCCGGGACCGGGCGGCAAACGGGCACGCCGTTCAATGGCGAGGATCGCATCACGGGCGCGGCGTTCAGCCCCGACGACACGCGCATTATCACGGCGACCGTGGACGGTACGGCTCGTTTCTGGGACGTCGCCTCGCGCCGCCAAATCGGCGCGCCGCTTGTCGGCCATGCGGGCATTGTGAACAGCGCGATGTTCAGTCCTGACGGCCAGCACGTCGTCACCGCATCGGCGGACGGGACAGCGCGACTGTGGAACGCCGCGGCGGACACCCAAATGGGCGCGCCGCTCCTCGGCCATGCGGGTGTCGTCAGCAATGCGGCGTTCAGCCCCGACGGAAGGAGCATCGTCACCGCATCAGGTGACGAGACGGCGCGGCTGTGGGACGCCGCAGGCGGCCGTCAAATTGGCTTGCTCATGGGTCATGATGGTTTCGTGTCAAGCGCGGCGTTCAGCCACGACGGCAAGCGTATCGTGACCGCATCGAGCGACGCGACCGCGCGGTTGTGGGACGCGGAGACCGGCCGGGAGATCCGCGCCCTATATGCAGGCCGCCCGTATCGCGTGAACGGAGCGGCGTTCAGCCCAGATGACAGGCGTGTCGTCACCGCGTCGGACGACCCGACAGCACTGGTTTGGGACACCGACACCGGCCGCCCTATCGGTGAGCTTGGCGGCCATACCGATCGCGTGACTGGCGCGGCGTTCAGCCCGGATGGCAGGCGCATCATCACGGCATCGAAGGACAAGACGGCGCGGCTGTGGGATGCAGCATCGGCCGAGTCACTCCACACCCTCGCAGGCCATACGGATGATGTGAGCGGTGCGGTGTTCAGCCCCGACGGCAAACGCGTTGTCACCGTCTCCGCGGACAAGACGGCGCGGCTGTGGGACGCTGACACCGGCGAGCAAATTGGTCCACCGCTCATCGGTCATACGGACATTGTGAGCAGCGTCGCGTTCAGCTCCGATGGCAGGCGCATCGTCACCGCATCCTGGGACAACACCGCGCGGCTGTGGGATATCGATTCCCACAGTTCGATCGCCGTCATGCGCCATCCGGAGAGAGTATTGAGTGCGGCGTTCGGCCCCGACGACAAGCGCGTCGTGACCGCTTCCAGCGACGGGGCCGCGCGGCTGTGGGAGGTGTTTGCCGACCGCCAGGAATTGGCATCGGCCGCCAAAATGGTTGCCCCGCGCTGCCTGACCGCTGCACAACGGGAGGCGTCCTTTTTCCTGTCGGCCGCGCCGCCGGCCTGGTGCATCGAGATGGCGAAGTGGCCGTATCATACGGCCGCGTGGAAGGCATGGCTCGCCGACGAACGCGCCGGCAAAAATCCGCCACTGCCCACGGCGCCGTGACGGCGTCACGCTTGGTGTGTGGTCTCGAAGTGCCGCGATCTATGGTGGCCAGCGCTGCTATGTCGGATTTGCCGTTCGCCGCCAGGGCCTGCTCATGAGCGTTCAGCGTTCGCGGAACATGCGGTGCAGCTGATCGCTGACGGGCTTGAAAAGGTAGCTCATCATGGTGCGGCTGCCGGTCTGAATGAAGACCTCTGCCGGCATTACATGCCAAGCTTGAAAAGGACTGCAGCAACTGCCATGAGCCGTTTTCACGAAGTCGTAAACGCGGCTGTGTTTAGCATGCCACAAAGAAATTGCCGACGGATGGATTAAGCTGATCCGATCGCGCATGGTCCTTGGCGAAAGCGAACTTGCCAAGCGGGCGCTCGCCCGTGGCCTCGAGGTGTTTGCCGATAACGCGCCTGAGCGAGAGCGGATTGCTGCTGCCGCGCAACGGCTTGGGTTGGATCAATGACGGAGCCACGCGGCGTGCCGCATGGCTCTCCGGCTTCATCGCCACCTTTTGACTACGACGCAAGCCCGATCAAACGATCAAGCGTGATCGGGAATTTGCGCACGCGAACTCCGGTTGCGTGCCAGACGGCATTCGCGACCGCACCCGCCGTGCCGGTGATCCCGATTTCACCCACGCCCTTGATGCCGAGTGCGTTCACGTGCGGATCATGTTCCTCGACCAGGATCGCTTCGAGCAAGGGCACGTCGGCGTTCACCGGAATGTGGTACTCGCCCAAATTGGGGTTCGTCGGGCGGCCGGACCGCGGATCCATGACGGCACGCTCATGCAATGCGAACGAGACGCCCCAAATCATTCCGCCATAGAGCTGGCTGCGAACCATGCGCGGGTTGATGATCCGTCCCGCAGCGAATGCGCCGACCACGCGGGTGACGCGCATCTGTCCGAGATCGGGATCGACCTTGACCTCGGCGAACACGGCCCCATGGGCGAACATCGCGTAAGTTGATTGTGCGGCCGGATTGGCAGCGCTTCTGCCCTGACCCTCGATCTGCGCGAGCCCGGCGCGACGGAGGATCTCGGAGTAACTCTCGCTGCGGTTCTCGTCGTCGCTGCGGTTCTCGTCGTCGCGGCGGAACAAGCGGCCGCCGCGGGCGATAACGCCGGCATTTCCGGCGCCGAAGAGCGGCGAACGATCATCGTTGGTCGCCAGATCGGCAATCCGGGCGATCACGTCGGCACCGGCGTTGTGGATCGCCATGCCGGCGGTCGCGGTGTGGGCCGAGCCTCCCGCGATTCCCGCGTCAGGAAGGTCGGAGGTCCCGGCTCTGAACTCGACCTGGTCAATGTTAAGGCCGAGGCCATCCGCCGCGATCTGAGCCAGCGCGGTCCAGGCGCCCTGACCCATGTCGTGGGCCCCGATCTCCATGACGCCGCTGCCGTCCTGACGCAGCACCGCCTTGGCGTGGCCCTCGAACATGAGCGCCGGAAACGTTGCCGTACCCAAGCCCCAGCCGACCAGTAATCCATCGCGGTCACGCATCTGCCGGGGTGCGAGCGGGCGGCGTTGCCAGCCGAAACGCTCGGCGCCTTGCGTGTAACATTCGTGCAACGCCTTCGAGGAGAATGGCTTGCCGGACATCGGCTCGACTTGCGCGTAATTCTTGAGCCGAAAGGCCAACGGATCCATTCCGCAAGCGTGAGCCATTTCGTCGATCGCGCTTTCGAGCGCGATCGAGCCTGTTGCCTCTCCGGGGGCGCGCATGAAAAGCGGCGTTCCGGTGTCTACGCGTACGGCTTCATGGGACGTCGCGATGGCCGCGCTCGCATAAAGCGTATGCGAAATGTCGCTCGCAGGCTCGAAGAAGTCGTCGAAGGTGCTCGTCGTCGTCCTGGTGTGATGATCAAGCGCCGTCAGCTTGCCGCCATCGTCGGTCGCCAGACGCAAGGTCTGCCGCGTTGGAGACCGGTGTCCGACCGGGCCAAACATCTGCTCCCGGCGAAGGACCAGCTTGACCGGCCTTCCCACCATACGGGCCGCCATGACGCCAAGAACCTGTGGTCCGGAGATCAAGCCTTTGCAGCCGAAGCCGCCGCCCAGGAACGGACTGCGGATGTGGATCCTCTCGGGCGCAATCCCGAACAGTCCTGCGAGGCGCCCCTGTGCCATGGCGAGACCCTGGCTCGGCGTGTCGATTGAAAGCGTATCGCCATCCCATGCCGCCACGATCGCATGCGGCTCCATCGGATTGTGATACTGGGATGCGGTTTCATAGGTGGCCTCGATTCGTTTCGACGCTCCGGCGATCCCGGCTTCCACATCGCCTCGATGAGCCTGTGCCGGATTTCCGATGCCGACGGCCGGCGGCACGAAACTCTCGGCCGAGTCCAGCCCGACGCGCGCCGGATCGGTCTCGTAGCGCGGCGACAGCAGCGCGGCGCCTTCCGTTGCGGCTTCCAGCGTTTCCGCGATAACGACGGCAATCGGCTGATTGGCGTAGCGGACCCGGTCGCTTTGCAAAAGATCGAGCCGAAACATGAAGGGGTTGGTTTTTTCGTCCGGATCCTGGGCGAGCGCCGGCCTGTTGGCCGGCGTCATGACTTCAATGACGCCCGGGAGCGCTTTTGCGGCCTCAACGTCGAGAAAAGCGACGCGGCCGCGCGCGATGCTGCTGACGGCGAGAACGGCGTAGAGCATCCCGGGCGGATGGTGGTCGGCGGCGTACCGCGCGGCGCCCGTAACTTTAAGGAGTCCATCCCGGCGTGTCAGGGGCTGACCACTGTTCGAGCCGTGCCGGACGTGAGCAGGTGCTTGGGTGAGTGCGATCTCAGGCATGGATGACGACTCTGTTATTGGCGGCGAAAAGGGATGCCGGCAGGGCAGGCGACTGCTCAGGCGTACCGTCCGCAGCCAGCGTGAGGGCGCGCACGGCGATCCGCCGCGCGAGCTCCACCTTGAAGTCGTTCCCGCCGGACGGCCTTGCGTCTACGAGCGCTTGCTCGGCGGCGCGACGAAAGATCGAAGGATCGGCGCGCTTGCCGGCCAGGAGCCGTTCTGCCTCACGGGCTCGCCACGGCTTCATGGCCACTCCGCCAAGCGCGAGGCGCGCGTCCGCAATCGTAGCGTTCTCGATGCGCAGCGCCGCCGCCGCCGAGACAACCGCGAATGCATAGGAGGTGCGTTCGCGCACCTTCAGGTAACGCGCATGGGTCGCGAACTGAGCCGCCTGCGTCGGCAAACGCACCGCCACGATCATCTCGCCGGTCTCAAGCAGGTTCTCGCGGTCGGGCGCGTCGCCGGGCAACCGGTGAAACGTCTCGATCGGGATCTCACGCCTCCCCATCCGGCCTTCGACCTCGATAACGGCGTCGAGCGCGACCAGAGGCACACAGAAATCAGACGGGTGTGTCGCAATGCAGCTCTCGCTCCAACCCATTACGGCGTGGAGCCTGTTGTCGCCGCCGCGGGCGTCGCAGCCTGAGCCGGGATCGCGTTTATTGCAGCTAGTTGCGGTGTCGTAGAAATAGGCGCAGCGCGTGCGTTGCAGGATGTTGCCGCCGACCGTGGCGGCGTTCCTCAGCTGCGCGGACGCTCCGGACAAGAGCGCCTCCGCGACCGCCGGAAACCGTCGGGCGAAGCTGCGATTGCGGGCGAGATCCGCATTGCGGACAAGCGCGCCGATCCGCACCCCGCCGTCGGGAAGGTCCTCGATGCGGTCAAGGTCGGGAAGATGGCTGATGTCGACGAGTCGACTTGGGCGAGTGATGCCGCCTTTCATCAGGTCCAGAAGGTTGGTCCCTGCAGCGAGATAAGCGGCGCCCGGTTCCGAGGCGGCGGCGACGGCCTCGCGGATCGTTGTCGGCCTGACATAGTCGAACGTCTTCATGCGACTTCCTTTCGGCTCGCGGCACCAAGGGCCTTTTGTGCTTCCAGCACTGCTTGCGTGATTCCCTGATAGGCGCCGCACCGGCAGAGATTTCCGCTCATGCCCTCGCGCACGCGCTCGGGGTCGTGGCCGGCGTCACCCTCGGCAAGCAGACCGATGGCGCTCATGATCTGGCCGGGCGTACAGAACCCGCACTGCAAACCATCGTGGGCCAGAAAGGCCTCTTGCACCGGGTGTAGTCGATTGCCATGCGCTACACCTTCGATTGTCAGGACGTCGGCGCCGTCGTGACTGATCGCCAGCGCCAGGCATGAATTGATCCGTCGTCCATCGACGATGACCGTGCAGGCGCCGCATTGGCCGCGGTCGCAGCCTTTCTTCGTTCCCGTCAATTCCAGGTGTTCGCGTAGAAGATCGAGAAGCGTGACGCGCGGGTCATCGAAATGGATGGTTCTCGTCACGCCGTTCACCTTCAGGGTCGTCGAGACTGGCATACGGTGGCTCCCACAGGCGATGATCAGGCAAACGGTTGACCGAAGACAGTTCTACTTGTCGCTTCCGCGGCTCGGCAGAAACGGTAAGATCGCTGAGACTCTGGCTAAGGAAGACTTGATGTTTCTTTAGAACGCGTGTGCCCTGGTTTTCTTGACGCAAGTACGATGCATCAATGCAGCGCAGCAGCGATATACGGAGGATGCCTCCGTTTTTCAAGAGGGCAGAGCTCGGGCGGTCAAGCATGAAGCAGTCGGCCGAAACGTCACGAAAGCCGCGGGCCGACGCCATTCGCAATCGCGAACGCGTTCTTGAGGCGGCAAAAGTCATATTCAGTGCCGGCGGACCTGAAGCAAGCCTCGAAGCTGTCGCGCGAACCGCCGGCGTCGGTATCGGCACGCTCTACAGGCATTTCCCAACCCGCGAGAGCCTGTTCGAGGCGGTGTACCGCCGCGAGGTGCAACAACTTGCCGATCTGGCCCAGCAACTGAAAGATGAGGCGAAGCCCGTCGACGCACTTCGCCATTGGATGCGCTCCAACGTGGAGTTTGTCGCCACCAAAAAAGGCATGTCGGCGGCGCTCGCTCTCGCGGCCTACAAAAACTCAGAACTTTACTCGTTTTCGTTCGATCAACTGACGAAGGCGGTCGGCGGGCTCTTGGACCGAGCCATCGCGGCAGGAGAAATCCGCGATGACATCAGCCCCGAAGATCTCCTTCGTGCTCTGGTAGGCATGTGCTACATGCAAGATCAACCAGGATGGCAGACGAGTGTCCTGCGGCTGGTCGATGTTTTTATTGACGGGCTGCGCGTTCGGCCCGGTCCGCCCTGACATGGCGTCGTCGGCAAGCTAATCCTTCGTCCAATAATTCAACGCCGCGGACCCAAGCGCCCCGCCCACAACGCAAGGGGGGCGTTGTCATCCTGCGCCGGTTATGCCGCGTCCCGTCGACACGAAGCACACTATCGCGGTCATGCCGGCTTGACCCGGCAATCCAAAGCTCGTCATAAACGGGCGAGCAGAGCTGCAATCATCGCATTCCTCGCTGATCTGCGTCGAAGCTCGCGAGGCGGCGATTTTGTGTCGCACGAAAAATCTCTATATCAGGGGCCGAACTTTGGAGACTTGCATGGCCGACCCGATCCCCTCCGACAAAGTCCCCGTCACGGTCCTGACCGGTTATCTCGGGGCCGGCAAGACGACGCTGCTCAACCGCATTTTGTCGGAGTCGCATGGGCAGAAATACGCGGTCATCGTCAATGAGTTCGGCGAGATCGGCATCGACAATGAGCTGATCGTGGGGGCCGATGAGGAAATCTTCGAGATGAACAACGGCTGCATCTGCTGCACGGTGCGCGGCGATCTCATCCGTATCATCCAAGGCCTGATGCGGCGCAAAGGCAAATTCGACGCAATCATCGTCGAGACCACGGGGCTTGCCGACCCGGCGCCGGTCGCCCAGACCTTTTTCGTGGACCCGGAGATCGGCCGCAAGGCGAAGCTCGACGCCATCATCACGGTCGCTGATGCCAAATGGCTCAAGGACCGGCTGCGCGATGCGCCCGAGGCCAAGAATCAGATCGCGTTCGCAGACGTGATCCTTGTCAACAAGACGGACCTCGTCGGCGCCGCGGACGTGCGGGAGATCGAGGCGCGCATCCGCGCCATTAATCCGTATGCGACGCTGCACCTGACGCAGCGCTGTGCGGTGCCGCTCGCCGAGGTGCTGCACCGCAACGCCTTCGACCTCGACCGCATCCTCGATGTCGAGCCAAAGTTCCTGGAAGCGGGCGATGGTCACGATCATCACCACCACGATCATGCCGATGGCCACCACCATGGTCATGGCGGGCTCAAGCATTATCACGACGAGGATATGCAGTCGCTGTCGCTCAAAACCGACCGGGCGCTCGATCCGGACAAGTTCTTTCCTTGGATCCAGAATCTGGTGGCGCAGGAGGGTCAAAATATCCTCCGCTCCAAAGGCATCCTGGCGTTCAAGGACGACCCCAAACGCTTTGCTTTCCAGGGCGTCCATATGATGCTGGATGGCGATCATCAGCGCGACTGGCGCGACAGCGAAAAGCGCGAAAGCCGCATCATATTCATCGGCCGCGAATTGCCGGAGAGCATGATCCGCAAGGGCTTTGAGGAATGCGCGGCGTGATCACTATTCTCGCCGACGGCGCAAGCGGTGGCCATGGCTACCACTAACACGCCATCAGTCGCCGATCGCGCGCGGCCAATCGCGGCGGGAGCGGCCGTGGTCGGCGCGTGTTTTCTCGGCTCCACCGCCGTGTTCGTGCTTGGCGATGAGGCGCTGCTGTTTGTAGCGGGGAACGGCGATCCTCAACGCGTCGTTGTTCACGACGGCGGCATCCTGGCGGCGGCGAGCGACGGCGAACGTATCGTGACGGGCGGCGACGATGGCAAGGTCGTGGCCACCAAGGTCGACATGACGACGGCGACGATTGCCGCCGACCCCAAGCATCGCTGGATCGACCACGTCGCTATCGCTCCGGACGGCACGGTCGGCTGGTCAGCAGGAAAAGACGCGTTCGTGCAGCCCCGCAAGGGCGAGCCGCGCAAGTTCGAAGCGCCGTCGACGGTCGGCGGGCTTGCCTTCGCGCCCAAAGGCCGGCGGCTTGCGATCGCGCATTACCATGGCGTGACGCTGTGGTTCCCCAATGCCGCCGAGGCCACGCCCGAGCGGCTGGAGTGGAAGGGCTCCCACGTCGACGTCACCTTCAGCCCGGACGGACGCTATCTGGTCACCGCGATGCAGGAACCTGCGCTCCACGGCTGGCGCCTGGTCGACGGCAAGCACATGCGTATGTCCGGCTACGCCGCCAAGGTGCGCGCGATGGCTTGGACCGCCGGCGGCAAGGGTCTGGCAACATCCGGAGCGCCCAACCTGATCGTCTGGCCGTTCCACGGCAAGGACGGCCCGATGGGAAAAGAGCCGCTCATGTTGGCGACTACCGAACATCAGGTCAGCGCGGTGGCCTGCCACCCGGAAAAGGATGTGATTGCGGCCGGCTATGAGGACGGCCTGGTGATTCTGGTCCGCACAGCGGATGGCGCCGAGGTGCTGGCGCGCCGCCCCGGTGGATCGCCTGTCTCCGCCTTGGCCTGGAATGGGAAAGGCACGGCGCTGGCTTTCGGGACCGAGGACGGCGAAGCGGGCGTCGTCGGTCTGGCCTGAACCCCCTAGGATCAACGTCATTCAAAGCGGCGGCTGGCTGCTACTTCTAGTAGTATTGCGGTTGCGACGCCGTGACGCGGGAACAGCCGCATTTCGACCTTAGCCGATTCCCACATCCCGAAAACGAGTCACGTTCAGGGAGAGGATGCTATGCCTCGATTTGGGAATTTGCCTCTTGGCCGGGCCGCCCTGTTGGTCGGCCTTGCTGCTACACTTGCGGTTGTGGGGTCGACCACCTCGATCGTAACGCCGGCACATGCGCAGGTCAGCGTGTCGGTCGGAGCAGACTTCCGTGTCGCGCTCGAACCTTATGGCGGCTGGCGCCACCACCGGCGCTTCGGCGACGTGTGGGCCCCGGCCAGTCGGGCACGTGATTGGCGTCCCTACACGGTCGGTCACTGGGTCTACACCGATGACTACGGCTGGTATTGGGTCGCCGATGATCGGGAGGCCGATTGGGGTTGGATCACCTATCACTACGGACGGTGGTATCGCGACGCCGATTACGGCTGGTTCTGGATTCCGAACGACGTATGGGGTCCGGCATGGGTCGATTGGCGCTACGGCGATCAATACGTCGGGTGGGCGCCCGAGCCGCCCGACGAGGTCGTCGTCGAAGTGCAGGATGAGCCAGTGTACTGGAGCTTCGTGACGGCCGGGGACTTGATCGCGCCGAGCATTGCGACGGTATTGTTGCCGTTCGACCGACGTGCGGAATTTTTCCGTCGCACCGCGCTGGTGAACCGCCCGGTGATGATGCAGGGGCCTGATCGGCACTTCGGCGTCAATCCAGGGATTGCGCCCGGCAACATAGCTGCCATTCGGGGCCGACCGCTGCCGACCTATCAGGTTCGCCCGCGCGTGCTTGCCGGCACCGCGGCGCTGCCGGGCGCGGTCCAGGTCCGCGCGGCAGATCTGCGCCGCGAGCGCGAAGGCGGCAATCGGCCGGCGGCCCGCGAACGCGTCGCCACACGGGACATCATCCGATCGTCGAGCACCGTCAGGCCGCCGCGTGCGGCGCCACAACCGCAGACGCTGGGGCGAGGCGAAGTCGGTCGCCTTGGCGCAACGCCGCCGCGGGCAGCGCGCAACGCCACCGTGGTGCAAGGCACTGCGCAGCGTACGCCGGAGACGCCGTCAGCGCGGCGGCAGCAGGGGGAACAACGCCAGACTGGAGCACCGCAAGCGGGGCGCGGGGCGCGCCCTGGCAACATCACGCTGCCGACCGCGCAGGCACCTGCGGGGCCGCGCGAGGGCCGCATCGACCAGCGGGCCGGTGGGCGTGAGCGCAATCAGCCGCCGAGCGCGATTGAGCGGCGCTCGCGGGAGCGAACGCCGGTCGCCCATGCTCCCGCCGGGAATCAGGGCATCGTGCAACGCCGCCCGGAAGCTCGGCCGCCCGCGAACCGACCGTCCGCGGTCGTGACGCGGCCGCAAGTGAGCCGCCCACCGGCCGTCGCGGCACGACCACAGGTGAACCGGCCACCTGCATCACCGCCGACCATTAACCGACCTCCGGCCTTCGTTGCGAGACCAGCAGCTCCGCGGCCGGCGCCACCTCCGGCGGCCTTCGCCCGTCCAGCTCCTCCGCCTGCTGCGGCACGGCCGGCGCCGCCTCCGCCAGCTTTCGCCCGGCCGGCTCCTCCGCCTGCTGCGGCGCGGCCGGCGCCACCTCCGGCGGCTTTCGCCCGTCCAGCTCCTCCGCCACCTGCAGCACGTCCGGCCACCGTGGGGGCGGCACCGCACGGCGGCCCGGTCCAAAAAAGACCTCAATGAGTTTTTGACGGTGCCTAAGCTGTTTGAAACAGCTGCGCACGGGCGGCCGCAGCGCCGCCCGTTTTTCAGCCCAACAGAATCACTTCAGCGCTTCGCACTCGACGTCGGTGACATGATGTCGCCGGTGATGAAAAGTTCATCTTTGAGAATGCCGCGTGCGCTTTGCGTGGACGGTGCGGCACGAGTTCGGCGACCGGCTTGCCGTTTTTCGTGATGATGACAGCAATGCCGGGGCGCGCGACCTCATCCATCAAGGCGAGGCACTTGGCTTTGAGCTCGGCAGCTTTGATGTGGCGGGACATGTCGATATGACCATGGTCAGGACCGCGACATATATTATTCACCAACGCGTTTGAGGTCGAATATTGAGTCGGGTCCCTGACATTCGGCTGGCGCCATTTTGGCAAAACGAAATACCCCTAAAAAATGGCGTCGAATCAATGGATTGTACGTACCCCAAGTAAGAGCGCGTAAAAGATGAACGTTGGTATTACTCATCCCACCAGCACATTGCGGAACTGCCATGGGTCTGCCGGATCGATGTTTTCCGGAAACAGCCCGGGCCGGCCAGCCAGCGGCGTCCAGTCCGTATAGGTTCCCATCACCGCGCCGAGGTAGGGCCGCTGGATTTCGAGGCAGCGGCCAAAATCCATTTCGTCGGCCTCCACAATGCCGCGATCGGGATTTTCCAATGCCCACACCATTCCGGCGAGCACCGCCGAAGTCACCTGAAGGCCGGTGGCGTTCTGGTAGGGGGCGAGCTGCCGCGTTTCCTCCACAGAAAGTTGGGAGCCATACCAATAGGCGTTCTTCGCATGGCCATAGAGGAGCACGCCGAGTTCGTCGATGCCGTCGACAATCTCGTGCTCGTCGAGGATGTGATGGTCGTCCTGAACGACGCCGGCACGGCCGAACAGCTCATGCAGCGACAGCACCGCGTCGTTACACGGGTGATAAGCGTAGTGGCAGGTCGGCCGGTACATGACCCTGCCGCCCTCACGCACCGTGAAGTAGTCGGCGATCGAGATCGATTCGTTGTGGGTGACCAAGAAGCCGTATTGGGCCCGCGGGGTCGGGGTCCATGACCGCACCCGCGTGTTGGCACCGGGCTGCAGCAGGTAGATGGCGGCGTCACAGCCGGCGGAGTGGCGCCGGCCGTTGTCCGGCATCCAGTTCTCGTGAGTGCCCCAGCCGAGTTCCGCCGGCTGCATGCCCTCGGAGAGAAAACCCTCGATGGACCACGTGTTGACGAAGACGTTGGGCGGCTTTGGGCAGCGGGCTCGCTGGGTGTCGCGCTCGGCGATGTGGATGCCCTTGACGCCCAGCGTCATGGCGAGCCGGCCCCAGTCTTCGCGGGACTTAGGCTCGCTCGCCTTGACGCCGAGATCGCGAGCGATATCGAGGAGCGCCTGCTTGACGAACCACGACACCATGCCGGGATTCGCCCCGCAGCACGACACTGCGGTGATGCCGCCAGGGCTGCGCCGACGGGCGTCCAACAG
>Ga0137360_10001813_pt1 | contig 12695 bp, 9 predicted proteins | sample Mad1_60_16metaG_FD_104924 | JGI IMG/M metagenome (GOLD analysis project Ga0137360, IMG submission 104924) | Vadose zone soil microbial communities from Angelo Coast Range Reserve, California, USA - Mad1_60_16 metaG | ecosystem: Environmental > Terrestrial > Soil > Vadose zone | place: USA... | reverse complement strand
GCTCACTCCCGTTCCCGGCGGCGTCGGCCCCATGACCATCACCATGCTCATGTCCAACACCGTGAAAGCCGCGCGCCTCCGCCGCGCCAAACCAACCGCAAAGGCGGCCCTGTAGTGGCGGGTCTTCAGACCCGTTCTTTTGTCTTATCTTTCTTTTTATGCTGAAACTAGGCCTAACCGGAGGAATCGCCAGCGGCAAGAGTTTTGTCGCGGCCCGCTTGCGTGAAATGAACTTTCGCGTTCTCGACGCCGATCAACTCGGCCACAAACTCCTCGAGCACGATCAAACTGCCTACGAACCAGTCGTGGAAGAATTCGGCGACGAAATCCTGCGGCCGGACAAATCCGTCGATCGCAAAAAACTTGGCGCAATCGTTTTTGCCGACCCGCAAAAACTCGCAAAGCTGAATTCGATTCTTCATCCCCGCATCGAAGAAGCCATGCGCGTGCAATTTGCACAGTGGGAAAACGAAAACTCCCGCGATCCAGTCTTCGTGGAAGCGGCGCTGCTTATCGAAGCAGGCATGCACAAACGCCTGGATGGCCTCGTCGTCGTTTGGTGCAGAGGCGAACAGCAATTTGAGCGCCTCATCGCGCGCGGCCTCGCTGAATCCGAAGCCCGCCGCCGCATCTCACTTCAAATGCCCAGCAATGAAAAACTCAAACACGCTACTTACACAATCGATACGTCCGGAACCATAGGAGACACGCAAGCGCAGGTCGCCGCTTTGGCCGAAAAGCTGCGCGCCGCGCAAAACTGAACGCGAACGCTAACTTTTTCCTATAATGGAAGTCTGACTTCATGAGGCCATAAGGAACACGACAATGAGTCCCGCAAGAAAAAAGAATGATACTCACCCGATTAGGATTATTTTGATCGCACTGGTTCTGCTCGCTGGCGCCTATTGGGCCGGAGCGCGCTGGGGACCTCGCGGCCCGCAAAAAGTCGAAGCCGTTCGGCTCGGCAAATCAGACGCGAATTCCAACGCCCAGCGCGACGCTGCCCTCACCGACGAAGAATCCATCAACGTCCGCGTCTACCGCCAGGCTTCGCCCGCCGTTGCCAACATTCTCACCAAGGCTACCGAATACGATTTCTTCATGGATCCCGTTCCCGTCGAAGGCGCGGGCTCCGGCTTTGTAATAGACACAAAAGGCTACATCCTCACCAACAATCACGTCGTTGAAGGCGCGCAATCAATTGAAGTGGTTCTCGGCGATCAATCTCGTTATCCCGCAAAAGTCGTCGGCGCCGACCCACGCAACGATGTCGCCCTGATCAGAATCGAGCCAAAAAAGAAACCGCTCGTCGCGCTGCCGCTCGGCGACTCGTCGACCATCCAGGTCGGCCAAAAGGTTCTAGCCATCGGCAATCCCTTCGGTTTCCAAAGCACGCTCACCACCGGCGTCATCAGCGCCCTCGGCCGCACCGTGCAAACCAGTCAAACTACTTTCATCGATCAGGCCATTCAAACCGACGCCGCCATCAATCGCGGAAATTCCGGAGGCCCGCTCATCAATTCGCACGGCGAAGTCATCGGCATCAACTCCGCCATCTACACGCCCACCGGGACGACCGCCGGCATCGGCTTCGCCATTCCCATCAACACCGCGAAGCGCATCGCGCACGATCTCATCACCGATGGCCGTGTCCATCAGGCGTACCTCGGCGTAAGCAGCTACGCGGTCGGTGGAGGTTTGGCTGAAGCTCTCGATTTGCCGGTTCAGGAAGGCTTGCTCGTACAAACCGTTTCTCGCGGCGGACCCGCCGCACAAGCTGGTTTGCATGGCGGCGATCGCATCGCGCAACTTGGCATGCGCCGCTTCTACGTCGGCGGTGACGTAATCGTCGCCATCGACGGCCAAAAAGTCTCGTCTGAACTTGACGTCAATCTTGTGCTGAACAAGAAACGCCCCGGCGAATCCATAACGGTCACCGCCTACCGCGGCGGCAAGAAAATTGAGATCCCGGTAAAACTCGGCGAACGCCCCGGCGCGTAATAACGAGGAAATTTATTTTTGAAATTCCGCGCGATGCCGTTCGCGCTCCTCGTCGCTTTGCGTAAACCAGGCTTCGGCAACATCGCGAACCCGCTCCAGTTCCTTCTGCATCTCCGCGTGCTTCGCGTCCATCAATTCCGCGCTCGCGTCCTTCGGCACAAAAATCGGCGGAGCAAACAGAATCACCGCTCGCGCAAACGGCATCGGCAGAAGAAAGTGATCCCAGGTTTTCTCAAACGTTCTTCCGCGATCGACGCCGACGTGAAACACCATAATCGGTGCGCCCGTTTTACGCGCGAGCATCACCGGCCCCGGTTTCGCAATGTAACGCGGCCCGCGCGGCCCATCAATCGTGAACCCGCAGTCTCTTCCTTCTTCGATTCGCCGCGCCATGACGGCGAGCCCGCGTAATCCTCCGCGCGAAGAACTTCCCTGCGCCGTTCCGAATCCAAGCCACTCAATCACTTTTCGCGTCCATTGCCCGTCGAACGCGGTTGTGTTCATGACCACCACGTCGTGATTGCGGTACCACCAGACGATGGGAATAATCACGCGATGCCAAAACGCCCAGATGCACTGCTTCTTCGAGGCATAAACTTTCTCCGCGTGATGCCAGCCGAGCACTTCAAAACGCAGCGTCGGCCCCAGCAGCCGGATCACGGAATAAACTACGGCAGCGATAATCGGAATCTGAATGCGCCGCGACCACTTCAGTTGCGGAAGCCGCGTGTCGTAATGCGTGTTGACGGATTCCCGCTCAGCTTGTGAATCCGCACCTGCGTCCGGTGTGCTCATCGTGTTTAATTAGTGTAATGCCGCGAGCCGCCGCGCTCCCGGCGAGTTATAGTATATCGGTCACAATAGAAATCGCGCGCCGGATCGATTTCGAAAATATGACGCCGCAAAAATTCATACCGAAGATGTTTCGCTGGCTCCTCGCCGCCGCGCTTCCGTGCGCTGGCGTGGTTGCGCTTCGCGCGGCCGCCGACGAGCCGGTTAAAGAGCCCGTCGGTATAGTCGAAGGCGAATCCATCTCCGTGCAGGGGCCGATGAGCGTCAGCGTCATCGATGGAAAAGTGAAAACTGTTCTTCGCAGCGGTGGAGAATTGCGCGTGAAATCCGGGCGCGCCACGATCGATCTTGTCGAAGGCGGCAAAATTGCTGTGTGCGGTCCGGCGCATCTTTCAGTTTTGAAATCAGGCGGCGCGCTGACGGTCGCGCTTGATTCCGGCGCGATTCACTCGTACGTGGACCAAGAGCCGTCTCTCACGATTTACACGGCGTTGCTGCAAGCAAAACCGCTGGCGATTGGCGGAGCGCCGCAAGAAACGCTGGTAAGTCTCGAGGCGAATGGCGGGCTTTCGGTTCGTGCGATCGGCGGAGCGGTTCGAATCGAACAGCAACTGAACGGACAAAGTATCGTGGTGCCGCAGAGCGGCGACGTTTTCCTGAGTAACGGACAGTTGACCGGCATGAAACTGGGGGGAGGCCGCGGTTCGTGCGACCTCGGCGAACTCAAATTTCAGCCGCCTCCGCCGCAGGTCAGCGTTCCGGCCACCGCCGAGGAAGTGAGACAGCGCCACTTGGCCGACACGAAGCCGAATCTTCCGAACGCTCGCTCGAATTCTTCCTCCGACGAAGGCCCAATCTATCAGGTGTTCCTGCCGCCGATGCGCTTTGACGCGAATCTGAAGGTGCAGCAGGCTCCCGACCCGAATTTGATCGTACTCGTGCGCCGTGTGCGAGTTCGTCCGACTTTGATTTTCGAAGGGCGCGTGGAAGGCGACGCACTAGTCGCAGAAAGCCGGCCGGCCGCGACGGTTACTGCCGCGTCGAAGCCAAATCCCACTGCAGACGCGGCGGCGGGGGCGCCAATCACGAACCCAACGGTCGCGGACCGCGTGCGTACCCTCTGGAAGCGTATGTGGGGCCCAAAGTCGTAGGACGCTTGGACAGGCCCGTTTGCCTCAAGGTACACTGTTCGACCCAGCCGTTCGTGCGGCACTTTTCTTGTGCTAGCTTTTGTCTATAGATAAAGAAAACTCTCCCCGCCGGTTTTCTTTTGTGTCCCCGGAAAATTCTTACTGCAAGTGTGGAGCATAGCTTCGTGAAAACGTACAAGCCAGCTGTGACCAGTTCGCGTTTGGTTCTGCAATTTCTGCTGGGCGCTGTCGCGATTGCCCTCGCCGCGTGCGCGGGCCCAGCGGGTACCGTTCCCCCGATGATTTCCGTGCAAGTTGCTCCGGCCACTGCCAACGTCGGGACGAACCAGACGCAGCAATTCACGGCGACGGTTTCGGGTACGACGAACACAACCGTCACCTGGCAGGTGAGCAGTACATCGGCCAGCGCGGCGAGTATCGGCACGATTAGCGCGTCGGGACTGTACACAGCACCGACGACGGTCCCAACCGGTGGCACGGTGACCATAACGGCCACTTCGCAAGCGGACAATACGAAATCCGACTCAACGACGGTGACGATAACGACGGCTCCCGTGATCTCGATTACGCTTTCGCCGACGACGGCGAACGTACAGGCGGGCATCGGCAAACAGAATTTCACGGCGACTTTAATGAACGATACAAGCGCCAAGGGAGTCACGTGGTCGCTTTCCGGGACGGGCTGCAGCGGAGCCGCGTGTGGAACACTGACGAACGTTACGACGACTTCGGTGACGTATAACGCGCCGGCGAGTGTACCGAGCCCGGCAGCCGTTACCCTGAAAGCGACGTCCGTCGGCGACACCACGAAGACATCGAATGCGTCCATCACTGTCACAGCTGCCGTCGCGGTGGCTCTTGCACCGACGGCTGCAACGGTCAATGTAAGCAAAACCCAAAACTTTACGGCCACCGTCACAAACGACACGCAGAACAAAGGCGTGACGTGGACACTTACGGGAACCGGCTGCAGCGGCGCGACGTGCGGAACTTTGTCCGCAGCGAGTAGTGCCTCGGGAGTGGCAATCACTTACACGGCGCCTGCGACGGTGCCTTCGGCAGCGACGGCCAATCTGAAAGCGACGTCAGTCGCGGATACGTCGCGGACTGCTTCGGCGACGATTACGATCGCGCCAGCGATTGGCGTTACTGTCGCGCCCACGACAGCTAACGTGACAGTGAGCCTGACACAAAACTTTACGGCGACCGTCACGAACGACGCGCAAAACAAGGGTGTAACGTGGACGCTGAGCGGCACCGGGTGTTCCGGTGCAACGTGCGGGATACTTTCGACAAGCGCGAGCGCATCGGGCGTGGCCATTACGTACACCGCGCCGGCCGTGGTTCCTTCGCCTGCGACTGTTACCATCATGGCGAAGTCCGTGGCGGACACTTCGAAAACTGCCTCTGCAACGATCACAGTCGTGCCAGTGGTGGTGTCCGGTCTTTCCGTGACGATTAGCCCCGTGCGTGGCGGACTGACGCTCGGGCAAGGCATGAATTTCACAGCCACCGTCACGAACGATGTCGGCTCCGCTGGAGTGACATGGTCCGCGACGAGCGGCTCTCTTTCAGGTCAAACGACGACGACGGCAACGTACACTGCTCCCGGACTTGGCGGCGCAGTTACAGTTACTGCCACGAGTATCGCGGACATAACGAAGAGCGCATCGGCGACGATCGGCGTGACAGACCTGGCAGGCGTCTTGACCTACCACAACGACAACAATCGTGATGGCGTGAACGCGCAAGAATACGCATTAACGACCGCGAACGTGAAAACGGCGACATTTGGAAAGCTCTTTTCCTGCACAGTGGATGCGGCCGTGTACGCGCAGCCGCTGTGGGTGGCGAATGTGACGATCAGCAGTGTGAAGCACAACGTTGTCATCGCCGTCACGCAACATGACACGGTGTACGCGTTTGACGCGGATGCGAGTCCGTGCCAGACGCTATGGACGAAGAGTTTGCTCGGCACAAGTGAAACGTTTGGCTTGAGCAGCGACGTCTCATGCGCCGACCTGGCGCCGGACATCGGAATCGTCGGCACACCGGTAATTGATCCAGCGACGAGCACACTCTACTTGGTTACGAAGACGAAAACGCCACCCACCACGACATTTATGTTCACGCAGCGGATTCACGCGCTGAGCGTGGCGGATGGATCGGAGAAATTCGGAGGGCCGACAGCGATCGCAGGAACGATCAACGGTAATTCGTTCAGCGCGTTCAAAAACAATCAGCGCGCAGGGCTGGCGCTGGTAAACGGAAAAGTCTATATCGCGCACGCTTCGCACTGCGACCAGGCCAACTATCAAGGATGGGTATTCGGCTACACGGCGTCTGACTTGACCGTGATTCCGGACGTGTTTACGCCAGCAGCGCACAAGGTCGGAGTCGAATCGGGCATCTGGATGGCAGGAGGCGCGCCTGCTTCGGACGTGAGCAACAACGTCTATCTGATTACCGGCAATGGAACGTTCGATGCGAACTCAACGACGACACCTAACGATGACTACGGCGATTCGATACTAAGGCTGGCAACAACGACCGGCATTTCCGTGGCAGATTACTTCACACCGAGCGACCAAGCGAGCCTGCAGTCCGGTGACACGGATCTTGGATCGGGCGGCGCGGCAGTGCTCGTCGATCAGGCAACTGGACCGATTCCACATTTGCTGATCGGTGGCGGCAAAGAAGGTCTCATTTACCTTTTGAACCGCGACAGCATGGGACATTTTTCAAGCACCGATGCCGGCGTGATTCAAAAAGTGAGCACGGGCGGAGCGATTTTCTCTACCCCCGCATTTTGGCAAAACAGAATGTTCATCGCCAGCGCGTTCGGCACGACGTCTCTACAATCATTCACATTCAATCCAACAACAGCGCTGTTCACGACGCCGTCCGCATCGAAATCAACTGACACCTACGCGTTCCCCGGAGCAACTCCCTCGGTGTCGGCCCGTCCCGACGGTACGAATGGAATCGTTTGGGCGATTAATTCGGCCAATAACGGCACGGATGGAAGCAGCTTTGGATCGGCCGTGCTTCGCGCTTACGACGCGACGAATCTTGCCACGGAGCTTTGGACAAGTTCCGGCGTCGCCGCAGACAAGGCTGGAAACGCAGTGAAATTCACGGTGCCGACCATTGCGAACGGCAAGGTCTATGTCGGCACGCGCGGCAACAATACCGGCGGTGCAGCGAGCTCGACTTCGACGCCTGGTGAAATCGACGTGTACGGCTTGAAACCGAACTGATAGCTCGCGCGAACGCAAAGGCGGGGATGCGGCACAAGTTGTCGCTCACGCACGTTCTCGTTTTTGGCACTCCGAAACGGTGATATCTTCTAACTAAATGCGAGAGCGTGAACGCTGATACGCTCCGCCACAACACCCTTCAAACTTTGACCGTCGGAGCACTGGCCCATGAAAAATGCGTTGTTTTGCGGCTCGATCGCGAAATCGAAACGAGCCTGGCTGAGCCTGCGCATTGTCTTGTGGTGTTTCGGGTGCAGCAGCGGCTCCACACTTCCGTCGCAGATCACGGTTGCGGTAAGTCCGAAGCGAGCAGCGGTCACGACGGGACAAACGCAAACCTTCGTCGCGTCCGTAACGGGCAGTTCCAACACTAGCGTGATGTGGGAAGTGGACGGCACGGCGGCTGGAAGCGCGAGTGTGGGCACAATCAGCACTGGTGGCGTGTATACGCCGCCGCCGGCGGGCGGCACGCACACGGTTTTGGCGCGCAGCGCCGCGGATTCTACGATCACCGCGAGCGCGAGTATCGCAGTGACGGATCTGGGCGGGGTGTTTACTTATCACAACGACATTTCTCGCACCGGAGCGAACACCCAGGAATTTGCGCTCAACACGACCACGGTGACCACCGCTACGTTCGGAAAACTTTATTCCTGCAACGTGGACGCGGCGGTCTATGCACAGCCGCTCTGGGTCGCCAACCTTACGGTGAACGGCACGAAACACAATGTCGTGTATGTGGCAACGGAACACGACAGCGTTTACGCGTTTGATGCGGACAATCCGGCGTGCACAAACGTTTGGGGATCCGCGAAGAGTTTGGTTGCGTCTGGAGAGGCGTGGGTGAACAGCCTTAACGACACGGGCTGCGGAGACCTCGCTCCTGACATCGGAATCACGGGTACGCCGGTCATTGATCCCGCAACGAACACTCTGTACGTGGTCACGAAATCCAAAGACCCGTCCACGGCTCCCGCAACGTATCACCACCGGCTGCACGCACTGGACCTGGCAACTGGAGCGGAAAAAGCGGGGAGCCCGGTGGAAGTCTCGGCGCAAGCGACTGGCACCGGGGGCGGCGGCAGCAGCATGACGATAAATTTTGACGGATTGCTTAATGCGCAGCGGCCAGCGCTGCTGCTCACCGGGGGCCACGTCATCATCGCCTGGGGTTCGCACTGCGATTTTGGCCAATATCACGGATGGGTGATGTCGTATAGCGCATCGAGCCTGGCAAAGGAAGCGGTGTGGAACTCGTCTCCCAACGGTGTACTGGACGGAATCTGGATGTCGGGGAACGGACCGGCGGCGGATGCGAACGGAAATATCTACCTCGTTACGGGCAACGGAACATTCGACGCCATCAATGGCAATTTCGGGGACGCAATTGTGAAGCTGGCTCCGCCGAGCGGGGGTACGTTTGCCGTGAGCAGCTATTTCTCGCCGGTGGATCAAACAAATTTGGAGCAATTTGACGTGGACCTGGGCTCGGGCGGGTTGGTTTTGCTGCCGGATTTGCCGGGAGGCGCCCATCCGCATCTGCTGGCGCAAGCAGGCAAGGATGGGCGGATTTGGATCGCGGACCGCGAGGGGCTTGGCGGATTCAGTACGACGTCGAACGGAGTCGTGCAAGAGTTGGATAGTGCAGTTCCGGGCGGAATGTGGGGCTCACCGGCGTATTGGAACGGAAATCTTTACTTCGGGGCGGCACAAGACGGCAATCCGAACGGCGATCCAATGCGGGCATTCTCCTTCAACACGACGACGGGAGTTGTCGCATTTGCCACGCAGAGTGCGAAGATTTTTGCGTTCACCGGGCCAACGCCATCGGTCTCGTCGAACGGAACGACGGCGGGAACCGGGATTGTTTGGGCGCTCGACAATCAGGCTTGGGCGCAGTCGTGTCCGAGCGGCGGATGCCAAGTGGTCTACGCTTACGACGCGACTAATCTTGCCAATAAATTGTGGGATAGCACACTTGCGGCGAACAGCCGCGACCGGTCTGGTGGAGCGGTCAAGTTCACTGTGCCGACCGTTGCCAACGGAAAAGTTTACGTGGCCGGCCAGAATTCGGTGACGGTGTACGGATTGCTGCCGAATTGAATAAACGATGAAGCACGGAGCCGTTGAGCTACGTCTACGATTCGGCTGAACGAAAACCGGCGGTCGTCGGAACTCAGCCAGGAGTGGCTAAGCTACTTACATCCCCTCGTAGTTGGGGCCGCCGCCGCCTTCGGGGACAACCCAGTTGATGATTTGGTAGGGATCGGCGATGTCGCAGGTCTTGCAGTGAACGCAATTCGCAAAGTTTATTTTTAGTTTTTGGCCGGCGCCGTCTTTCACCATTTCGTAGACCGCAGCGGGGCAGAAATACTGGCAGGGATTGCCGTATTCCTCAACGCACTTGGTGGCGCAGACGTTTAAATCAGCGATGTGGAGATGGCTTGGCTGATCTTCTTCGTGGCGCGTGCCGGAGTGATAGACGTCGGTGAGGCGGTCGAAAGTGAGTTTGCCGTCTCCCGCGAAACGCGGCTCGGCGAGTTGGCCGTTGATTTTCTTGTAGGCTTCGTGGCCGGCGTGTGCGCGCATGGGATCGACGAGGCCGCGTCCACTGGTAATTTGCTGAAACGCGGTGTTGATGAAGCCGCGGAATTGGCCGTGCGCGAAGCCCTGATGGAAATTGCGGACTTTCCATAATTCTTTCTTGATGTAGCTTTGCTCAATTTTTGTTTGGTAGGCGCTGAGCGTTTTGGCGGATGTATCGCCGGTTTTGAGCGCTTCGAACGCGGCTTCTGCAGCAAGCATTCCACTTTTTATCGCGAGGTGAATGCCTTTTAGTTTTTGCGAGTCGAGAAAGCTGCCGGCGTCGCCGACGATTAGTCCACCGTCGAAGTAATTGCGAGGCATGGCGTACCAGCCGCCGTAAGGCAGGGATTTTGCGCCGTAACGAACGAGTTTGCCGCCTTCCAGAAGTTTCGCGACAAACGGATTTGTTTTCCATTTTTGAAACGTCGCGTGCGGATCGAAGCGCGGGTCGGCGTATTCGAGCGCAATGACGAGACCGATGGAAAGGCGATGGTCCGAAAGGCCATAAATCCATCCGCCGCCGTACATGCGGCTGGGAACGGGATAGCCGAGCGTGTGCGCGACGTAGCCAGATTGAATTTTCCCAGGTTGGACGTCCCATAATTCCTTGACGCCGAGCCCGTAGCTTTGCGGATTAACAATGTTGTCGAGCTTCTTTTTTGCGACGAGCTCTTTGGTGAGTGAGCCGCGCGTGCCTTCGGCGAGGACGGTGACCTTGGCTTTCAGTTCGTAGCCCGGCTGATAGTTGTCCTTCGGCTTGCCATTTTTGTCGATGCCTTTGTCTTCCGTGATGACGCCGCCGATGCCGTCGCGATCGTAAATTAATTGTGCGCCGCCGAATTCCTTGAAAACGTTGACGCCGGCGGCTTCGACTTTTTCGCCTAGCCATTTCACGAGCTTGCTGAGCGAGACGACGTAGTTGCCCTTGTTCTGGAACGGGGGCGGCGTGATGGGAAATCGGAAGGAGGACTTTTCCGTGAACAAGAGAGCGGCGGAATCGGTGACGGGCGTATCGAGCGGCGCGGATTTTTCAAAGTCGGGGACGAGTTCCGCGAGGGCTTTCGGATTCATGATGGCGCCGGAAAGTTGATGCGCGCCGAGTTCGCGGCCTTTTTCGAGGACATAGATGTTTTCGGCGGAGAGTTCGGGCTTTGCGCCGCCGGCGTTGTGCGCCTTGATCAAATTCGCAAGATGCAGCGCGCAGGCGAGCCCGGCGGGGCCGGCGCCAACTATCAGAACATCGGCCTCGAGTTGTTCGCGTTGGATGGTCACTGCTTCCCATTTTATCAGATCGACGGAGGGCACGACTTTAGTCGTGCCACTGAGATGGGTTACGCGGTGGGCTTTAGCCCCTGAGGAGGGCAATCGAGAACATGCAACCCGCTAGCGGAAGAGTACGAATACTGTTTTGGATCGCTTGCAATTCCCGCGCGAACGGGGTTAGCGTGAATGTACTTCCGATGTTGCTCACAGTCGCTACGATCGCGCACACGATGGTCAACGTAGCCACGTTGCCAAATCTCGGAGGTAATTCCCAACTCTTTCTTCACGCGAAACGAAAAGCCACCTTTGATGAGCTGTACTGCTCGCTCGAGCGTAGTTTCTTCCCGAGTGGTTATGAGCAGGTGGAGATGATTCGGCATCAGGACGAATTCGTGGAGATCATACTTTTTCTGATCGCGGTAATGAATGATCGTCGCAATTAAGAGATTAACGACTCGTTCGGACTGAAAAAAGAATCGCTTACCATCGGTGCTCGCCGTAATGAAGTAAGTGCGCGAAGGGCTAGTCGATTCATCGCGAGGTGGCTTGCTCAAATTGAACCTCAGCGGCTAAAGCCCCCGTGGTGCACTTTTGTGGCACGACTGAAGTCGTGCCCTCCCATTGATCTACACGCCTTTCGCTTTTTCCAGGGCTTCGGTGAGGGCGGGCATGATTTCGAAGATGTCGCCGACGACGGCGTAGTCGGCGATTTCGAAGATGGGCGCGTTCTGGTCTTTGTTGATGGCGACGATGGTGCGTGCGCCCTTCATGCCGACGACGTGCTGAATCGCGCCGCTGATGCCGAGCGCGAGATAGAGTTTTGGCGCGACGGTCTGGCCGGAGCTGCCGATTTGCCGCTCCATCGGCAGCCAGCCTTCGTCGCAGATTGGACGAGACGCAGCAATTTCCGCGCCCATCGCTTTGGCGACGGCTTCGGCTTGCGGAATATTTTCCGGCGCTTTGATGCCGCGGCCGATGGCGACGATGAGGGGCGCTTGCGTGAGGTCGACGGCGGATTTCGCTTCTTTGAAAAGTTCGAGCGGCTTGGTGCGAATCTGCGCAGCGGTAAGTTGAACGCCGATTGAGTTCACTGGAGCTTTGCCGGAAGCGTGCGCCTGGACGAGATCTGCGCGAAACGCGCCTGCCTGAAACGACGCGAACCACGGACCCGCGCCGAGGAACGAAACGTCGGCAACGGTTTTGCCCTGAAACATTTGGCGGACGAAAACAAGTTTGCCGCCTTCGCTGCGGTAGCCGACGCAGTCGCCAATCATTCCTTTGCCAAGCATCGCGGCAAGTTTCGGCGCAAAATCGCGGACTTGATACGTATGCGGGAACAGGACGAGGTCGGGCTTTGCGGATTCGACGACTTGCTTCAGCGCGATGCAGTATCCGTCCGGAGTGTAGTCGGCGAGCAGTTCATTTTCGACGGCGAGAACTTCCGCGACGGCTTTGGCCGCGAGTTCGTCCGCAAACGCGCCAATACCTTTGCCAAGAACCACCGCGCTGACGGTGCCCGAAGCAGCGCTCGCAATTTGCTGCGCGGCGGCCAGAGTTTCGAAACTGGCGTTGTTCCACTTGCCCTGACGATGTTCGGCGATGACGAGGATTTTCATGGTTAGATCACCCTCGCTTCGAATTT
>Ga0137360_10001810_pt1 | contig 12703 bp, 10 predicted proteins | sample Mad1_60_16metaG_FD_104924 | JGI IMG/M metagenome (GOLD analysis project Ga0137360, IMG submission 104924) | Vadose zone soil microbial communities from Angelo Coast Range Reserve, California, USA - Mad1_60_16 metaG | ecosystem: Environmental > Terrestrial > Soil > Vadose zone | place: USA... | reverse complement strand
GTTTGGTTACAGCCGGCGGCCGGCGGCGTACTCGTCGGCGTGATGGCCCTCTTCGTTCCCCAAGTCCTGGGAGTCGGTTATGGCTACGTGGGAGACGCGCTGAACGGGAGAATGGCTCTCGGAATTATGGCCCTCCTGGTGATCTTGAAGCTTTTCGCGGTTACGACGTGCTACGGATCCGGTAATGCGGGTGGCATCTTCGGGCCCAGCCTTTTCATTGGAGCCATGCTGGGCGGCACGGTCGGGGGAATTGCGCATCACCTGCTGCCGCAATACACGGCCTCGGCAGGAGCCTACGCTTTGGTTGGCATGGGGACACTTTTTGCGGGCATCATCCGCGCCCCGATGACTTCGGTTCTGATGATCTTTGAAACGACGCAAGACTACGCGGTCATTGTTCCCCTCATGATTTCGAATCTTGTTAGTTTCTTCATTTCCGCGCGTTTGCAGCGTGAGCCGATCTACGACGTGCTGGCTTTGCAGGATGGGATTCACCTTCCAAGCGCCGCCACGCGGCAGCAGCGAGGGGGACGACAAGTGGGTCAAGTGATGCGGCTTCCCTCCGACACACTGCCGGCTGCGATGAGTATCAGCGACGCATTGCAGTTGGCTCGGACCAGTGCGTACCGCTGCCGGCCGGTTTGCGATAACCGTGGAGTGATCGGAGTGCTGAGTAAGCGAAGGCTCGAACGGGCGGCCGAGGAGCACGACGGAACCAAGGCACTCTCCGATCTTGTGAATCCGGAGCTGTTTCCCCATCTTCACCCTGACCAATCGCTTCATCTGGCCTTGGAGCGACTCGGGGAATCCCGATGCGAAATCTTGCCCGTGGTAAGCAGGGCCGACGTGCACAAGCTGGAAGGTGTCGTACTTCTGCGTGACGTACTGGATTCGTACGGCATTGGCGCTGAAGACCAAAAGTGACCTCAGCTGAGAGCGGCGATGGGAAGCGACGAGGAGCAATGCGGAAGTTCATGAGCACAACGACTGGGATTCCGGGATTGTATTACCGGGTTGGATAGCGGGCTGAGATGGAAATGAAGTCGCTTGGCGACGAAGATCCTTGGGGTATAGGATGGCGGCGGCTGTTGAGGGAGGGAATGATGGCTCGGAAAAACAGGTTGACGCGCGTGGCAGTGGGAATCGGGGAGGCGATTGGGAGAGCGGATCGCAAAGCGCATCAGGTGGCCAAGGCGGGCGTGGTGGCCAAGAAGGAGCTCGAGGCCATCGGCAAGCAGGTGGATGCGTTGAAGAAGCAGTTGCAGAAGACGACGAAGCGGATGAAGGCGGCGTTGCGGTAGGGGATTGCCGGGACTTGGCGGCGTTGTACTGGCGGATGCTTTGTCCGCTGCCTTTACTATTGGTTTGGCCTTGGCAAATTCCTTGGTCAGCCCACGGCGACACGATGGAAGCGAATTGCGTCAGGCAACTACTTCGTGAGAGGAGGCTGTGCCTTCGAGTGAGAGCCTTCCTTCTGCTCAATCCGTAAATGCAAAACTCGGTCCGGTAGAATTAAGTTGGATCTGGCCTCGCCGATCGGCAAAAATGTTGAGGCAGCGCCCTCCTAAACCTCGAGGTGTGGGCCATTTTGGAGCTGTTCCAAAGCGAGACTCTCGACCCGTCCTGGTACACAGTTTGAAACCGTGTGCCTTTCATCTCATCAGCCAAAACGCTGCAGACATGATCGCGGTCGTGGATATGGAGGGGAGACGCATTTTCAACAGTCTCTCTTATGAAAAGGTAATTGGATATTCGCCTGAAGAATTACAAAGCTCGTCGGCTTTCGAGCAGATTCACCCGATGACCGCGAGTGTGTCAAGAAGGCGGCTGAGGACGCAAAGCATTCGGGAATTGGAACAACACTGGAGTACCGCTTCCGGCACAAAGACGGGAGATGGCTGGTGCTGGAATCCACTTCGAGCGTGATTCGGAATGCGGAGGGCGAACCGGAGAAACTGGTGGTCGTGAACCGCAATATCACGGAACGCACGAGAGCCGAAGCAATCGAGACGCCAAAGGGGGCGGTTGGTAAGCTACTGAAACGACAACGAATCCGAAATAGGATAGCAATTTTGGGTGTTCTACATTGAAACAGAGGCTAGGTCACATACTTGTTCCTAACCGTCGCTGCGGATGAGGAGCGAACCCCCACCGCAGCTAGGAGCGTACTTTCCGCACTAGAACTTCGACGGCGCAAACCCATTTGTAGATAGCCTTCGAGTAGCAAAATCGGTTTCCGAAATGGCTGCATGTGTTTGATAAGTGGCGCGCCCGGGGAGACTCGAACTCCCGACCCTCTGCTTAGAAGTCAGTTGTCCACTTTAATCAGAACTTGCCGGAGCGACCGTAAAGCGGGGAAAATCAGCAACTTGTGATTAACGGCGACAAACTACTTACTCCTCTTTCTTCACCTTTAAGCAGGGGTTTTGCTGCGATTTGTCACAATTACTATTACATTTCTATGACAGAGAAAATCACGGGGCCAATCAAGATATCGTAAAGACCTATTTCTCGAGTGGCTGACCGACCTCACGGTCCAAGCGACGTTTTAGGAGATGGAGGCGAGCAGCATTTCAGCGGAATCACACTTCCTCGAACGGGACTTCCGGGTACTGATCCGAACGTCTTCTGCGTGCTGTCCGTGCTGGTTCAGGTCTTCTCCGGGGCGCAGTTCAGTTGGTTAGAACGCCTGCGTGTCACGCAGGAGGCCGGATGTTCAAGTCCCGTCGTTTCTTTTCGATCACTTAGCGAGCATTTTCCTTTTAGAGATTGTGCGTCTGACCGGCTCCAAGCCTAGTCAATCTTAAAGTCACCTGATTTGTATCTGGAGCATGCGGCGTAAACGAGAAAAGACGGGCAGCTAGGTCTAGCGCATCCTTTGATGCAACTTATCTATTTTTCTTCTTGACATCGACCGGCAATTCCATAATATGGCACGCGTGCCACATCCCAAGACACGCCGATCTCCCTACCGCGTCCAGGTGCTCGACCGCGCTTTAGCAGCTTTGGAGATCTTGGCCGATCGTGCGACCGAGTGCAGCCTTGCTGAGCTTTGCACGATCATGAAGCTGCACAAGAGCACGGTGCATCGCTTGATGATGGTGCTCGAACAGCACCGTTTAGTGGACAAGAACCCGGACACAGGCCGCTATCGCCTCGGCCTCAAACTGTTCGAGTTGGGTTCCAAAGCCTTAGGCACAACCGATCTTCGCCGTCATGCAAGACCTTATCTTGATCGCTTGCAGCACGAACTTGGCGAAACGGTTTTTCTTTGCATGCTCGACGAGGGCCAAGTCTTTTACCTCGAAAAGATTGAGTCACAGCAGAGCGTACGGACCGGTTGCACGGTTGGCAGCCGCGCGCCCGTTCACTGCACGGCGGTTGGCAAGGCCATGCTCGCAGAACTATCCGACACAGAGGTGAGTGAGATCGTCCGCCGGTGGGGGCTGAAGGCTATGACGGAAAACACCATCACCAGCGCGTCTGCGCTCAAGACGGAACTAAAAACAATCCGCTCCAGGGGATATTCCATTGACGATGAAGAGAAGGAGGAAGGATTGCGCTGCGTGAGTGCAGCAGTGCGCGGCGACTCCGGAAAGCTCTTGGCGGCTTTGAGCGTTTCAGGGCCGGCTTTTCGAGTGACGCGGGAGAGGGTCCCTGAGATCGGCAGAGCGGTGATGCAGGCTGCCAACGAGCTCTCGCAGCAGTTGGGACACAAGCCCGCAACGCTGGAATGGGTGCGCGCAGCGGTGAGCTAGATGGAAGCAAAAGGGTGTCCGGCGAAGGCCGGTTTTTTTTAGGGCCAATGCACTGCTGAGATGCAGTCTCATAATGCGGTACGCGACTTCCGGCGAGGCGGTAGCCCGGGGACCTGCTTCAAGGGAAGAAGTCACCCAGACGCGCAGGGGTGCGCTGTGCGGCGACAGGAGGAATGTATGCGTGGGAAATTCGGAGTGGCAGTCGTTTTCTGCTTGGTAGTCCTGCTGTTTCCCCATCTTGTAAAAGCGCAGCTCACCACCACCGCGATCTATGGCCGAGTGATCGACGCGAATGGCGGCACCATCGCCGGTGCTCAAGTGGTGGTGAGGAACACGGAAACAAACCTGTCCCGAGCCGCACAAACGAATGAGGAAGGCGAGTACCGTATCGAATTTCTTCCGGTCGGCAGCTACCGCGTGGAAATCGCGGCCCAGGGCTTCAAGAGATTCGTGCGCGCCGGCATCGTACTGGAAGTTAGTGTTCCCGCCCGTGTGGACGCGGTGCTGCAGTTAGGAGATATCAGCCAAACCGTCACAGTAGCTGAAAGCGTGCCGCTGGTGGACACCACCAGCCCTGAAATAGGTCGCACGATCGAGAACGAAGAGGTTGTCAACCTGCCGCTCGTGAATCGCAATGCGTATGAATTGTTGCTGCTCACACCGGGCGTTCAAAACAGCAGCTTTAACCCGGGCCAGCCAAATCCGGTGATCACCTTGGGCTACCCGGAGCAGCGAACGTTCATCAATGGCGGCGTGGACGGCGGGGCTGGCTCGGTGAGCTACTACCTCGACGGCGGAATCAACATGACGGGCTTGCGCAACACAGGCAACATTCTTCCCAATCCCGACGCCATTCAGGAGTATCGCGTTGAAACGAACAACTACAACGCGGAGTACGGAAAAATGTCCAGTGGCGTCATAACCGCGCTTACAAAGTCGGGCACGAATGCCTATCACGGCGAGTTGTTCGACTACTGGCGGACCGATGCGCTGAACGCCGCTCCCTGGAACTCGATTGTCGGTACTCCTCCCTTGCGGCGACAGCAATTTGGCGGGACCTTCGGCGGTCCAATCAAGAAAGATAAGACCTTCTTCTTCGGCTCGTACCAAGGTCTGCGCCAGCTCAGCAGTACGCTCTTTACTGGTGCGACCCTGCCAACCGCGGCGGAGGCTGGCGGGAATATGGCCGGGCTTCTCCCGGGAAGCGGATCCTTGCCTAGCCAATATACGTGCGGGTCGCCGATGGTAATCTGTTCTTCCCTGCTGGATCCCGTTGCACAGAAGCTACTGACTTCAAGTGTTTTCCCCAACATCCCAACCGGAGTCACCAGCGGCTTCCAGGCGGTAGCGCCTAGTCCGTACAATACCGATGAATTCTTGATTAAGGTCGACCACAATCTGACCCGGAAACAACGGCTCAGCGGAAGCTATTTCTACGCTAGCGGCAACAATACGGTCCCTCCTCTAAACTCCACCAGTGGACAGCCAAACGGAAACGTTCCCTGGGACGTGCAATTATTCTCCTGGCGTCAGCAAAATGTGAATCTCAGCAACACTTGGACGGCAAACCCCAATCTGACAAACCAGTTGTGGATGGGCTATACGCGGAACATAGCCGGGCGTCTAAATCTGCCTGGTACATCTCTGGGCGACCTGGGGTCCGAATTTTCGATCCAGGGGCTGCATTCGCTCCCGCAGATCAGCGTGACCGGTTTTTTCACGGCGGCCAGCGCTATCGCCGGGCCGGTGGCCGGCTCGAACTTTTATAACGCCCGCGACGTGGTCAGCTATATCCACGGCCGGCATTCGCTTTCCTTCGGAGGTGACGAAACTCTCGACAAGGACGTTCAGCAAACTCTGCTGAACAACTACGGCGTGTTTGGCTTCAACGGCACCAATATAAAGGACGCCAAGACGGGCAAGACCATTGCGGTTCCTGCCTTCGCCAATTTCGTCATGGGCCTGCCAACTTCCGTGTCACAGGACTCACCGGTGACCGGGTACACCAACAGCTGGAGCACGAGCCTCTTCGCACAAGATAATTTCCGAATCTTCCCGCGACTCACTCTTAATCTTGGTGTGCGCTGGGATATTCAGACTCCGCCGACGGATCCCCAAAACCGAGGGACCAGTTTCCAGGTGGGAGAGCAATCGACGGCGGTTCCGGCGGCGCCTCAGGGCGCCCTCTTCACGGGCGATCCTGGCGTCACGCGTGGCGTCGTGCCCGTTAGATGGCACCATGTCTCACCCCGAGTCGGATTTGCGTGGGATCCCTTCGGCGACGGTAAAACTTCGATCCGAGGAGGCACTGGAGTTTTTTACGGCAGCGTCTCAGGCAATGAATGGAACACGGTCACTAATTTCGAGCCTTCTGCCGTCCGCTTCAGTTTCACCAACGTCACGCAGCAAGTGACAGGTTCCGGCTTGACCGCCGTGCCGCAGGGCGCAACGCTCTCCTGTCCGTACAACAAACTCGTAGCGAAGAATGCCTCCGGCGCGCCGCTCGGCCCGACGGTAACTTGTGCCGCCGGAAGTGGCAGCGGCGTTACCGGCATTGATCCGTTTCCGTTCGCCCCGCCGCAGTTCCTTACGCCGGGAGGGCCGTTCTTCGGCTTCGCGAAGAATTTCCAGTGGCCCTATACCTATCAATTTAATTTATCCGTCCAGCGGCAAGTCACCTCGAATTTCAGCGTATCCGCGGCGTACGTCGGCACTATGAGCCACAACTTGCCCTTTGCACAGGACATCAATGCTCCGGCGACCGGTTCTCTCGCCCCCGCTTGCGCGACCAGCGCCGGCGGGAATATCGTGGCACGCCGCCCGACCGACAATAACGGCGTCTCCACCTGCACGGCCCCGGGCAGTCCCTTTGGCACTGTCCTGCTTGTGCAATCCAATCAAACTGCCTCTTATAACGGCCTTCAGACAACGGTCCAATTAAGAGTTACGCATGGGCTAATGCTGTACGGCTTTTACACTTTCAGCCACACCTTTGACAGCGTACAACTCGACAACACCACTACGCAGGGCGGTGCGGAGGACATGACGAATCTTCGCCTGGAACGCGGCCCGGCGGACTTCGATCTGCGCCATCAATTCGTGACGGCGCTGGTGTGGAGATTGAATTACTACCATGGAGACCACCTCTTGGCGCGTGGAGTCGCGAATGGTTGGACGTTCTCTCCAATCATCAATATCCATAGCGGCTTTCCCTTTACCGTTCTGAATGGCAAAGACGCAAATCTAAGCGGCAACAGTTCGGCGGAGCGAGCCGAACTGGTTGCTGGACAGAATGCAGTTTTGAGCAATCGCACGGCGGCGCAGTGGTTCAACATCGCCGCCTTCTCGCAGAATCCCGCAAATTTGGTTAGCGGCGTTGCCATTAATGGAAACTCCGGGCGCAACATGCTCCGCGGCCCCACGTTTAAAGACGTCGACCTCGCGGTCTCTCGCGACTTCGTTTTCAAAGAGCGCTTGGATTTGCAATTGCGCGCCGATGCCTACAATGTTTTCAATATGGTGAGCCTGAATTCCCCGGGAGCGACTGTCGGCACCTCCACATTCGGAGTAATCACCTCAGCGAGCGCCATGCGCCAGCTTCAGCTTGGACTCAAGGTTTCTTTCTGAGCCCACGCCACTTTGCCAACACGCGCTTTGCGTGCCGTGTTTGCGCGTGGGCAGTGTCTTCACACGGCGCAGGACGCTATCTGGCCGCGGGCAACGCGCCTCGATTGAACGAGTGCAAGGCCAAGTGGCACTCGAAAGTATGATCCTTCATTAAGGAGTCGCTTTATGAGCACTATCCAACAGACCCAAGCACCTTTTGAAAAAATGATCTTCCGCAAGACCAATACTCATCCCGGGCGGAATATCGCAGTGTCGCCCCAAAACAGCGCCATGAAGCACCTCGCCTACGGACGAATTATTTTGAACGCTTCCACGCCGAAAGTTGAGTTCTCCAACGATAGCCGCGAAACTGCTTTTGTTTGCCTCTCTGGAGCCGTTACGTTAAAAGCGGGCTCGCAGGAATTTGAACTCAGCCAGTACGACGCGATTTATCTTCCCCGCGACACTCAAATCGAATTGCAGACCAATACTCTCGCGGATATCGCGGAATTCTCCGCCGAGGTCGAGCACCGTTATCCCGTGCAGTTCATTTCATACCAGACGCTTTCCAAGGATCCATCGTTGCGCTTCCGGAGCGGTGGCGCCGGGAACACGCGTGATCTAAATATTTTGATCGGCAAAAACGTGGCAGCGGGTCGCCTTTTAGTGGGATTCACCTTCTCTGAGCCCGGAAACTGGACGAGTTGGCCCCCGCACGAACACGCCAAGATGCTTGAGGAGATGTACGTTTATTTTGACATGCCTGAACCCGCCTACGGCATTCAACTCGTCTACAACGATACGCAATATCCGGAGTTGCTCACCGTGGTGCGTGACGGCGATGCTGTCTTGATGCCCGAGGGATATCACCCTAACGTGTCTGTCCCGGGTCATCGCATCGGTTTTCTTTGGGCCATGGCCGCGCATCGCGAGGTGCAGGACCGCCAGTTTGGTGTCGTCAATATACAGCCCGGATTTCAACAAGGCGGGTCGGGCCTGGACGTAGGCCGTAAATAAACGGAATTAAGCAGGGGAAATTCTGCGGGAATGCAATTCGATCGCGGACCTACAAATGGCCTTAAGGTGAATCGTTGAACCTCGAAGCGTTTCAGCTGACCGGCAAAAATGCGCTGGTGACAGGTTCGAACCGGGGACTCGGCGCTGCAATCGCGGTCGCGCTGGCAAACGCCGGCGCAGACGTTGCGTGCCATGGACGCGATCCGAATCCAGGACTTTCGTGCGATGAGATTCTAGCAGTCGGGCGCCGGACATTCTACTTTTCCGCGGATTTGGCTGACGCGAAGGCGTGTGCTGGTCTTATCGAAAAGACCATTTCCGAATTTGGCTCGATCGATATCCTGGTGAACAACGCGGGCGTAATACGCCGGGCTCCTGCCGCGGAATACTCCTCGGAATTCTGGGATGAGCTGATCGCCGTGAATCTTACGGCGGTATTCCGCCTCTCCCAGCTTGCCGGGGAGCGCATGCTGGATCAAGGAAGAGGAGGCAAAATCCTGAATATCGCCTCGCTTCTTTCGTTTCAAGGTGGAATCCTGGTTCCCGCGTACGCGGCTGCGAAGGGCGGCGTCGCCCAGTTAACCAAAGCGCTTGCGAACGAATGGGCAAGCAAAAGAATTAACGTAAATGCGATTGCCCCGGGATACATGGCCACGGACAACACCACCGCACTGCGGCAGGACCCTATCCGCAGCCGACAGATTATGGAACGGATCCCTGCAGGACGTTGGGGCGACCCAAGTGACATCGCGGGCGCGGCAATATTCCTCTGCTCATCCGCCAGTGATTACGTGCACGGACATGTCCTCGCGGTGGACGGAGGTTGGTTGGCGCGTTGAAGCAATCGTTCTTCACGCAATCTGATAAGAACTCCTGCTGCATCGGAGCAGTCCGGCTAAAATGGAGGAAGCTAAATGGAAATTGGAACAAAGACATTCCCTGACCTAGTGGTCGTGCCGCGCGAGAAAGGGAAAGAGTCCGCACCGGAGAAAGGGCTGAAACGCCGTGTGCTCGCGTACAACGACAAGCTCTTTCTTGCCGAGCATGAGATGGTAAAGGGCTGGGTCGGCTCCGTGCATAGCCATCCGCACGATCAAATCGTGTATGTAGTACAGGGCCATATCAAGGTCACAAGCCAAGCGAATACGTTTGAGCTTCGCACCGGCGACACGTTTGTAGTACGCGGCGGCATAGAACACGGAGCGTCCGCAATCGAGGATTCTCGCGTGATCGATGTGTTCACGCCCTGCCGAGGGGACTACATTACCTGAGCCAGCTTTCAGGTGCCATCTCGTGCGCGGCCAGAACTCCATGCGGAAAGCCCATATCCCTGTAGTGTGGCTCATGCTCTTGATGAGTTGCGATTCGTTTGCACAATCGCGGGCTGACGCACCGCAAATCCAGACTTCTAAGCTCGATGGTCAGATCCGAGATTTCCTTGAGAAGGAAGTGACCGCTCACCTTGCTGACATCAGAACTCTCGATCCTCCTCCGGACCGCGTGGTTGGCGCCCTGACCACTGGAGAGTTTTCCTGGGGAACGTTCATGCGAACGCTCGGAGCCTATTCGCAGTTTGTAGGTACGAAATCAGTTGCTGGCCATGATCTTCCACAAATGATCGGGAAAATGGCACAGATCGAATTGGAGCATGGGGGAAGGAGCTGGGCACAGCTTTATGCGGCGATGGCTCTCGAAAGCTTTGGGACAGACCTGCAGCGCAACGCATTGTGGCAGCAATTATCTCCCAAAGAGCGGGAGACGTATCTAACTCTACTGGATCCCAATCGGTTTTATGATGCTAAGACTCATAGGCTGATAAATCTTCCCGAGAACTATTTCGGTGTCGCAGCGCGTATCACGGCGATTGACTACGAGCTCGGCCTTAATAAAGATCGCCCTTCTCTCGATGACCTTCTGAATCACGCGGCCGCGCAGTTCGTTGGCGGAGCCCTCTTTGCCGACGATGCGCTGCCAACTGGCCGATACGATCGGTATTCGAATGAATACGCCAGAGCCCTTTACGAGGCGGCGGAACTCGCCGGGCGACAGGATCTACTAAAGGCGCTCACACCTTCGCTCAATGAGCAGATGAAACTCTGGTGGGATTTGCTTTCGCCGGACGGCTACGGTTATTCCTGGGGCCGCAGTCTCGGTGCGATCAGTTACATGGATACGATCGAGATTGCGGCGTTTCTTGGGAAACACCCGAAATTCCGGCCAGCCCCGCTGCCCGAGCTAGCCTCGGCCTATTTTGTCGCATGGTCGTGGCTGCTACACGACTTCAATGCCGAGACGCATCTCCTCTCCATCTTCGCGTTTGGGCGAGGCGACTACGGTTACATTACAAAGGAGCGAGAATGGCAGCAAACCACTACTTTTTTTGCAAAGGTCATCAGTGCCCATGCAATATTTATGAAAGCGCTGGAGCAGGAAGGAATGGAAAGCTTTCCTCCGAAACTGAACCTGCCCGATGTCGCCCGATTTGAATACTTCCGCAACGGCGTCGGACGAAAATTTGGAGTTTGGGTGGTCCGCCAAGGAAATCTCCATTTTGCATTGCCCTTTGTGACGGGGCCGAAAGCTGCAACATCAGACTACGAGCCCGCACCACATGGATTTCCTGCTCTCGCTGTACCCGTCGAAAAGATCTATCCTTGTTTGGTCTCATTCCTAGAGCTGGAAGACGGCCGGACGATTGCTCCCGCAGATGGCGCGGATGAAATCAGGCCTTCCGCGGATGGAAAGAGTGTCACTGCGCTCTGGAAGCGTTGGGTAGTGGTTGGCTCCAAAGCCGGGGAAACGGTGGACCCGGGTGTCGTCTCTGAGGTGACGTGGGTGCTTCAGGGAAATGATTTGAATAGAGTCGAATCTCTGACAGCGTCGAGGCCGCTAAAAGTCCACCGCCTTTGGCTCGCCGTCCCCAGTCACAATAGCCATGTAGAAATTGTGGCGCCTGGCACCGCTCAAATCAATAGACTCACCTCGAGTGGAACGACGCTGGAGGTGCAAGTGAAACATTCGGGCTGGCCAGTTCAGATTTCCGCCTGGGCCCCCGGCGACGATCCCTTAGGCAAAGCCGATCGTGGGGCCATCGCCCTCCACTTGGTGCTCGAATCAAAGAACCTCTCGCTAACACCAGGAGCTCCCGAAAATTGGGAGATCACCTTGTCAGCGTATTAGTCGTTCGATTTGCAGCCCCCTTGGATTTGTTTCTCAAAAGCATTGTCGTCGGGCGTGACCATCATTAAGAGTCTGATCCGAGGTTGCCGCCGGTATTTCTCTTGTTTACATGACGGCTGCGCGACACATATGTTGGCAGCTTCCAACTAAATAGCACCGTTGTTTCCGCGCAGCCCTTAATCAGTTCAGGATCAATGCCAAGCACGGAGATCGCTTCCTACAAGCCGACTTGACCAATCCTCCGGACGGCCCGATAACTTCCGGATAGCCGACCATCCGTAAACTGAGTTGGGGTACCTCCTCACCCGAGGTGTATAGCTACTTTTCCATCTCCGTTAAGCCTGACGGAAGGTAATGCCGTTCTCTTCGCACCATTGGATGGCCATGTGCCGAAGTTCGACTTGCTTGAACCGATTCCAAGCGTCCCACAAGTTGTATTCGGTAAGGAGACGTTTGAACAGGCGGAAGGCACCTGCACCGCGAATGCCGCCATGGAAATCATTCCGCATCCCCGTGTCCTTCAGTGTCGCGGAGAAGCGGTCCATGATGGCCCACTCGTGGACATCGAACCTGCTAGGTAAAGCCCGGTATCGCTTGCCCTCCTGTTCCTGGATGCTCCGGGCGAGTTTAACGGCCTCTCGCTCCCAGTCTGGCAAATCCTCGATGACTGTCTGCGGATCCTCTGCAAGGTCGAACTCCTCTTCCGTAATCGAGCGCACTTCGCCGGTTTCTACGTCCAGATAGGACGAGATCGAGTCGTCAGCCATCTCGAGCGCTTCAATGATCACGTCGAGCTTTACTTCAGCAGCCACGGCAAGCCGATTCTACTGCCCATCAGGCTGAGAGGTACATCAGAGTCCAGCTCTGCAAACTCTGCGGCTTTTCTTCGGCGCATCAGATGTAAATTCTCGAGTTGCCGGGCAACACCACCACATTCCCTCCATCCGGACTTCTGGGGAGCCAGGCGGCACTTGTCCGGTTTCGCGTTTACCAGGCATCTCTAACAACGTCGGCCCTGGCAAGCTCTTTTTGAAGACACTTCTTTCTTTTCACCTAAAAGAGTTTTTCTCTTTCGTTTTCCTTCGTTTTCTTCCTTCTCAGCGTTGACGACCACGGCTCGCCTGTAATCTTTCGGTCGGTTT
>Ga0137360_10001801_pt1 | contig 12731 bp, 7 predicted proteins | sample Mad1_60_16metaG_FD_104924 | JGI IMG/M metagenome (GOLD analysis project Ga0137360, IMG submission 104924) | Vadose zone soil microbial communities from Angelo Coast Range Reserve, California, USA - Mad1_60_16 metaG | ecosystem: Environmental > Terrestrial > Soil > Vadose zone | place: USA... | reverse complement strand
TGAAGCGGTGGAGAACGATTTTCTTTTGCACCGGTGTGAGTTTCGAGAGGTCCACGCCGGGAAGTTTGGTGGCGCGATCGGCGTGAGCGAGGAAGACTTCGCCCTTGTCCTCGAAAGTTTCGACTTTAGCCATGATGGGCATGCCGAGAAGGGCGCGAATTTCGGCTTCGTAGACGGCGGGATCCCAGAGGCCGACATGCTTTTGGACGACGCGGCCTTCGGTGTCCAAGACGAAAGAAGTGGGCAGGGCGGGGATTCCGCCGAATTGGATGCGGATGTCATTGGAAGTCACGGCCACGGGATAATTGATGCCCATTTCCTGGACGTACTGCTGGACGTCGGCCTCTTCGTCGTCGACATTGAGGCCGATGATTTGCAGGCGGTCTTTGTAGCGGTTCTGCAGGGCGATGAGGTCGGGAATTTCCGCTCGGCAAGGTCCGCACCACGTGGCCCAGAAATTAAGAAAGATGACTTTGCCTTGCAGCGCGGCGAGAGTGAGGGGCTTGCCGTCGAGCGAGGTGAGCTTGAAGTCGGGCGCGGGATCGGGGTTGCGAACGAAGCGGATGATCGGCTGGTTGTCCTGTTGCGGCGCAGCTTGTGCACTTGTCAAAACAGGTGGGAGGCAAACAAGCAATGCAGCTAGGAGGTGGCGAGAGTAAGGCATGGCGTCCCCCATAGAAGACCACATTGAGCGGCGCGCGCCAAGTGGATGAGGGAACGTGATTCGTGACTGGTGACTCGCGAAGAGAAAAGATAACGCAGAAGCCCCGGGATCGCCGAGACATGCAGGGAAGCATCGTCGGTTGGATCACCGGCACCGGCCACGAAAAGGCGGCGATTACCTTTCGGCGAGCGTGAGAGTGGCTTCGATCAGGTCGACGGAATTGCCGCCGGCCATGATTTTGAAGGTACCGGGCTCGACCACCTTGTGCATGTCGCGATTGAGGAAAGAAAGTTCGTCAAAGCCGAGAGAGAACTCCACGGTTTTTGTCTGGCCGGGATCGAGAGTCATTCGGCGGAAGCCGCGTAGTTCTTTGATGGGGCGCGTGACCGAGCTGATTTCGTCGCGGATGTAGAGTTGCACGACTTCGTCGCCGCGGACTTTGCTGGTGTTGGTGACGTTTACGCTGACACGGGCGGTGCCCTCGGGGCCGATGGTGTCGGGCGTGGCGTGGAGATTGTCGTACTTGAAGCTGGAATAGCTGAGGCCCCAGCCGAAGGGGAAAAGAGGCTGCGTGGTGCTGAAGGCGTATTCGCGCTTGGCGGAAGGCTTTTGGTAGTAGTAATCGGGAAGCTGGCCGACCGAGCGAGGGACGGTGATCGGGAGTTTGCCGCCTGGATTGTAATCGCCAAACAGAACTTCTGCCGCGGCGGTGCCGCCTTCCTGGCCGAGATACCAGCCGTCCAGAATCGCGGGAACATTTTCGGCCAGATAAGTGACGGCGTTGGGGCGGCCGTGCAGCAGAATTGCGACGACCGGCTTGTGCGTGGCGAGCATGGCTTTGGCGAGGTCGTCTTGATTGCCGAGCAACGAGAGATCGTCGCGGTCGCCTTTGTGTTCGGGAGCCCAGGCTTCGCGGGAGGTTTGCTCGTTGCCGCCGAGGACGAGGATGATGACGTCAGCTTTCTGGGCAGTCTTGACGGCTTCGGCGATACGCTCAGCGTTGCGTGCCGGATCGCCGAGAATCACTTTGTCGGCATCCCATTCGGGGAGCGTTTCGGTGATTTTCGTGCCTTCGGCGTAAAGAACTTCAGCTGCTGAGCCGACGCGATTCTTGATGCCGTCGAGAATGCTGACGCCGCGGCCGGGTTTGTTGCTGTAGCCGCCGAGGTGCACGTCGTGCGCGTTGGGACCGATGACGGCGATGTGTTTGAACTTGGCGATCTCCAGCGGAAGAAGATCGTTCTGGTTTTTTAGTAGAGTAAGCGTCTCGCGCGCGGCTTGTAGCGCGAGTTTCTGATGTTCGGGGCTGTTAGTGATTTTTTCGGCGTAGGCGGAATCGACGTAGGGATCATCGAAAAGGCCGGCGAGAAATTTGGCGCGCAGCACGCTCGCGGCAGCGCGATTGACAGCAGCCTCGGAGACTGTGCCGTTGTGCACCTGCTGAACGAGACCGGGATAGGCGTCCGGAAACGGCAACTCGATGTCCACTCCGGCGTCGAGAGCCATGCGCGCGGCGGCTTCCTTATTCGGGACGACGTGATGGACGCGAATGAGTTCGGTGATGCCGAAATAATCGGAGACAACGACGCCGTTGAATCCCCACTCGTGGCGCAGAATGTCGGTAAGCAGATGTTTGTTGCTGTGGGAAGGGATGCCGTCGATTTCGTTATAGGAGGCCATCACGGTGTGCACATGAGCTTCTTTTACGGCGGCTTCGAATGGTCTCAGCCAATATTCCCGGATGACGCGCTCGGAATAGTTTCCGGGGGCGACGTTGGTGCCGCCTTCCGGCTGGCCGTGCACGGCGAAGTGTTTCGCAGTAGCCATGACGTGCGATTTGTCGACACCGGGGCCATCGCCTTGAAAGCCTTTTATTGCCGCGACGCCGAGACGCGACACGAGGTAGGGATCTTCCCCGTAGGTTTCTTCCGTGCGGCCCCAGCGCGGATCGCGCGCGAGATCGAGAACGGGCGCGAGGCATTCGTGCACGCCCCGGGCGCGCGCCTCCGCGGCATCGGCGGCGAAAACCTCGTGAAGTAATTCCGGATCCCAGGTGGACGCGAGCCCGATCGCCGCGGGATAAGACGTGCCCTTGTCGGCGACGTGGCCGTGCAGACATTCGTCATGAAACATCACGGGAATGCCAAGCCGCGTGTTCTCCTTCATCCACTTCTGCATCGTGTTGGTGAACTCCGCTTCTTCGCGCGGGCCGTGGGAGACTTCGCTCGGACGCGACATTTGGCCGATTCCGTCTTTGAGCAGTAGGGCCGCGTGGTCGGGGAGGAACGCGCCCTTGTCATCAACGAAGCGCGACTCCGGAGTACGCATGAACGCCGGGTTCTCCCAGACGCCTTCGATTTGAGCGACTTTTTCTTCGAGGGTCATGCGTAAAAGAAGATCGGCGAGGCGTTGCTCGATGGGCAGCCGTCGATTACGGTAGGCGGGAACATCTTGCGTCTGGCTAGCAAGGAATATTGGGCCGCAAAGGAGGAGTCCGAGAAATGCGGCGAGAGCAAGCCGCGCGGGAGAAAAAAGCCTCATCAAAACCTCCGAGAAAAAATAGCGATACTTGTAAACTGAAAAACGGCTGGTACTATAGCACGGCCGTTAACGTACACGGCGAACCTTCTGCTGGATTACTGAAGGCAGGCAATCCTATGCGTCGCTTCCAAGTTCTCGAGTTGGCGGTTTCCGGAGCGCTACTGCTAGTGGCGTTAGGGGGAAAGTGCGCGCGCGCCGAGACAGGTGCCGATGCGTGGCTGCGCTATGCGCCGCTCGACAAGGCCGCCGCGCAGAACTACGCGCGTTTGCCTGGAAAGGTGGTTGCGCTCGGCGATTCCCCCGTGCTCGATTCCGCGAGAGGCGAATTGATTCGCGGCGTTCGAGGAATGTTGGGGCGGACTTTGCGCGAAGGGAAGAGTCTCTCGCGTGAAAGGACGATTATTCTGGGCACAGTTTCCGCCTTGAAAACGGAGGAGCCTGCTCTTCTTGAACATGTCGATCTTCAGGGCGACGGCTTTTTTCTGGCCGCCGCGCATTGGAACGGAGCCGAATATCTCATTATCACGTCAACCTCGGAGCGCGGCGTTCTCTATGGCGTCTTCGCGCTGCTTAGCAAGATTGCACGCGGCGAAAGCGTATCCGCATTGCACGAAACGCAGCAGCCCGAAGCGCCGATTCGCTGGGTGGATCAGTGGGACAACCTCGATGGTCGAATTGAACGCGGCTACGCGGGCCCTTCTATTTTTTTCGAAAATGGCAATGTGCGAGCGGATTTGACGCGCGCCGGTGAGTACGCGCGGCTGCTGGCATCCATCGGCATCAACGGATGCGCGATCAACAACGTCAATGCCAATCCGCGCGTTCTGGAAGACAGTTTTTTGCCGCAGCTCGCTCGTGTTGCCGATGTATTTCGCCCCTGGGGAGTGCAGCTCGCAATCTCCGTCGACCTCAGCAGCCCAAAAGTGATCGGTGGTCTCGACACGTTTGATCCGGCTGATCCGCAAGTCGGCGAATGGTGGAATAAAAAGGTGGACGAGATTTACCGGCTGATTCCGGATTTTGCCGGTGTTGTCGTCAAGGCGGATTCGGAGGGCCGACTCGGTCCAGCGACCTACGGCCGGACGCCGGCCGATGCCGCGAACGTGATTGCCCGAGCGCTTGCGCCGCATCGCGGAATCGTTTTTTATCGAGCGTTTGTCTACAACCATCATCTGGATTGGACCAACCTCAAGAATGACCGCGCGCGCGCGGCGTATGACAACTTTCACTCGCTCGACGGCAAGTTTGACGACAACGTCATCATTCAAATCAAATATGGACCTATCGATTTCCAGGTGCGTGAACCGGTGTCACCGCTTTTCAGTGGGCTCGAGAAAACTAACGAGGCCATCGAGCTGCAAGTCACGCAGGAATACACAGGCCAGCAGCGGCATTTGTGTTTTCTTCCGACGATGTGGAAGCAAGTTCTCGACTTCGACATGCACGCCGCCGCGCTGCCCACGCCGGTGAAGAACATTGTGGCAGGCCAAACGTTTCATCGGCCGGCGGGCGGATTTGTTGCCGTCGTGAACGTCGGCATGGATGCCAACTGGCTTGGCCACCCTCTGGCGATGGCGAATCTTTATGGATATGGCAGGCTGGCTTGGAATTCCAATCTCGATTCCAAGGCTATTGCCGAAGAATGGACGCGCCTGAGCTTTGGAAACGATCCAGCCGTGGTGCAAACAATTTCAGCAGTGCTGCTGGCATCCTGGCCCATCTATGAGAGTTACACCGGTCCATTGGGAGCAGGGACGCTCACAGACATTCTCGGAAGCCATTTCGGGCCGGGAGTCGAATCATCGGAACGAAATGGGTGGGGACAGTGGCATCGCGCGGACCATGAAGGTATTGGAATGGACCGCGCGGTTGCGACGGGCACGGGGTATGTGGAGCAGTATCGCCCACCCGTCCGGAAGCTGTATGAATCGCTGAATAGCACGCCGGACGAATTGCTTCTATTCTTTCACCACGTACCCTACACACACGTCTTGCATTCTGGGAAGACGGTCATCCAACACATCTACGATTCGCACTACGAAGGCGCGGAGCGAGCGGCAAGTCTTGTGGCGCAATGGAAGTCCTTGAAAGAGCGAGTCGATCAGGATCGTTATGAGGAAGTTTTGCGGCGCCTCGAATATCAGGCCGGGCATGCGATTGTTTGGCGCGATGCTGTCTGCAATTGGTTCTTGCAAATTTCTGGCATAGCCGATCAGCGCGGCCGAGTGGGACACTATCCCGGCCGACTTGAGGCCGAAGCGATGGAACTGCAGGGCTACTTGCCGCTGGACGTCGTTCCACGTGAAACAGCTTCGGGCGGAAAGGCGGTCGAGTGCGCGCCTCCGTTACAGAAGTGTTCCGCGGCGTTCCGCTTCGATGGTGCTGCAGGTTGGTACGAGATAGACGTCGAGTATTTTGACCAAAACAACGGCAAATCGAAGTTCCGCGTGCTCGTTGGCGAGCAGGTAGTCGATGAATGGCTTGCTGACGATCACTTGCCGGCGACAAAGCCGGGCGGCGATTCTTCCACACGTCGGCGAATCCTCGGATTGGCGCTTCGCCCCGGCGACAACATCCGCATTGAGGGCCTTCCCGATGGTGAAGAGCACGCGGCCCTAGATTACGTCGAAGTTCACCCCTCGCAAAAATGAATCAGCACGGACGAAAGAAATGACGCGCGATCGCAACCTAATATGTTGTTGCCGGGGACTGACGGCTCCTGAGGCGGCTCTAGCGTTTGCGGACCTTGATGTCGTCGTAAACGATGATGGAGAGGACCACGAGGATCCACACGGGGAAGACGCCCATTCCGGGGATAGCTTCCGCGATCAAGCCCGGCAAAATCGCCCATCGACGACCAAGGATCAGAAACAGGAATCCCGCCGTTCCCAGGTCAATCAGCCATTGCATGGGTGGGGCAAGCACAGTCCAGAAGGATAGAAAGTCGGAGACGGCCGCGACCAGGAAAGCAACAGCCTGCCGCTTGCGCGAGGGACGTTGAACCGGAGTCAGCACCTCTGTAGGTGTCAGAACGATCGGCTGATTGGGCGGCGTTGTCATGGCCCTGGTTGCGGTCTTCGAGCTCTTCCTAAATTATCCTGTCACGGGTGTGGGCCAACCGCAAGACATGATCGCCGGCGTCGTTTATGGGTAGGCAACTCTTGGAGATTCCGTCGCGTGGATTTCCTTGGGAGTGGCTACTGCGTGCGCGATAGAAACGAATGCCCACAATGAGTTTCAGCTTGTTCTACACTGAAGTCGTTGCGCAAATAGATGACGAACGACAATACACCAATGGCTAACGAACCAGCACCTCGCGGAACGCGCGGAAACTCGCGAAGGGTGCACTCGTGGGTTCTGGGAGCCTTGCTGGGCGCGATTCTTACGTTTGTTTTGCTGGGAGCGCTGGTGTGGTTCTCGACCGGGCTCGGGCTATTCCACCTGATAAGCAACTTGCGTGGAGGACGCACACAGATCAATGTGGATCAGCCGACCGTGGTTCATCAAATACAACAACTTCAACGGCTGGAAACCGTGAGCTACACGATGGATAAAATTATTTCGGGCGAGCACGGCAATGCGTACCTGCCCAAATTTCTAGCGGGTGACCGCCTGCTACTGGTGGTCCACGGAGAAGTGGTCGGGGGCATCAATCTAGCAGGATTGCAGCCGGGCGACGTCCTGATGCAAGGGCAGAAAGTGTCGATTCACCTGCCGGCAGCGGAAGTTTTGAGCACACGAATCGATAATGCGAGGACCAAAGTCTATTCCCGCGACACCGGGCTTTTCTCTTCCCCGGACCCCAACCTCGAAAGCGAGGTCCGCGAAGAAGCTGAACGCCAGCTGCTACAGGCCGCGCTACAAGACGGCATCCTAAAGATCGCTGCCGACAACGCGCGAAGCACGATCTCCGGTATGTTAAAGGGCTTTGGGTTCCTAGAAGTAAATACTCGGTAGGGCGCGTAACCGGAGACTGCCTCACCACCGGATGAATTCCTAGGCCTGCAACACGCTGCGGCTCTTGAGAAAAGTCTCACTCGGTTTGGAATCTGTCTGTCGCATTTCGCGGAAGAGGTGCAGGTTCGAGGACATCACGACTCCAGGGCTGAGATGCACCGCCGGAGGGAGGTGAACCTTGTTGGTGAGGTTATCGGCGATCAGCCGCACCGCGATCTGACCCTGCCGGTAAGGATGCTGGTGAATCGACGCGGTGATAATCCCTTTTTGAAAGTAAGGAGCCATCTCAGCAAAAAGGTCCGTGGTAATCAACTTTACTTTTCCTTCAAACCCCTGCGCTCCGAGAGCCCTGCACACCGGAAGGCAGTTGACCGTGTTCACATAAAGTCCATCGAGTGAACGGAAACGGCGCAGAAGATCCGACGTTTTCTGGAAGCTCTCGTCTTCATCCTCGTGTCCTTCAATCACACTGACGATTTTCCCCTCGGGACAGTGGCGCAGAAATCCTTCGGAAAAGCCGTCCGTCTTTTTCCGGTGATCTTCGGTCGAAAGCATTCCGGCAACGACCGCCACTTTGGAACCCGGTGGAACAAACTTGCCCATCAATTCGCCCGCGAGGCAGCCGTTCAAGTAGGGCTCGACGCAGACGATGGTCGACCGCCGGCTTTCCGGAGCGTCCGTCGAAACACAAACGACGCGAACGCCATTTTCTTCCGCGTCGTTGATCAGAGGCGTTAATTCCGTCGGGCTACCAGCAGTGAGAACAATTCCATCGACGCGGCTTTCCATCAATTCCTTGAACGCTTCAATGTCGCCTTGCCCTAGAGTTTGCACGGGACGGTTCTCAAACTCGACTCCAAGCTGCTCGAGATGCCGCGCTTCGTCCGAAACTCCGCGCCAGAGCTGATCGTAGAAAAAATGGATTTCCTTGGGGATGCACACTCCAATGCGAACCCGAGACTTCGCAACGGAAAGAGCGCGAGCCGCAAGATTCGGCGAATAACCGATTTGCTCGGCGATTTGCAGAATGTGGTTGCGCGTGGCTTCTTTGATGCCACCGCGCCCGTGCAAAGCGCGATCCACCGTGCCGATGGACACGTTTGCCATTTCGGCGATGCGGTGGATTCCGTGTTTTCCCTTGCTCATTTAACGCACTCCGCGATTTGGCGCTCCGCCATCCCGCATGTCGCTTTCAACGCGTACTTCTACAGTCGCCCCGCGCCGGCACGCAAGATCCAACTCACCAAATGCCCGATTAGTTTCAGCTGTTCCGAGCACCCATCCTAAACCTCCACCCCTGCAAAGCAGATCTAGCAGATAGGACGCACGGCCCGCGTACGTTAACACGATTTAATGCGGCGGAGGAGAAGAACAATCGCCAGCAAGGATTGCACCGCAAAGCCCGCTTGCGCTGCTCGTTGACTTGAGGAGTACAATCACCGCCGGCTTCACCGTAGAGTTAGGAATCGCACACACGATTAGGCGTGTCCCTTGCTCGCGCGGCTCTGACTGACATCCTACCGCTCACGGTCTAAGTCTAGATTTGATGAGGAGCTTTCTAAATGCGTTCCGTCTCACGCCGGCATTTCTTACAAGACGCGTCTAAAACGGGGATCGCGCTTGGTGCGAACTTCGCATTCGCGCGGAACTTGTTCAGCCAATCGTCCGCGTCGAGCGCGGCCCAGCCGGTCCGCATCTATGCCGATTCCCGCCGCACGCTGGCTCCCCTCCAGCGGGAAGTGTTTGGTTCCTTCCTCGAACATCTAGGCCGCGCCATCTACGAGGGTATCTACGATCCGCAGTCCAAACTCTCCGACTCCAGCGGCTTTCGCAAGGACGTCCTCGACGAAATCCGCAAGCTCGGCGTTCCCATCATTCGTTATCCCGGCGGAAATTTTGTTTCCGGATACAACTGGCTTGACGGAGTCGGCCCAAAAGCAAACCGCCCTGCGGTGCTGGACAAAGCGTGGAATTCCATTAATTCGAACGAATTCGGAACGGACGAGTTTCTCGCATGGTGCCGCCTCGTTGGAACACAACCGCTGCTCGGCTTGAATCTAGGCACAGGGACCCCGGAGCAAGCGGCCGCGCTCGTCGAATATTGCAATTTGGAGAAAGGCACGCGCTGGAGTGACCTCCGCCGCAAGAACGGAATCGCCGAACCTTACAAAGTCCAAAACTGGTGCCTCGGCAACGAGATGGACGGGCCCTGGCAGATCGGCCATATGACGGCGACGGAGTACGGTTTGAAGGCCCAGGACGCCGCGCGACAGATGCGCTACGTCGATCCTTCGCTGAAACTCGTAGCGTGCGGGTCGAGCGGCCCTGGCATGCCGACTTATCTCGAATGGGACCGCGAGGTGCTCGAGCAGTGCTACGACTATGTCGACGCCATCTCCTTGCATCGCTACTTCACCAACGGCGAGGAAACCGGCGGAGACAGCTCGAAGTTCTTGGCCATGAACCTCAGCATGGAGCGGCAAATCGACGAAGTGGCCGCGGTGTGTGATGTGGTTCGTGGGCACAAACGCTCGCCAAAGAAATTGTGGCTGAGTTTTGATGAATGGAATGTCTGGTACCGCGCCCGGACGGGCGACGCGGTGAACGGCCACCGGCAAAACGCGCCGCACCTTTTGGAAGAAGTCTATAACCTCGAAGACGCGCTCCTGGTCGGCGGCCTCCTCAATTCGCTGATTCGCAAGGCGGACCGTGTGAAGCTCGCCTGCTTGGCGCAGCTCGTCAATGTCATCGCGCCGATCATGACCAACCAGAATGGTCTCCTGAGGCAGACGATTTATTATCCATACAGTTGGGCGCTCGAATTTGCTCGCGGCACGGCGCTAGAGCTCTTGGTGGATTCGCCGGCCTACGACGTCACCGGCATGGGAACGGTCAACTATGTGGACGCGGCTGGAACCTACCAAGCGGACACCGGAAAGATCGGGTTTTTCCTGCTGAATCGCGACCTGACAAAGTCTCATATCGTTGAAATAATTTGGCAGGGCTCATCACCGCGCGCTGGTGATGCCGTTGTGCTTACCGGTACCGACTTGAAAGCGTCAAATACATTCGAGACGCCCACGCGAGTTGCGCCGCAGAAGGCGGACAAGCCTTCAAACGCAGGAGGGCGCACGACGTTCGAACTGCCGCCGCGTTCCTACACCATAGTTCAATGCAACGCCTAGGCAAACGGAGGGCGGCCATTTTTCGCTTTACGGTACCGTGGTGCTCTTCGCCGCCTCCTGCTATCATCGGCAGCAGGAAGTGGCTTATGCGGCAAAGGTACGCACCGGTGTTGTTCTCTCTGCTTTTCTTGGTCTCATCCGCTATCTCAGCCCAAACGCCTCTGAAGAAGGTTCTCTCCGGCTATATCCGCGAAGACGGCTCTGGCCACGTGATCAAATCCGCCCGCATAGAGCTGCAGAATTCCTTTGGTTCTCCGATTGCGAATGCCTACTCCGATGGTAATGGTGCGTATGAGTTCGATGACCTGGGCGGCGGTGATTTTTATATACTCGCGCAGCACGACGGTTACGAACCCTCCCGCCAGTTTGTGCGGCCCGATGGGTCGGGGCATGTCTACATCGACGTGTACTTGCGCATCGCGAGAGGCGACTCCACGCACAAATCTGTGAATCCAGTTTCGGAGCACGAGCTCAGTGTTCCGCCCAAAGCGCGAGAGTCGTTCGAAAAAGGCGTTCAACTTGTTGTTGAGAAATCCGACTATCGAGGCGCTGTAGCTCAGTTTACGCACGCGATCGAGCAATATCCCTCCTACTATGAAGCGTACGCAGCCATGGGACTGGCACAAAACAAAATGGGAGATGCGGCGGCGGCGGAGGCAGCCCTGCGAAAGTCGATCGATCTTAGTGCTGAAAAATATCCGCAGGCGATGATAGACCTCGCCTCTATGTTCAACGGTCAGAAACGTTTCTCTGATGCCGAGCCTCTGCTTCGCAAAGTGATTGCTCTGGACGCTTCGTCCTGGCGCGGCCAATTCGAATTAGCCTCTGCACTGAGCGGCCAGCAACGCTTTAAAGAAGCTGTAACCTGCGCATCCGCTGCTCGCGATTTGAAGCCGGACAACCCGCAGATCTACCTACTGCTTTACAATCTCCACATCCATACTGACGACTTCCCGGGAGCTTTACGCGACGCAGACGGCTATCTTAAGCTGACTCCTGACGGCGCCATGGCTGACCGCGTCCGCAAGATGCGCGTACAGCTTCAGAAAGCTGTGCAGAGCGCCCCGAACGATTCACACCAACCGCCTATTTTCTAACTACCCGTCCATCACTCCATGCTAGGAGGACCGCGCGGTGGGGTTCCAATTTTGTTCGCCCGCGCTCCCCCTGCTCGCCGTGTTTCCAGGATCGAGCATCAGGTCCACAGCTACTGCAAATCAAAAAAAGTGCTTGACAACACTAGTGCTCCGGTGAAAAGCTCCGTGCACGTTAACGGCGGATCCAATCGCCGTGGGGTGTGGAGGGTAAACTATGAGTACGTCGTTGTGTTCCATTAAGAATATCGTTTTTCTGTTGAAGCCGTTTCGTCTCCGCTTTCTATTTGTTCTTTTGCTTGCCCTGATTGGTTTTTCTGCTTCCACGTTCGCGCAGCAAGCGACGATCGTTGGGACGGTTACCGATCCTTCGGGTGCAGTCGTCCCGAACGTTGCCGTCGTTATCACCAATACCGATACGGGCCAGAGTCGCACGTTTCCGACAAACGATGCCGGCCAGTACGTTGCGCCGGATCTCCAGATTGGCCACTACGAGGTCAAGGCTTCTGCTGCTGGATTTAAGGCTGCGGAGCAAAAAGGCATCGTGCTGACCGTTGGCGACCGTGTCCGCGTCGATTTCCAGATGCAGATGGGCGCCGCACAAGAAACAGTTACGGTAGAAGCAAATGCCGTGCACGTTCAGGCTGATTCGGGAGAGGTCAGCAATCTCATCACTGACCAACAAGTCTCGCAAATCGCCGTGAACGGGCGCAGCATCTACCAACTTGCTCAACTGACGCCTGGCGCGTCGAGCCAGATCAACGGATTTGTCAACACGCCGGTCGGCGGAGACTCCAACGTCGAATTCAACGGCATGCGTCAAAACCACAACATCTATTTGCTCGACGGCGGCGAAGATGATGACCGCGGAGGCGCCGGCGGCATGAGCATCGCGCCATCCACTGACGCGATCGCCGAATTCCGGGCCCTGACATCAAACTACAGCGCCGACTACGGCCTCTCTTCGGCTGCGACGATGACCATGGTTCTCAAGTCTGGAACGAACCAGTTGCATGCTTCGGCATGGGAATTCAATCGCAACGATACATTCGATGCGCGCAACTTCTTCAACCCCACGCGCCTGGCGAGCGGCGCCAATAACCCGGCTTCTGAACTGCGCCTCAACGTTTTCGGCTTCAACGTTGGTGGCCCTGTCACTTTCGGCCATCTGTACAATCCGGACAAAAAGAAGACCTTCTTCTTCTACAACATGGAATGGCGTCGCCTGATTCAGGGAGGCGGAACGAAGCAATTGGTCCCCGCAACCACGACTTACGGGGGCGACCTTAG
>Ga0137360_10001790_pt1 | contig 12776 bp, 6 predicted proteins | sample Mad1_60_16metaG_FD_104924 | JGI IMG/M metagenome (GOLD analysis project Ga0137360, IMG submission 104924) | Vadose zone soil microbial communities from Angelo Coast Range Reserve, California, USA - Mad1_60_16 metaG | ecosystem: Environmental > Terrestrial > Soil > Vadose zone | place: USA... | reverse complement strand
TGTTTTTCGATCCGTTGCGGGATACGAACATTATTTACAATTTTCATTTTTACGAGCCGCACATCTTTACGCACCAAGGGGCGACGTGGAGCACGAACTATGTCCACTATCTGAAGGAAATGCCGTATCCTTCGACGCCGGAGAATGTGCAGGCGGCCGCGGCGCTGATTCCAGATGCCGTGAATCGATTGCAGGCGATTCATTACGGGCTGGACCGCTGGAACGCAGCGCGGATTGATGGAGAGGTCGGGCAGGTAGTGGCCTGGGCCAAGCGATGGAATGTGCCGGTGACTTGCAATGAGTTTGGGGTATATCGCAAGGCGGCGAATCCGCAGGACCGCGCGGCGTGGATTTCCGATGTTCGAACTACGCTGGAGAAATATGGGATCGGATGGACGATGTGGGATTACAGCGGTAGTTTTGGAGTGGTCACCAAGCAAGAGGGCCATCTAGCCGTTCTTGACGCGGCCACGGTGAAGGCACTTGGAATGAAGATGCCTCCTGTGCAGCGGTGACTGACGTGCTGTTCGAAGGGGAGAGTTCCGCCTCCAATCACGATCTGGCCGGTTAAGCAGGGTGCGCGGGCCAATGTCTCCCCGTTTTCTGCGTGACTCCAGCAATACAAAGGTCATTCGGAATGTGGACACAAGACGCATGGAACCATGCCCCGCAATCAATCGCGCCGGATACCTCTCGCCTGACCCGGTGTACCGGCGGGAACCGTGACCATCTCCCCCGCGCTCTCGGGTTGGGACTTCGAGCGCCTCAGCTCCGCGATAAATGTTCAGAACGGCCCCGTCGGTCGGAAGACACGACGGCACGACGTCGCAACTAGAGGAAAGTTCCCAAACGCTCTACGCGACGGTGGCGCCATATCGAATTAATTCCTCAGCCTTGCGGTGGCCCAGGTCGTAAGCCGTTTAGCTTGAAGCCGGCTTCGAGCAATCTTCGCGCAATCGGCCGGTCCATGTAGCGGATTCCTACAAATCCGAGCTGATTGTTTTCCGGGGTGATTGGTTTCACGCTGATCCGCACTTTGGCCAACTGCCGATTTCGATTTAAACCTGCAGACCTTGAAAAGCAGGGGTCGTTGCGTTTTGCCAGGAGCGCTCAGAATTCATGCAAAGTGTTGGTAGCCAGGAGCTTACGAGAGTTAGCAGAGGGACTCGAAGCTTATATCACGAGATCACCCGCACATCCGCGGACGCATTCGGCCCGGCCGTGCTTCTCGCCCTCTTTCGAAATCCTTGCGGTGTGACGGCCTCCCGCCGGTGAAAAGTGCGGTTAAACGTTTTCAAACTGTTAAATCCAACTCCGGACGCGACTCTGTAGCAGGACACTTTCGTCTCCAGAAGCAGCTCCTTGGCGCGCTCAATCCTGCAACGGGCGATCTCTGAGAGAATGGACCTCCCTATCGCCATGGAAAAATGCCTTTCCAAGGTCCGACGGGAGGTCCCTACTTCTTTTGCAACATCGCTAACCGAGATGCTTTGTGCAAAGTGGTCACGTATAAAACGAAGAGCGCTCACAATCAGTCGGTCATCTTGAGCAATTACGTCGCTGGACCTCCTGGTAGCCACGTGCGTGGGCTCCACGTGCACCACGTAGCCTTTCTTGATTTGTCTCGACATCAGGCCATCGAGGAGTTGTGCCGATTCATATCCCGCGCGCTCCAAATCAAGGGCTATGCTTGACAATGGTGGATCGGAGAGTTCGCAGATCAGGTCGTCGTTATCTACTCCAACGACTGCGACGTCGTCCGGCACCCGCAGTCCCGCCGTGACGCAGGCCTGCAAAACCTGCCGCCCACAAACGTCATTGCAAGCCATCAAGCCGACAGGTTTCGGAAGAGATTGGAGCCAACTCACTATTCCGGGCTGCTCGTGCCTCCAAGTGTCAAGCCAATGCGGTTGATGCTGGATCCAACTCGCCATATGGATGTGCCGCGTGAAACTGGAAGAGCCCTTTTCTCGCAGCAGGCGGACGTATTCCATCTCGCGCACGCTGGACCAGTGACAATTCATAAACCCGCAAAACGCAAAATTCCGCAAACCACGTTCCAGCAGATGCTTCACTCCCATTTGCGCAATGGCCGTTGAATGCGTATCGATTTCGCCAAATCGCTTGCCCGCCTTTGGCGGGCTTGATTCCCCAAGCTGCGAAGCGACAAAAGGCAGCCCCGTCGAGCGAATCTGCTTCTCCATTTGAGGCGAGCGGATGCGCGCGATGATCCCCGTGCCATTCCAGGAATCCACTTCCGGAAGGACTTGATCTAGGTGTCGGGGGGCAACATACATCGACCACGGACCGTGCAAACGTGAATATCGTAGGATTCCACGAAGGAGCCCTCGGCCATACTCGGTCGAAGTTTCAAGGAGCAGGGCAACTTGGGGCACTCGAACGCTGGGATGGTGCTCTCTCATGGGTGTGAAAGATTTGACTTTTTGCTGCAAGCCTTTGCAAATTCAGCACTTCCGACTTCCCCGAGAAAATCTCCGGCTCTGCATGCTGCCCTTCGGACTCGGGGAAGAGCTCGCCGCGACAATGGCGCAAAGTGGCGAATCTTTTGCCATTCTAAATTTGTGCTTCACGATTTTCAAGCGAAATAACGATGCGGCCCGGAGACGGCATGTCGCAGAATGTCCATTGCGTGTCGCACATTGGGGCTGGACTTCCTCCAGAGCGCGGAGTAAGGTCCGCCGCATTGGTCGGCTGCATTCGCTTTTTGCATGGAACGGATTTGATTTTGTTTGGAGTCCAGTGCGCTGGCGCAGGCGCGCTCAAGCGGAATGCTCCGTCCGGGGATGGATTTGGGCTGCTGGTCCCCGCCGCTCATTCTATCCCAGGTAACAACTCGAAGATGGTCTCGGGAGGAATGAAAATGAAATTGTTTCATTCGCGATTTGAATTTTCACCTGTGGTGCGTCATGGAGTGGCATTGGCCGTTGCCCTGCTCCTGGTTTTTTCGCTACAGCCAGCGTTCAGTCAGACCGTAACCAGTTCGTTGAGCGGCACTGTGGCCGACACCAGCGGCGCAACTGTTCCCAACGCGAAAGTGGTGCTTACGAACCAGGGTACCAACACGTCCCAATCCACCATTGCAAGCGGGTCCGGCTACTTTTCTTTTACGGCGATTCTCCCGGGCACCTACACCCTGACAATCTCGGCAAGCGGGTTTGCCGCTTGGGAAGAAAGGGGTATCACCATCAATCAGCAGGAAAGCCGGACGGTGACAAACATCGCGTTGAAAGTGGGCGCGATGACAGAAACGGTGGAGGTCACGGCAGCCGAGCAGCCGGTGCCGGTGGACAGCGGCGTTACCAGCACGACCTTGAATAACACGATGGTCAGCGAGATCGCAATCCAGGGGCGCGACGCGGCGGAGCTGATCCGTTTGATGCCTGGAATGGCGATGAACAGCGGGCTTGGGAACACGCAGTGGAACAGCGCACTCACCCAGATTAACAGCGGTCCGATTGGGGCATTTTCATCCAACGGCTCGCAGCCAAACGGCGGCATGCAGTTGATCATGGACGGCTCGGTCATAACAGATTCCGGGAACCAAGGAACGCAAATCGCCAACATCAACCAAGACATGACCCAGGAAGTGACCGTCCAGACTTCCTCGTTCGACGCCGAGCATGCGCATGGTCCGGTGACGTTTAGCGCCACCGGCAAGAGCGGCACTTTGAAGTACCACGGAGAGGGGTACGTTTACACTCGCAACGGCAGTTTGAATGCCAACAACCACTACTTCAATGAGCTTCCCACGCCAGTGGCAAAGCCAATTGACCACTACTGGTACGAGGGCTTCAACGTGGGCGGCCCGGTTCTTCCAAGGACGCGTTTCAAGGATAAGGCGTTCTTCTTTTTCGGCTTCGAACATTTGCACCAATTGCCGGCCGGCGCGCTTCACAAGTACGTGATACCTACAACCGCAATGATGGCGGGGGACTACACCGCGGCAAGCCTCGCGCCGTATAAGAATTTCTACGGCTCGGGGTCCATCCCGTGCGCCGATCCAACTGCGTGGAACTACGGCCAGTTCTGCAAAGGCGCTGTGGATAACAGCCAGGTCACGCTGTATGACGGTAGCGGGACTGCCTATGTGCCCGCTACGTATGACGCGGCGGTTGCGGCCCACAACACCTGCATGAACACCAAGCCGCAACCGCCGAACTGCCCGGGGTTGCCATCCGTTTCCGGCAGCCGGATCTCCCCGAGCCTGTTTGACCCCAACGGGTTGACATTGATGAAGGTGCTGGCCAGCGCGCCAGGGCTGACGTCCCTCGACCCGACGAAGAACGGTGGTTTTAACGCGCAATTTCTCGACCGGACACCGGTCGATAGCAACGAGATGAACATCCGGGGCGACTTTAACATCACTTCAAAAATGCGGGCCTTCGCCACTTTTACCCGCCAGCCGGAAACAGATATCAACAACATAGGGTTATGGTGGTGGCCGGGCAATGCGGTGCCGTATCCTTCGCAGATTCCCGCGAAACAGCTCGCTCGCGACTACAGCTTCGGAGTTACGAACACTTTTACCCCAACACTCGTAAATGAGGTCACGTTCGGCTACGCCTATTTTATCAACCCTGTTACGCTCAAGAACCCTACTGCGGCAAACCCGGCGACATACAACTATGGCGTTCAGACACCTTATGCTCAGCCAGTGCCCCAAGTGCCGGACATTATCAGCTGGTGCTGCAGTTCGGGCGGTGGTGGCAGCAATACTTCTAGCACATCGGCTGGACTTGACGCTTCTTCCTTCGGCACGACTCCAAAGTGGTACGGGAGCGCCGCTGGGAAAGACAGCTACACGCCGGATTTCAGCGATAACTTGACCTGGATCAAACGCGCCCATACTTTCAAATTTGGGTTCTTCTGGGCGCGTTACGCCAACGTGCAGACGGAAGGGGCGTGCTGCGGGGGAGGGACAGTCGGGCAATGGGAGTTCGATCCCTGGACAAGTAACTCTAGTTTTAACAACTATTCAGATATGCTGATTGGCCATGCCAACAGCTTCACCCAGGCGAGCACGAACTTCGTCGATAATGTGGTCTATAACGAGTACGACTTTTACGCTCAGGACTCCTGGAAAGCTACACGCAGGCTCACGCTGCATTATGGCGTGCGTTTCGAACACGAAGGCCAGTGGTACCCGACCAACGAAAATAAGGGCATCATGGTCTGGAATCCCAATAACTCGGTCCAGCCCTATAGTTCCGGCAGCACCGCCCCGTTGGCGGGTTTTGACTGGCATGGAATTGACAGCAAGGTTCCTATTTCCGGTTGGAGTTCGCATAGCTTTTATGCGGACCCGCGCATCGGTGTCGCCTACGACTTACGCGGAAATGGAAAGACGGTGCTGCGTGGCGGGTTCGGGATCTACCGCCACAACGTCGCCTATAACAGCGTAACCGCAAACGGCTTGTTGGACGCCCCCCTTGGGCTCAAGAGCTTCAGCAGCAACTGCACCTTCACATCGCTTGCTAGCCTAAGCACTTGCGCGGCCGCGACCGCAGGCTCAAGAACATCACAGAATGTTGAAGGCATGATGTTCGGCGACGATAAAGCGCCACACACGCAAAACTGGAACGTAACCATCGATCAACGGGTTCCGTGGAACTCGATCCTGGAGTTGTCATACCAGGGCAGCCGCAGCCGGGACTTGTTCCTCTCACCCAATGGCGGCGGAGGCATATCGATTGACAACATCAACTACATTCCCGTGGGGGCTCTTTTCAAGCCAGATCCGGTCACGGGTATAGCTTATTACTATCAAGGTAACCCCACCGACGCCTGCGTGACGGCAGGGACGTGCGTCATAGGCGCTCCACCGTCGGGCGCGATCCCACATTACAGGCCGTGGAGTTACAACGCGCTTTACTTGGCCGGTCATGGCGGCTATTCCAATTACAACGGGTTCATGGTGCAGTGGATAAAGCAGACTGGACCGGCCGTGTTCAACTTGAACTACGCCTTCAGTCACACGCTTGGAACCCGGATAGGAGACAACGATAACGGGCAGGGTTCCGGCGCCGCGCTCGACGCTTTCAATCTGCGGAATAACTACGGTAATTTAGCTTTTGATCGAAGGCATATCTTTAACGCCGCCTATGTGATCAACCTCCCGAGCCCAGTGCATCACAACATTTTCGGCGAAGAGGTCGTCAACGGGTGGAAGCTTTCCGGCACCGTGCAATACCAGAGCGGCCCGCCGCTTCAGCCATTGACCGGGACGGGACTCAACCCATCGTATGCTGGCGGCGTGAATAATCAGAGTATACTTGGCACGGACGGCATAGCCTTGGAGCCGTACTTGACCTGCAACCCGGCAAAGGGTCTTTCGGGGGGTCAGTACTTCAACCCTAACTGCTTCCAGGAACCAAACGTTCGCGGGCAAAATGGTCCGCTCATCTGGCCGAACATCACCGGCCCTTCGTATGTGGGCAGCGATTTGGGAGTGTACAAGAACTTCAAGGTGAGGGAGAGCCAGAACATTCAGTTCCGGTTCACGGCGTTCAACTTCCTGAACCACCCCAACCCGCAATTTGGCTTGTCAGATGACATCAACTTGAGATTCTCCGCCCCAGGCGGCGGCAATAGCAACGCGGATACAAACGGCAAGCCTGCCTACCAGGTGGGCAACAGAACCCTGGAATTCGCTCTGAAGTACTTGTTCTAACTAACTCGTTGCCAACCAACTTCGCCTGGCAAGGAGGGATGGCGCAAGCCATCCCTCCTTCGTTTTATGAGAGCCTATTGGCGTGAGAAAATGATTGCCTCGAAAACAGAGGAGAGCACTACGTGGGCGATGGATCGCGGTGGGGCAGAGGTCGTTCAAAGAGACTTTGGACGCGGCGAGACGCCGTCGCCGCTCTTGGCGGAATCTTCGCAACGGCTGCGGTTCCCGTCCTGGGTAGAGCCGGCGCGGCTTCTCCTGCGTCCCCCAAGATCAACTTTGCCCTGAAGTCTCTGCCCTTCCGCGTGGAAACCGACGAGACTCTTGAGGCACCGCACGCTCCCTCAACAATGGCCGGAGGACTGGCCGTTTTCGACTACAACAAGGATGGCCGTCCGGACATTTTTTTTACCAACGGAGCGAATATGGCGTCATTGAAGAAGGGCGCCCCGAAATTCTTCAACCGGCTTTTTCGGAACGAGGGCAGCGGAGTCTTCAAAGACGTGACAAAGCAAGCGGGCCTGGCGGGCACGGGATACGACATGGGAGCGGCCGTCGGCGACTACGATAACGACGGCCATGCCGACCTGTTCGTCGCTGGCGTGCATGGGCGGACGCTGTATCACAACAACGGAGACGGGACGTTTACCGACGTCACGAAGAAAGCCGGGCTCGATGGTTGGAACGATGCGGAGTACGGACCTCTCTGGTCCGTGGCCGCCGCATGGGTGGACGTGAACAGTGACGGGCTGCTCGATCTTTTCGTCGTCAACTACGTCCAGTGGGATTATGCCACGGAGCACGTTTGCGGATTGCCGGGACGATGGGATTACTGCAGCCCGAATTTCTATAAAGGGTCGCCCAACCAGCTTTATCTGAACAAGGGCGACGGGACGTTTGAGGACGTGTCCGAAGCGTGGGGCCTACGCAAACACGTTGGCAAAGGGATGGGCGTGGGAGTAGCCGATTACGATTTGGATGGACGGCCCGATCTGTTTGTCACCAACGATATCTATTACAACTATTTGTTTCACAATTCGGGCAGCAAGTTCGATGAGGTGGCGCTCAGCGAAGGAGTAGGGCTCGTGGAGGACGGCCAATTCATTTCGGGCATGGGAGTGGATTTCCGCGATATCGACAACGACGGCTACCCTGATATCACGACGGTGGCCCTGAACAATCAGACGTTTCCAATCTGGCGAAATATCCAAGGGAAGGGCTTCGATGAGATCACCGGCTTGAGCGGGATGCGCGAAGCAAGCCTGCACATGGGCGGCTTTGGCCCCGGCTTCTTTGATTTTGACAATGACGGGTGGAAAGACCTATTCGTCAGCCGGGGCCACGTCGAGGCGCTGACGAAGCCGGGGACGGAGATTAAGCAGCACAATGCGGTGTTTCGCAACCCGGGCCCGAGCGGCCGCTGGCGAGCTCTGGTCGCCGAGGCGGGGTTGACAGCGGCTCCGCCGGCGCGGCATCGTGGCTGCGCCTTCGGCGACTTCGACGGAGATGGCAGAATGGATGCCGTAGTAACAGCGCTGCTCGATCCGGCAGAGATTTGGATGAACCGTACAGAGGGCGCGGGACACTGGCTGGATATCGCATTGGAAGGAACCAAAAGCAATCGCGATGGAATCGGCGCGACGGCGATGTTAGTCACCAAGGCGGGAGCCCAATACAATCACATGACCAGCAGCGTCGGGTACGCGTCGTCGAGCCACGCGCCGGTGCACTTCGGTTTAGGCGAAGAAAAGCGGGTCGAGCTGCTCCGAATTCGCTGGCCTTCGGGCATTGTACAGGACTTGCGTAACTTGGAAGCAGATCGTGTGCTCAGGGTAAGGGAACCTGCGGGCTGATGATGTGCGTCTGTCCACGACGGTCTCGTTCTTCCGTTCGGAGCCGGTTCACAATTTCCTTTTCCCGGTCGCCGTCGTTTGGCCGCTGAAGGCGGTAATAAAGCGCGGACAATTCGACGTGGGGTGGAAGCCATTGCGGGTTCTCCCGTTCGATGGCTTCAAGATTCTTCAGGGCTGCCGGCAGATTTCCCTCGGTGCGCTCGATCCGCGCCAGTTCATAGCGCGCCGCGAGCGAATCGGGGTCGATAGCGATCGCGCGATCGATTTCCCGGCGGGCCTGGTCCAAATTTCGATCGATAAGGAAAGCGTTGGCGAGCTGGAGCCGCGCTTGAATGTCGTTCGGGTCGATCTGCAGAGCCTTCTTGTACTCTTCCTGGGCGTCCTTCTCATTTCCCGCGAAGTCATCGACCATGGCGAGGACGACGTATGCCTTGGCCGCATTCGGATTCAGGCGAATGACCGCCTGTGCGTCTTCCTTGGCCTGATCGAATAGCGTAAGACCCAGGTAAAGATCCGCAGCGAGCTGGTACGCCTCGGCGTTCTTTCCCAGATCGGCAACCTTCTGGACGCGCTCCAGGCCCCCTAGTGTCTGGCCGGCGCGGATCAGCGCATTTCCCAAGGCCCACTCGAGATCAAGATTTTCAGGATTGCCTTTTTCGAGCGGCTCGAGAAGGGCAACAGCTTGGCCGACAAGGCCCAGCTGCGCCTGGCAGTTGCCCAGTAACGTAGCTACGCGGAGATCGCTGGGGTCTTCCCTGTGCAGCGTTGCGAACTGCGCAGCCGCGCCCGCAAAGTCACCTCTCTTGTAGTAGGCAAGGCCGAGATCCAGCTGGAGCGCAGGACTTCCAGGCGCTTCGGCGAGGGCAATGTGATATTGCGTGATCGCCTCGTCGAAACGGCCGAGCGAAACGAGAACGACACCAAGGTTGGCATGCGCAGCGACCATGTTCGGGTCCACCCGAATCAGTTCCTGAAACTTCCGCACGGCCAGCTCGTAATCTCCGCGCTGCTGCGCTTGTGCGGCATCCTGGAATAGCTGCTCAGGGGCCGACTCCTGCGCCGCCGCGCCGCAAGCGCACAGCAAAAAAGCCAAAAACGCTTCAGCACGCATAACTTTTAGCAGTATAACTCGAATTTCAATTCGGCCGGCGCCTTGACGGGAAATACCGGCGCCAAGACCTCGCAGCACTACCGCTCGTTTGATACGCGCGGACAGAAATACTCCTGCTCTCTGACTGCAGAAAACAACATCCTGACATCCATGACCGAAGGGTGCACGAACTCAGACAAGAACGGGTCGGATAGGGAAGTTAATGAATAGCGCGGGCGAATTTGGCCCGGAGAGAGGATCGTCTGTGCTAGGCAGCGCCGCTGACCTGCGATCCTTCTCTCAGGTTTTTCGCTTTTAAGTCTTTTGAAGCATTCTGCTTAGAAGATACGCAGTACAAGACTCTAAGTGCCACTTCTGGCTGTTATGTGGTCAACCACATAACAACAACCATTATGTGGCGCTTGTGAAAATGAGGCGCTGGACGTTGAAGCCTGCAATTCTTAACACGCCTTCCTCCTTTGAGCGCCACATAACGAACCGGGCGGTGGCGCGAACGGCGTCGAACGCCTGGAATGTTCGAATCGGCTTATACTCATCAGCGAATCAGAACGTAAACCTATACGAGGAAGTAGGGGCCATCAACCCGCTCACGCAGCATGAACCAAGCGGTGGGCTGCTGCTTTCACTTTCGAGAAGGGACTCTTCTTGGCTCTTGCGATAGCACTTATTTGGTTTCTTATTCTACTGGCGCTACTGACATGCTTCGCTGCGGCAATCGTAACTGAGTTTCGATCCGGCCATAAAGGAGCGGACCTCCCCTTGAGTATTATTCAAGCCGCGGCTGGAATGATTTCCGCTTTCGCTTTGCCGTCGAGATTTTGGGGGCTTACCGGCCTGTCTTCTGCAAGGCTCAGTTGGACGATGCCGTGCGTCTCCCTTCTCATGGGCGGCCTAGCTTTGCTAGGCAAGTATGCTTCGCGGGTTGCGCTGTCCTTTGTGCTTCTAGGAAATGGACTCCTTGCAGCTTTGTGGTACTTCAATGGGGCCTATAACGATGTCACGGATGACCGCACAGGGAGCATTAATTGGACGTATCAATGGGACTTTGACAACCCGACCGACCGCATCATGGATAGATTCCATCCCGGTTCGGTCTCGAAACACGGGGCCATTCTGTTTCCACCTGCCGTTGGCCAAGACGGAAGCATCTACCTACTCAGGCCACATGACCATACACATCCGAAGGGGCTGGCGCTGTCGGCATTCCATCCGGATTGGCTATGGGAGATTAGGCCGAACGGCGGAATCTGCAACTTGCCGGCTATTGCAGACGATGGGACCATTCTATTTGGAATCGGTGCGGACGATCGCACCGCTCTCGGTGACGATAAAGGTTCTGCTTGGGCTGTTTCACCTGAGGGTAAGAAGAAATGGTCGTATGAATTTCCGCCCGCATCTTTTTTTCCGGCACGTGACTTTGGCGGTGGCGCCAGTTTCCCTGCGAAATCTCCCGCTTGTAGTCAACCGGCGGTTGCCGTGGACGGGACCACGTACTGGCTGGGTCATGGTGTTTACGCGCTCGGGAGCGACGGCGCTTTGCGATGGGCATTTGATCCTGGCTAGGACTTCTATTTTGTTTGCATCGCTGACGATGGCACAGTTTACGCGCTCAGCAATGGCGGTCTGTTTGCACTTACGCCGGATGGTAAACAGAAATGGAAATACTCGTTTGAGAAGTCAGAATATTTTCATGGTCATCTTGCCGTCGGTCCAGACGGAACCATTTATTTGACAAACACCGAGCTGGGTTCCCGTTCGGCATTGCTCGCACTAACGAGGGACGGTGCGTTAAAGTGGCGCAATCAGTCTTACGGGTTCAACGGTGGCCCGCTGGTCGCACCCGACGGAACGATATACGAAGACGTGCTGGAAACCACACATAATAATACCGAAGTCGTGGCCTTAGATCCGAGGAATGGAGGAACTAAATGGAACACCCCCGAGGCTAGTAATTTGCTCGTGGTTGCCTCTGACGGGACGCTCTATATCAGATACGTTGCCAGTGGTCGTGGTCTCTTCGCAATTAATCCGCGGGGAAAAATGCTCTGGAAGGCGCAGCTGCCCCGGAATGCGGACTTTCTCGAGGCTTACGATCTAACGAAGGCGGTAACTCTCGCGCCGAACGGGAAATTTTATATTGGCGACTTTCTTGGCCGGTTGGGAACGCTTGACGCTCCTGCTGGGTTGGCAAGATCCGGCTGGCCCTCTCGGTTCCGCGATTCTCGCAATACTTCCCGCGCAGGAGCTCACTACTGAGAGCAGCTGCGAAGCCAGCGCTTAACAACGGAGAGCTTTGCGCCACCTTTTTGAACGTACATCACACTCGCAGCGGCATCACCTTGAGAGTAGATCTTCTCTGATCTTCGGTATTCCACAACTCTTCCAGGGACACGGCCCGAATCGAGAAAAGCTTGGACATCGAAAGCACGTTTCTGCGTGGATTGTCTCTTGGAGTTAACGTTGCTTGAACTTACGATTACTCGCATAGTGCTGCCACTTCATAGAAAGTTTTTAGTTGGCGAAGAATCATTCGAATCCTTTCGCGGGACGTTTTCTACGCTGGAATCGGAAAGCTTGGCGATCCAGATGGGCGAGGCGGTGCCGCCGCCGTAGTGCTTCAGCCCGCGATGAAATTGCCAGGATTCCCTGGAATTTGTGCTCCGATCTCCTAGCTACAACCGTTGCTGCGCAAAATTCTCAACCTCCGCTGTTTCCGCGGTTTGGGCTCCCATTTCCTCCGCCGCTTAGCAAAAGGACGCCTTCATTGCGTGTTTAGGTCAGGGACGCGAACGCAGCCGGCCTCCAACGGGCTTGGGCTACTTATTGTATGTCCCGTCTTCACAAGAGCTTGCGGCCGGGAACTGCCCCGATGCGAACAACAAGCGCAGGTTCTGGCTTTCTCTCCTGACGAGTGCGACAGTCCTCTGCACCGAAGGCAATCACATCGATTCCGCGTGAGAACAAGTGCCATGTTCAAAATATCCGACACAATCCGGCGCAGCCGGCTTCGCTTCGGCTTGGCGGTCAGCGCGGGCACCCCGCCGGCGCCAAACCTGGCGCGGGCGGCGATCACCGTCGGCCGCGACAGGCCAAGGTGTTTGGCGATCGAGTGATTCGATATCCC
>Ga0137360_10001780_pt1 | contig 12811 bp, 8 predicted proteins | sample Mad1_60_16metaG_FD_104924 | JGI IMG/M metagenome (GOLD analysis project Ga0137360, IMG submission 104924) | Vadose zone soil microbial communities from Angelo Coast Range Reserve, California, USA - Mad1_60_16 metaG | ecosystem: Environmental > Terrestrial > Soil > Vadose zone | place: USA... | reverse complement strand
GCGGCGTGGCCCTCGTTCATGTGGTACCGCGTGAGATCTTCGTATCCGAGCGCGCGCAGCATGCGCACGCCGCCCACTCCCAGCAATACTTCCTGGCACAACCGGTAATACGAATCGCCGCCATAAAGTCCGCCGGTCAGATTGCGGTCCCATTCCGCGTTGGACGGAAGATCGGCGTCGAGAAAATAGACCGGGACTTCAAAGCCGCGCACGCCTTTAACGTCGTAGCGCCAGGCGCGAAGTTCGACGCGGCGATTTTCCAAAGGTGCGGTTACGCGCGCCGTTTCTTCCTTGAGAAAATCCTCAACGTTCCAAACCACAGGCTCTTCGGCTTGGGAGCCGTCTTCGGAGAGATGCTGAGAAAAGTATCCGCGGCGGTAGAGGAGCGATACGGCCACCATGGGCAAGCGCAGATCTGCTGCGGCGCGGATGGTGTCTCCCGCGAGCACGCCGAGGCCGCCGCTGTAGGTCGGCATGGCGTTTTCGAGCGCAATCTCCATGGAAAAGTAAGCGACAAAACGTTTGACCGAATTTGCGTGCGTGGACATCTCTCTCGCTTTTTCGCTGGGCGCCGCGAGGGCAGCCATGCGGGGAAAATAGGCAACGTTTGACCTTCAATTGTCTGGGAAACACGGAACTCAATCAAGCAAGTTGAAATAATTAGTTGTTATGTGCGCTTTCAGACTGATGACAAGACTCTAAGCCTGGAGATTGGCGCAAGACAGGCGGAAACGGCTCCTCCCAGCCCAATTTGACTCGCTACCCTTCCTTTTCATTGGTCAATTCGCTTTCCCTGGGACTTCTTTCCCGGAAGCCGGGTGGGCTGAGGGCGTTGAGCGAGTGAGCAAATCAACGTACTCCTTGTAAAATTTTTCCTTGTCCAGGTCCTTTTGGACGTCGACGAGAGCCTCGCCCATCCCCGGTTGATGGCCGGGGGTCCAGGCCAGCGTGTCGCCGTAAGATGCGCCGTGGTCGAGTTCCACATCGATGTAGAGCTTCTGCCACTTGGTGATGAAGGTGGGGTCGAGCCACGCGACGGCGGCGAGCTCGTCCCAGAGATAGTTGGCCTCCGCATATTTGGCTACGTATTGCGCGGCGGGTGTGGAGCTTTTAGCGACCTGCTCGATCAAGCTTTTCTCCATGCGGGTCTTTACGGAAATGTCCACGGTCGTGAGGACAATGCGCGGCCAGTGAGCATGCAGCACGGCGTGAGAAGCTTCCGGATCCATCCAGAAGTTAAATTCGCGGCGTGGGCTGAGGTTAAATTCCGGGTCGTCGGCCTGGGGATTCATGCTGCCGCCCATAACGATGAGTTCCTTCGTGAGCTCGGAGAAATTCGGGTCCAGGGCAATGGCCAAGCCGAGGTCCGTCATGGGCCCGGCCGCGTAGACGGTGACTTCGTGTGGGAACTGATGAACCATGCGGACCATGAAATGTGCGGCGTCTTCGGCGGAGGCCTTGGTCGTGGGATTGCCCTCGGGCATGGGAGGAATTTCATAGGGGCCGTGGACGGCGTGGCCTCTGGCGAAGTTCCAGGCGCCCTGATAAATGATTTTGCCGTAGAACGTTTCCCACTTCGCGATGTATTCCTTGGAATTGACGAGGGGAAAGACGGCGCCGGGAAGAACGGGAATGTCCGTGCGCCCGATGATTTCCAGCAAACGCAGCGTGTGCTGCACTTCCTCATCGCGCCAAGCGTCACCGGTCAGGACCGTGATGCCCAGGACATCGGTTTCGGGCGAATTGATGAGTGCGAGAATGGCTTGCATGTCCGTGCCGCCAGGACCTGCGCAATCCTGATCGATGATGACTTTGCGCTTTGTCTGCGCGTGGAGCGGAAGGACGCAAAGAGCGGCAAAGAGCAGTACAAAGACGAGAAGGCGAGCCGCGACGCAATATGGCGCTGCTGACGCGTTAGCAAGAACGATTCTGGTTAACAGATTACTCCCCTTCCCCCACCTTTTTTCGTAAGTGCAGATTATAAAGGGTTTTAAGTCCTGCGTTTTTGGAAGTGCGGATTCTACACGAGTTATGGGTGCATTTTTCGTGTGCAGATTCTAATGGACTTAGAAACTAGTCAGTTGTGACGAGTGCCTGGTGGAACCTGTAGAAGACTTTCCCCGGAGTAAGAAGGCTGGCCAAGGCCAAAACGACGACCGGCCAACCAAAACTGCGGTGGGCCGGTCAAATCAAATGAAACATGCAGCCTAACGGAAGCAGGCTAGAACGTCAGTTTGAGGCCGAACTGGACGAGGCGCGGGTTGTTTACAGTCGAGTTGACCGAGCCGAAGCCGGGGGCACTGATGTCGTTGACCGGCATGCCGAATTGCGCATGGTTAAAAAGGTTGAAAAATTCTGCGCGAAAATTCAGGCCCATGTTCTCCCATGGCAGCGCAAATTGTTTGATCACGGAGAAGTCGGTGTTGACAAAATCTGGACCTACGACCGGCACACGGGACGCGTTTCCGAGTTGACCAGAAGCCGGTGCGACAAAGCAGGCAGAGTTAATCCATTGAAGCTGGCTGTGGTTGGCGGCATAGGGACTGCAGCCAGCAACCTGGTTGGGGCGGTTGAAGTTATTGCCATTGCCGCCGGCGTTGAAGGCGACGCCGGAGGAGTTCGCGCTGTCGATGAGGGGAACCGGGAAGCCCGAAGTAATCTTTTCGATGAGCGTCAATTGCCAGCCCCCAAGCACGGAGTTGGTGACCTTATTCCAGTCACTTCCATACTTCTTGCCCCTGCCGAACGGCAAGTCATAAATGACGCTAGCCGTGAAGCTGTTATTGAGATTGATTTGCGACAACGCCCAGTCCAGTTTCTCCCAATTCGGAAGTGGGAAGTAGGGCGCACTAAGCAAAGAGCCCAGACCGTCGCTTAGGCCATTGTCGTACGTGTGCGAGTAAGTGTACGCGACGAGGGCGTAAAGGCCATACCGGGGGGTCTTGGTCTCGGCTTTTATTTGAAGCGAGTTGTAGGTGGTCTTGCCAAGATCGCCGAATTCCAAAATAGCGTTGCCGACTCCAAACGGCGAGATAAACGGATTGCCATTGGCGAGACATCCGAGGGTGTAACCACTAACCGTGCCGCAAGCACTGGGGCCAATCCCGTTCGCGTTATTCGGGTTGTTCGTGTTGAGGTTGTTTCCGGACAGCAGGATGTGTCTGCCCCGTGAACCGGCATATCCAGCTGTGAGAACAATATTCCCCGGTAACTGGCGCTCGACGTTCACGTTGAACTGCTGAACCATGCCGATCTTGAAATCTGTGGGTTGGAAATAAAACGTTCCAGTAAAGGTGGCAATGTCGGGCGGAGTGTTAAAAATTGGAAAGCCCTCGGTGGTAGTAACACCCGTAACAGCCGGGGCGCCCGGTCCGGTCAGCGAGGCGCAGAATGAGGTGGCCGTCGGACAACCAACTGGTGTGGTTGGCCCGAACATGATTCCAGAATTTTGGGCCAGCCCGAAATTATCCCCTTCGGCAAAGAAGGGAGGATTCTGCCAAAGGCCCTGGGCACCTTGGCTCCAAGCAGAATCGTGATAGATGGAATAGCCGCCGCGAACGACGGTCTTGTCGCTGCCAAGGAGCTTATAAGCGAAACCGATGCGTGGCTCAAAGGCCGTCCAACTCCTCTTTATGCCTGCCGACGAGCTCACACCACCCTTATTGGCGATCAGAAGCTGGCCCGCGCCAGTCGAAGGAACGTAGTCTGCCATACGCCCAGCGGATTCGCTGATGGGACTAGTGAGATCCCACGCCAGGCCCAGATTGAGCGTGAGGTCTTTCGTAATTCTCCAGTCGTCTTGGACGAAGGGCCGATAGATTTTCCATCGACGCCCGGTGACCGGTCCGTTGAAGGTCTGATCGTGCTCCGACACGCCCACTAAGCCGAGAACAAGATCCGCCTCCGGATTGCCAGGAACGGTGGCCGTGGCGTCCCTATAGCCGGAGAAAGTGCCAATCGCGCCGGGAATCCAGAATCCGTCCTGAAAGGCTTCGGTACCGACGTTCATCTGATTTGCGCGAATATCAATTCCGACCTTAAAGTCGTGCTTGCCGCGGATCAGGTCGAGGGAGTCTCGAAAAGAGAAGATGTTCGTGCCACCCTGGAAGGGGGTGAAGCCCCGATCGCCCACAGACCAGTAGCCACCCACAAGCAAGGTACTGACCAAGCCGCAGCTATAGGCGCCCGGAGTGCACTTGGCGCTGCTTCCTAGGCTGCTGCAGCCCAAGTTCGCGCCTGGGATGTTGAGCTTCGCAGATTCGCAACTCCCAGTGCCCTGCGAAGTGATGTAGTTGAAGATGCGGTTGTAACCAAAGCTGGCCTGGTTTACGGTCGAGGGGGAAAAGACGTGGGTCTCCCCAATGGCGATGTTGCGCGCGTGGTTGATGATGCCTTGGTTGCTGCCGAAGGCGTTGGCCTCGGCGAAACCACCGGTGAAGCCGCCAGGAACGAAGGAGACGGCATCGTCGTAGCTAAAGCGGGCAAAGAGAGAGTCGTTGGCCGAGATGGTGTGGTCTACACGTATATCAAACTTGGTTTCGTCAAGTTTGCGGACGGGCTCGCTCACGAAGTTGAATCCCTGAGCAGCATTGCTGGCGTTTGGCACGGGGTATAAGCTAAGTAATGATCCACCGATGTTATTGACCAGGTTGGATGGTATTTTGGCGCAGGGGGTCCCGTGTGCCTGGCTGCCATTCGCGGCGGCCGGGAGAGGATTGCCACTGGCATCGCACTGGAAATAGACATTTGGAAAGTTGGCAGGGTTTGTCGAAGTACCGAGCATATTCGGATTGACAATGCCAGGTACGGTCACGGCATTTCCGCCTACCATCACTGAGCCGGTTACGGGTTTGCCAAAAGGATCGTTCGTGAAATCCGCAAAGGGTTGTGTTGCACTCGTCCGCATCGCCAAGCTGGGGACCAATCCCGTAAAGGTGATACCGTGGCGCTGACTCTTTTGTTCGCCATCGACGAAGAAGAAGGTCTTGTTCTTTCGAATCGGTCCGCCGATGGAACCTCCATATTGGTTTAGATTGAATTTTTCCGCCGAAGGAGCAAAGAAGCTCTTGGCGTCGAGCGAAGTATTGCGCACAAACTCGAACAGCGATCCATGGAAGTCATTGGCGCCGGATTTTGTTGTGACCAGCACGGTGGGTCCGGCGCGAGTGCCGTATTCGGCGGAGTAGTTGTAGGTCAAAACCTTGAATTCCTGAATGTCGTCAATCGAGGAAAAAGTTCCGATACCGCCCGCGGTCAATTCGTTGTTGTCCACGCCGTCCAGGATCCAATCGGTGCTGTTGGGACGGGAGCCGCCGACGGACAGTGAGAAGGAACCGCGTGCGGCGACCTCACTGCTGGCGGCGGAGGTAAAAAAGCTATTGGGGTTCGACTCGGCCGTAGCGCCTGGGGTGAGAGTGGCGAGCTGCACGAAATCGCGGCCGTTGAGAGGAAGCTGCGAGACTTCCTGCGCGGTGATGACCTGGCCGAGAGAAGGATTGGTCGTCTCGACAGCGACGGCAGAGGCGTTGACTTCCACGGTCGAGGCGACAGTGGACGGCGAGAGCGTAAAATTCAGTTCGCGGGCTTCATCGACCTGCAGCCGGAGGTCCTTGGTCTCGGCGGTCTGAAAACCCGCAAATTCAACGCGTAACGTGTAGATGGAAACCGGAAGCAAAGGAATGAGGAAGTGGCCAGCGTCGTCGGTTTTTGCCTCACGAGACACACCCGTACCTTGGGAAGTGGCGGTGACAGTCGCACCGGAGATGGCTGAGCCTGATTTATCCACGACCGTGCCAGAAAAGCTGCCAGTCGCTTGGCCGTAGAGAGCTGGAGAGACAGCAAGCGCCAAGGTACAGACTAAGAGCAGAAAAAGTATTCGAGACCTCATGACTAACACCCCTTTCGACCACCCCTGTTCACCACTGCTTACGGCGATTGCGATTGACCAACGCGGGCCAAAGTTTACTTCACTGTGGAACGGCAGCGGAGAACTTTCCGCGCACTCGGAGCTGCTGACTTTAAACGACAAAATAACTTTTCGGCGAACCGCTCCTCGACTCGAGCTGCGCCAGAAACGATGCATTCAACCGGATGGCTCAGTAGCTGCCGCCGGCGATTGTCTCCCGATCGGGTACAAGACCAGTTCGCTTGAACGTGGGAAAAGTCCAGTGCAGGGTCGTGGCGCGTGCTGCGGAACAGGCTCGCCAACAAACCGAGAATACCAACAAATATTAATACATCTCAGGACGTCCCCCCAGTTGCACCAGTGAGCGTAGGCTAGCGTCCGGTTAAGAGAAGTGTCAAGACAAAAGTAAGGTTTGGAAAGGATTGTAGTGGAAGACTTTTGGGGGATTTTTTTGTTTTTGGAATGTATTCAAAATTTTGATGATTGAGGTTGCGGAAAAGGAAGCGGGGGACATGTCCACAGCGACAAACTAACATTTGTTCTGCGGAGAGGCAAGGAGCGCACACATGCCAACGCCGCGGACATAAATGTAGATTAGAACAAAGAAGGACGAGTTGAGCCGCCCAGCAACGCGTTGTTTACGTTGGCGATGGTGTGTGTACCCTCGTTGCCGCCCCACGAAAACAGAAGGTAGACCTGCGGGAAACCTCCGGCACGAAGAGTTAAGCCTGCGGAGAAGCTGTGAAGCCACGGGCTGGAGCCTAGTCCGCCCCTAGTAAACGCCACTTTTCCCTCGTCAACCATAAAGGTAAAGCCTAAGGGCAAGCTGCCGATGGAGTGTTCGAAATTCTCGCGAATCAGAAGGACATTCGGCGCTCGGAAACGATAATCCTGATAGCTGCTGAGCGACGGGTTGCCGTTGATATCGGACCCCCCAAGCGTTGGCTGAAAGTAGAACGGAACGATGTCGCCACCTGGGGTCATCGAGAGTGCCGAAAAAACGCGAAAGCCAAAACTGCCCTGAAGATCACGGCTAAGCTCCTTGCACTCGGGGCTCTTCGCGCCCTGAGCAGTGAGACATTCATGGTGTTGCGCGAATTTGTCAACGGAGCATTCCGAATTTTCTGAGTCTCGATCCACGGAACATTCGTCCGGGCCGTTGGTATCTCTCGGCAGGATGATGCGTGTGGTCGTCTTGTAGATTGCGAACTGGTGAGACAAATCAGTGGTCAGGCGCTGAAAAGAAAAGGTCGAGTTTCCGGGCTCAATGTATTGCTGATAATTCAGATTGTAATCCAGGTGAAGACGGTCATCGAACAAAATCGGGCGCATCCGGACACCCTCGCCTAATTGCAGGGTTCCTGGTTGAGTCATGAGTCCAGGCGCGGTGGCTTCCGTGTAAAGCGCACCAATGGTGGGGCTCGGCTGCCCAAGGCTCGGACGAATATCAACGAATCGTCCATTTGCTTCGCTGTATAAGGCAGCACTCAGCCTTGCGTAAAACGGCCTGATTACGCTTGCGCCGACTATAGTCTGTCGCATGCCGTAGAATGAGCGCCCAGCTTCAGTCGTGTTCGGGCCTAATCCAAAATAGGTAAGTTTGTTCAGGGTGATCGTCTGGGCGTAGAGATTGATAACCGGCCGCTCGGGAAGGGCGGTTAGATTAGGCTTCAAGTTTCGGCCCTTGGTACCGAACTCGACGGTAGGCGCCTCTTCATGCGTGTTCACAAGTTTGAGGTAGACACCCGCGCGCCAGGACTCGTTGTCGGATGCGACCGCGTCTGAATCCCAGGTGATGCGCCAATTTTCCGTAGTTTTGTGGCCCACGTAAGCGAGCCCGACGCCGAAACCGTTCTGCGGTGCGATACTGCCGACCGCGATGTGCACGGGTTGGCCGGTGAAGAGTTCCTGACCGCAATCAATCAGTTTTTTGAAGTCGAAACAACTGTGTTGCAATTTGTAAAGCTCCGAAGGGTTGTCCGGTCCTGTATCCGCTGAGGTAGTGGGCTGCTGCGCATTCATCGTAGGCACTGCAAGAGCTGCCAGCAGAAGAATTACGGCGGCGCGAGGCATAGGGATCTCCTTCACTTTTTGGCATGCTTTCCGGCGTGTGTGTGCAGCAGACTTGTGGCTCTGTGAACGTAGGCGCTCACATCGGCTTCCGTCTTTAGAGACTTCATATCGATATTGAGCAACGTGGTCAGCTCGTGCACATGCCTTATCAGCGCCTCGCGCATGTGCAGCGCTTGAGCTTGCAACAGTGCCCCCGCCGCACGGTTGGGGTTGTAAGCGCCGGGATCGGTCTTTGGCACAGCAATTACTTTGGGCGGCATAGTTTTCCTCCAGCCTATTGAAGATTGTTGAACACGACGCAGTCATCGTCTTGACGCATTTGATCGGTCAGCAGTCCAAGAAACGTATTGGCCTTTTGCTCGCGAACTGTGCGCTTGGCGTCGCCGTTCAGAAAGAAATTTGTCACGGTTGCCGGTATAGAAGCGTGCTCAAAAATCTTTGCGTTGGCTGGATCTTCGGTTCCAGGCACCACAGTGCCACGAGATATCCATGGAGATACGAGGACGGCCGGAACACGAACGCCGAGGCGGTCAAACGCGAAGGACTCGCCGGTTCCTGTGGCAGCGGCAGACGCAGTCTTCCCATCAGGAGTGCAAGCTGGCGGGACGACATGGTCATAGATGCCGCCGTGCTCGTCATACAAAAGGAGGAGAACAGTGTTTTGCCAAAGAGTCGGATTGGTGCGGATAGCGTTGTAAACGTTCGCGATGAACCTCTCGCCTTCGCGCACGTTGTGATCCGGATGTTGGTCAGAAGCGAGGATTTGGCCTCCATCCGCGCCGGGATGATCGTTGTAGCACGGCTCGATAAAACTGTACTCCGGGAGAGTGTTGCCGGCGCAGTCCGAGATGAACTGATCGAGAGTGCCGAAAATCTGTGGCTGGTTCTTAAGCAGATTGACGATTTCCATCGTAGAGCTCGGCTGGTCGTAGTAATAAATCTTTGCAGTATGCCCGGCTTGAATCATGCGCTCATAGATGCTCGCGATCGAAGTATCCAAGATGTAGAAAATATCCATACCCACTTGGCCGAACGAAGTTCCGTAATGGGCAAAGGCGCGGTTGCAAATCGTCGGGCCGGGAATGGAAGAGAACCAGCCATTAAACACTGCGAACTCGGTTGCCAGTGTGGAGAGCACCGGCAGATCTTTCTCGGAATCGAAGTAATACATGATGTTGTGCGAGCGATTCACATCCTTCGTCTGTGAAAAATAGTCCTTAACAAACCCTTGCATGTTCGCGATTCTTCCCGGACCCGGCGCTCCGCCGAAAATTTGAAGATCTACCCCCGGGAAATGGTGATCAGGATCTGGGTCAAGTTGGCTCTGAAACTGCGCCTTTTGCTGAACTTTGACGATCGCTCCGCCCGAATCGGGGTTGGACTCATTTCCGGTAAGTCCATTAATCTTTGGATATTTCTGCTTTAGCGCGCCCAGCATGTGGTCGAAGGAGCGGTTCTCCATCATGAGGACGACAATGTGTTTCAGGTTGTCTAACCCGGCCGACATACACACCCCCCTAGCATTTCTGAGTTTTGGCAGGTTCTTTGTGGGTAGTGACTTGGACACGGCGAAACGTTTCATCGTCTCGAGCCACTATTTACATAACAGCATGGTCCTGATGATTCCTGGTCAAGGAAGGATGCTGGCGAAACACGCTGTATCGGACACCAGCTAAGACCCGCAGGCTACTCGCGACAGGCTAAAGTAGGTCAGCTAACTTGGCGAACGACGCCTGCAGAGCGGCGCCCGGTTAGTCAACTCTTGCTTGCATGGAGGCGCGAATGTTCGGATCGCAAGTTCTCGAAGTTGTGATCGGCCTCACTTTGATTTACCTCGTTCTGAGCATCGGCTGCTCGGGCATCAAAGAAGTCATCGCTGCCATGTTCTCTCTTCGCGCCAAGACGCTCGAAAACGGCGTCCGCAACATGCTCAAGAACGGCCCGAACGACTACGCAGCTCAAGTTTTCGGCCACCCCTTAATCCAAGCCACCGCTCCCGAGGGGCAGAAGCCGTCTTACATCTCCGCGCGCATGTTTGCCGCAGCCCTCTTCGACATCGTCGCTCCTGCCGACACCGCGCAGCCACGCACGAGCCAATCCCTGCGTGCGGGCGTTTCTCAGATTTCCGACGCCAAGTTGCGAGCCACGCTCCTCAACATGATCGACGCCGCCGGCGGCGACGTCGACGCAGCACGTCTCAAGGTTGAACACTGGTTCGACGACACCATGGCTCGCGTTACCGGCTGGTACAAACGCATGGCGCAAAAAATCATCTTCGTTATCGGACTCGTGTTATGCGCAGCGGTAAATGCAGACACCCTGATGATCGTCAAAGAGTTATGGAGCGACCAGGCCATGCGCAGCGCGATGGTTGCGCAAGCGGGCCAAAAGGTTCAACCTACAAATCCAGCCGATTACCTTAATCAAGAGGGTCCGTTACAGCTACAGAAGATCGCAGGAGAAGTTCGCCAAGCAAACGCGCCGCCCATCGGATGGTCGCGCGACGCGAAAGACGTCCGAGTCTGGCCAAGCGGCTTCGGAGATCAGGCATTGAAAGTGCTCGGCATTCTACTTACTTCCTTCGCCATCGTTATGGGTGCGCCCTTCTGGTTTGACATGCTCAATAACATCATCAATTTGCGTCTGTCAGGGAACCCGCCAGCCGTGCGCGGAGTCGAGGCTTCCAGCAAGTAGCCTTAAGCGAAAATGTGCGCTGATGCGCTGAAATCAAGAATAAGGAAAGGACGCGAGCACCGCATCACCTGATGCGTCGCCCGCGTCCTTTTTGTTTAGATCAACGTTTGTCTAGATCAACGGCCGAAGACTATGTAGTCGTATTCAGTTGTGCCTTGATGTGTCGAGCGTTGAGGATTTCCATCGCGCGTTGCAGCAATTCCTCAAATTCGCGCCGTTCGATTCGCGGACCAGCATGCACGAAATTCTGGCGCTGCACAGCCACAACAGGTATTTGTTCGTCGATCGTAAGATTGCAATGCTCTAGATTCACCGCCGCACCCCTCGAAAAAGAATTGCCGGACCTTAAGTAGTGCCCACGAAGGCAAAATCGTTTCAAGCTGTCTTACCCTCGAGAGCTTCGACAGACAAGTGGGCGAAAAGCCCAATTTCAAAGTTTGGAGGCACCGGCGCCTCAGGAGGAAGGCGGATGTTCCTAAGGTGCGGTGAGAGCGCGCGCCTTACTGACTCTTCTTGCAACCTCTTCGGCTTCCTTCTGGTAAGTTCGCACAGAGATTCGGATTACCCATACACGAATAGGTCGTGGCGAGGTTACGAAGCCGCTTCCCTATCGAAATCTCATCGCCAAGGCCGCGAGCGATTTCGAGAGCTCGCTGAAAGTCCGAGATGGCGGCAGCGTACTCGCCCCGGCTGAGATGAACGAATCCGATGTTGGCGAGGTCCGTGTGCTGGCTGGCAAGCGCGCCAACTTCCTGCGCATACTTGAGGGCTTCCGAGAAGAGTTGCATAGCCTTGTCGTATTCGCGTAGCACTAAGTAACAGCAGCGGAGTTCGCTTTGCATCCAACTGGCATAGAAACCTGCCCCATCATTCGTGAAAGCCAGCGGAGCACGTTCGTACCACTGAATCGCATCGTCCCAACGCTGCCGAACCCGGAAGCATTTGCCGATGCCAGCACCAGCGCTACCCTCCCCACCCATCGTGCCCATTTCCTCCGTAATCACCAACGCAGCGCGGGCGCATTGTTCCATTGAATCTTAGTCGCCTAGGAGTCCGTCTGAAAATTGACGTTCTGAGGACCGATCCTATGCGCGAAGTTATCCATATTGGGCTATCCGGTAGAGTGGGCGTCGTCTAACGATGAAACCGCCCCGACGATTGGCATTCTGGGGAGCATTCCTTTTCCGCTTTCCATCTTCTTTATAGTTCTTCCACGCTTTACTCGTAACATATCTTGTGAAACTTCAGAAGATTGTGAGTCATACAGACCAGAGCCCACTCGCCTCGTACTTTCTCCAGCCCCCGCAAAAGAAATTGTCGGAATCCGCGTGCCTGTTTGATTTGCCCGAACACCGGCTCAACCGTACATTTTCGTCTCGCGTAAACGGCCGCTCCCACCTTGGTCGTCAGCTTACGCTTCATCCGCTCCACACGACTGGCATCTTTCGGTAATGGTCCCCGTTTGCATGGCTCGCGCCACTCACCGTGTTTCTGTTTTTCCGTCGCCACGAACCCTTCTATCCTTCTATTTGCCAGGTACTTCAGATTTTCCTCCGAGCAATACCCACTGTCCGTCAGAACTTCTTTCGGTCTCTGTCCCGATTGTTCTTGGATCGCCTTGATCAGCGGTACCATCTGCTCTTTATCGTTGGCGGCTTGCGTCACGGTCTGCCCCACAACCAGTTGAAAAAGCGGCTCTACTGCAACCTGGGTGTTGTACCCCTGCACGAATCCATCTGACCCTTTCATGATGCGAGACTCGGGATCCGTAAAGTTGTACTGTGCCTTCGGCGCGGGCTTTGCTTCCTTGCTATCTTCATCCTCGTTCTTGGCCTTTTCGCGCGCTCGCTCTTCCAATGCCTTCTTGGCTTCCTGAATCCGCGCTATCCGCGTTTCCCGCCGCTGCAACTCTGCGGGTAGTTCCTCTCCATGGCGATCCCGGCCGTAACGTTTATCCTCTTCTTCATCCACGGCCTCCGCTTGCTTCATCAACCTTTTCACTTCCTCCCGCAGCCGCTTCTCGCTCTCCTCCATCCGCCCATAACTCATCGCCTTGTGCTTGCTCGCGTTGGCTTTTACTTTGCTCCCATCCAGAGCCACACGTCCCAACTTCAGCGCTCCCACCTCTAACACCAGGCG
>Ga0137360_10001775_pt1 | contig 12822 bp, 12 predicted proteins | sample Mad1_60_16metaG_FD_104924 | JGI IMG/M metagenome (GOLD analysis project Ga0137360, IMG submission 104924) | Vadose zone soil microbial communities from Angelo Coast Range Reserve, California, USA - Mad1_60_16 metaG | ecosystem: Environmental > Terrestrial > Soil > Vadose zone | place: USA... | reverse complement strand
GAGCCCTGAACAGAAAAACCAGGCCTTTTCAATGAACAAAACTGCTATATTCTTCATCCGCTTCGGGAACATCGGTTCTCCCTCTCTTTTCGCCCCTGGAGGCCCCGCTCCTTTGCTGTTTGCTTTGAGGGGCCGTTGTTGCTTTCTTGCGAGGACTGCGAACGAGGAACAGCACGATAATGGAGGTGACAACGGTCATACCCAGTGTGAGCAAAAAGGCATCGTTCATCGCCAGCATGTAGGCCTGTTGTTGCACCATCTGGACCATTTCCTCGATCGCTATGGCCTGCGCCTGCGCCTGCGTATATCCGCGGGCCATGAACGAGGAGGCCAGCTGTTGGAGGAACATCCCGGATGAAGATGTCGCGGTGACCTGCTCCGCCAGGTGAACGTAGTGAAACTTCGTTCGGGCCGCTACCAATGTTGCCACCAGTGCGACAGCCAGTGAAGTGGTCACAGAGCGTACGACCGAGTTGAGCGTGGAGGCCTGCGATAACAGGGCAGGTTTTATCTCCGCCAGCGCGGCAACGGTGATTGGCTGCATAGACAGTCCCAGCCCAAACCCACGTATGATGAGCAAGAGCTGAAACGTGGTGAATGGCGTCTGGAGTGTGAGCTGCGAGAAGCCCCAGAGCGCCAGACCCAAGATCGCCAGGCCCGGAACCGTCACAGCTTTTATCCCCAATTTATCCACCAGGCGACCCCCAATTAGCGAGGCGACCATTGAGCCCAGCGCTTGCGGCAGCAGCACGAGGCCTGCCCCATAGGCACTCAGACCGCGAAGATCCTGCAGATAGAGCGGCACCAGGAAAAGACCACCATAGAGCGCGAAGACAGTCATCATCATGGCAATGTTACCGGCGGAGAAGGACAACGTGCGAAAGACACGAAGATCTAGCAAAGGTTGCTTGCCGTTGTCAATGGTCAGCAATTCCACCACGACAAAGAACGCTAAAGAACCGAGGCCGAGCACCAGGAAGGCGAGGACTGTTGATGAACCCCATCCATCGGTCCCGGCAGACGAGAAGGCATAGAGCAGGGAGGCCAGACCAACAGAGCTGCAGAGGAAGCCTGGAACATCAAAGTAGCGACTCCCTTGAGGCTGGCTGTCGTGCAGGACGATGGAGCCTAACAAGAAGCCGACGATTCCAACTGGCACGTTGATGTAGAAAAGCACCTGCCAGGTCACAAAGGTCACAATATAGCCCCCAACAGTTGGACCTAGCGCCGGAGCCAGCATAATCGGAATGCCAAGCGTGCCAAGAGCGATTCCCCGCTCCTCTGGTGGGAACTCGGTATAGAGCATGGTAAGCGACATTGGTATCATGGACGCTCCCGCTATCCCCTGCAGGATGCGGAAGACAATCAGCGCCGTGAGGTTCCATGCCAGGCCACAGAGGACCGAGCCGATCGTAAAGGCGGCAAGAATAAGCAGATAGAAACGCTTGGTGCCCAGGAACGCAGAAAGGAACGGCGTGAGCGGAATGCCCACGCCTTCCGCCAGCGTATAGCCAGTAGCCAGCCAGCCAACTTCAGTCAGACTAGCACCAAAGGCGGTCTGCAGGCGTGGAATGGCAATATTGACGATCGTGGTATCCAGAATAACCATGAATAGCCCGAAAACCACGACGATTGCGACAATCCATTTGTAGGACAAACCTTTCATAACAGGTCTCTCTCTATATCTTGTTCACAGAAGTATATACATCCCGTCGTCCGTATATTCTGTTGTCCAGAGCTATGACTACCCAGGTGTCTGATTCCTCGCCGCCAGCAGTGGCTCACCCTTTCTAGAGGTGAGTGCGGGCAGTGCCGCCAGCGGCGGCACTGCCCGCACTCACCTCTAAACCTCTACAAACTGGCAGTAAAGATTAACTGGGAGGAGCAACGATCTTCAGGTACATGCGAATGAGATCCGTCTCCAGTTCTTCCTTCGTCTTGTTTCCCTCAATGACCAGGCGCTTGTAGATGGTTGGCGAGGCTAAGGTGAGAATGGCGAAGGTCGTCACGTCGGTTGGAAGCGTTGCATCAAACTCCCCAGTCGCCTTTCCAGCTTCGAGTAAACGACGAATGTGCTCAAGAAGCGGCTCTCTGATCTCGTTCAGGTCGGCTATCCTCTTTTGCGAGAAGCACAGTATGGCACCGTTATCTAGCAGCGATACATATTTGCCCGAAACCTTCTGGTAGATCACGCGCAGGGTTGCCTCCAACTTCTCCTGAACGGTGGTGTTAGCTGCAAGGATTTCCTCAAAGTTGCGCAAGAGTGCAGAAAGATCGCGCTTGATAAATGCAAACACGAGATCCTCCTTGCTGGCAAAGTGACGGTAGAGCGTCCCTCTAGCAATGCCCACCTGCGCAGCAATATCATCCATAGATATCTCGTAATAGCCCTTCGCGAACAACAACTCTTCGCTGACCTGGAGAATGTACTCCTCTCGTTCCTGATACTGCCTCTCCTTCAAAGAACGTCCAGCGACGCCCATCTCAATACCTCCTGCGTGCGATGCGATGAACCTGGTCTCGAAGAACGAAGAGATTCGTCGAGACCTCAGATCCCTTCTATGACTTGTCAGTCAAAAAATAGATTTACTTGTTAACAAGTATACGAGAGTGTCAATGAAAAGTCAAGGGGTAACACTTCTGAATAGAGCATCAGATGTGGGTGCAACGCAACACTTTATAGCGCGTGTTGCCACGAACCTCTTCAACCGTGGCAAAGCATGTACGCATGATCGGCTCGTATTTCAGAAAGCGATTGGCAACCAGGTAGAAACGGCCGCGGGGCCGCAACACCTGGGCCGCCTCACGAATGAAGCGTTCAGCGACCTCGGTTGTCTGCAAGCCGCCGAGGTGGAACGGCGGGTTCGTCACCACCAGGTCGAAGCGCTGCGATAACACGGCTTGCGCACCGTCGCTCGGCAGGACAGCGATATTCGCCAGGCCGTCCTGCTCGACTATCTGCCGCACCGCATCGACAGCAGCCAGGCTAGCATCAACCATGGTGACGTTTCCCTCACGCGCCAGTTTGGCGATGTGCATGCCGATGAAGCCCGCTCCACAGCCGATATCCAATGCCTCGTCCTTTGCGCGCACCTCTAATGCCTCCAGTAAGAGCTGTGTCCCTTCATCGAGCCTGCCACCGTCAAACAAGATGAGCTCGGCTCCGTGTTTAGTATTCGCATGCCTGGTGCCTGCTTGCTGGGGTTGAATAGAACAGAGCACGCGGTGACCTTTACTGACTGCCAGGGTTTCGACGTTGCCGAAGAGCTCTTGCATGCGTTTCGCGACAGACAGGACACCGCGATCTTTGGCTCCGACCACGTAGAGCAGTCGGCCAGGTTTGAGCGCATATGCGGCTAACTGTAGTTCGTATGCTACCCAGGCGTTACTTGCTTGATAGAGCAGGTTCATGACGGCGACATCCATAGTAGCTGGTGGAGAGTGTGCGATATACTTATGCAAGGCGATGTGTGTGCTGTTGCGCTGTATTTGGGCGAGTGCCGTTTGGGCCGCCTGCAGGTTGGCAATGTTGTCTTCGGTGAGCGTGATTGCGCCTGTGCTGAGTTGTTGTGCCGCTATGGGCACGAATGGATCTGCTGCCGAGTTCAGAATCAGTACCTGGTTGTCGGCGGCGAGTTGTACTGTGTCGGCTAAAAGACGAGATGGGAGCATAAGTGATGGCTCTCTAGCAAAGGCAAGAAAGGCAAACTGCCATGCAGATAATTAACAGCATTGCTCAAGCATTATACACCTCTTTTAGCATGTTTTGGGAGATACTGTGGCCATTAATTCTTGGCTTCACCCTTTCAGGTATCGTCCAGGCACTTGTTTCCCATAAGACCATGGCAAAAACGCTTGGGTGTGATGGCCCTAAATGCTTAACATTCGCAACGCTTTTTGGTATTGCCTCAAGTTCTTGCTCCTATGCCGCGGTAGCGCTGGCTCGCTCGATTTTTCAGAAGGGAGCAAGTTTTGTTTCGTCAATGGCTTTTGAGCTGGCGTCTACCAATCTTGTGATTGAGCTTGGCATTATCTTAATCGTCCTGATGGGCTGGCAGTTTGCGGCAGCAGAGTTTGTTGGCGGTATTCTGATGGTGATCCTTATTGGGCTGATCTTCCGTCTTACCTTAACCCCAAAGCTTGTACAGATGGCAAAAACGCAAGCGGAAAAAGGGGGAATGGGGAGAATGGAAGGACACGCGGCAATGGATATGAGCGTATCAGGAGGCACGTTTTTCTCAAGACTGTTGAGTGGGAGAGGCTTTACGGCGGTCAGCAACTACTTTGTGATGGACTGGGCCTCTGTATGGATCGATATTGTGGTTGGGCTGCTTATTGCCGGTGCATTAGCTGCGTGGGTTCCAGACTCGTTCTGGCGTGCCTTTTTCCTAACGAATAATCCAACGCTTGCAAAAATCGAAGGCCCGCTCGTTGGTCCACTTGTTGCCATTATTAGTTTCGTGTGCTCCGTCGGCAACGTCCCATTAGCAGCGGTGTTATGGCGCGGTGGCATTAGCTTTGGTGGTGTTGTTAGCTTCATCTTTGCAGACCTGATTGTTTTGCCGATTCTTGATATTTATCGCAAATATTACGGTTGGAAGGTGATGGGGTATATTCTTTTGACGTTCTACGCAACCATGGCGTTAGCGGGCTATATAGTAGAATTCCTTTTTGAAGCACTTGGGATCATTCCACAGAATCGCAATGTTGCTGCTATTACCGAGGGGATACAGTGGAACTACACAAGTATCCTGAATATCATCTTTCTTCTCCTGGCAGCAGTTCTTGTTATTCGATTTATCCGCACAGGTGGTTTAGCCATGCTTTCCATGATGAATACACCAGAACATGAAATGCATCATATGCATGAGTAAACAAGCTGAAGCCTGGCGTGACTATTCAGGATTCCTCACCACACGTGCGGCGAGGAATCAGGCACCTGAGGAGTTACAGCCTGACGATGGTTTACGCATGATAGGTAAGATTGGCAAAAGCTAAACAAACTGTAATGCCTTTTCTACTATAGCTCTGCTGTTACCATGAAAATTCTGTCATACACATAATCCCTTTATTCATCGTTTTGTCAGGAACGCATGGTATAGTAAATCATGTAACAAGGAGAAAGAACATGACGATGGGAGAGGGAAAGTGGTAAGGGGAGTGGCCTGGGAGATGCAGCGCCGAGGATGAAACGTGGCAAGGGTGGTTTGGCACTATACAGCTCAGAATGCTTGTGTGGAAAGCTAAGTGGCAAGGGTGATGGCCTGAGAGACGTAGCGCTGAAGATGAAACGTGGTGAAGGTTGGGTACTGTACATCTCAGGGTATTTGGGTGGATGGCTAAGTGGCAAGGGTGGTGGCCTGGGGTGTCATCGAGAATCGTTTTTTTCCTACCGGGGCTTTGCCCAAGGGTCATGTGGTGAGGGTGGCAGCCTGAAGGGTACGTTCCTTCAGGCTTTTTGGTTTGTCTATGGGATAGAGAGTACCACCTTATCATGGAGGTGTTTGTGAATGAGACCGATAATTGCCTCCGTCAATTCCCTTCTATATTACTGTTGTAAACCCAACGCTGCGATACATCTTCTTCTGTCTTTACAACAGAATGAATGAAATTATCAATCAGCTTGCTCTTGCGATAGCCCACTTTATCTCCAACCAGGTCCGCAGTCTCGAACCGGTCATCCCCAAACATAAGCATCACTGGTTGATGAAGTTGATATGCAAGATGCATAGCCAGGGTACTTTTTCCAGTGCCGGTCTGGCCAGTTAAATGAACTGGAACACCGACCTTAAGGTATGACATCGCCCGGGATGCCATCCCGAAAGTTGTGTAAAGGGAAGGTAGGAAAAGAAGACCTTCAGGGCTGATAATACAGGCATAGACGGTTCCTTTGGAATCGACCGTTTCTTTGATTCAAATCCCAACAAGGAGGGAACTATGCCTGTGTCCAGTAAGAACAAGCGTATCACATCGACTCTTGATCCTTCAACGTCAGCACCATCGTCCCCTGTATTACCAGAACAGCAAGTATTCCATCAGTACCTGCGCAGCCTCGCTCAGAGGGCCGTGCGAACGGTGATCGAAGCCGTGATGCGCGAAGAGTTAGACACGTTTATTGGAGCGGCCTGGGGAGAATGCAGCCCCAAGCGTAAAGGATATCGCAACGGCCACTACAGCCGCGATCTGGTGACATCAACTGGTCGACTCGAGGATCTTCATGTCCCCAGAGATCGTGAGGGTCAGTTCCACACGCAAGCGTTTGAACGCTACAGTCGCTATGAACCGCACATTGCCGAAGGACTGACGCAGATGTTCGTGGCAGGGACAAGCACGCATAAAGTTGGGGAAGTGGCCCAAACGCTCCTGGGAGTTGCCCCCAGTGCCAGTACGATTAGTCGCCTCAACCAGACCCTCACACACCAATTTGAAGCTTGGCGCGAGCGCCCTCTGCAAGGCCACTGGCGTATCGTGTACCTGGATGGGGTGCATTTCAGCATTCGTCATGGGGACAAGGCCGATTCCACCATCATTTTAACTGCCTTAGGCGTTGATCTGGCAGGCCACAAAGAGGTGCTGGCCCTGCGAGCCTGCGCCGAGGAGAGCAAGGAGGGATGGCTCAGCCTCTTGCAAGACCTGCGCACACGAGGCGCGACGCAGATCGATGTGATCGTCACCGACGGGCATGAGGGACTGCTCTCCGCTCTCTCGCAACTCTTTGCGGCCACCCCTCGCCAACGCTGTCTGGTGCATACACAGCGCAATGTGCTCTCTGCCATCCCTCGACGAGAGCGAGAGGAGGTGCAAGCCGAACTCGTTGGCATTTGGGATCAACCGACAAAGCAGGAAGCGCTGACCCAATTGGCAGCTTTCAAAGCCAAGTTGGAGTGCTTCTGGAGATCCTGTCAGGGTAGGTACACACGTTGCACGCGTCTCACGTTCCTATCTCCTTGCTTACTCCACAACTTTACACAACATTCGATATGGCATCCTACTGCGTCAACGACCTGTTGAGGACCATCTGGCGTGGACAGATCAACGCTGATGCCCGTCACCGGATAGCGTTCGGCCAGGGTATTCAGGTCGAGCCAGACCCTTCGCGGAGTTTACCCTGAGCCCTTCGCTTCGCTCAGGGTAAACTCCGCGAAGGGCTCAGGGTGACAGGCATTATCTCCAAATGTCTACCTTTGGCTAGAAGCAGCTGGCAAGCGCCCGTCGCAGGTTCCTCCAAAGGGAGCCATCGTGACCAGAGGGACCACTGGTTCTCCTCAAAGGATGAGCCATAAAAAATTGGTACATCGCTAGACTCGCGTCCGGGCCCAGCGGGTCCGTATACGAACCGTTGGGACTGCCCCCTGACCACGCATGGCCCAAACCCTGAACCTTCCAATAGACTTGGACTTCTTCCCCAGTGGGATCAGTCCAGCTGAAAACCGTGTAGGCATATCCACCCGGGACCTGTCCGGCTATCATGCTGCTGGGACGGTGAAAGTCTGCTGGATACGTCCCGTGTGACGCCAACTGATCCGTCTGCATCCATTGCTGCACGGTCTGATCGCCATCGATGGGAGAGACGATGGCGTCACGTGTACCATGAAACACTATCGTCGGAACGCGACGGGAGAACTCTCCCATGGCCTCATGCGCGCTCTGCCCTTGCAGGACCGGGTCAGGACCACCGTGCCACATGGCCTTGAGGGCATGGGTCAGGTTTGTCGCTGCCTGATACTCGACTCCTGAATGCACGCCGATGGCTGCGAAGAGGTCCGGGTAGGTCGCTCCCAGAATCACAGCCATTGAGGCTCCAGCAGACAGACCCGCGACATAGATGCGGCTTCTATCAATGGTCCAGTGGGAGGTCTGCTCGACGATGGCCTGGACCACTCCGGCAATACTGGCTGGTTCGCCCTGACCGCGCGTTTGATGCGCAGGGGTAAACCAGTTCCAACACCGGTTTCGATTCTCTGTAGATGTCTGCTGCGGATACACCACAATGAACCCATACTGCTCTGCCAACTGATTCATGTGTGTGCCTGCGGCGAAATCTTCGGCTGTCTGTGTGCAGCCATGCAGCATTACGAGCAGCGGGACGGCTGTTCCCACGTGGTAGTGTGTCGGCGTATAGACCACATACGGCCGACTGCCAGCAGACCTGCTAGACAAGGACGGTTCTGTTTTTAAGGATACGTTAAGCATATTATTGGTATCTCGTCCACTCTGGATAAGTTTCCCCAAAAATCATATGGACAGCCGCCTCAAGCCAACTGCCAAACTCCTGTCGACGATTGGTGGCAGACAGGTGGCTAGACCTATCTTCAACATCAGCTCGCCGAAGTTGCTGGAAGCGAGCAATTTCCGCTGCGGTGAATCCAGCGTTGCTGAGTATGTCATAAGCTTCTTTCTCATTCATAGCATTCTCCATTTCATTCATAGCATCTTCTATGGTAACAGTGAGCACATCACTCCCTTGACTATACGTATTTTCGGCATAAGCTCGCCGAAGTTGCTGGAAGCGAGCAATTTCCGCTGCGGTGAATCCGGCGTTGCTGAGTATGTCATAAGCTTCTTTCTCATTCATAGCATTCTCCATTTCATATCCTTTTCCTAACATCACCGCCTGCTCTCGTGTCGGCTGCATGACAACTGCTTTTCTCTCCAGTCGGCTACCACTTCCTGGAAGGTGATCCCAGGATCAATTGCAGCCTTAAAATCTGCCAGCCGCAAAAAGAAAGCGGCTTGCATCGCACCGTCACATCCTGTTGACAACCGGCATCATCGTGCAGTATACTGCATCCATGATAATACTAACACAGAGTTTCGTGTAATGTCAAGGTATATCGTGCAATTTCAAGGAGAAAAACGCAATGTTGACCGCCGAACGACGCCGTTCGATTGTGCAGACCCTGCGGCGCGAGGGCAAGGTGTATGCGTCAGAACTCAGCAAGCTCTTACAGGTGTCAGAAGATACTATTCGGCGTGACCTGCGCGAACTGGCCGCTGCTGGCGAGTTGCAGCGGGTGCATGGCGGGGCGCTCCCGAGCTTACCGGCCCCGGCCAGTTTTATCGAGCGGCAGCAGCAGGCACCAGGAGCCAAGGCTGCCATTGCCCAGGCCGCCGTCCGGCTCATCCGTCAGGATCAGATCATCATTTTGGATGGGGGCACCACGCCCCTGCAAGTGGCAGAGCACCTGCCGCTCGATCTGCACGTCACGGTGATCACGCACAGCCCGCCTGTTGCGCTGGCTCTGGCTGAGCACCTGGCGGTTGAGGTCATCCTGATCGGGGGGAAACTCTACAAGCATGAACTGGTGGCCGTCGGGGCAGCGACCGTCGAGGCGTTTCGGCACATCCGGGCCGATCTGTGCTTCTTGGGGATCGGCAGCCTGCATCCGGAGGTGGGGATCAGCACCTTTGATCTGGACGAGGCCTCGGTGAAGCGTGCCATGATCGCGAGTGCAGCGGAAGTGGTAGCCCTGACGCCCGCAGAGAAGTTAGGCATGGCTGCGCCCTATATCGTCGGACCGTTGAGCGACCTGACGCATCTGGTGACCGAGCGCTCCGTCCCGAAGGAGGTGCTGGCACCCTACCGGGCACTTGGCATCACCATTGTGCGTGCTTGAGGTGCATCTTACGAGGAAAGGGCGTGGGGGCAAAGAGGGGAATCGGCTGGACGAGTGAGCTAGAGCGTGGTTATGGCAACAGGCTCAGACTCAGCTTCAAGGCAGTATCGACACGGCTCATTTCTTCGCTGTTGATGCTGCCACGCCGGCGGATCAAACGCGATTTTTCGATGGTCATGACTTGTTCGCATTTCACGTCGGTGAAATAGGTCAGACCGTTTTCGTCAGTAGGTGCAATGCGCACGTGCAGGGGTAAGTCTCGTTCTGTGCGGGTCATGGAGGCAACAATGGTGAGTGGGTAGGTAGGAGATGCATTGCCGCGATCATTCTGGATAACGAGGGCAGGACGTGTACCTTGTTGCTCGGCACCACGGCCAGGGGACCAATTCACGTCCCAAATTTCACCACGCCTTGGGCTAGGTGGGAGCAGGTTCGTTTCACCTGGTTTAGAACTCTGGGGGCTGGGCGATGATTGCCTGGCCTCACTACTCATACTCACTTACCTTAAGCGACCATACCTTCGCGACCAACGTCAAAAAAGAAGCGTGCATCTTCAAGTGTTTCTGGGATAGAACCGAGGTAAGCGTAAGCTTCGTCGAGGGAGTAGCTAAGGACGGAAAGTTCGCGTTCGCGTTTCTGGAGGATGGCTTGTTTCAGCTGTTGATAATTGTCTTTTTGCATAAGTTCCATAATTGTCTCCACCACATCGCCTAGAGAGGATTCGAGTTCAACAGCGAGAGCCTTGAGCTCTTTGTGTTGTGTCGAGGGTATCTGTATCGACTTACGGATGTAGTTCTCATGTCTATAGAAATCTGGTTGTACGACTGCCATGAAGCTGCCTCCTGTTGGTAACCCACAAAGCGAAGTCTCTCCTTATTGTAATCGCTTCCCGCTAAAATGTCAATAAAAATTTGTGAGCGAAGTCAAGCGACGATTTCATCCGAGAAGAAACGTACCCACAGCAGGCAGACTAGCAGGCCACCGACAAGGGCGAAAAAGGCAACAGCGCCGCGGGTTCCTTCATCGACATTGAGATCTTTGAACGGATAGAAGAACATCAAAGAGAGCCAGGCAACAGTATATACTGCCGTCCAGCTCAGCTTGGTCGTCTCAGCATTCGAGGGGTACAAGAGGTGATAGAAAAATAGCACGAGCAGGCCCACGAGCACGACAACGAGTTTGAAGTTGACGGTCACTCCACCGCCAAAATCGATGATGAGCGTCGAACTTATAAATAGGAAGCTGCATACCCATGCAAAGGCGAGAATAATGCCTATCAGGACCTTCGACTTTTGAATAGCAGGCGTCACGATACAAGGCTCCTTTCCGCGGAGTAGTAAATAGCTCCTGTAGACGTATTGTAGTCCCTACAAAGAAATAAATCAACTCCTAGCGTGCTGTGTTATAATGTCGCCAAACAACGGTAAGGTAAGGGAGGAAACCACTATGTCCGACACAAATAACGATCAGCGGCCACTGGTCGCTTGCGTGACGGTTGGTATATTCCAGGAGAACTGCTACCTCTACGCCTGCCCTCAGACGCTTGAGGCAGTTATTATTGACCCTGGTGATGAGGCCGAACGCATCTTGCAACGTATTGCAGAACTGAAGCTTATTCCCAAATATATCATCAATACCCACGGTCACATCGACCACATCGGCGCGATTGACGCCGTGAGCGCTGTCTATCCTGTGCCGCTGGCAATTCACCCTGACGATGTGCACATGTATACCGACGAGCGAGTGGCCAGGACATTTGGACGGCGGGCACCACTGGTACGACGCAAGCCCGATATCTTGCTGAAAGAAGGAGATACATTCTCCTTTGGCACATTGACGCTCGAAGTGCTGCATACTCCCGGTCATACCCCTGGTGGCGTGTGTCTCGTAAGCCGTCCCTACTGCGTGTTTAGTGGTGATACCCTCTTCCACCGTAGCATCGGGCGTACCGATCTTGAAGGCGGAAACTATGAACAACTTATTCGTTCTATTCGTGAAAAGCTGTATACGCTCGATGATGATCTTGTCGTCTTCCCCGGACATGGGGTACCGACGACAATAGTAGAAGAGAAACACGAAAATCCTTTCGTCACCATAGAGGAGTAACACATTGTCAATTATATGCGTCATCGGTACAGGGTATGTGGGCCTGGTAACGGGCACTTGTCTGGCCGACCTGGGGAACCAGGTCACCTGCGTTGACATTATCCCGGAAAAGATCGAACGTCTCAAGCAAGGCATCCTGCCTATCTTTGAGCCCGGCCTCGAAGAATTGGTGGCACGCAATGTACACGCCGGGCGTTTGCATTTCACGACCAGTTACAAAGAAGGGCTGGATAACAGCGATTTTATTTTCATCGCGGTGAATACGCCTACAGGCAGCAGCCAGGGCAGAGCGGACATGCACTATGTCGAGAGTGCAGCACGCAGCATCGCGCAGGAACTTGACCATTACGCCATCATCATCAACAAAAGCACCGTGCCGGTGGGCAGCGGTGATGTCGTGAAACGCATCATTCTCAACCACCTTGAGCGGCGCGATGTATCCTTTGCCGTTGTCTCCAACCCAGAGTTTTTACGCGAGGGTTCCGCGGTACAAGATTTCCTGAATCCCGATCGCATCGTGCTCGGCTCATCAGATCAGGAAGCGGCCAGCAAGGTTGCGACACTCTACCTGCCTTTGCGAGCACCTATGGTCATTACTGACCTGTATACCGCAGAGATGATTAAGTACGCATCCAATGCATTTCTGGCGACGAAGATCTCCTTCATCAATGAAATTGCCCAGATTTGCGAACGCCTGGGGGCCGACGTGAAGGAGGTGGCCGCCGGCATGGGCTACGATCAACGCATTGGGCGGGCATTTCTGGATGCGGGGCTGGGCTATGGTGGAAGTTGTTTTGAGGCCAATGAGACGGTTTTCACGCTCAATAGCCCCGATGTGGCGGCGGAGCGCCTCGATACCCTGTTTGCTAAAGGTGGCACGCCATTCCAGGGAGATGTAGTGGAGCTGGTGCAGCCTTCCGATCGGCGTGTGCTGGCGTTTGATCTAGAGGCTGGGCAGCCTGTCCTTGCCGACGTGAAAGCCATCACCCGGCGGCCATACAAAGGCCCTATAGTGAAAATCAACACCAGTATGGGACGCACGTTGCGTGTTACTGCCGATCACCCGGTCATCTTGCATAAGGATCAGCAGTTCACCATG
>Ga0137360_10001774_pt1 | contig 12823 bp, 10 predicted proteins | sample Mad1_60_16metaG_FD_104924 | JGI IMG/M metagenome (GOLD analysis project Ga0137360, IMG submission 104924) | Vadose zone soil microbial communities from Angelo Coast Range Reserve, California, USA - Mad1_60_16 metaG | ecosystem: Environmental > Terrestrial > Soil > Vadose zone | place: USA... | reverse complement strand
TGGTGTGCTCTCCGAACCGGCAGGTCGGCAAGACCATGTTGGCGCGGCTTCTTGCCGAGCACTACATGGCGGACGCGCGCCCGGTCGCGGCGTTCGACCTTTCCGATGAGGCGCCGGGACTGGCGGACTACCTGACGCGTCATGTCACCATTCCGAGCATCCAGGATACGCGCGGTCAGGTCCGGTTTTTCGACGGCCTCATCGAAACCGCCAAGATTCCGAAAATTATCGATTTGAGCCACCGGGAATTTGCGAATTTCTTCACTATCGTGGACAAGATCGGACTGTTTGAAGAGGCGCAGCGCCGCGCAATCGAGCCGCTGATCCTGTTCCTGATCGATCCAAGCCCGGTCGCCGCCAAGGCCTATGGCCTGCTGCGCCGCCGTTTCCCCGGAATTTCGCTGCTGCCGGTGCGCAATCTCACGGTTGCCAAAGGCCTGCCCTATTGCGCGTCCTTCCCCCACGCCAGCAGGCTGGTGGTCTCGCTCGAAATTGCAATGCTCGGACCTGCCGCAAGGGCGCTCGTCGAACGCGAGAAATTCTCTTTTTTGAATCTGGCCAAGCAGGCTTCGCCTTATTCCGATATGTCGGCCCGCACGCGCGCGGAGCTTGATGCCTGGTTCCGGCGCGCCCGGTTCCAGTTTCGCGAAATCGAGCTGTCGCTGATCCGCGAGCAGATTTTATCCGCCCTGCACTCGGACCTGCGTCTGACTTGAACGGCTTCGCCCTGTAGCCCGGGTTGAGCGCCAGCGAAACCCGGGGGCGGCGTTGCCTTACGGAAAGGCAATCCTGGATTACGCTGCGCTCCATCCGGGCTACCCCCTGCTTGGCCGGATAGACGTTCCGCCAGCGCCTCCCGTCATTGGATGCCGGCGGCCTTGATCAGCCTGCCATTGGCGGCAATCTCGTCGGCCACGAACTTGTCCATTTCTGTCGGCGTCAGCGGCATCGGATCGACCGCGAGCCCTTTGAGCTTCTGCCGCATTTCCGGCGTCGCCAGCACCTTGGTGCCGGCAGCATGGAACTTGTCGATGATGGCGCGCGGCGTCTTTGCCGGTATCAGGACGCCATACCAGACCGCAAGGTCGGATTTTGCATAGCCAGCTTCGAGCGTGGTCGGGACGTTCGGCAGATCGGAGGCTCGCGTCGCCGTGCTCACGGCAAGCGCCGCCACGCGGCCATCCGCGATGAAAGGAAGCGCGGTCGAGATCGGGCAGAAATAGAAATCGACGCGGCCGCCGAGCACGTCGGCAAGCGCCTCGGCGCCCCCCTTGTAGGGAATATGCACGGCCTCGAAACCGGCGCTCAGCCGGAACTTCTCCGCATTGAGGTGCGTTCCGGTGCCGACGCCGGCCGAAGAATAGTTGATCGATCCGGGCCTCGCCTTGGCGGCCGCCACAAGGTCCCGCACAGTTTTCCAGCCCCTCCCGGGCGGCACGATCAGCACATCGGCGCTCTGGCCGATCATGAGGGCACCCGCCAGCTCTCTGGCGGTGTCATAGGGCATGCTGGGCACGATCCAGGGGGCAATGGTGAGGGCAGTGCCGCCGGCAAGCATGGTGTGGCCGTCGGGGTCCGCGCGCACGACCGCATTGCCCGCGATCGTGCCGCCCGCGCCGCCGCGGTTCTCTACGACGATGGGCTGGCCGAGTTCGGTGGCAAGCGGCTCGAATACCGCCCGGGGCACCAGATCGGTGGCGCTGCCGGCCGCGAAGGGAATGAAGGCGCGCAACGGCTTGGTGGGCCAGGTTTGCGCCGGAGCGGCTACCGTCGAGGCGACGCACGCCGCGAGGGTCGCGAGTGTAATTCGGATTCTGCGCGTCATCATTTCACCCATCACGCCTGCGGCCGCCCGTGGCTTCATGCGGCTCACTGCCGCCGGCCAACTCTCGTTGGCTCAATTCGATTGCAATCCGGCAGGAGCATCATTGCGTGCGGTCGACGTGGTGTCTACCGGCTTCGGGCGGTCTCTCCCATGCGGCCGGCGACTGTCTTACACCGTACTGATGCCACCACATTGGCCGCACCCGCATGGGATCGTTTCGGCCCTCCACGTCTAGCGAGGTTTCGCGTCAGACCAACAAGCCATGTTGCAACCCTCCCCCGAAGGGGAGGGTCGGACTGCCGAAGGCAGTCCGAGGTGGGATGGCGGCGGGGCCACTCCCCCTTCCAGGGGGGAGGGTGGCAGGCTTCCGGCATCCGGTGGCGGCGCCCGGAATGACGTTGCCTATGATTCGGGATTCAAAATCGCTGAACTGGACATCTCGCTGCGGTCAATGCGAAGACGTAAGCTCTCGTCAGAATCTCGGGTTCGCGAAAACGGATTAACCGCGAGCATGAACAGGTTTTTCAAGCGATTGCTGGGCGACATTACGTTTCTGCGCGGGGTCTGGCGCGTGATCCGGCTGACCTCGCCGATCGGCCGGAACCCGACGCGCATTTTCCCGCTGCTCATTGATGATTTGGCGGCGCGCCACGGCGACAAGCTTGCACTCGTTTCGAACCGCGAGCGCCTGACCTACCGGATGCTGGCCGCGCGTTCCTGCCGCTATGCCCGGTGGGCCATGGCGCAAGGGATCCGCAAGGGCGATGTGGTTGGCCTCTTCATGACGAATCGACCCGAATATGTGGCCATTTGGCTGGGGGTCATTCGGGCCGGCGGCACCGTGGCGCTTCTCAATACCAATCTCACGGGGCCGGCGCTCGCGTTCTGCCTCGATAGCGTTGCACCCCAGCACGTCATTGCGGCCGGGGATCTCGCCGATGCTTTGTCGTCATCGGAGCCCTATCGCAAAACCGCCCCGCGCATCTGGTTGCACGGCGAAGTTCCCCACCCTCCCCCGCAAGCGGGGGAGGGTGGCCATCCGCGCCTCGACGAGGCGGTCCTCTCCTTCGATGGCGCGCCCTTGTCGGCCGCGGAGCGTCCCGATCTCACCATCGAGGACAGGGCGCTGTTCATCTTCACCTCCGGCACCACCGGATTGCCCAAGGCCGCCAACATCAATCATTTCCGCCTCATGCTGGCTGCCAATGCATTCGCGGGCGTGATGAAAACCTCCCCGGACGACTGCATGTACGATTGCCTGCCGATGTACCATACGAGCGGCGGCATTCTGGCGATCGGCGCGGTCCTGATCGGCGGCGGCACGGTTTTCATTCGCGAGAAATTTTCGGCGCGCGAATTCTGGGATGACGTGGTGCGCCACCGCTGCACACTTTTCATGTATATCGGCGAACTGTGCCGTTACCTCGTCAATTGCCCGCCTCACCCGCAGGAGCGCGCGCACCGGCTGCGCTTGTGCTGCGGCAATGGCCTGCGGCCCGACATCTGGACCCAGTTCCAATCACGTTTTGCAATTCCGTTGATCCTTGAATTTTATGCCGCGACCGAGAGTAACGTCACGCTGTTCAATGTGGAAGGAAAGCCGGGTGCGGTCGGCCGCATCCCGTGGTTCCTGACCTCGCGGTTTCAGACCAAGATCCTGCGGCTCGATGTCGAACGCCACGCGCTCATCCGCGATGCGCTCGGCCGGTGCGAGGAGGCCGCGCCCGGAGAGGTCGGCGAGGCGGTCGGCCGGATTTTCCAGGACCCGTCGAAGCCGGGCGGGCGGTTCGAGGGCTACTCCAATGCGGCCGACAACGAGGCCAAAGTACTGCGCGACGTGTTCGAGGAGGGCGATAGCTGGTTCCGCTCCGGCGATCTCATGCGCCGCGATGCCGAGGGCTATTTCTATTTCGTCGATCGTATCGGCGATACCTTCCGCTGGAAGGGCGAAAACGTATCGACCACGGAAGTTTCGGAGGTGATGAGCGTGTTCGCGGGCATTCATGAGGCCAATGTCTACGGCGTCGAGGTGCCGGGCCGCGAAGGCCGCGCCGGCATGGCGGCGATCGTCTGCGAGGAGGGTTTGAATCTCGCGGACCTGCGGTCATATCTGGCAGCGCACCTGCCCGACTATGCACGCCCGCTTTTCCTGCGCATTCGCGGCGAGATCGACGCGACCGCGACCTTCAAGCAGCGCAAGATCGCCCTGGTAAAGGATGGCTTCGACCCGGCAAACATCGCCGACGCGCTCTTTTTCGATGATCCGCGCGGGGGCGCCTATGTGCGCTTGGACGGCGCGCTTTACGGAGAGATCGTGTCCGGGGAGGTGAGATTGTGAGGGCGCCCGATGGCGAGTTGCCGCTGCCCACGGCCGTCGACGTGCTCGCCTATTGGCGCGCCCTCGGTCCGAAGCGATGGTTCGTGAGAGACGCCGCCGTGGATGCCGAAATTCGCGCTCAGTTCCTCGGCCTCTACGCGGCAGCAGTTGCGGGATCGCTCGGCCCCTGGGAGGACGATGCCTCCGGCGCGCTCGCCCACGTCATCGTTCTCGACCAGTTTCCGCGCAACATGTTCCGCGGCACCGCGGCTGCGTTCGTGGCCGACCCACTCGCCCGCGCCGCGGCCGGCCGTGCAATCGACCGCGGCTTCGACCGGCAGGCCGCCAAGGCGGAGCGGCCGTTCTTCTATCTCCCCTACATGCATTCGGAAGCGCTCGCGGACCAGGAGCACTGCTGCGACCTGTGCCGTGCCGCGGAGGATGCGGGCACCCTCAAATATGCCGAGCTTCACGCCGACATCATCCGCCGCTTCGGCCGCTTCCCGCACCGCAACGCTGTGCTTGGCCGCGTCACGACGCCGGAGGAACAGGCGTTTCTGGATGAGGGCGGGTTTAGCGGGTGATAGGGTCTGCATCATGCCCTCCTTTCACGGCGTCTTCCCCTATCTGGTCTCGCCCATCGACCGAGATGGCCGGGTCAAGACCGATGTGCTCGCCCGTCTTGCGGACGATCTCATCGCCGCGGGCGTGCATGGGCTCACGCCGCTCGGCTCGACCGGAGAATTTGCCTACCTTGACCGCGAGCAGCGTGCTGCAGTGGTGAAAACCGCCATTGCGGCGGCGGCCGGCCGGGTGCCGGTGGTGGCGGGCGTCGCTTCGACCTCGACCGCCGACGCGGTCGCCCAGGCGCTGAATTACCAACGGCTCGGCGCCGACGGCATTCTGGCGATCCTGGAGGCCTATTTTCCGCTTAAGGACGCGCAGGTGGAAAGCTATTTCCGCGCCATCGCGGATGCGGTCGATATTCCGGTCGTGCTCTACACCAACCCGCAGTTCCAGCGCAGCGATCTTTCCCTCGACGTCATCGCCCGCCTCGCCGAGCACGCGCGCATCCGCTACATCAAGGACGCATCCAACAACACCGGCCGCCTGCTTTCGATCATGAGCCGGTGTGGCGGCGACATCGCGGTGTTCTCAGCCTCCGCTCATATTCCGGCCGCCGTCATGCTGATCGGCGGCGTCGGCTGGATGGCGGGACCGGCCTGCATCATCCCGCGCCAGAGCGTCGCGCTGTACGATCTCTGCCGCGCCGGCAAATGGCCGCAGGCCATGAAGTTGCAGCGGCGGCTGTGGCGGATCAACGAGGCGTTCGCCCGCTTCAACCTCGCGGCCTGCATCAAAGCGGGCCTCGAACTGCAGGGCTACGAGGTCGGCGACCCGGTGCCGCCGCAGCCGGCCCTTACGGCGGACGAACGCCGCATCGTGGCGGCGGCGCTTGTGGAGGTTGGGGCGGTCGCGAGCGCGGGCGAGGCGGCATCAGCCAACCCTGTCGCTGCGACTCGTCGACGTGCGCGCCGGCCTTCAGGTTAAGTTCTGATCACCGCAATGTTTAAATCGCTTTACGATTTGCAATAAACGATTGTAGCCGAGGAGCCGGCACCGGTTCGCGAGCAAGCTGATAAATGCGTCGGGGCAATGTGCGAACCAATCTTGTGGCAGAAATGGAAACGACTTACTTTGACACAAAGGCATTAAGGAGCAACTGAACGTGACTGCAAAGATACCGAGCAAAGGCAAAACCTATAGCAAAGATCATCTCAAGGGTCGTAGCACAACCTATGGCCAGGATATCAAGGCTTCTGGCAAGGCTAAGAGTAAGGAGGTTTGGGTTAAGATCACCAGACAGGAGTACGAGGGCCTGAAGGAGACCATTGACCTTCTTAGCAGACCAGCAAATGCGCGCCGTCTGCGTTCCGCCCTGGCCCAAGCCAAAGCTGGCAAGCTGAAAGAACGAGAGCTCTGAGCAGTGAAGCTTCGCTGGGCTGACGAAGCCACTGAGGATTATGACTACTGGCACAACACCACATTGCGATTTGGAAGAAGGTCAAAGCTCTGATCAAGCGCACCCAGCTTGATCCATACAGGGGCTGGGGCCGTCCAAAAAAGCTTCAACGCGAGCTTAAAGGCTGCTGGTCGCGCCGAATAACCGACTATGACCGTTTAGTTTATCGTATTCGTGGGAAGGGTCGTAAGGCATTGCTTGAAATTTTGCAGTGCCGAGGGCACTACTGAAAGGTGCCTGCCTAACGTTGCGTTAGTCCCTGGGTATTTTCGCGGGCAGAACCCTACCCCCGCTCCCGCAACAACCTCCGTATCACCTTGCCGGTCGTCGTCATCGGCACCTCATCGATGAAGGCGACCTCGCGCGGATATTCGTGGGCCGAGAGGCGCTGCTTGACGAAGTCCTGGATTTCCGTCGCAAGCACATCCGTCGGCGGCACGCCGGGCTTGAGCACCACGAAGGCCTTGACGATCTCGGTGCGCAGCGGATCGGGCTTGCCGACGGCGGCGGCGAGCGCCACGGCGGGATGGCAGATGAGGCAATCCTCGATCTCGCCCGGACCGATGCGATAGCCCGACGACGTGATGACATCATCGTTGCGGCCGAGGAAGGCGATGTAGCCGTCCTCATCCACGACCCCCTGGTCGCCCGTCGTCATCCAGTCGCCGATGAATTTCTCGCGCGTCGCATCAGGGTTGCCCCAGTAGGACAGAAACATCACGGGATCGGGCCGCTTGATGGCGATCTCGCCGACTTCACCGGCCCGGCATGGCTCCCCGTCCGGCCCGATCACCCCGACCACATGGCCCGGGATCGGCTTGCCGATGACCCCCGGCCGGCTGACGCCGATCGCCGCGCAGGAGCCGACCACCAGGTTGCATTCGGTCTGGCCATAGAACTCGTTGATGACGAGGCCGAGCGCCGACTTGCCCCACTCGTAGATCTCGGCGCCGAGCGCCTCGCCGCCCGAACCGACCGTGCGCAGGCGGATGGCGTGGCGGCCGCGCGGATCGGGCGCCGAGCGCATCATGCGCAGCGCGGTCGGCGGGATGAAGGTGTTGCGCACGCCGGTTTGCGCCATCACGGCGAACGCCTCCTCGGGGTCGAAGCGATCGAAGCGCCGCGCCACCACGGGCACGCCATAGAGCAGCCCCGGCAGCAGGCAGTTGAGCAGCCCGCCGGCCCACGCCCAGTCGGCCGGCGTCCACATCCGGTCGCCGGGCTGGGGAAAGAACTCGTGCGGCACTTCGATGCCGGGCTGATGACCGATCAGCACGCGGTGCGCGTGCAGCGCGCCTTTGGGCTGTCCGGTGGTGCCCGAGGTGTAGACCATCAGGGCCGGATCATCAGCCGCGGTAACCTCCGGGGTGAATGCGGAGGAAGCGCGCGCGAGCGTCTCGTGGAAGGAGAGCGCCTTGTCACCCGCGCCATCGACCGAGAGCACAAGGCCCGGCAGTGCGTCGCGGCTGTCGGCGAGCTTGGCGAGGCCTTGGGCATTGGTAATCAGCGCCTTGGCGCCGGAATTCCGCAGCCGGTACGAGATGGCGTCGACGCCGAACAGCATCGCCAGCGGCAGCGCGATCGCCGCCAGCTTGTAGATCGCAATATGGCTCACTGCCACGTCCGGACCTTGCGGCAGCAGGATCGCCACGCGATCGCCGCGCATCACCCCGGAAGTGCGCAGCGCGTTGGCGAGCCGGTTCGACGCGTCGCGCAAGGCGCCGTAGCTGATCTCGTCGCAATGTCCGTCGGCGTGGCTGTCGATCAGCGCGGTTCGCCGGGCGTCGAGATCGGCCCAGCGGTCGCAGACCTCGACGCCGATGTTGTAGGCCGCCGGCGCCGGCCAGCGGAATTGCCGGTACAGCGCGTCATAGTCGGAAAGCCGTGTCAGAACGGGTTGGCCCGGCATCGCATTGTCACCTCGCGCCCGCTTCCGCTGGCGCGGGCCGCCGCTTACGAAAGACCATCGCAAGCTGTATACAAGGGGTCAATTCCGCTTCTGGGTGCCATGCAGAGAAACATAGAGGCGGTCTACCAAACATCACCTCTACCTATTCTCTCTTCGCAAGCGCTTTTGCGACCTCGCGGGCGTGCGCAATGAAAAGCCGGGCAACGGGGCCGAGCGTGCGATTCTTCAGGGTGACGATTCCGTTTGGCATCGAGGTCATTGGCAGCTCAACAGGCAAGACCTTGATCTCCCTGTGCCTTGTGGGAAATCGCAATGCGGAAGCCGAGAACATGGTGAGAAAGGACCCAGTTGCCGGAAGATTGAGTCGCACCTCTGGGGATTCGGTAACCACAATTGTGCGAGGATAATCGAGCCCGCTGGCGCGAAAGGCTTCCAATGCAATCGCTGCAATCCCGGTACCAGGTGGTGGCAGCACCCACGATCGTTCACCAACTCGGCAAGCTCGATCTTGCGCCGCCGAGCCCACGGACTTTTCGCGCCCGCCACGATGACATATCGGTCATCGAAGAGAAATTCGAACTCAAGTTGGTCGTCAATAATGGGACCGAATCTCCCTGCGATCAGCAGATCCACGCTGCGCTCACTCACTCGTAAAGCTCAATAAGGAAATCAACGCCGCTCCCACCAATCCCAAGATCAAAGCGCGTATTGCCGACCTGGGCGGGGTGGTGCTTCCGGGCTCGCCAGCGGAGTTCGGCAAGCATATCGCCGATGAAACCGAGAAGTGGGGCAAGGTAATCCGAATGGCAAACATCAAGGCGGAATAGTCGTTGTCACGGCGGCGGTTCGACGGACCAAAAAGCTAAAAGGAAGGTACTACAGAATCGCCGCAATGCCCTTGCGGCGGATCACGTTGAGAAGCACGAGAGCTGCGCCGGTCGGCCGTTTAGTGCCGCGCTCCAGTTGCGATACGTACCCCGTCGTCACGTTGAGCAGATGTGCGAACACCGCCTGGCTCATGCGGGCTTTGGTCCGCAGCGCGCGAATGTCATCGCCGGTGAGCGGTCGCGTGGTCGTGCTGATGCCTTCGAAGTGGCGCATGGTGATTTTTTCATAGGCTGCATCGGTCATGATGCCACTAGCACGCATGCCCTTTGCCATTTCCAGCATTTCTTTGGTCAGACGGGTGTCGGTTTTCTTCCTGGCCGTCATCTCGCACCTCAATCAAAAGTCCATCCTTGATCGCTCGCTCGATTTTTTGCGCATTCGCCGCGAGCCACAGGGCGGCGATTTCCTTGAGCGTCGCCAGTTGGTCGTCGTCGATGTTGTCCAACTTGCTCTTGGCGAAGCCGAAAAGGAAAACCGCCCTCAGCTTCGACCGGAACGCGATCAGCATGCGGTGGCCGCTTCTCTTGCCCTGCCCCGGCCGTGCTAGTCGTAGCTTGATCAAGCCTCCGCCCAGATCGGCGTCCACTAGCCCGCGTTCGGCGTGAGCAATTGCGTCGCATAAGCTCACATCGGTAATGCGCTCGCGCCTTGTAAACCGAGCGAAAGTCTTGACTTTGAATATTCGCACAGCCCCCACCACTGTGATCTATGATCTATAGTACATAGTATATAGTTTTCAAGGGCCCCCTACCTCTGACACACCGGACAGAAAAACGTCGACCGCCCGTTCTGCACGATCCGCTTGACCTTGCCCCGGCATGCCGGCGTCACGCACGGTTCGCCCTCACGGTCATAGACACGAAAATGGTGCTGGAAATAGCCAAGCTCGCCATCGGTCTGGCGGTGATCGCGCAGCGACGATCCACCCGCCTTGATGGCGTCGTTGAGCACTGCCTTGATGGCGTCAACCAACGCAGGCGCCCTGGCGTTCGGGGCGCCGGTGCGTGTCGCAAGGGTAGAGGCGCGCCGCTTCGGCGACAGCCGCGCCCGGTGCAGGGCCTCGCACGCATAGATGTTGCCGAGGCCGGCCACCACGGTCTGGTCGAGAAGCGCCGCCTTGAGGCTGGTTTTCTTATTGCGGCACGCGGCGGCCAGCAGGTTGTCATCGAACGCGTTGCCGAGCGGCTCAGGACCGACCTCGCGCATCAGCGGATGGCTGGCGAAGTCGCGGCGCGGCACGATCAGCATCAGACCGAACCGGCGCGGATCGTTGTATGTCACCGTGGCGCCGGACGACATATGGAACACCACGTGGTCATGGGCCGCGACCTCGGGGCGTGCATGATGGAACTTGCCCGGCACCGTGCCGGCATCGTTGTGGCTCACGCGGAACGAGCCGGACATGCCGAGATGCATCAGCAGCACGTCCCCGGAAGCAAGGTCCGCCGTCAGGTACTTGGCGCGGCGGCCGAGGCCCGTAACGGTCTGGCCTTCCAGCCGCTTGGCGAAGTCGCGGGGCAGCGGCTGGCGTAAATCCGGCCGCCGCGCCTCGACCCGGATGATGCGGGCGCCCTCCATCACGGGAGCAAGTCCGCGCCGCACGGTTTCGACCTCGGGGAGTTCCGGCACCGGAGTTTCCTGTTCACCTTGAGCCGGGGATTTGATAGCGCCTCCGCGTCTGCCGGGCTATGGTCCGCTGAGATTGCCGGGGCCTTGGGCATCTCGCGAATGAGCGTGTGCCGTGCCTTGAACGGCACTCAATGAACGCGGCATTCCGACCGCAAGCGGCCAAGGGGCGTGGCAGGCTGTGTAAGTTAGTCGGGTGTTGGGGCGGGTGGTTCGATAGCCATGCTCGACAATCTCACCCGGCCCAACCCCGCGTGGTCCCCAGCGGCCCGTTAGGATCGTTCGTGTTGTTGTCGATTGTGTTAATCAACAGTCGGCCTCTCGCCGATCTAACTCTCTCTCCCAGGCGGAATGTGCGCCTCGATCCCGCGGGATGCCGCGCGAGTTCATCCTTCACCATCTGGAGCAACAAATCGCACGCTTTGTACGAGTAGTTCCCTGGTTTCCCAGCAAATCCGAAGAGTTCGTTCAGCTTGTTGTGCAGAGGAGAGGGGTGCTGGTTACCTGGTTCCCAGTCGCCCGGCTGGAGCTGCCGCAGCGTCATCGCATAAATCACGGCGCTCACCATGTCATCAGTGTAATCGAAATATGTTGCGACAAGCCAAAGTAGCTCTATGAGACGATCCTTAGCTCGTGGTAACGTGTCCTCTCGAAAGCGCCAAACACCCTGCGTGGTTATCCCCGTTAATTTCGTCTTGTTTGTTTCGTAGTCGTACGGCACCTTGAATAGTTGAATGCCATTCTTGATCCGAACCAAATTCTCTACATCGAAATCAATCCAGAACTTAAGTACGCTTTTCACCTCCTCGATTTTCACAGGATCATCAAGGATCTCCGGGAGCGTGAAATCCAGGATTGGCGCGTCGAGGTTGAATGAGCTTACAAAGTCCCACTTTGCTGTTAACGCTTTTGTTTCGGTTCCTAGTATCAGCTCCAACCGCTCCGGACGCTCGGGCATAGTCCAAGCAGCAAAACGCGGTGTGGTATGATAGATGAGTATCCTAGCTTCGGCCTTCTGCACGATACAGAGAAATATCGGCATTGGATGCTCGATGAACCATCGTACGGCGTTACGACCGTTAATCACCCAAGGCTCCATTTTGCTCTTCACTTGTACTGAGTAGTACGCCTGCGGCCACGCCAGCCGACCCTCTTGCTCTAGCAGAGTGCAATAGATATCGAGGCCCGTGTCTTCCTGGCGCGGGACCGGGATTGCGGTGCCGAACGACGTAAAGACGTACTGGGCGAGGTACTCGGAGCGGCTACCCTCGTGCAAATTGATGGCGAGCGAGCCTGGGCCACTCTTCTTGGGCATTCGGCACCTTTACGCTGCATTGCCTAAGAAATCCATTGGTGTTCCTCGCTACCGGAGCTGTGCTCAAGGAACAAGTGCAAACGCGTCCAATTCCAATTCCACTCTAGTAGTGACATGCATGGTCGGCCCTACTTGATTAGGCACACCAACCCGCTGAAATCACTATGCTCGACTGCTCTGATCCGGGCTCGCACTGGCGAAGGCCGTGCGCGTGCCAAAGCCCGTGGCGTCCACATGGGCCCGCCCACCAAAGCTGACACCCGACCAACGGTAAGAGGCATTGGCGCACCGTGAGGCTGGCGAAAGCCTGTCGGATATTGCCCGCACCTACGGTGTGGCGCATACGACGATAGCGAGGCTGTAGGAGGCAGGCGTCCGTCCATAGTCAGCATGAGGCTCTTTTTCCGAGCAAATCCGCCGAGCGGCCTACGGGGGCAATCCGATCGGTAGACTGGCTGCGAAAATGCAAGCCTCCGGCTTCACACAATCGTGATCGCCTCCTTTTGTTGGCGGGATCAGTCCACGTCGCTCTTTTTCGTCTCGGTTCAAAATCTCCGCATACGTCGGGATCAAGTCGGTGCGACCGAATTTGTTAATTGCCTCGCGCATGGCTGCGATCGCGACATGATAGTGACCATACTCGAACTGGTACATGGCGTCAGCGTGATCAAAATTTCCCCGCAATACTGGATCATTCGGCGCCTCTTTCACCGCTTTATAGAATGCGATATACGCCTTCTCGTAATTCTTACTCTCCATCCATTTCAATCCCTCTGAATTGTACCTGAGCGCGATATTGTAGCTGCTCGCGAACGCATTGTTGTTATTAGTATTGAAGTGGGTAGTTCTGGTGTTGTTGCTGGGGCTGCCGCTGTTGCTTGGGCTGCTGCTTGGGCTGCTGCTTGGGCTGCTGCTTGGGC